>Ga0302235_10000024_pt1 | contig 158407 bp, 129 predicted proteins | sample II_Palsa_N3_3_FD_193577 | JGI IMG/M metagenome (GOLD analysis project Ga0302235, IMG submission 193577) | Peat permafrost microbial communities from Stordalen Mire near Abisko, Sweden - II_Palsa_N3_3 | ecosystem: Environmental > Terrestrial > Soil > Palsa > Peat permafrost | place: Sweden...
GGGTGGTTTGTGATCTCCGCCTGCACGGCGACCACGGAGGGCCTACCTCCATCTCCTGCATAGCGCCGCATTGAGAACACACTGGTCATTTCTTCGACCTGCGGTTCTTCTTGCGTTCATGGCGCACATTTTTGACGCACTTGTTGTTCTTCTCATCCCTCCGGAACCCGTTACGGCATTTGACCGTCTTTGTGGTGGCTTTCGCCGGCGGGGATGGCGGCGTTACTTCGGGGGTTGGATTCCCGAGACCGGAGAACGTCGCGCTGGCGGGCAGCGTCAGGGGCGAGGGGACGTTCGGGGGGCCCTGGCACACAGCCCCTTCGCACGGCACCGCTGCCGGCGACGGATTGTCCCCCGGGCGCGGCACCCGCGCGTCGTAGACACTGTAGCCGCCATCCGTGTCGGCGGGAACCAACCCTTCGGTCGTAGCAAAGAACACGTCATTGCCACTTTCGCTGCTATCCAAGAAATACGAGTCCCGCGGACTCCTACCCGTGGAGATCAGATAGACGACACCATTCTCCCACTCATACACGTCCACGCCTTGCGACACGAAGCCGGCGTGTTCCAGACCAGGCACGGTCGAACCGGTATTCACGTCCTGCGGGACGAGCGGCGCCACCGTCTGGAAGAAAACCCGATCGCCGTCAGCTGACATACCCCGCTCGTCGACGACCCCGAGGCTACTGAAGTGTATTTCCTCTTCTTCCTCCCGGCGCACCGACATCGACGCCGAGACCGGCGCCACGCCGGCCGGCACGCACGACACGCAACCAAGCTGGTTCGTCGCGGCGTCATAACGAAAGATCTCCCTAGTAGCGGCGTCGTTGAACCCCGGCAACCCACTGGCGAAGAACACGACCACCGAGCCGTCGCTCGAGAGCCGCACAGGTTCGACGTCTTCCCCTTCAGCCAACCGCGCGACGGGTGTCACGCTGCCGCCAGCCGGTCCAGCTTGCCAGAGGTCCAGTTCCGCGGGTGTAGAGTTACCTTCGGGACGCACGAACACAAGCGCCGTGCCTTCCGTATCGGTGCCGACCAGTTTACCGGTCACACCCGGTAGGTAAGTGAGCTGACCGGTGTTCACGTCGAAGTCATACGTCTTGACACTGGTGTTCCCCGGCGGACCTTCCGGCGCCGCAGCGGTCAATTGATCCTCGCTTTGGAAGAACGCCTGCGAACCATCTACCGATGCAAACACGTACGGTGTCTCCGGTTTATATTCTTCCGGCCGGATCGGTGCATAATTTACCGGCACCGCACCGTGGGGCGCCGCGACTGGAAGCCCATCCGCTTCGGGCAGCAGCGTGTCCCGCGAGACCAACAGGCTGGAGCCGTTTTCACGCACGTACAACTCCGGCGGATCGACCGCGCAGTTGTTTTCCCCACCATTTTCTTGACAAGACGCCGGATCGGGGCTCACGAAGAACGCGCGTGAGCCGTTGGCCGACACCTGGTTTCCCATCAAGGCGACCCGGTGCAGCGATGCCGCCGGCACCGCGCCGAAGGGGTCGAGCGTGCCATTTGGTAGCAGGCCCGCGTCACGCAGGACGCCTTCTGAGTCTTCATAAAAGCCCCAGGCTTCGGTTTCTTCTTGATTGGGTATCTTCCGAGTATGCGGCAACCGCGTGGCGTCTTCGGGCAGCAGCGTTCCTGCATAGGTGAAATACACCGTACTGAAATCAGGCGTTCCGCCCACCGGCACACCTTGGGCATTGCAGTCTTCGGTGTTATGCGGGACCACAGGTTGTGTCAACCAACTCGCCGGCACAAACGGATCGGAGCCCGCGAGATACATCTGCCTCTGGTGCGACGCACAACCTTCCGCCGGCAGCGGCGCAAGCGAAGAGCCGTTGGGTACCGCCAGCGCGTGCGAGAAGTCGCCCGACATCTCTAGATACTTGGGTTTACCCCTCAGCGCCCCTCCGACATCCTCTTCTGATTCCTCGGGGCGCGGCAATGCCGAACGTGTCTTCCACCCCGAGCTCGTGCGTGTCGCTACATACTCCAGGATGTCCGCCGAGCTCGATTCACCCATGGGGCCAGTCGTTTCGAAGAACACCGAGTCGCCTTCGGCAGACGCAACCGAATAGTGCTCATACGCCGGCACAGAACCCGTGCTCGAGGGCGCCAGCGATGACGCGCCTGCCTCGTTACCGTCGTCGTCGGCCGGCGAGACCAGTTCGTAGACGCGGCCGTCGGGGAGACCAGGGGCGCTGGAGAAGATTGGGGGGCCTTCGAGGGTGGCGTAGGCGGAGGCAGTGGCGGGGAGGGCGGCGGTCAGGCTGGCGCTGGCAAGGAGGCTGGCGGCGATCGTCGCGAGGGTCAGCAGGGCCGGGGTGGATGAAGACGCACCGGTCCCCTGGCTGATTTTGGGCGTACCACTCCCTTGGGTATGGAGCAGGGAACCGAGCAGTGCGAAGAGACCGGTCGCGCGGCGCGATGCCTTCGATGTGTGCTCGGTATTAGTCACTGTATTGCCTTTCCTGCGGTGGTTAGTGGTGATGCTCAAAAGGACGGGTCGCTGTGATGAGGCACCCGGACGGGGAGGTACGCTCGCCGACGATCGGTGCCGGCGCGTCATACGGCCTCGGTCCGATCGAGGGTGAGGACGCTGAGACGCCGCGCGACCTGGCCGCCCAGCGGCGTCAGCTGCCACGCGTTGGGCTCGCCGCTCTGGTGACCCCCGCCCGTGTTGACCGCAAGGCCGAGGCGCTCCAGGCGCCTCAACAACTTGGATATCTGCCCAGGGTCCGCGACCCCAGCGCTCTCGGCCACCGCGCGGTTGCTGGGAGCCGAACCCCCTTCACCCAACCCAGCGATACTTTCCAGCACCCGCGCCGTCCGATAGGTGAGACGCATATCCACCTCATCCAGCGGATCTCTCTCCACACCCACCGACGCCCCCCCGCTATCCGGCACCGGACGCAGCGCGGGAGCAGGACGGCGCCGTTCGCGACGCGCAGCGCGCGGCCCAAGATACTGCAACGCGATCATCCCCATCAACTCATCCAAAAGCCCCGTCAACGGCCGGCTGTCGCCGCCCCGCAAACGCGCATACACCACACCCAACGCCCCACCCACCAGGCCTTCCGCAGTCACCAAAGTGCACTCCTCCCCCCGCGCACCCTCCCCGCGACCCTCGTCGAGCACCCCGGCCAGACGCCCCAGGATCTCCTCGCGACGCTCCAACGCCCGCGGCCCACCGTGCAGCGCCTGCACCACGCAGATCCGCGCCAGCACCGGCTCGGCATCGAGAAACGAGAGAATCGCCCACAGGCCCCCACGCACCCGCTCACGCCACGCCAAACCCTCCAAGCCCGCCGCCGCGAGCTCCCCCTCCACCCGCTCGAACACCTCGTCCAGCAGCGCAACCAGGCACTCCTCGCGGTTCTCGAACAGCTCGTAGAACGTCCGCCGCGACACCCGCGCACGGTCGGTGATCCGCTGTACCGAGGTCTGCTCATAACCAACCTCGTCGATCACGCCCGCGGCCGCCGCCAGCAGCCGCGAGCGCTGGATCTCCTCCACCTGCACCCGCGGCGTTTCCCGCGGCAACGCCAGCTGCTTCGCCCAGCGCCCCCGCCGCTCCGCCGCCAGCCCACGCTCGCCTGGACGCGGACCCACCACGGCCCTCGCGCCGCCACGCGCCCGGGCCGCCATCAGCGACCACCCCCCACGCGCGCCAACGAACCCGTGGCCCCGCTCAGATCCGCCGAGGACCCAACCCCCGCGGGGGCGAAGACAAAATGGGGCGAACGCCCCCGACGAGGAAACTCTTCGGCTAGACCGCTAGCCGAAGAGAGAGAGAGAGAGAGAGAGATGCGACAGCGCCAAGCTGGCGCATCTAGCATCACTCCGCCCGAAAGCGGCGCACATCCCCGCTACGTATCTCCCTCTAGAAACCACGCTGAAACAACTCCTCATCGCTCCGATCCAGCCCCTCTCCCATTCCTGCAGACCCTGCGAGCGCTTTCTGAGTGTCAACCACAAGGCGGTATGACCCCAAACCAGACCCTATGTACACCGGCACCCACAACAGAGGACCGGCCAGTCAGCGCAACGTAACACTTCCCTGCGCAGATGTCAAGCCCCCAACGGGTTTCGTCGCCGTGGATCCGCCCGCCGGCAATCCGCCCACCTGTAATCCGATCCACGGGCAAGCCGCCCGCCCGCAATCCGCCGCCGGTGTGACTATTCGACGCTGACCCCGCCGCTGACGTGCGATGGGGGGCCCTCGGGCCCTTCGTCGGCGTCGGCGTGGCCGGGCAACCCACCGTCTTCGGGGAGCGCGCCCGTCGTCTCGACCCTGCCGTTGCGTTTGCCCGCGAGGTAGCGATCCACCATCCGGGCGCACTGACGGCCCTCGTTGATTGCCCACACGATCAGCGACTGCCCGCGACGCGCGTCGCCGGCGGCGAAGACTCCCTCCACCGAGGTGGTGTAGGGGGTGATGGCCTTCACGTTCCCGCGCGGGTCCTTCTCCACGCCGAGCTGGTCGAGCAGCTCCTGTTCGGGGTGCAGAAAGCCCATCGCGAGCAGCACCAGCTGGGCGGGCAGCTCGCGTTCCGTCCCCTCCACCGGCGCGAACGGCGGCGCTGGCTGAGCTCGGGCGATGTGGAGAGCGGCCACGCCGCCGCCGGCGTCGCCGCCGAAGCGCGTGGTCGTCACCGCGTAGTCCTGCTCTCCCACCCCCTCCTCGCGCGCCTCCTCCATCGCGTAGCTGAGGCGGTACTTCAGTGGCCACTCCGGCCACGGGGTGCGATCGTCGGGACGGTGCCCGGGGGGCTCGGGCAGCAACTCCAGCTGCACGATCGACACGGCGCCCTCGCGCAGCGCGTTGCCGACGCAGTCCGCGCCGGTGTCGCCGCCGCCGATCACCACCACGTGCTTGCCGGCCGCGGTGATGAGCTCGCCCGCGAACGCACCGGGGGCCGCGGCGACCGAAGTGGCGGCGGGCCCGTCGGCGGCGGGCGAGTGCGGCGCGGCGCCGTCAGGGGAGGTTGCCGCAGCGGCCGCCAGCTGGTGGGCCACCCAGCGGTTGCGCTGGTAGAGGTAGTCCATCGCGAAGTGCACCCCCCCCAGCTCGCGCCCCGGGACGGGCAGGTCGCGGGGGACACGCGAGCCGGTGGCGAGCACCACCGCGTCGAAGCTCTCGCGCAGCTCCCCCACGGTGAGGTCGCGCCCGACGTCCACCCCGCAGCGCAGCTCCACGCCCTCTTCGATCAGCTGCTGCACGCGACGCTCCACGACGCACTTCTCGATCTTGAAATCGGGCACGCCGAAGCGCACCAGCCCGCCGGCGGCCTCGTCGCGCTCGAACAGCGTCACCTCGTGCCCGGCGCGACGCAGCTGCTGGGCGGCAGCCATGCCGGCGGGGCCGCTGCCGACGACAGCGACGCTCTGGCCGGTGAGATGCCGCGGCGAGGGCGGCTCGGCTTTGATCCAGCCCTCCGCGAAGGCGCGCTCGACGATCGCGTGCTCGATCTGTTTGATCGTCACCGCGTCCCCCTCGCGGATCTCCAGCACGCACGCCGCCTCGCACGGCGCGGGGCAGAGGCGCCCGGTGAAGTCGGGGAAGTTGTTGGTGGCGTGCAGCTGCGCGATCGCCTCGCGCCAGCGGTCGCGGTAGACGAGGTCGTTCCAGTCGGGGATCAGGTTGCCCAGCGGGCAGCCGTTGTGACAGAAGGGCACGCCGCAGTCCATGCAGCGGGCGCCCTGCTCGCGCAGCTCCGGCTCGGGGCGCACCACCATGAACTCGCGGTAGTCGCGCGCGCGCTCGTGCGCATCGCGGTAGGGCACGCCGCGACGCTCGATCTGCAGGAAGCCGCCAAGCTTGCCCATCAGTGACCGCCTCGCCTTTCCATCAAGCCGCCGCTACTCCCTCGGCCTGCTCCTCTTCCGTGGCCAGCTCCGCCAGCACCCGCTTGTAGTCGCGGGGCATCACCTTCACAAACGCCCCCCGCGCCAGCAGCTCATCCCACTCGGCCAGCACGCGCCGTGCCACCGGTGAGTCGGTGCGCTGTTCGTGCTCGGCGATCAGCGCGCGCAGCTCGATCGCGTCGGCGGGAGCAAGCGCTTCGAAGTCGACCATGCCGGTGTTGCAGCGTTTCGCGAAGGCTCCCTCCTCGTCGAGCACGTACGCGATCCCGCCACTCATGCCGGCGGCGAAGTTGCGCCCGGTGGGGCCCAGCACCACGACGCGGCCGCCGGTCATGTACTCGCAGCCGTGGTCGCCCACGCCCTCGACGACCGCCCACGCACCGGAGTTGCGCACCGCGAAGCGCTCCCCGGCGAGACCGCGGAAGAAGGCCCTGCCGGCGGTCGCCCCGTAGAGCACGGTGTTGCCCACGATCACGTTGCGCTCGGCCACGAAATCCCCGTTCATCCCCTCGCGGGGGCGCACCGCGATCACGCCGCCGGAGAGGCCCTTGCCGGCATAGTCGTTGGCGTCGCCGCGCAGCGTGAACCTCACTCCCGGCGCCAGCCAGCCGCCGAAGCTCTGACCGGCGGAGCCCTCGAAGTCGACCACGATCGAGTCCGCCGCGAGCCCCTCGGCGCCGTGTGCGCGCGCGATGTGGCTGGAGAGGATGCCCCCCACGCAGCGGTTGACGTTGCGGATCGGCAGCCACACCGACACTCGCTCGCCCCGTTCGATCGCCGGCCCGGCGCGCTCCACAAGCTGCCAGTCGAGCGCGTCCTCGAGCACCGCCGGGGGCGGCTGCACACGGTGGCGGGGCTCGCCGTCGGGCAGCGCCACGTGGGTCAGGATGTGGGTGAGATCCACGCCGCTGGCCTTCCAGTGGTCGATCGCGGGGCCGGCTTCGAGCAGATCCACGCGGCCGATCGCCTCATCGAGCGAGCGCAACCCCAGCGAGGCCAGCAGCTCACGGACTTCCTCGGCGACGTAGAAGAAGAAGTTGACCACCTGCTCGGGCGTCCCCTGGAAGCGCTTGCGCAGCTCGGGGTCCTGGGTGGCGATCCCCACCGGGCAGGTGTTGAGGTGGCAGGCGCGCATCATGATGCAACCGGTGGCGATCAACGGGGCGGTGGAGAAGCCCATCTCATCGGCGCCCAGCAGCGCGGCGATCAGCACGTCGCGGCCGGTCTTCAGCTGGCCGTCGGTCTGCACCACGATCCGCGAGCGCAGCTCGTTGAGCAGCAGCGTCTGCTGGGTCTCGGCGAGGCCGATCTCCCACGGCACACCCGCCGACTGGATCGAGGAGAGCGGCGAGGCGCCCGTGCCGCCGTCGTGTCCTGCTATCAGCACGCGGTCGGCATTGGCCTTGGAGACGCCCGCCGCCACGGTGCCCACCCCCACCTCGGAGACGAGCTTCACCGACACCTGGGCCTGCGGGTTGGAGCAGCGCAGGTCGTAGATAAGCTGCTTGAGATCCTCGATCGAGTAGATGTCGTGGTGGGGCGGGGGAGAAATCAGACCGACACCAGGGGTGGTGTGGCGGATCGAGCCGATGTACTTGTCCACCTTGTGGCCCGGCAGCTGACCGCCCTCTCCCGGCTTGGCGCCCTGCGCCATCTTGATCTGCAGCTCGTCGGCGTTCACGAGGTAGTGGATCGTCACTCCGAAGCGACCCGAGGCGACCTGCTTGATCGCCGAGCGCCGGCGATCGCCGTTGGGGTCGGGTAGGAAGCGCACCGGGTCCTCGCCACCCTCGCCCGTGTTGGAGCGCCCACCGAGACGGTTCATCGCGATCGCCAGCGTCTCGTGCGCCTCGCGCGAGATCGAGCCGAGGGACATCGCGCCGGTGCAGAAGCGCCTGACGATCTCCTTCGCGGGCTCGACCTGCTGCAAGGGAATCCCTCCCCCTCCTCCCTCCAACCCCTGCTCGGCCGCCTCTGGCGATGATCCCCGCTCCCCCGCCCCGGGCCCACCGGCGTGCGAAGCGCCATCGCCGGCGTGAGCCTCCGCTTCGCCGCGCAACCTCAGCAATCCCCGCAGGGTCGCCCGGCGCGCCGCATCCTCGTTGACCGCGCGCGCATACTCGCGGAACCTGGCGTAGGCGGGGCTTTCGCGCACCGACGCGTGCGCCTGCTCGTCCCCGGCGAGGGCGGCGTCCACCTGCGCGTCGTCGGTGGCGCGCACGGCGTGCTGGACGAGCGCGATCGTCTCGGGGTTCCAGATGTGGCGCTCCCCGTCGCGCCGCCACGCATACACCCCACCCACCGGAAGGATGTCGTCGTGTGGCGCCGGATAGGCGCGGGCGTGGCGCTCCAGCGCCTCCTGCGCGAGCTCGGGCAGGCCCACGCCGCCGATCCGCGAGGCGGTGCCGGTGAAGTGGCGGTCGATCAGCTCACGTGAAAGGCCCACGGCCTCGAAGATCTGCGCGCTGCGGTAGGACTGGATCGTGGAGATGCCCATCTTGGAGATCGTCTTCAAGAGGCCTTTGCCGATCGCCTTGACGACGTTCTGCGAGGCCTCCTCGGAGCTGACGGTGCTCGCCGCCGACCCGTTGGCCGGGCGCTCGATCAGCCCGCGGTAGGCCAGCTCGTCCAGCGTCTCCAGCATCAGGTAGGGGTTGATCGCGCTCACCCCATACCCGATCAGCGTGGCGAAGTGGTGCACCTCGCGGGGCTCGCCCGACTCCAGCACGATCCCGGCGCGCAGGCGGGTGCCCTCGCGCACGAGATGATGGTGCACGGTGGACACCGCCAGCAGCGAGGGGATCGGCGCGCGCAGCGGCCCCATCGAGCGGTCGGAGAGGATCAGGATGTTGACGCCCTCGACGATCGCCTCCTGCGAGTGCGCGCAGAGGCGCTCGAGCGCCCGCTCCATGCCGGCCGCGCCCTCGGCGATCGGCCAGGTGATGTCGAGCGTGCGCGCGGAGAACTCGTCGTGGGAGACGTGACGCAGCGTCTCGAGCTCGCGGTTGAGCAGGATCGGCTGGCGCAGGATCAGCTTGTGGGCGTGCTCGGGCGTCTCGTCGAAGAGGTTGCGCTCGGTGCCCAGCGAGGTCGCGAGGCTCATCACGATCTCCTCGCGGATCGGGTCGATCGGCGGGTTGGTCACCTGCGCGAACAGCTGCTTGAAGTAGGAGAACAGCGGCGGTGCCTGGTCGGAGAACACCGCGAGCGCGAGATCGTTGCCCATCGAGCCCACCGGCTCGGCGCCGTCGCGCGCCATCGGCGTGAGCAGCACGCGCAGATCCTCCTGGCTGTAGCCGAAGGCGCGCTGGCGGGCGTGCAGCGGCTGGTCGGAGATCGTCACCGCGTCCGACGGGGGGAGGTCGTCGAAGTGCACCGAGTTGCGCACATACCACTCGCCGTAGGGGCGGCGCGTGGAGATCTCCCGCTTGACCTCGCCATCCTCGACGATGCAGCCCCGCTCGAGGTCGACGAGGAACAGCTTGCCGGGCTGCAGCCGCCCGAGGCGCCTGATGCGCTCGGGCGGGATGTCGAGCAGGCCGATCTCCGAGCCCAGCACGACGAGGCCGTCGACGGTCTCCACCCAGCGCCCCGGCCGCAGGCCGTTGCGGTCGAGCGTGGCGCCGATCACGCGCCCGTCCGTGAACGCCACCGACGCCGGACCGTCCCATGGCTCCATCAGGCAGGCGTGGAAGGCGTAGAAGCCCTTGAGCTCCTGCGGCAGGTCATCGCGTTCGCGGTAGGCCTCGGGGATCATCATCATCACCGCGTGTGGCAGCGAGCGGCCGGCCAGCATCAGCAACTCCAGCACGCGGTCGAAGGTCGCGGAGTCCGAGTCGCCGGCCTTGACCACCGGCAGGATCTTGTGCAGGTCCTCCCCGAACAGCTCGCTCTGCAGCTCCGACTCGCGGGCGCGCATCCAGCTGACGTTGCCCATCACGGTGTTGAACTCCCCGTTGTGGCAGACCACCCGATAGGGGTGTGCAAGCTCCCAGCTGGGAAAGGTGTTGGTCGAGAAGCGCGAGTGCACCAGCGCCATTGCGCTCTTGGCGCGCGGGTCGCGCAGGTCGGGGTAGAAGCCGGCGAGCTGGTTGGAGATCAACATGCCCTTGTAGTTGATCGTGCGCGAGGAGCTCGAGGTCACGTACAGACCGTCCTCCTCGCAGGAGAGCGAGCAGACGCGGCGGATCACGTACAGCTTGCGCTCGAAGGCGTCCTGGTCGAAGGGTTGCTCGTGCCGAGCGCCCTCCCGACCGGCCAGCTTCTCGCCAATGACCGACCCATTCGCGGGAGCCGCCGCGGACGAGCCGGCAGGCAGCTCGCCCGCCCCCACGAACAACTGCCAGATCGCGGGGCGGCAGGCGCCCGCGGTGCGGCCCGCGCAGGCGGTATCGACCGGCACCTCGCGCCAGCCGAGCACCCGCTGGCCCTCGGCGCGGGTGGTGCGCTCGAGCAGCTCACGCAGGCGCGCACACTCGTCATCCTCGAGCGGCAGGAAGCACATCAGCACCCCGTAGCGGCCGGGCGGCGGCAGGTCGAAGTCCACGACGGCGCGCAGCAGCTCATCGGGCATCTGCATCAGGATCCCCGCGCCATCGCCGGTCGTCGGGTCGGCTCCTGAGGCGCCGCGGTGCTCGAGGTTCTCCAGCGCCTCGATCGCCTGCGCGATCACCTCGTGGGAGGGCATGTTGTCCAGGCGCGCCACCATGCCCACGCCGCACGCGTCGTGCTCGAAGCGGGGGTCGTAGAGGCCAACGGCCTTGGGCGGCTGCTTGGTTTGCGAAGTCATGGCAGTGCTCCTGGGAGGGCCGTGCCTCCTCGCCCAGACGGGGTCTGCCCGGGCAGGCGGTGAGGGCACCTGAGGCGGAGGCTGAAGCGTAGCAGTGGATCGGGGGGCGAGTGGGCCTCGAAATGGTCGTGCGTCCAGCCGCCCGTGCGTCCGCCCGACGGCTCGCGTATCCTCACCTGCGAAGCGTCCATCGGTGACTTCCAGCTCAGCGCAGGGCCGTGGCGGAGAAGCGCTCGACGTGTGAAAACTGCGCCGGCAGGGCACCATCTACCCAAGACAGGGATCCGCGCCGCACCACATTGGGAGACGCACACACATGACGACCCCGGATATGCAGATCGCCCTCCCGGCGCGCGCGGAGAACATCGCGATCGTGCGCCACGCCTTCGGGGCACTGGAGGATGCCTACGCGCTCGACGCCCAAACCCTCTCCGACATCCGTCTGGCGGTGACGGAGGCGTGCACGAACGTCGTCGTTCACGCCTACCCGGACGGCCGGGAGGGGCCGATGGAGGTGTTCGCCACGCTGTACGGCGACGAGCTGACGGTGGTGGTCAGAGATGAAGGCACTGGCATCGGCCCGCGGCCGGACAGCCCCGGCCTGGGCCTCGGCCTGCCGCTGATCGCCTCGCTCACCGAGAGCGTGCAGCTGGGGCGCGACGATGAGGAGCGCACCGAGGTGCGCATGACCTTCTCCCTCGCCGGCGCCCCCCACCAGTACGACGACCCATCGCCCGAGGCGCTCTCCGGCGCCACCGACGCCCCCGGTGCTCGGTGAGCGAGGAGCTGGCGTTGCAGCGGGATGAGCTCGCGTACGAGAGCTCGGCATCGCTGCGCCTCGCCAAGGGCCCGCTGGTAGGGCCGGTGTTGTGCAGGGTGGTGTCGATCGTGCTCGCGCGGGCCAACTGCCCGATGGATCGCATGGACGACGCGATGCTGATCTGCGACGCGCTCAGCGCCCACGCCCCCAGCCACACCGTCGATGGTCATCTAGCCTTCGCCGTGAGCGCCCGCGGAGGGCAGTTCGAGCTACGTGTCGGGGAGCTTGCCGAGCAGGCCGCAAGCAGGCTGGTGGAGGATGCGGTGCTGCCCGGAGTGGGCAGCGTGTTGGAGCGTATGACCGACGAACTGCGGATCGAGCCCGCCGCGGACGGCGCCGGCGAGGAGCTGGTTCTGGGGCTGTCCTTTTAGCCGCTGCGCTGCGGATGCTTCACCCGCGCGGGGGGGATACTGGTACTGCGCTGAGGCTGTTTCGTCCCTCGCGAGGGCCACTTGGTACTGCGCTGAGGCTGTTTCGTCCCTCGCGAGGGCTACTTGGTACTGCGCTGAGGCTGTTTCGTCGCGCGCGGGGGCTGTTTCGTCTTGCGTTTGGCCGGGGCTTTGGCGCGTTTGTCGGGAGGTGCGCCATTCACGTCGAGCACCTCCTCTTCCCGCGCGCGGCGGGCACGCACCTGTTCGATGCTGGCCTCGAGCGCACTCATCAGGTCGGGAGCTTCGAGGGGCTGATCCCGGGTGGGCGGTTCGAGCACCACCTGCTCGCCGCTGGCCTTGCGATCGATCAGGTCGAGCAGCGCCTCGCGGTAGGTATCGCGGTAGTTGGCCGGGTCGAACGGCCGGGCGATCGAGTCGACCAGCCGGTGGGCGATCTCGAGCTCGTTGTCGCTGAGCTCCACTTTGTCTTCGTGCAACTCGTGCAGTTCGGAGATGGGCACCACTTCATCGCCGAAGTTCATCGTGGTCATCACCAGGACGTCATCGCGGGGATGGATCGCGACGAGCTGCTGGCGCGAGCGCAGCACGACGCGTCCGATCGCGACCTTGTCGGTGTCGCGCATCGCCTGCAGCAGCAGCCGGTAGGAGCGGGCGCCGCCGCGATTGGGCACCAGGTAGTAGGGGCGATCGAAGAGGATCGAGTCGATTTCCTCCATCTGCACGAAATCCTCGATCTCGATCGTGCGCGTGAACGCCGGTTCGAGCGAGGCAAACTCCTCGGCCTCGATCACCACGTGGCGCCCCGGGGCGATCTCGTAGCCTTTCACGACCTCGCTGAACGGCACCTCCTCCTCCTCGGCGGCGCAGAAGCGCTTCTGCACGATGCGCGCGTGATCGGTGGCGTGCAGCTGGTGGAAGCGCACGCTGCGCTCGCTCACGGCGGTATAGAGCTTGACCGGCACGCTCACCAGCCCAAAGGTCAACGTGCCTTTCCACATCGAACGGGCCATACCCCACAGTGTTACCACTGAGCGGCGGATGTCAAGCGATGTCAGCGATCCTGCGCCTACTCGCCCCCGTCCCCGACGCGCATGCGCACTAGCGCCTGGCGGATGAGGCGGGAGACCTGCATCTGCGAGACGCCGATCCGCTCGCCGATCTCGGCCTGCGTGAGATCCTCGGCGAAGCGAAGCTGGAGCACGAGGCGCTCGCGAGGCGTGATGCGCGCCAGCAACGGCTCGAGGATGGCGTGCTCCTCCGCGCGCCGGAAGCCGCCCTCCTCAACGCCGAGCGTGTCTGCGATGCTCTCCCCAGCGCCCTCTCCGCCGACCGCGGCGCGCGGGGCGTCGAGCGAGGTGGCGCGATAGGCGGCGGCGGCCTCCAGCGCGTCGAGCACCTGCTCCTCGGAGGCTTCCACCGCACGGGCGATCTCGCTCACCGAGGGCGAGCGGCGCTGGCCCACCGAGAGGCGCGTGATCGTACGATCGACGCGCAGCACGAGCTCCTGCAGGTCGCGGGGGACGCGCACCGACCAGGTACGGTCGCGAAAGTGACGCTTCAGCTCTCCGAGGATGGTGGGGACGGCGTAGCTGGAGAAGACCACCTCGCGCTCCACATCGAAGCGGTCGATCGCCTTGATGAGGCCCAGCGAGGCCACCTGCACGAGGTCATCCAGCGGCTCCTCGCCATGCTGGTAACGGCGCGCGAGACGGCGCACGAGCGGCAGGTAGCGTTCGATCAGCAGCTCGCGGGCGTGCGCATCGCCGTGGTGGCGCGCCCGCGCGAACAGCTCGGCGTCGGAGGCTTGGGCGCGCGTACCCTCGGCGGTTGCTGGCAGACCGGGCGGGCCAGCCGCCAACCCCTGACCGCTCACGGAGGGTGTCGGCCTCATCACACGAGCATAGCCACGCACAGGGATCATTCATGCAGCACGCCTCCAACGCTCGCGGGGCTGTTCAGCCAGCAGCGGGCCACCTCGCCGTCCCCCCCGGCGATCGGGAGGTCGGCCACAGGATGCTCGAGCGTGCCGATGAGCGCCGGCAGCTCGGGCACCAGCGCCGGGGCCAGCCAGTTGATCGGCGCACCGCCCGACCAGCGCGCGAAATCGCACGATCCGCTCAGCAGCAATCGCTCGCGGGCGCGGGTCATCGCGACATAGAGGATCCGCTCCTCCTCGGCCGCCTCAGCGCTGCGGCGCTCCTCGCTCAGCTCCTCATAGCGTAGGCAGGCCATCGCCGCGGACCCGTCGAGGCGCGCCAAGCGCAGACCGACGCGCTCGCCGTCCACCAGCAGGTCGGGGAGCGTGCCGGTGCCCATGCGGCCGAGATCGGCGAGACACACCACCGGGAACTCCAGGCCCTTGGCGGCGTGGATCGTCATCAGGCGCACCGCGTCGGGCTCGGAGCCCGTGGGTGCGTGGGGCTCGGAGCTTTCGGCGTGCACGCGGCGCTGGGCGACGTGGTCGAGGAAGCCCCGCAGGTCGCGTCCCTCCGCAGCCTCGAAGCGGCGTGCGAGGCGCAGCAGCTTGTGGATGTTCGCCACGCGTCGCTCACCCCAGGGGAGTGAGAGCACGTGCGACTCGTAGCCGCTGTGGGCCATAGCGCGGAGCAACAGCTCGGCGGGGCTGCGCGTCGGTGCCGCGCTGCGCTCGGCGGCAAAGTACTCGGCGAAGCGCCCCAGGCGCTCGCGGTCGGTGGCGGAGAGGTGGTGGTAGAGCAGACCCTCGGCGACCGCCTCGCCCGTCTCGCCCGTGCCGGCACCCTCCGCATCTCGCATCTGCGTGGCCGCGCCTCCCATGTCGTGCTCCTCCATGCCCCCACCACCCGCACCCGCGGCTTGGCCGGCCGCTAGCGCAATCGTGGCCCACGCCCCCAACCCTTCCGCCCGAGCTTGCAGCGCCACCAGTGCAAGGCCGTCGCTGGAGATCCCCACCAACGGGGAGGCCAGCACGGAGTAGAGAGCGAGCTCGTCCAGAGGGTTGGCGAGTGCCCGCAACCACGCCAGCAGGTCGCCGACCTGCTGGTGGCCCCAGAAGCTGCCCACCGCCGCCAGCGTGCGCAGGCCGCGCTCCTCGAGCGCCCGCTCGTACACCGGCAGATCGGTGGCGGCGCGCAGCAGCACCACCACATCCCCTGCTGCCGCCTTACCGCGGGCGACGAGGTCGGCGACCCGTTGCGCCAGCAAGCGCGCTTCGGCCTGGCGCCAGAGGGTCGCCGGCGGTAGTGCCCCGGCGATGCGCTGGGCGTGTGGCGACTCCGCCCAGCCACTCTTGTCGGTGAGCAGCAGCTCGATCACGGGCGTGTCTTCGTGGCTCTCCTCGCGGGCGGCGATCAACGGTGTGTAGCCATCGCCGAAGCGCTCGGCGAAGAGGCCGTTGATCGCTGAGATCAGCGGGGGGCGACTGCGGAAGTTGTGGGCCAGCACGATCGCGGCCCCTTCGGCGTGCAGCCGGCGGCGGCGCTCGCGGAAGATCTCGACCTCGGCGTGGCGGAAGCCGTAGATCGATTGCAGCTCGTCGCCGACGGTGAAGAGGTTGTCGCGCTCCAGCAGCTCCAGCAATGCGAGCTGGCGGCGGTTGGTGTCCTGGAACTCGTCCACCATCAACAGCTCGATGCGCTCCGACCACCCGCGGCGCACCCCCTCGTGGCGCTCCAGCAGATCGCGCGCGCACAGCTCGAGATCGTCGAAGTCGAGCGCCGCGCGCGCCTGCTTGAGCACCTCGTAGCCCTCCCCGTAGGCTGCCAGAATCTCGCCCAGCAGCGCACATGCGCGGAGTGCCTCCAGCTCGAGCGGGTCGCCGGCCGCCAGGTCCCGGTGGAGCGGCTGGTCGCCGGTCGCCGGATCCCGTTGGGGCAGCGGCTCGACGTCGAACAGCGAGGGCTGCATCCGAGGTGGGGCGGGCTCCGAGAACTCCAAGCCCAACGAGTCGGGCAGCGCCGGCCGGCTCACGCCGCGGCTGCGCTGCTCGGCGTACACGCTCAGCACCATCCGCTGCACGCGGTCGGCGCCGTAGGCAGCGAGCAGCTCGACGGCGTCCTGGCGGCGCTCCCCGGCCAGGAGCGTGGCCAGCGCGCGGCGGAAGGCGAGCCCGCGCAGCAGCCCCGCGCCGGCCTCGTCGAGGATCGCGAACTCGGGGTCGAGCCCGGCCGTCAGGGCGTGGACGCGCAGCAGCCTGGCGCAGAAGCCGTGGAAGGTGCCGATCGGGGCGCCCTCGATGTCACGCGCGGCCTCGCGCTCGCCCAACGCCAGCAGGCGCGCGCGCACCCGCTCGCGCAGCTCGGCGGCGGCGCGCTCGGTGAAGGTGATCGCCAGGATCCGCCCCGGGGCGATGCCGTCCTCGCGCACCGCCCTCGCGAAGCGCTCCACCAGCACCGAGGTCTTGCCGCTGCCGGCCCCTGCCGCGAGCAGCAGCGGACCGTGCCGGCGCGCCGCCGCCTGCTCCTGGTCGGTCGTGAAGGCCGGGGCAGGGGGGATCTCGACGCTCGGGATGCTGGTCGCAGCTGATGGCCGATCTGGGGAGGTGGGGAGGGGGGCCCTCAACGGTCGCACCGGCAGATCGACGGGTACATGCAGCCGCTGCCACCGAACCCGCAGGTGGTGGGCCGCGACTCCAGTTCCCCCGCGCGTGCCTGCGTGGCGGCCGTGCGGGCCACGGCGACGATCTCCTCCACCAGCTCCCCCACCTCCGACGGCGAGCGGGCGTCTCCCCGCACGCACTCCAGAGCGACGCCCTCTTCGAGGGCGAGCACCCCGCGCGCGCGCAGGTCGCGGCCGGAGAGCGGCTGGTAGAAGCCCCCCGCCACACGTACGCCCAGCAGCTGCCCCACGGCGCGCATGTAGAGGGCGATCTGGAAGTTGCGCTCGCCGAGCCACCGGTCGGGAGGAGCGGGGGAGCTGCTCTTGTAGTCGTACACCACGGCCTCTCCGCTCAGCGCGATGTCCACGCGGTCGATGAAGCCGCGCACCAGCACGCCGTCGCCGAGATCCAGGGGGGGCACCCCCTCCTCCTGGGCGGGGAAGCCGAAGGGCAGCTCGAGATAGGTCGGCTCCAACTGGCTCGGAGCGTCTTGCTGCGCGAGATCGAGCTGGCCGACATCCGCGCGATCGCCGCACTCCGCGGCGTGCTCCAGATAGCGCTCCAGATCGGCCTCCAGCCGGCGGCGAACTCCTGGCACTCGCTCGGGGACTGTGGAGAGCCGATGCGCGCGCTCGTGCTCGGCCAGCGCGGCGTGCAGCAGCTCCCGCGCGCGGGGCAGCCGCTCGCTGGTGAGACGCGCCGAGCCCGTCTCTTCGCGCAGACGTTCGAGCGTCTGATGCAGAGCCGCATGCGCGAGACCCCCGCGTGCGAGCGGCTCGGCCTCGGGCTCGAGGTCGCGCGCACCCAACATGCGCTCCACAAACCACTGCACCGGGCAGCCTGCCCACGATTGCAGGCCGGACGCCGACCACAGCCGCTGCTCGCCCAGATCGGCCAGCACGCGCGGATCGCGCAGCGGTCCGATTCCCTCCGCGGGCAGGGCATCGAGCTCGGTGGGGGCGCACGAAGAGACCTCGCCGAGCGCCCGCCGGGCACGGATCTCGTGTTGGCCGAAAGGGGGATGCTGGCCGAAACGGGGATGTTCGCCGGAGGCGAACGTCTCCCGGCTTCGGTCGAAGGCGAGTGTCTCCCCGCTTCGGTCTCCCGCAAAGAGATCGCAGATGTCGTCCACGAACAGCGAGCGGGCCACCGGCAGGCCATCGTCGTCGGCGGTGTGCCAGCTCAGCACCAGCAGCTCGCGCGGGCGCGAGATCGCCGCGTACAGCAGGTAGCGCTCCGCCGCCAGCGCATCCCCCGGACGCCCCAAACGCAGGCCTGACGCTTCCGCGAGCCCGCGGCGCTCCTCCTCGGAGAGGAAGGGCTCTCCTCGCGCTGGCGCGGGAAAGACTCCTTCCTGCAGGCCGCACAGGAACAGTGCACGTACCCGGCGCGCGCGCAGCGCCAGAGGATCGAGCACCGCCACCGCCTCGAGTGTCCCGGACTCCGCCCCTGTGCCCTCTCCGATGCCCTCGCCCACAACCAGCTCCAGCCCCCGCAGCAGCGCGATCAGCTCGTGCGGGTCCGGCGCCAGCAGGGGTGCCGAGCTGGCCAGCTCGCGCAGCTCCTCGAGGGCCTCTTGTCCAATCGCCAGCGCACGGGCCTCGGTGGGTGCCTGCGGGGCGAAGCCCAGCCGTTCGAGCTCCGCAACCGTGCGCTCGGCCAGCGCCGCCGGGCCGCGCCCTGCCGCCGCCCGCAGCTCCTGGAGGGTCTCCAGCGGCCCGTGCTGGGCCTCCCACAGCGCGCGTGCCCGCGCCGCGCTGCCGACTCCGGCGCGCCGCGCCCGCCACTCCAGCTCGTCCACGAGCTCGGGGCTTTGCAGCGTCCCCGGGGCGCGCAACCACGCCAGCAGATCGCCGAGGCCGCCGCCTTCGTCGGTGGGATCGGGGAAGGTAGCTTTCAGCAGGCCCAGCAGCGAGCGGCCGGTGGCAGTGCACGCGAAGGAGAGCCGCCGCCGCAGCGCGAAGGGGATGCGGTGGGCGCGGAAGATCTCCCCCAGCAGCTCCGCGATCGCCTCCGGGGAACGGTGCGCGACGGCGATCTCCCCTGGCTGCACCCCGCGCTCCAGGAGGCCGCGGATCTCCTCCGCCACCAGCTCCAGCTCGGCGCGTTCGCCGCCACCCTCCAGCAGCCGCAGCGCCGCTCCCGCGGGCACGGGCGGGGGGACGTCGGGCTCGAAGATGTGGCGCTCCAGATGGTGCAGCGCCGCCGCGGCGCCGGGCGCGTAGTGCTCGGCGCGGGGCGGCAGGGCGAGATGCTCGGCGACGAGCGGCAGCAGGCGCTGGAAGGTGTCGCCACGGCTGGCGAACGCCGCGCGGCCGGCCTCGTAGGTGAGGGAGACAGTCACCGGCGCGCCGACCACGGCGCCCAGCGTCTCGATCGCGTCCAGCTGCAGCCGCGTGAAGTCGTCGAAGCCGTACAGCAACACCGGCCTGGAGCCCCACAGGGAGGGGGTGCGGCGCAGCGCGTCGAGGGCGCGGGTCACCTGACGCTCGGGGCTGACACCGTCGGGTCGCAGGCGCTCCAAGCCGCGGCGGTACCCGTCGAACAGCTCGCCCAGCCGGCGTGCGTGGGGGGCGTGCTCGGGGTCGGCCGCCGCCCAGGTGTCGAGCGCCCCACGCAGGCGTGCGGGCGTGACCCGCTCCACATCCAGCTCCCCCACCAGCGCCGTGAGCGAGCGCACCACGCCCGGGGTGGGAGCCGGCGCCCGAGGGGCCGTGCGTTTGCCCGCGCGGTGATACCCACCGGTGCCGGCACGCTCTCCGCCTGCATTCCGCAGCACCGCGGCGAGCGCCCATTCGCATGCCAGCCGGCCGAGCGGGCGCTCGGTGGAGCCGGCGCGGCCGAGCGCCTCGGCGAGCAGGCCTTGAAAGCGCACCACGCGGGCTCGGGGCCCCCCAGACCCAACACCAGCCCCCACGACGGCTCCTGCGGACGCTCGTGCGAGGGCCCCCTGTAAGGCGAGGTCGTGCTCGGCCAGCTCCAGCCGATAGCGCTCCACGTCGGCGTGGGTGGGCACAACCAGCAGCGGCCGCTCGCCGCGCGCGCGGTGGGCGGTGAGGGCGTCCATCACCACTCCGGCCTTCCCGGCGTTGGCGGGCCCCGTGATCAGCGTGATCGGCATGGCCGCCTATGGTGGCGCACCTGCCCGACACCACAGACGCGACGCCCGCTCAGCTCTCGGCCACCGCCGCCACGGCCTCGGCCGCCACCTGCTCGGACGCCGCCGCGGCAGCCCCCTCCACAACGGTCTCCTGGTCGGGCGGCTTAGCGCCCTCCTTGGCCCATGCCTCGTTGAACTCCACGCGCCATTTGCCGTCGGGCGTCTGCTGCATCGCGAGGTGGGAGCGGAAGGAGCGCCCGGAGCGCCCCTTGAAGCCGCTCACGGGACGGGCGGTGTAGCCGGTGCGGATCAGCTCGCGGGCGACCGCGAGCGGCAGGGTCTTGCCTGCTTTGGACTTCCAGATCACGAAACCGCAGCCGGGGTCGTTGCGCGCCCAGCAGGAGTAGCCCTTGCGGTTTTCGACGATCGAGTGCCCGCAGATCGGGCAGGGCCCGAGGTTGGCTTTGGGGATGCGAACGTCTTTGAGCGCCTCGTCGAGCATCTTCACCGTCTCCCCGGCGAAGCCGGCGATGTCCTTCATGAAGTGCTCGCGCGAGTCCTCGCCGCGCTCGATCGCGTCGAGGCGATGCTCCCACCGGCCCGTCAGTTCGGGTGATGTGAGGGGGTGGCGGCCGAGCAGGCGCACCACGTTGAGGCCCTTCTCGGTGGCAACCAGCGAGCGCCCGTCGCGCTCGATGTAGCCGACGGTGATCAGCCGCTCGATGATCGCGGCGCGCGTGGCGGGGGTGCCGATCCCAGACTCCTTCATCGCCTCGCGCAGCTCGTCGTCGTCGACCAGCTTGCCGGCGGTCTCCATCGCTCCCAGCAGCGAGGCGTCGGAGTAGCGGCGCGGAGGCTTGGTTTCCTTGGCGAGGCTCTTGATCTCGCGCGTCTTCACGTGCTCGCCCTCGATCAGCCGCGGGAGCATCTGGTCGGTGCCCTCGTCCTCGTCGCCCGTGCGCTGCTCGCCGCCGACCACGCCCTGCCCGTAGACGCCGCGCCAGCCGGGCACGATCAACAGCTTGCCGCGGGTGCGAAACACGTACTTGCCGGCGCGCTCGCCGCCCGCGGCGGGGATCGTGGTCTCAACGCGGGTGTTCTCGAACACCGCCTCGGGATGAAAGACGGCGAGGAAGCGGCGCACCGCGAGGTCGTACACCCGGCGGTCGTCGTCGGACATGCGATCGACTTTGTGCTCGGTGCGGGTGGGGATTATCGCGTGGTGGTCGGTCACCTTGGCGTCGTTGACCACACGCCCCAGCGGCAGCACGTCGAGCCCCACCACGTAGGCGGCGCCGGCGGCGTAATCCTTGTTGGCGCCCACCAGCTCGGCGGTGGGCTTGATCTCGGGGATCATGTCTTTGGTGAGGTAGCGCGAGTTGGTGCGCGGGTAGGTGAGCGCCTTGTGCTCCTCGTACAGCCGCTGGGCGGCGCCCAGCGTGCGCCGCGCGGAGAAGCCGAAGCGGGTGTTGGCGTCGCGCTGCAGCGAGGTGAGGTCGTACAGCATCGGCGCGCGCTCGCGCTGCTCTTTGACGTCGACCTTGGTGATCGTCGCCTGCTTGCCCTCGCACGCCTCGACAATCGCGATCGCTTCCTCCTCGGTCGCCAGCCGCGGTTTGGCGCCGGCGTGGAAGCGGCCGTTATACACGCGCTCGCCGGGGACGCCGGCCTCGCCATCCTCGCCCGATCCGCCGTCCCCAGCCCCGGCCTCAGACCCATTCTCGGCAGCCGTGCCGTCAGCCGACCCCCCCTCGGCGCCACCACCGGCATCGGATCCACCATCCACCGTCGCACCGCCACCAACTGACTCCGCCCCCCCCTCCTCCTCCCCTTCCCCCTCGAGGGGAGGGGCGGCGAAGATCGCGTCGACCAGCCAGTAGGGCTCGGGCACGAACGCTTTGATCTCCTCCTCGCGGCGGGTGACGATCGCAAGCGTCGGGGTCTGCACGCGCCCCAGCGAGACGGCCCCATCGAAGGAGGTGCGCAGGCGGATCGTGGCCGCACGGGTGGCGTTCATGCCGACGATCCAGTCCGACTCCGAGCGCGAGCGGGCGGCCTGCTCGAGCAGCGCCACCTCCGAGGCCGGGCGCAGCGAGGCGAACGCCGCTTTCATCGCCGAGTTGGTCATCGAGTTCAGCCACAGCCGCCTCACCGGCAGCGTCGAGCCGGCCTTCTCGTAGATGTAGGCGAAGATCAGCTCCCCCTCGCGGCCGGCGTCGCAGGCGTTGATCACCTCGCCGACGTCCTCGCGCGAGAGCTGACGGGTGACCACCGACATCTGCTTGCGCGAGCGCTCGTCGCGCACCACCAGCTTGAAGCGCTCGGGCACGATCGGCAGGTCCTCGATCCGCCAGCGCTTGTATTTGGCGTCGTATTCGTCCGGTTCGGCGAGCTGCACGAGGTGACCCACCGCCCACGTCACGATGTACTCCTCGGCCTCCAACCAGCCCTCTTCCTTCTTGAAGGTGCCGGGCAGCACGCGCGCGAGGTCGCGCCCGACGGAGGGCTTCTCGGCGATCACAAGGGTCTTCGGCATGGTGGCTCAGAGTAGCGGGTGGCTCAATCGGGGTCGCACGGCCCGGTGCCGACCGGCGCGCCGGCGTGTTCGAGTTCGCGCGCGACGGTGGCGTTGGCGACGCCGTACCCACCGGCTGGCCCGGCCCCCGTGGTGCCGGCGAATACGGTGGTGAGCACCGTCCCCTGGTCGTCCACCACCGGCCCCCCGGAGTTGCCGGGGCGCACCAGCCCGCGCAGCGGCGTGAGCAGCCGCGACACCGACCCCTGGCCGTAGGCGTTCTGCGTGAGCACCTGCTCGGTCGCTCCGATCCGCCCCGCCTGCACGTCGAACGGCCCGTTTTCGGGGTACCCGAGGATCGCCCCGGCGGTGCCGGAGGCGGGGTTGGGGGCGAGGGTCAATGGCGGGAGGTCGAGGCCTGGCACGCGCAGCACCGCGAGGTCGTAGGTCGGGTCGAACGCGATCGCCTGTGCCGGCAGCCCGGGCGGGCGGCCTTCGACCTCGACCGTGGTGTCGCTCTCGCCGGCCACCACGTGCGCGTTGGTGAGCACCTCTTCGGGCCTTGCCACCCACCCCGAGCCCTCGATCGCCAGCCCGCAGGCGGTGCCCAGCACGCGCACCACGCTGCGCGACGCCGCCAGTACCGCGGGGTCGTGGGCGATCTGGGGCGGGGGCGCGGAGAGCGCCGGCAATGGGCCGGGCAGCGAGGGGATCGGGTCAAGCCGCGCGAGCGCGTTGAGGATCGGGCCCGAGGGCGGCAGCAGCGAATTGAGCTCGCCGAGGATCTCCGAGCGCTGGATGTCGGCGCGCAGCTGCGTGGCGGTCGGGATCTGGGCGGCCACGGCGGCGACGATCCACACCACCCCGAGACCGATCGCGGCGGACAGCAGCGCCCCCAGCATCCGGTCCAGCAGGCCCACCCCCGGCACCAGCAGGGTGGTGCGGCGCAGCCGCCACCCCACCCCCTCCAGCCCGGTGGCGAGGATCGCCCCGGCCAGCAGCGCCCCCACCAGCCCGAAGGCGGGCGCGTAGGGCGAGGCCGACCCCTGAGGCAGCAGCAGCGGGCCGAGGCGGGTGCCGATGAACGCTCCGATCGCAAACCCCCCGAACGACAGCACGCCCACGATGAACCCCTGACGCAGGCCGAACAGGCCGAGGATCAGCACGAACAGCAGGATCAGCCAGTCGAGTGTGGTCATTCCCATGTCAGTCGAGTGTCGTCATTCCCATGTTCTACCGTTCTGCGTCGTGGGAATCCGCACCGGAGACCGGCATTGACTGCCACGTCGGTCTCCAATCGCGGGCGGCGAGTGCGGCCGCTGATCGTACTGGCGGCGGGGGCGTTCGTGGTAGGAGCGATCGTGGGGGCCGGACACTCCTCCGCATCGCCCGCGCCGGGCGTGGCCGCGCGCTTCGCGGCCGCGTGGGCGAAGGGCGACTACGCGAGCATGTACGGCGAGCTCGCCCCCGTCTCGCGCCGCGCGGTGTCGCCGAGCGAATTCGCGCAGGCGTACAGGGAAGCGCTGATGACCGCCACCGCCGAGAGCGAGCGGGTGGTGGGCTCGCCGCAGGGCGCTGCCGGGGGCGTGGAGGTGGTGGCGACCAGCGTGCGCACACGCTTGTTCGGCACGCTCTCCGCGCGCTTGCGCCTGCCGATCGTGCAAGGCACGCACGGCGGCGAAGCGCGGGTGCGGTGGTCGCGCTCGCTGGCCTTCCCCGGCCTGCGCGTGGGAGAGCTGCTGAGCAGGCGCACGACGCTGCCCCCCCGCGCGGCGCTGCTGGCGCGCGAAGGCTCGGTGCTGGCGCAGGGGCCTGCCACCGCGGCGGGGACGCGCACCTCGCCGCTGGGGGCCGCGGCGAGCGCGATCGTGGGCGAAGTGGGGCCGATCCCCTCCAGCCGCCTGCAGGCGCTCCAGGACGAAGGGGTGCCGCCCAACGCGATCGTGGGCGTGAGCGGGCTGGAGCTGGCGGCCGACGCGCGCCTGCGCGGCACCCCGGGGGGCGAACTGCTCGCGGTGCCCGCGGGGGCCACCGGCGCGGCGTCGTCGAGCGCGGAAACCACGAGCGGCGGCCGGGTGCTGGCGCGCGCAAGCGCCCACGCTGGAAGCGCCGTGCGCACCACGATTACCCCGGCGCTGCAAACCGCGGTGGTGACCGCGCTGGGCGGGCAGTATGGCGGGGTGATCGCGATGGAACCGGCCAGCGGCCAGGTGCTGGGGGTGGCGGGGATCGGGCTGGATGCGCTGCAGCCACCGGGGTCGACGTTCAAGATGATCACCGTCAGCGGGGTACTTGAAGCGGGGATCGCGCGCCCCACCAGCACCTTCCCCTACGCGACCGCGGCGACGCTCGACGGGGTGCTACTGCACAATGCCAACGGAGAGGAATGCGGAGGCACGCTGGTGGAGGCCTTCGCGGTGTCGTGCAACTCCGTGTTCTCCCCGCTTGGCGTGAAGCTGGGGGCGACGCGGCTGGTGGCGATGGCTGAACGCTACGGCTTCAACCACCCCCCCGGGATCGAAGGCGCCGCCGAAAGCACGCTCCCGCCCGCCAACCAGATCCAGGGGGAACTGGCGGTGGGCTCGACCGCGATCGGCCAAGACCAGGTGCTCGCCAGCCCGTTGGAGATGGCGACCGTGGCAGCGACGATCGCCGACGGCGGGCGCCATCCAACCCCCAGCCTGACGCTCTCGCCCACCCACAGCCCTCCCACGCGCGCGATCAGCGCCGCCACGGCCCGCACGGTGCGGGGCATGATGCTCGACGTGGTGCGCTTCGGCACCGGCACCGCGGCGGCGATCCCCGGGGTGGAAGTGGCCGGCAAGACCGGCACCGCCGAACTCGGCACCCCCGCCGCCTGCGACGCCAGCTCCTCGGAACAGAAGCCCACCGAAGGCGAAGAACACTCATCCTCCACCTCCGAACACACCCCCGAACCGAGCAGCTGCGCGGCCGAAGAGAACAACCCGAAGAACACCGACGCGTGGTTTGCGGCGTTCGCCCCGGCGCGGCACCCCACGATCGCTGTCGGGGTGCTGATGGTGCGCGACGGCGCGGGCGGGGAAAGCGCGGCGCCGGTGGCCCGGCAGGTGATCGAAGCGGCGCTTCAGGCGGGCGGCTAACTGAAAGAAGAGGGGCCCGACCGAAGCCGGGGGACACTCGCCTTCGGCGAGCGGGCGGGTGGGGTCAAATCATCGGCCAGCCGGCCTTTCGGCCGCCCGCGCCACCCTCTAGACGTCGAGTTCGGCGGAGGCCGTCTTCGTGGGATCCCGCGGGTCGACGATCGTAAACGTGAACGGCCGGTTGTCCAGCGATTCGACTTTGATCTTGTAAAGCAGCAACTCGCCCTGCGTGGGCCCGTTGGCGGCGACGGTGTTGGGGGCCGGGATCTGGTTGTTGGCCGGCACAAGCCCACCGCGGTAGGCAAACAGGTTGGCGGGGCCAGGGATGATCGGGTGGTAGACGTTACCTTGGGTATCGGCCACCGTGAAGGCGGTCGCGGCGGGATGGGGCACGGTGCTTTCGTTGTAGACCTGCATGAACACCCCAAACCACTCTTCGCCGGGTTTCAACGCGGCCTGTGCAGGCGTCAAGCCGAGCAGGTAGGAGGAGTCTTCGGTGTTGTAGGGGTTGAGCTCGCGCGAGATCTGCACCTGGTAGACGAGCGGCCCGACGTTCAGATAGGGCGCGTTCCTGCCTCCGCCACCCGCGTAGGTGCCGGTCGTGACACGCGTGTGCGATTCCCCGCAGGCCCCGAGCGCCAGCGCCGCCAGCACGGCGGCAGCCAGGACGGGCAGTATCCGGCGTAGCCCACCCAGAGAACGATTGGACGAGAGGCCTGGCTCTGCCGGTGCGATGCCGTGGCTGCGCGCCAAGTCGGCGGCGGGGCGAGGGACGCGAGTCGGAAGCCGGTGCATGCGAGGCGGCAGTTTACCCGCCGGCGACCGTGACGCGCTGCCCGCGCCCCTCGCCACTCTCGATGATCGAACGCAGGCGGCGCATCGCCTTCATGTTCTTGCGCCGCAGCCACCCCCGCGCCCCGAAGGACTCCATCAGGCGGTCGGAGAGCGTGGACGGCCGAGTCTCCAGCGTGTACCGCACGCGCGTGGTGTTGCCGGCGCCCTGCGCCAGCTCGTAGATGCCGAGCGTGCGGATCCTGTTGGTCTTGCCCCCGCGTCCCACCTCGACGATGCGGTGCGGAGCCTCCACCTCGGCGAAGGTCATGTCACCCCAGCTGAAGCGGTTCCCCGGGGCGGCCACGCGAAAGCGCGCTCCTGCCCCCTTACCGACGGAGTTCTCGCGCGTCAGATGCCAGTCGTGTAGGTAGTGGTCGGTGAACTCCGAGTGGTTGGCGATGTCCTGCAGGTAGTCGAACACCCGCTCGCGGGGGGCGTCGATCAAGATCGAGACGGTCAGCGGGTCCATCGCGCCCGGCAGTTTATAGGGCCCTTCCGGACGAAAGCCACGCCGCGCGCGCCGGGGGGGCAGGCTGTGAGGGGATCCGTGCCGCTACGACGAATCGATCCGCGGGGCCGACGGGGCAGCTACCGGGCTACGCCGCGCGAGCCATCAGGCGCACGCCGTTGCCGTGCGGCGAGTGGCGCACCGTCTCGGTGGCCGCGGGATGGTCGCGCCGCAGCGGTCGGCAGAGCTCGCAGACCACACCCCCGCCGCGCCCCTCGTAGAGGTGCACGCGCTCACCCACCAGCGGGGTGCGCCCGCAGTCGGCGCAGTGGTTGCGGTCGGACGTCAGCACGCCCACGCTGCGGCGCAGCAGGACCCGCTCGAACTGCTCGATGTCGGTCACGGTCGCAGGGGGCATGCACGGGATTTCGCCGCCTTTCGGCCATCTCCTCCAGCGTCCTCATCGCCGGCCACCGGCCTCCGGCCCCTCGGCACCAAGCCCTTTCCGCCCGGCGGCCACCCAGCCCCTCGGCCCAGCGACCAGCGCACGGCGGCCCCCGGTCTCCCGGCCCCGCGGCGGCGCGTTTGGAGGCAGCGGCGCCAGGGTAGAAAGACCCCCGCTACCCCAGGTCCCCCGCTCTCTGCCGAAGCATGCCCTCTCGAGGCTCTCCACGAGTCCCCAGAAAATTACAAGCCTTTTAGACCCAACGGGAAAAGTGCGGTTATGATTCCCCTAGGGTCTGCCGGCAGACGAGCGCCGGGACGTATCCCAATAGGAGAAGAGGAGCTGTGAGATGTTGGAGTCACTGACCTCGGGCACGATGGCGGGAGCGGGATCCTTTCGTTGTCAGCGATGCGGCTACGTGCTTACGCTGGCCGCCTCCGACGCGTTGAGCGACTGTCCGGGCTGCGGAGGCGCCAACTTCGTGCGCGCCTCGCTGTTCAGCGTCGGGCGGCTCGGCCACGGGGGCGCGCCGGATCTCGCCGGCAGCCTCGGCGCCCACTCGCCCGAGCACCCGGGCGAGGACGAGCTGGAGTGGGTGGCGCAGGCGAAGGAGCAGATCGAGCGGCCCGGTGAGTATCTCGCCTACGAGGAGGACGGCGAGAACATGGTGGTGGCGCTGACCCAGGAGTGGACGCGGGTGGGGCGCAGCCTGGCGGCGGACGTGCGCTTCGACGACCCCACGGTCTCACGTCGACACGCCCTGCTGGTGCGCCAGCCCGACGGGGTGAGGGTGCTCGACGACCGCAGCCTCAACGGCGTGTTCGTCAACGGCGAGCGGATCGAGTGGCGGATGCTCGAGGACGGCGATGAGATCGTGGTCGGGCGCTACCGGCTGCACTTCCTCAGCGTGCCCGGAGAGCGGGCCGAACGAGGGCCAGCCGGCGAAGGCGAGCAGATCGTCAGCCGATCGACGATCGGCGGCATCGCCTAACCGCGCCCGCGTCGATCGGATCGTTCGATCCACCATTGCCGGGCCGCACCATCTTCTTCTTTTTGGGCCCCAACCAAAAGAGAATGAGACTTGATCTCATTTGGGTGGGGTTCCAAGCAGGGCTCCACGGCAAGCGTCTGCCCGAGCGGGCTTGCTTGACATCTGCGACTGCCCTTGACAACCGCATATCCGCGGGTCTACTCTCTGAGGGAGAGTAGGAGAGGGAAACCCACAGTCCGGGATTCAGCGCCTGGAAAACGCGGCGCGCGATCGCTCCGCCGATCGGCCGTCACGCTCCTCCACCCGCTCCTTCCTCGGGCAGGGAGGGAGGAAAAGATGTTGCACATCAGCCACTCCGGCGCCCGGCAACAGCCTGCCGGCTCTCGTGTTTGCGCCACGCATCGAGCTCGCGACCCGCGCGTGCGCATGCTCGACGCGATGATCGCCACCGCCGCCTACCGCGGCTACGACCGCACCACTGTGGAGCGGGTGCTGCAGACCGCGAAGGTGGCCCCAGCGGTATTCGACGAGCACTTCGCCGACAAGGAAGAGTGCTTCCTGCGGGCGCTCGACGCCCTGTTGGCCCGGATCGAGACGAGGGTGCTCGAGCGCGTTGAGCGCGCGGCGCCGTGGCCCGAGCGCGTCCGCGGCGGCCTGGACGCCCTGCTGAGCGCGCTGGCGAAGGACCCCGATGGGGCGCGCGTGGTGCTGGTGGAGAGCCTCTGCGCATGTCCCGCCGCGGCCGAGCGCCACCATGCGCTGCTGCGCCTCTTCCCGCCGCTGCTGGAGGAGGGCCGCTTCCACTGCGCCAACCCAGAGCTCCTGCCTCCCTACACCTCCGAGGCGATGGTGGGCGGAATCGCCTCGATCCTGCACCGCCGTGCGCTGGAGGACCGCACCGGCGAGTTGCCTCGCCTGCGCGGCGACCTCGCCTACTTCGCGATGCTCCCCTATCTAGGCCACCACCGCGCGATCGTGGCGGCTTTTGCGAAGGACCCGGCCCCGCAACGCGGCTGAGGGCCCGAGCCTACTTCGCGCTCGTGACGTGCGGGAACTGGCTGCTGGCGCCTTCCCACGAGAAGGGCGACTGCTGGGTGCAGGCGGGCGCGCCAACCTTGTTGGTGGTGCTACCGGATGCGTTGACCAAGTTGTCGGCGATCATCTGCTTGATGAGGCTTTCGGGCACCGTTGCGTTGGCCGTTTCCGGGTTGACCGACGGCGCCGAGTCTGCGCAGTTAGCTGTGCCGAACACCTGCAGCCCGCCTTTGCCGAGCAGCCGGAAAGCTTCGGGCTGGAAGTAGGGATTGGCGCGGTTGGTGCCGATCCGCTGGCTGTAGACCGCGAGACTTTCGGGGTTGATGGTCTGCAGCGCTCGCAGGTAGTGCTGACTCTGGCCATTGCTGGTGTCCGCGTTTTTGTCGTGCGCCTGGGTGGCGGCGGTGGCGTTGGCGAACAGAGCCTGCAGCTCGGGCACGTACTCGCCGGTGTACTTCAGGAAGGGCTCCAAGTTGCGCAGCGACGGGGTGATATTTTCAAACAGCGGCGTGAGCTCGCCGAATACGCGTTCGAACGCGGGCAGCCCCTTCTTGGAAGCGCTCGTGAACGGCCCGAGGTTGGTGGCCAGGCTGTTTAGGTCGGGCGTGAACGCCTGTGCGCTTTCCAGCAGCGGTGTGAGCTCGCGCTCCCACGCCTTCGCCTCTTCGAAGGTGGGCGTCCCCACCCTGGCAAGGTTGTCGAATTCGTGGAGCGTCGCCGTCGCGCCGCGCTCGAAGGCGGGCAGCAGGCGGAAGGCGTCGGCCCACTGGGCGCTGCTCGCGCCGAGCGCGTGGAAGGTGCGCTCGCCGTTGACGATGAACCCGCTGAGCTGGTGGTCGCGTTCGGTGAGCGCATCGAACACCACGCCGGTGTTGTGCACGAACGCGCGCAGCGCGCCTTCCTGGGAGGCCAGGATCGTAAGCACCTTGTTGCCTTCTTCGGCGAACGGTTCGAGCCCGGCGAAGTCCGCATTGAGCTGTTCCCCGCGCCCATTGACGCCGCCCGCCAGCGACTGCTGCCAGACTTTGAAGGCAGTCTGCACCTGCGGGTCGAGCGAGGAGAGGATGTCGTCGAGGGTCACCGCGGGGTCGACCTGGCTGGAGGCCAGCCGCCCGCCGTCGGGAACTGTGGCACCTGCTTCCTCGGCCGCATCCTCCCGCCCCGGACGCCCGCCGACACGCTCCCCGCCGGGGGCGCCCGGCGGGAACAGTTCGATGTATGTCTCCCCCAGCAGCGTCTTCTGGCGGAGGATCATGCGATCGGCGGAGGAGATCGGGGCGTACTGATGGTCCATTTCGACGGTCACGTCGGTCGTCCCGTTGGTGTGCGTCGCCAGGCTGATCACGTGGCCGACGTCCACGCCGGCGATGCGCACGTCGGACTCTTCGGCTAGCGCCAGCGTGCGCGAGAGCTGGACCGTGAAGCGGTAGCCCTTCGGCTTCAGCGGTACCGGGCCGCCGAAGGAGTCCCACAGGAACAGCAGCAGGCCGAAGCAGCTCAGCGCGAACAGCACGATCACGAGGATGTTGGCGAGGGTCGGCGCGCGCTTCTGCATCAGCGATCGCCTCCGAGCGTCCGGGCACGATTCTGCATCAGTGACCCCCTCCAAGCGCAGCGGCGGGCGCCAGCGCGGCGGCGTCGGGACCCTGGCCGAAGACACGATCGGCGGTCAGCGCGTCGGGGCTCACCCCGGTACGAAGGCTCGCCGCTTTGGCGGCCGCCGAGCTGGGTGTCAGCGCCGACTGGCACTGTGCGGTGGTCGGTGGGTTGAGCAGGCCGAGGATCAGCTTCGCCGTCGGGTCGGCTCCCGCCGCGGCGTTCAGGAGAAACACCTGCGCGCAGTTGAAGTACAGCAACGCCTGGCCCTCCGCCCCGTGTGCATCGCCCTGCGCGACGACGCTGTTGAGGTCGTGGTTGGCCCAATCGAGGTAGAACAGGAAGCCGCCCTGCTTGGGCCCGGGGTTGTAGGCGAGCTCGTTGAAGAATTCGTTGACCACCGTGAACGCCGTGGTCAGCTGGGGAGAGGACTGCGACAAGTCCTTCAGCGAGGGCTGCAGCTGTTGGAGCACCGGCAGAATCTGGCGGAAGAGCGGTCGCACCTCGTTCTTGAGGATCGGCGTGGTCGTCTTGAAGGACGCTCGCAGCTGCTTCTGTGCCGGCGCCACCGCGATCGCGGCGGGCTCGAGCGCGTGCAGCGCATTGCCGGTCACGCGCGCCGCCGTGGCGAGCTTGCCGAAGCCGTGGTTGGCCTGTTTGAGCACGCCGGGCAATTCATGCAGGGTTTCCTGCACCTGGCGGTCCTCCTGGGAGAAGGTCGCATACAGCGCGTTGCTGGACTCGACCGTCTGGGCAAGCTTCGTATCCTTGCTGCCCAGCGCTTCCAGCAGCAGGCGGAAGTTGTGGATCCCGTGTTCCACGTAGTACTGGCGCTTGGCGACTTCGCTGCCGATCTCCGTGATCTCGCGGGCGAGCGGATCGAAGCGCTTGAACGTCGCAGAGAAATTGGCGGCGTTGCCGTTCAGGCCCTCGCCCGCCCCCGCCAGAAGCTCCTGCAGGAGGGCGCGCGTTTCGGCGTCGAACGATGCCAGGAATTCGTCGAGATTGCCGTCGGGCGAGGTCTGTGCGATCGGGATCGTGAAATCGCCGGGCACGCGCCCCGAGGAGGGGTTGCCGGGCGAGACCTCGACCGTCTCGTCCTTCAGCCCGGTTTTGGGGCGCAGTAGAGCGGTCGCGTTGCGGTAGATGTAATGCGCGTACTTGGGCGTCAGATTCATGCTCACCAGCGCCCTGTCGCCGCGCAGTTCCACGTTCGTGATTTCGCCGATCTTCGCGCCGGCGATCGTGACCGACTGGCCCTGACCGGGCGTAACCGCCTGGGCGGTCGAGAATTCGCCTTTGAGCACGAACGATTCGCGGCCGATCACCGGCACCCAGGCGGGCACGTGGAGGCGCTCGTGCGCGAGGATGTAGCCGGCCGTGCCGGCTGCGAGCACGATCATCGTCACGACCGCGATGAACGCCGTGCGGTAGCGCTCGATCTGGTCGCGGACTCCGCGCCCCCCCTCCTGCACCTCGGGCGTCATCATCCACCCCCGTCCGCGGCGCCGTGTGAAAGCGGGCCGTTGAATTCGGGCAGCTTCTGCGTGTAGCAGGGTACGAGCGGCTTGTATGGGGGCTCGTTGCCGGTGAAGCTGGGGCTGGTGCCTTCGGGGGCCAGCCGAGTCTGGGCGATCAGCGTGCTGCCGTTCGTGGGTGCGCCCGGCTTCACAACGGTCGCTGGGGGCGAGAGGAGCGTGGTGCCGGCACCGCCCGCGATGAAGCGCGGGGCGGCGCCGTTGCCGTCGAAGTTCTGGCTGAGGCCCGCCACGCCCGCCATCGCGTACCAGAATTCATGTTCGGCGTTGGCCCCCGATGTGTTGGCGCCGTCCTGGAGCTTGGTGGAGCCGGCCGGGTAGAGCACTTTGCTCAAGCACTTGCTGAAGTTGGTGAGCTGCGGCTGGAAGGCAACCTGCCCCGCGGTGACCGAAGCGATCTCGGGTGCCGCGGTGCGCAGCGCCGAAGCGACGCCACCGAGCTCGTTCGGCTTCAGCGTGGCCCGCACCTGTTCGATCCAGGGGAAGGCGGCGGCATCCGTGGCGGGCACCTGTTCAATGCCGGGGATCAGGTCCAGCGCGAAGGTCCTGATCGACGGCGCGGCGCCCCGCAGTTCGGCGAAGCCGTGTTCGAGGCCGGTCAGCGCGCCCGGCAGCTCGGCGACCGCCTCGCGCACGCTCGACCCCTGCGCAGCGAAGATGTGCAGGAAGGTGTTGAAGTGGCCCACCAGTTCGCCCAGCGCCTGCTCGTGCACGTCGAGTTCGGCGCTGACCCTTTCGATGCTCGCAAACAGCTTGTAGAGGTCGTTGGTTTCGGTGCCACCCAGCGCCTGCTGGATGATCGTGCCGTCGCGCAGCGCCTCGGGTCCACGCCGGAAGGCTTTGTTGAGCGCCTGCGCAGAGTTCAGGCCGCGCACTTCGGGGGCCTGTTCGGCGTCCTCCGCGGGCGTCGGCTTGGCAGTCCAGCCGGCGCCGAGTTCGACCAGAACGGTCTGCAGGTTGGCTCGCGTGTCGGTGTTGAGCGCGTCGAGCAGCTGGTCGAGCTGGACCGGCTCGGATGTCTGCGTCACCGGGATCGTGGCGCCCGATGAAAGCTCGGGGGCGGAGGGGTTGCCGGGCTGCAGTTCGACGAACCAGTTGCCTTCCAGGAAGATCTTCGGGCGGATCTTGAGCGTCGCATCGGAGTGGATCGGCAGCCCCTTGCCTTCGATTTCCATGGTCACCAGCGCAACGTGGCTGCTCTCCAGGCGCGTCGAGGTGACGGTGCCGACAGTGACCCCCGCGATCCGCACCGGCGACTTGGGACGCACGTTGACCGACGAGCTGAACACCGCGTTGAGGCGATAGCCATGTTTGAACGGGATGTGTTTGGTGAATCCGAAGTAGACGCCCACCACGAGGACGATCAGGAAGATGATCCCGGTGCGCACGGGGTTGGAGCGTTTCTGCAGCTCCGACACCGCGGTCTCTCGGCGCCGGTGCCACCAGCGCATGTTGCTCATGACTGCTTCCCCTTGCTCGCGCCATTGCTGGCGCTTTCCTTGGGGAAGTCCTTCAACTGAGAAGCAGGGTACTTTGCCCCGTACAGGCTTTCGCTGCGCTTGGTTTCTTCGTGGTTGGTGCCCAGCGTGGTCGAGGTGTTACCGATCACGGTCTGGCCGACGGCGTACTGCATGTTGCCGGCTTCGCACTCCTTCGGCTGGCCGGGACCGCCGACGTAGGGGTAGGGGTTGTAGTGCAGGTGGTTGTCGTTGATGTTGGTGTGGGTGGTTACGTTTTCATCGTGAGACTCCCCATTGGCAGGCGCGGAGGCCGGCAGCCCCTCGTCGTTTTCCCCAGAGGGACTGAGGATCGGCACCACGCGCGCCACCGTCCCATTGCCAACGCTCTCGGAGAGGAGGTTGGCGAGGTTGCGGAACGCCAGCGTGATGTAGTTGCAGTTGGTCTGCGCGGGGGCCAGGCCCGCGAACAGCGGCGTGCCGACTTCGGCCGTACGAGTGAATTCTTCGAAGCCGAGCAGCACCAGCGGGTTTTTGGAGAAGAGTTCGAGCGCCTGCAGCGAGCTGGCCAGCTGCGAGTTCAGCGCGGCTGCAGCACGCACGTTGACGGCGCTGACCGCGAAAGCGTGACCGAGCGGCGCCGCGATCGTCGCCAGGATCTTGGCGCTCGGCTGCAACTGTCGCGTGAATTCGGTTGCACTTTCGAGGAACGGCAGCTCGTACCGGAACGAGTGAATCGCCTGGTGCAACGCCGCCGGGCCTCCTTCGATCGTACGTTCCAGCGAGGGCGATGCGCCGGCGAAGGCAGTGAAGAAGATGTCGAGCTCGCGGAACAGCGACGCCTGCGTCTCGGCCACCGGCGAGACCTGCTGGGCGGTTTTGTCGAGCGCGACGAACAGCTGGCCAATGTCGGTCTGGGGCGAGGCGAGATTGTGCAGCACCGGCACGGCGTGTTCGGTGAGCGGACGCAATGCGTGGAACGTGTTGTTGATGCCCACCCCACGTCCCGCGTAGCCGTCGCCGAAAGCGTTGGTGTTCTGCTGGATCGCGATCCGCGTCTGCTTGTCGAACATGTTGAAGAAATCTTGAATCTCCACCGGTTCGCTGGCGTGCGATACGGGGATCGTCGCGCCGGGCGGGATCGTACGAGGGGAGCGCCCCCGCTTCAGTTCCAAGTACTTCAGGCCAATCGTCGACACCGATTGGACCTCCGTCGTGGTGTCGGCGGGCAGCGGCCCCGCGTGCTTTTCGAGCTTGAGGCTAACGATCGCGGTTACCTTGCCGGTGGCGGGGTCCTGGTGGGGAACGATCCCGCTGACGATCCCGATACGGCGGCCGAACAGCCGCACCTGATTGCCCTTTTCGAGACCCGAGGCTTCCGGCAGTTCGGCCTTGATGTCGTAGGTCGGCGTGAACGGCAGCCCGTTGTTGGCGCCGTAGGAGACGTACACCGCCACGGCCGCGATCAGCACGGTGAGCGCCCCGATCAGCAGCGGGCTCGCAGCGATGGAGTTGCGCCGGCGCGGATTCATCAAGGCACCTGCGTGGGGTCGCAGTCGAGCTTGCCTTCGTCGGCGAACGGGGCCGAGCCATCGGCCGGCGAAGGCGTCGCGCCCGCGCCGGGGCAGCGACGCAGTTCGCGGGTGTGCAGTCCCTGCAGGCCTTCGCGCGCGGTGGTGGGCGTCAGCGTGTTGTTGGCACCGACCTTGAAGTTGTTGAACACGGGGCTGAGGCGTGCGTACTGGCCGTTGGCGTCGTAGTAGCCGGCGCTCGTGCCGAAGGTGCGCACGAAGCCCTCCAGGTCTGGGGCGTAGGGCCCGAAGAACGCGGTCACCGGCACCGATTCCTGCAGCGCTTTGACATCGGCGGGCGAGCCGCTGGCGAGCTGCTGCGCGAGCGTGGGCAGCGCGAGCGCGGTGTCGGTGAGATCGTTGCTCGGCCCAGGCTTGCTGAGCGCGACGCTGAGGTCGTGCAGCACAGGACCCGCTTCCCTTACGAGCGGCGTCAGCTTGGCGAACAGCGGCGTAAATGTCTTGGTGTCGGGGCCAGCAACCGCCAGCAGCTTGGTGAGCGCGGCAAACGCGGAGGGCAGCTGCGCAAACGCGCGGTTGCCCTGCTGCAGCGCGGCCGGCAGCTGCGCGACCCCCCGCTGCAGGCTCGCCTGTTCGGCGCCGAGCGCTTCCAGGCCCCGATCGCCGTTGCTCACCAGGTCGGTCAGTTCTTCGCGGTGGGTGCCAAGCGTGGTGAGCGCCTTGGCGGAGTACACGAGGAAGTTGGTGAACGTCGGCTGGTCTTTGGCGAGCTCGGCGAAGATGTGATTGGTGGCTGCGAGGAAGGGGCCGAAGTATTCGGTGTCCTGACCGAGCGATTCGCTGACGCCGGCGTACTGTTCGGCTTGGCCCACGATGAAGCCCTGCAGACCTTTGCGCGTGCGCGGGTTGAGCGTGTCGAAGAGCTGATCGAGGTCGGTCGTGCCCTGAGCGGAGCCGGATGGCAGCGTCGAGCCGGCGGGCAGCGCCGGCGCGTTGTTGGGGCCAGGGGAGAGCGACACATAGCGCCCGGCGACCGTCGTCAGCGAGGGCACCCTCACCTGTGCCGTCGTGCCCCGGTGCAGCGGTACCAGCGAGCCTTCGATGTGGATCGTGATCAGCGCTTTGTAGTTGTGCGTCAGCCCGATTCCGGTCACGTTCCCGACGGGCACGCCGCCGACCTCCACCTGGTCGCCGAGCACAAGCTGGCTGCCGTTTTCGAGCTCGAATTTGTAGCTTGCTCCACCGCCGCCGAGGAACAGGATGTAGGCGACGGCCGCAACCACCACTACGAGCGCGCCGGCCACCACCCAGCGGCTCAGGCTCCGCGGCGGCGGGGACACCGGCCGCAGGGGTGGAGTGCCACCGGCGCCGCCGGGGGGCGGCAACGGGGGGCGCACCGGAGGAGGTGGAGGCGTGGTGGTCGCCACTCTCATTCACCGCCCTTGGGGTCGGACGAGGAGCCCACGCCCGGCTGCGCGGGCCCCTCGGCGCTCGCGCCGGCGCCCGTGGAGGCCGTGCCGGTGCCGGGATCCGGGATCGCCTCCGCCGATGGCTTGCTGGAGACGCTCGGCTCGGGGATCTCGCCGATTTGCGCGATCAGCTGCAGCCACTGGCTGGGGGTGAGCGGCGAGCCCGAGACGGCGGCGGCGCGGGCACCGCGGCCGCCCGCCGTGCGCGGGGAAGCGAACGCGACGTGGATCAGGCCGCTGTAGCCAGGCAGCGTCAACGTGTTGTCTGTCCCCGGGTAGCCGATCGCGCTGACGATCTGCGCCGGCTTCATCGTGCCCTGCAGCCGCAGCAGCCGGCGCACCGCGATGTCGGTGACCGAGCCCTGCCCCTCGTGCCCGGCGATCGGGGTGCCGTCGATCGCGGAGATGTCCACCGCGTCGCCCGCCGCGGCGTCGATCGCGTTGCCCGCACCGGGGGCGGCAGCGGCGTGGGCACAGCCGGCTGCAGAGACCGTCGGGCTCAGGCCGGAGACCGAGAGGAACTCGAGCGCCGCCAGCACCCGCCGGTCGACCTCGCCGGCGCGCACGGCGCCACGCTCGCATGCCGGGAGATGCACCCCGGGGTCGCGCAGCACCAGTTGCTCGAGCTGCGGCTTGGACGCCAGCAGCACCTGCCCGACGGTGGGGGAGGTCGCAAGGAAAGGGTTCTCGCCCTTGGCTCTGAACGCCGAGGTCTCTTCCAGACGCACCCAGCCGTCGAGGATCGGCTTGGGGTCGATCAGTGGCGCTCCCGTGCCCGCGGGGCGGATCTGGAAGAGCACGTGCGCTTCCGCACCGACATGCCCGAGCACGGTGCCCGCCAGCACCTGCACTCCGGGGCGCAACGGGTTGAGATAGACCTCGTTGGGGCCGGCGCGGAAGGAGTGCGGCGTGGAGGCCGCCCCACCGGCCCCGCCGGGGGCTGGGAGCACCGGCGGCGCCGAGGGCGGCTTCGGGACGGGAGGCGTTTCGAGGGCGTTGGCGGCCCCCATCGCCAAGCCGGTGGTGACCGCGGCCTGCGAGAGCGGCGAGTGCGGTTGCACGCCGGCGCTCGCGGGCGTGCTGGGAGCGGGACCGACGCCGCCGCCGCTTGGGTGGGCGATCCGTGCGGAGACTGCGGTGTCCACGCGCGGTTCGAGCACCGGGTATACCGCGGCGACGCTGCCGAGCTGGGCGTATGTGTAGGTGTTGCCATAGGCGTCGCGCAGCGAGACGTAGCGCCCCAGCGTCGGCGATTCGCCGTTGGCGGTTATTTCGCCATCCTGCACGGCGATCACGGGCGCCCCTTCCTGGGCATAGATCAGGGTCCCCGCAAGTGTCTTGCTTGGCTCTCCGGGTGCGGCCGGGAAGCCGTCGCTGAAGTGGGCTTCGGCGTGCACGGGAAAGCGCGATTCTGTAAGGCCGGCGATCGCGCTCAGCAGTTCCGGCGGCGTGCCGCCGAGCAGCTGCGCGCGCAGCATCACCGCTTCGACGTACGCAGCGGAGTGGTTGTAGGCATATACGGCGTCGCGGATGCGCTGGGCTCCGCCGGCGGCAGCGAGGTAGCGCGCAGCGGCGAAGATCGCGTCGGCGGGGTTGTAAGGGTCCTCGTAGCCCGACCCGGTCGCGTCCACCCCATACTGCGCCCACGAGGAGGGCAGGAACTGCATCCAGCCCTCGGCGCCGGCGCTGGAGATGTTGAGGTCCCGGCCATAGTCGGTCTCGACCTCGTTGATCGCCGCCAGCACCTGCCACGGGATGTCGTACGCAGTGCCGGCGGCCTGATAGATCGGCAGCAGGAATGGCGGGACGCGGAAGCTTTCGATGAAGAAGTCGGGGATCCCCCCGATCGCCTCGCCGAGCGCGCCCGGCAGCGGCGGAGTGAGCGTCGAGGGCGGCGGCGCGGGCGCGTTCGAGGGCTTCCCGGCGAGGCTCTTCGCGGTAGTCGACTTGCCTTTACCGTTCGCCCCGTTCGCGCCGGTCTCTCGGTGGGAGTGACCACGAGCCGGCTTTGAAGGTACGCCGGTGACTCCGAGAGCGCTCTGCGTCTGGGCACTCTGATGTTGCACTTCGGGTGCGGGCGTCGTCGTGGGGGTCGTGGGGGTCGTCTCCGTTTCGCTGGGCGCGGTGGTGCCTTCCGGAGCGGGAACGGTTTCGGTTTCTCCACCCGGTTCGCTCACCTGCCCGTGAACCCCCACCGGCGCTTCGGAGGCCGGCGTGGTGGCGGTCGTGCCGAGGCCTGAGGCCGTTTCGCCCCGGGCGGCAGAGACGCCCGCGACGAGCAGCATCAACACGGACACGACCGCGAGGGCCGGAAAACGGTGGCTGTGGCGTGGTGGGGTCATCGATCAGTTGCCGAGCAGGTAGTTGAGCAGCAGCCCGCCGGCTTCCGAGGCTTCGCTCGGCGGTGTGTAGTAGGTGGTTCCGGCGCTCGCTCCCCCGACCGGCTGAGCCACGGCGGAGGGGGTGCTGGCGCCGGCTGCAGCGCCTGCGGGGTTCGCGGCCGCTTCCGAGCCGGGGTACTCGGCCGTCGCCTGCGACAGTGTGGCGCCCTTGAGCATCGCATCCACCCTCGCCATCGCCAGCGTCGTGTCGCTCGCCTGCGCGCTCGCTTCCTGGGTATGCGTGCTCGCCGCGCTGGCGCCGCTGACGAAGTTCGAGCGGCATTCGGGAACGAGCGTGATTTTGTAGCCGACGCAGGTCTTCGCCACCGCCACCGCACGAACGAAGTGTCCGAGCGAGTCGTAGCCGTTGATGTCGCCGGCGCCCATGAAGATGAAGTCGAGCAGGCGCTCCAGCCCGCCGGTTGAGCGCACGTTGGAGAAGAGTGCTGAGAGGTTCTTCGTAAACGGCTTGCTGGCGCTGCCCAGCGACTCGATCCGTGTGAGCAGCGGTTGGGTGCCCACGAGCGCTTTGCTGATCTTGCCCGAGGAGGCGCCGAGGCTTTTGAAGAACTGCGTCGTGCTCGCCGTGAACGGCCCGATGTTCCGGAATGTGCTGTTGACGCCCGGCGCCGCCACGCCGAGGTCGGTGAAGGTCGGGATCGACTGTTCGGCGAACGCTTCCAGGTGCTTGAGGTAGGGACGAAACTCGCGCATGAAGGTTGGGAATTCGTGCAGGTTGGTGGCGAGTTCGGCGCGGTGGCGCACGCTCGCTTCCGCGACGGTGTTGTTTTGGGCGAAGAATTCGGAGACCGAGTGGCGTTCGCGGGCGATCGGCGCCAGCGCCCGGTTGCCTTCTTCGGCGAGGTTGCCGAGCACCTTGTTCTCGGAGGCGAGGATGCCTAGCACCTTTTCAAGTTCCCGCAGCGCCGGGTTGGAGCGGTGCAGGACCGCGTTGAGGTCGCTGCCCCGCCCGGCCAGACCGGTGCCGAGTTCGTTGAGGATGATCGTCAGGCGCTGGTTCTCGGACAGGTGACCGATGTCGCTGAGCAGGTCCACGCCAACCGGGCTGGAGGTGTTGACCAATGGCAGCAGATACTCCCCCGCGCCTTCCCGGCCGGCCGGGATCTGGTGCAGCGGCGGTGGCAGTGACGCCCCTTCTGCGCGCGGCTGGGTTGGCAGGCAGTTGACGAACTTCTCGCCGATCAGCGCCTGCGGTTCGATCGTGCATGTGGCGTCGGCACGAAAGTTCTGGAAGCCCGGGTTTTCGATCTTCAGCGTGACGGCCGCCTTGCCGGTCGGGGTCGGCGTGACCGTCCCCACGACGCCGACCTTGACGCCGTCGATCTTGACGTTCTCGCTGGTGACGAGGTTGCCGGCGTCGTCGAAGATCGCGCGCACCGTGTAGCCGCCGCTGGAGCCCCCCGCCGCCGTGGCGAGCAGCACGGCGACGATCGCCACGACGACGCACACGCCGCCGGCGATTGCCGCTGCCGCTCCGCTACTGCTCGCCCCAACAGCCCGCTTCCTCACAGCTGCCCCAATCTCCTTGTCCACACAGCGAGTGGGTGACCCCGCCCGATGGGGTCCTGCCCGCTGCCGCTCCGTTCAAGCGCCCGCCTCGCGGGCGGGCGCTCATCGCTTGCGGTCTACCTGTTCGCCACCTCTTCCCCGTAGACCTACTGCTCTACTTCCTCTTCTTTTTCGGGCAGGGCGCTTTGTATTCGGAGATCACCGTTTCGCCGCTCTCGAATTTCAGTTCGGCCTTCAGCGGGAAGCCGCCCTTGGGGCACTTGTTGGGCAGCGTGATGTAGGAGACGGTCTTGCCGTGCTTCTTGTAGGACGAGCCGACCTTGATGTCGATCGCTTCGGTCGACACGGCCGCCGCGCCGGGCACCGATTCGACCAGCGGCACTTCGGTCTCGAACTCGTAGGCGTACAGCCCGCTCGAGGGATGGATAGTCCCGCCGACGTATACCTGTGCCGAGATCGGCGAGGGCGCGTTGGCGTAGAAGATCAGTTCGCCTTTGGGCGCGAAGAAGGCCTGGACGGTGCCCTTCTCTTTGATCGGGTCGCCACCGATCGTGTCGGAGGCTTCGACCGAGCCGAGCGAGCTGGCCTGCGACTTCTTCGGGCATCCTCCTTCGCTTTCATTGGGGCCCTTCAATTCGAGCGTGCTCAGCGTGCAGGTCACGAACCCTGTGGTCGTCAGCTTCACGCCCTTGGGGGCCCATACGTTGACGGCCCGTATCTGCGAGGGAGCGTCGTTGGTGACTTCGGTGCCCCTGATCGTCATTTCGAATTCGACCGCCGCGGGGGCGCCAAGGATGTCCCCGCTACCCGGAACGCCCTTGAGTGGGACCGGCACGGCTTTGAGCGTGACGTTGGGCGCCGCTGAGGCGACGGCTGGCGAGATGGCCAGTACTCCGGCGACAGCGACGGCAAGGCCAAGCAGCGCCCTGCGGGTGGATGCCATGCGCATCATCAGCTTCTCTCTCCTCTGTACGTTTATGTAGACATGTCGCCTCGATCCGGGTAGCTCCGAGCCCGTTGCGGACTCGGCGACATCGAGATCCCCGGAGCCTCGCGACTCGGAGAACGTGGCGATTCTTACAGCAACTCTACCCATCGCGGCCGATGGCTTCAAGTTCGAGCGTACGGATACCGTCCTCGTCCCGCTTTTTAGTCAGCGTTGAAAATCCACGTTTCGGGGGCGCTTGTCCCCACAGTCCGAACTCTCTTTCGGCTGTTGCAAATACTCAGGCTGAGGTCGAGGGTCAGATATGGGGGTCGTGGCGAGCAGCCATCTGGGGTTGTCGCGAGTAGCTCATTCCGATCCGTAACGCCCAGCCACGCGCTTCTTGGTCGACCTGGCGGCGGAGCGGCGACGGGCGTCGCTGGTAGATGGAAACGATCCCGCCAGATGCTCGACCGACCCCGTGCCGGGACCCCGCGAGGTCGGGATTGGTTTCATACAGGTTCCATTCCCGTCAGGAGGAGACCGATGGACTTCCAGCCCAGCGCCCGCTGCCTCGACTTCAAAGAGCGCCTCGACGCCTTCATGCATGAGCACATCCTTCCTGCGGAGCCCGTGTACGAGCGCCAGCTGCGCGAGTCCGGCGATGCGCACAGCCAGCCGCCGATCATGGAGGAGCTCAAGGCTCGCGCGCGCGAAAAGGGGCTGTGGAACATGTTCCTGCCCGATCCCGAGCACGGCGCCGGCCTCTCCAACGGCGACTACGCCCCGCTCGCCGAGATCCTCGGGCGTAGTCACATCGCCTCGGAGGCGTGCAACTGCTCGGCGCCCGACACCGGCAACATGGAGGTGCTGCACCTGTTTGCAACGGAGGAGCAGCGCGAACGGTGGCTGGAGCCGCTGCTGGCGGGGGAGATCCGCTCGGCGTTTGCGATGACCGAGCCCGATGTGGCCTCCTCCGATGCAACCAACATCGCGCTGCGGATCGAGCGCGAGGGCGACCAGTATGTGCTCAACGGGCGCAAGTGGTGGATCTCCGGTGTGCTGCACCCCCACTGCAGGGTCATGATCGTGATGGGCAAGACTCGGGTTGACGGCCCGCGGCATGCCCAGCAGAGCATGGTCCTGGTACCGCTCGACACCCCCGGCGTGACGGTCGTGCGAGGGCTGCCGGTGTTTGGCTACCTCGACCACGAGGGCCACGCCGAGATCCTCTTCGAGGATGTGCGCGTCCCCGCCGCCAACCTGATCGCCGGCGAGGGCGAGGGCTTCATGATCGCCCAGGCGCGCCTCGGGCCGGGGCGCATCCACCACTGCATGCGCTCGCTCGGCGCCGCCGAGCGAGCGCTCGAGGCGATGTGTGCCCGCGCCGTGGCGCGCGTCACCTTCGGGGAGCCGCTGGCCGCGCGCGCCAACATCCAGGATTGGATCGCCGAGTCGCGGATCGAGATCGAGATGGCGCGCCTGCTCACGCTCAAGGCCGCCTGGCTGATGGACACCGCCGGCAACCGCCAGGCGCGCACCGAGATCGCCGCGATCAAGGTCGCCGCGCCCAACATCGCCCTGAAGGTGATCGACCGCGCGATCCAGGTCCACGGCGGCGGCGGTGTCTCCGACGACTTCCCGCTCGCCTGGATGTACGCCCACCTGCGCACGCTGCGCCTCGCCGACGGCCCCGACGAGGTACATAAGCGCTCGATCGCCCGCCACGAGCTGGCGCCCCACCTGCCACGGGAGTGAGCGCCCCGGGCCCGCGCACGGTTGCGCCGCCGGTGCCCCCCGGCCCGCCGGCGCCCCGCGGCCGCCTCGCCGCGCTCCCGCACAGGCTTCCCCTGCCGGGCCCACGTGCCGCGCGCGCACTCGGGAACGCCCTGCTGACCCTCGCCGCCGGACTGGCAGCGGCAATACCCGTGATCAGCGCGACCGTCAAGGCGGTGCAGGCCGGCTGGGTGCCGGTGGCCGACCGCGGGATCATCGCGACCCGCGCCCACGACGTCTTCACCTCGCATGCCCCGCTCGTCGGCCAGTACTCGCTCGCCGGCGAAGTGACCGGCCGCGTGACCCACTCGCTCGGGCCGATGCTGTTCTGGCTGCTGGCCCCCGCCGCCTACAACGGCAGCGACGCCGGGATGACCGTGACGATGGGCGCGTTCAACACGCTGTGCATAGTCGGCGCCGTTTCGCTCGCCCGCCGGCGCGGGGGCCGTGTACTGATGGTGATGACAGCGTGCGCGATCGCGCTGATGTGCCAGTCGCTGGCGGCGGAGACCTTCCACGACGTGTGGAACCCGTCTGCCGGGCTGTTTCCCTTCACGCTGCTGATCTTCCTCAGCTGGTCGCTGGCGTGCGGCGACTACAAGCTGCTGCCGCTGACGGTGCTGGTGGCAAGCTTCACCGTGCAGACGCACCTCACCTACCTCCCTCCCACCGTTGCACTGCTCGCCGTCGGGCTCGGTGGCCTCGCGGTGGGAGCGATCGCGCGGCGACGGTCGGTCGCGACCGGAACTTCGCCACCCGGCACCCAGGTACCGGCGAGCCGTGCGGAGACCGAGGTCGGCACGGAGAGGCCGGCAGCGCCGGCGGCCGGAAGCACGACTGCCAAAGCAGTGCAGGCGCCGGGTCCGAGCCGCCGCGCGCTGCTCGGGTGGGGCCTCGCAACGGTGCTCGTCGCGGCGTTCTGCTGGAGCGCCACAATCGACGGACAGCTCACCGAACACCCCGGCAACCTCACGCTGGTGCTCGAAAGCGCGACCAAGCCCAAGGCCACGCTCGGCGACCAGGTGGGGTGGCATGCCGTGGTGCATGCCGTTGGAATCGTGCCCTGGTGGCTGCAGACCCCAAAGAGCCGCTGGCAGCGCAAGTACGAAGTCCGCTCAACCCCCTCCGCGCTCGCGACCAACTCGACGATCGCGATGCTCGCAGCGCTCGCGCTGGTGGCACTCACCGCGCTGGTGAGACGCCGCCGCGACGTGGCGACGCTGGCGCTGAGCGCGCTCGTGCTGTGCCCGGCGTTGGCATCGGTGGCGGCCTCCACTCCCACCCCGCGGCGGCTGTCGGCGACGCTCGGCTACACGATGTGGTGGGGCTCGCAGGCGGGTATGGTTGTATGGCTGGCGCTCGCGTGGGCGCTGGCGCTGACACTGGCGTGGGCGGGGCGCAAAGCGGTGCGCCGTGTGCCCCACCCCGCGGGCCGCCTCGTCGCGCTCGGCTCGGTTCTCCTCACGCTCGCCGGGATCGGCGGGGCCGCGGCGGTGGGCAACGCGGTGGCGGCACAGGCCACGCCCGACGAACACGCCACGTTGTACAAGCCGGTCAAAGCGATCGACGCGCGCCTCGCGCGACTGGTGCCCCGCGGCGGCAGCGTCGTGCTGGAGGGCGTCCTCGACGGCGCCACCGAACCGATCAAACCGTCGCTGCGCTACTTCCTCGTCGCGCGCGGCACCCGCGTGCTGGCCCCCGGCTCCGCCCTGCGGCTGGGCGCCTGGTACGAGCTGTACAAACGCCCCTACCGCGAAGCGATCTACCTCAGCGACGTCCCCCGATCGCCAGTGAAGCACATGCCGCTGGCATTCGATGTCGGCTTCCGTGAAGGATCGAAGGTGAACACAGTGTACGTGTGGATCTCACACCGGCCGGGTCGGTGAACGGCTGTCGACCGGACGGTGATCTCCGTCAGCCCGACGCCACAAGCCCGCGACATCACCACCTGCGCAGGACCGGAGGGGCGATGAACCCGGTCGCGCCAACTCCGCGCCGAAGCGAGACGCCGTCGGAGCGCTACGATGTGGAGAATGCGCGCACTGGTGCTGGATCCTGACACCTCGGGGCTGAATGAGCTGCTCGCACGCCGGCGCCGCTCCGGGCTCGACCGCCTCGACGAGGTGTGGGACGGTGTGCTGCACATGGTTCCCGCTCCGACCTTCGCTCACGCCCGCGTCACGCATCAGCTGTCCGTCGCGCTCGACCGACCCACCCGCGACGCGCAGCTCATACCCTCGATGGGCGAGTTCAACCTTGGTGAGTCCGAGAAAGACTTCCGTGTACCGGACGGGGGGTTGCACCGCCCCGGCGCCGGTGGAACCTGGCTGGGCACGGCGGCGCTCGTGATCGAGATCGTGTCCCCCCACGACGAGTCGTGGGACAAGCTCCCGTTCTACGCCGCCCACGATGTGGACGAGGTGTTGATCGTCGACCCCGCCAAGCGTTCGATCGACTGGTTGGCGCTGACCGACGGCGAGTACCGGCCGGTGGAGCACAGCGGGCTGATCGACCTCGGCCCACGCGAGCTGGCGGAGCAGATCGAATGGCCCTCATCCGGATAGCGTCAGCTGCCGCTCGTAAGGTCCCCGGCCGGTGAGGCACACCGCCCCGCAGCGCGCGGCCAAAGCGAGTGCGTCGGGCAGCGTCATGCCCGCGCCCAAACCGTAGGTGAGCCCCGCGGCGAAGGAGTCGCCGCAGCCGTAGGAGTCCGCCGGCGCGCCGGGCGGCGGGGCGGCGTCCCACGTGCCCGAACCCCCCGAGCGCTCCCCCGACCCGCCGGAGCGCTCCTCGTAGGAGCCGCCGCGCGCACCATCGGTGCGCACGACCAGCTTGGCGTCGGCCTGCGCGCGAGTGGCCTCCTCGCGCTCGATCGCATCCTCGCCGCTGAGCACCAGCGCGTCGAGCGGGACGCCGTGACCGAGGGCGTGGAGCGCGCGTGGGCTTGCAACCAGCACCCGCGCGGCACGCGCGGCACGCAGCGCATCCAGGTCGCCGGCGGTGAAGTAAACGGCGTCCATCTCCGCGAGCGCGCTCCACGGAACCTGCGTGTCCGTGCCCACCGGCTCCAGGCGTGTGCCGAATGTGGTGATCGTGCGCTCCCGAGAGTCGTCCACCAGCGTCACGGCACTCCTGGTGGGCTCCTCGCGCGGGGCGGCCAGCACATGCACGCCGAGCTCGCTCAGACGCGCCACCGAGCGACGGCCGTGGTGGTCCTCGCCCAGCGCGGTGTAGAGCGTGGAGGCGCTCGCCAAACGTGCCAACTGCACGGCGGCGACCGCCCCACCGCCCGCAGGCTCCTCGAAGGGATCGCGCGCGTGCGCCACCTCGCCGGCGCTGGGAATGTGTGAGACACGCGCGAAGCGCACCCACTCGACGTGTCCCACCACCGCCACCCGCGGCGCGTGTGCGTTCATGCGCCGCAGTCTCCCAGAGACCCCGGCGTGGTCTACTCCGACGCCATCTCCAGCAGCTTGGTGACGGTGTTCCAATTGCGCGCGGTGGCAACCACGCCGAAGCGTTTCTCGAAGAAGGCGTAGGAGAGCTTGATCGTGCGCACCCCTTCGGGGCACCACACGTAGATCTCGCGCTCGCCGAAGCCGAACAGGTCGGGCTCGAAGTCGCCGGGATCGAGCTCTCGCAGCCGCTCGGGGTCTGGAGGAGCAGAGAGGAAGGTTACGAGCAGCCGCGAGGGTTCGCCGACGGCCTCGCGGAGCGGGTTGGCGCTGACGACCCGCTCGAGCTCCTCGGTGGTGCGCACCAGCACACGTATGCCCAGCCCGAGCGAGCGCGCGAGCGCGCCTTCGATCTCCTGCGCCGCCTGCTCCGGGGGCGTGCCGGGAGCGGTGAAAACCGCGTTGCCACTCTGCAGGTGAGTGCGCACGTCCTCGTAGCCGAGCTCCTGCAGCAGCTCGCGCAGGTGGGCCATCGGCACCCTGTTGTTGCCCCCCACGTTCACTCCGCGCAGCAGCGCGATCTGGCGGGGGGCGTGCTCGCTCTTTGCCTTGCTTGGGCCCATGGCGACACGGTAGCGAAGCGCTCAGCGGGCGTTGAGTGCCACGGGGAGCGCGATACCGGGCGCGTCGGGGACGCGCTCTGGATGCAGGATGTGCGCAAGCAGCTCCATACCGTCGATAAGTCGCGGGCCGGGACGAGAGAAGTACGCGGAGGCATCGACGGCCACGACTCGCACGGCGTCCAGGGCAGCCAGCTCGCTCGCGTGAGCCAGAGCCTCGGCGTGCGCGCGCGGGGCGTCATAGCCACAGGGCATCACCACCACGACCTCGGGCTCCGCGTCGGCCACGGCCCCCCAAGAGACTGTGGCCGAGGGCTCGCCGGGCGAGCCCAACACGTTCTGTCCGCCGGCCAACTCGATGAGCTCGGGAGTCCAGTGGCCGGCGATGTAAACCGGGTCGAGCCACTCGAGCGCAGCCACACGCGGACGCGGACGCCCGCGCACCGCGAGCTTTACGCGATCGATGCGCGCGGCCGTCTCTCCCACCAGCTCGGCCGCTCGCTCGCGGCGATCGGTGGCGTGGGCGAGCACATGAAGATCGCTCAGAGTCTCGCCCAGAGTGTGCGGGTCGAGCGAGATGACTTGGGGCGGGGATGGCATCCTCTGCGCAAGCTCCGCCACCTCGGTGTAGGAAACCGCGCACACCGGGCACAGCGCCTGCGTGACGATCAGGTCGGGGCTGAGCGCGGCGACTGCCTCTCGGTCGAGTTCGTAGATAGCCTCGCCGCGCAGCGTGCGCTCACGCACCGCCGCGTCGATCTCCGCGGCGCCGAGACAGACGGGCAGCACATCGCGCGTGACCCGCCTGGCCGCTCGAGCAGCGGGCGGATGATCGCACTCATGTGTGACCGCTACCACCTCGGGACCAAGCCCGAGCGCGAACAGCAGCTCGGTGGCGTGAGGGACGAGGCTGACGATCCGCACGACCGTGACTGTATGCCCAACGCAAAGGCAACGCAACGAACGATGTATAGACACATGTCTGAGGACTCGCCGCTTAGACGCATCGTCAGGTGGTAGGAGCGCGCAGACCAGACCCCGCAGGCCAGACCCCATACACTCCCGACCAAGTGAATCTGTGGGTTCCGGATCGTCCGGGTGGCGAGGCCGTCGGCGAGCTGCCGGAGGGCGTGTCGCTCAACCTCATCCCCCGCGAGGGCGAGTTGCCACACGAGGCGCTCGACGCCGAGTTCCTCGTGCCCGGCGCGCGCGACACACGGATCCCCGGCCTGCTGCCCAAGATGAAGGCGCTGCGCGTGATCCAGACGCTCTCGGCGGGCGTGGACTGGCTGCTGCCGATCTTGCCCGCCGGCGTGACGCTGTGCGACGCCGCCGGCACCCGCAACGCAGCCGTCGCGGAGTGGGTGGTGGCGGTGATCCTCGCATCGACGAAGCGCCTCCCAGAGCTGCGCGACAGCCAGCGTGAGCATCGCTGGGAGTGGCAGGGATCGCATGAGCTGTCGGGCGCCACCGTATTGATCCTCGGGTACGGCGCGATCGGCGCGGCGACGGAGCGGCGGCTGGAACCGTTCGAAGTCGAGCTGATTCGCGTGGCGCGGCGCGCGCGGGCGGGGGTGCACGCGGTGGAGGACCTTGCAGGGCTGCTGCCGCTCGCCGACGTGGTGGTTGTGCTGCTGCCGCTCACGCCCGACACCACCGGGCTTCTCGACGCCGACCTGCTCGCCCGGCTGCGCCCCGGAGCGCTGCTTGTCAACGCCGCGCGCGGGCCGATCCTCGACATGCGGGCGCTGCGGCGACTGCTGGGTGCCGGACGCATCAGAGCCGCGCTGGATGTGACCGACCCGGAACCGCTGCCGCCTGGGGATCCGATGTGGGACGAGCCGGGGGTGCTGATCACCCCCCACCTCGCCGGGGACACGCCCGCCGCGGATCGGCGCGCGTTCGGGCTGGTGGGCGAACAGGTGCGTCGATATCTACGCGGACAGCCGCTGGCGAACGTCGTCAAGCACGGGTATTGAGCCGGCTCACTCGGCCCGCCCCACCACCTGCCCCATCCAACCAACGACCGGCGAGGGCCGCAATAGTGGGCAGGATCGTCTCAGCCCGGGACCCAGCCGCGCGACGGGATCGCCTCAGTCCACGGCAAGCTCGGCCAACAACGCGTCGACGGCGCACTCGTCGAGCTGCGCGCCCGCGACGTGGCGCAGCTCCTCGCCGGCCTCCTCGGGCGTGCGCGCGGGGCGGTAGGGACGCGTGGTGACGATCGCGTCGTAGGTGTCACACGCCGAGATGATGCGCGCGGCGAGCGGAATCTGCTCGCCGGTGAGGCCGTCGGGGTAGCCGCCCCCGTCCCAGCGCTCGTGCGAGGCGCGCACGGCGGGCGCGAGATGGGCGAAGGCGTCGATGCGGCCGACCAGTTCGCCGCCGACGGCGGCGTGGCTGCGCATCACGACCCACTCCTCGTCGGTGAGCGGGCCAGGCTTCAGCAGGATCTCGGAGGGTACGGCGATCTTGCCGACGTCGTGCAGCATCGCCGCGTAGCGCACGTCGCGGGCCTGCGCGCGCGTGAGGCCGATGCGCAGCGCCACCCGCTCGGCGAGGTCGGCGACGTCCTCGCCGTGGCAGGCGGTGTAGTCGTCCTTCGCTTCCACGGTGGAGGTGAGCGCCGCCAAGGTGGTGGTGAAGGTGCGCTCGAGGTCGGCCACCAGCCCGGCGCGGTGTACGGCAGCGCCGAGGGCGGCGGCGACCGCCTCCACGAGCACCGCGTCGGCCTGGCCGAAGGCTGAGGCGGCCACCGCCTCGATGTTGAGCACCCCCCACACGATGCCGTCGACGAAGATCGGGGCGCTCAGCTCCGAGCGCGGATCGGTGGAGGGATCGCGCGCGATGTAGTCGGGATCCATGCCGGTGTCGTGCACGAGCGCGGTGCTGCCGGAGCGCGCGACGCGCCCGTTGACGCCCTCGTGCACGGACTGCTCGACGAGCAGGAACTCGGTCATCACCTCCGCGAGCGGCCCGGCGCTGGCGATCAGCCGCAGCATCCCGTCGGGGTCGAGGCGCTGGATCGCGGCGAGGTAGAAGGAGAACGTGCAGTGCAGCTCGTCCACAACCAGATGCGCCATCTCCTCGATCTCCTGCGTGGCAGCCAGCCGCGCGGTGAGCTGCGAGGCGACCCGCAGCTGCGCGCGCAGATAGGCAAGCTCACCGGCGCCGGCGAGCTTCTGCACACGCTCGTCGGCGCGTTGGCGGCGTAGCGCCTCGGCGCGGCGCTGGCGCTCGCGCGTGCCGGCAGCGCCAGAGGAGGGCCGCTCGCGGGTTTCTACGGAGAGCTTTGGCATCGCCTGACGCATCGGCCGTAAAAGCCCTGCGCTTGAGCGATGTTTGCGTGTGTCCAGCCAGTGGTGGCAAGGATTTTCATTGGGATGGGCGGCCCCCCTCCGGGGCCGCTGGCAGGTGCTCGTGTGGCGATGACGCCGCATGTTCGAAAGGCCAGGACGGGGGCCATTGCGACAGGTGAGCAGCCGCAACCCCCTCGATTGCTCCATCCGTCGAAGGCCGCGGCCGAGGACGCGGGGGAAAATCCCGTGGTGAGTTCAGCGCTGAGCACGCCGGCTGCGGCCGGCTATCGCCCGCGCGCACCGTTCCTCGATGAGCTGTTCGAGCTCGACGGGACGCCGCGCCCGGCGGCGGCCGCGCTGGTGCGCGAGCTCGAGCGCCTCGGGCCCGAGGGCCTGCTGGAGGCGGGCAGGCGCCGCGACGCGGTGTTCATGCAGCAGGGAATCACGTTCGAGACCGGCAGCGAGGGCGGCGGATACGACCCCGCCCACCCCGGCAAGGAACGGCCGTTCCCGCTGGATCTCGTGCCGCGTGTGTTGAGCGGCGAGGAATGGCGAGAGATCAAGCGCGGCCTCGCGCAGCGCATCCGCGCGCTCAACCACTTCGTCGACGACGTCTACCACGCCCGCGAGATCGTGCGCGAGGGCCTCGTGCCGTGGCGGCTGGTGGCGGGCTGCCCGCACTTCGCGCGCGCGGTGCACGGCATCAGGCCCCCGGGCGGCGTGTACACGCACGTGGCGGGCTGCGATCTGGTGCGCCACAGCGACGGCGCGTGGAAGGTGATCGAGGACAACGTGCGGATCCCCTCCGGTATCTCCTACGTGCTGGAGAACCGAGCGGCGATGGCGCAGCTGGTGCCCGAGCTGTTCGCCTCCTACCGCGTTCGCCCGGTCGACCACTACCCGCAGCTGCTTTTGAGCGCGCTGCGCTCGGTGGCACCGTCGGCGGAGAGCGAGGCGACGGTCGTCGTGTGGACGCCGGGGCCAGCCAACCCCGCCTACTTCGAGCACGCCTTCCTCGCCCGCCAGATGGGCGTAGAGCTGGTCGAGGCCTCCGATCTGGTGGTGCGCGACGACGTGCTGTACATGCGTACCACCCGGGGCCTGGAGCGTGTGCACGCCGTGTACCGGCGCCTCGACGACGACTTCGTCGACCCGCTGGAGTTCCGCCCCGACTCGCTGCTGGGGGTGCCCGGCCTGGTGAGGGCCTACCGCGCCGGCAGCGTGGCGATCGCCAACGCGTTCGGCACCGGGGTCGCCGACGACAAGGCGATCTACTGCTTCGTGCCGGAGATGATCCGCTTCTACCTGGCGGAGGAGCCGATCCTCGAGAACGTGCGCACCTACCTGCTGTCCGACCCGGAAGTGCTCGATCACGTGCTCGGCCGCATCGAGCAGCTGGTGGTGAAGCCGACCGGCGAGTCGGGGGGCCGCGGCGTGCTGATCGGCCCGCACGCCGAGGAGGACGAGCTGGAGCGGATGAAGGCGGTGATCCGCGCTCACCCCGAACGGTGGATCGCCCAGGACCTCGTACGCCTCTCGACCGTCCCCACCGTGGATGGCGAAGGCGGCCTGCGGCCCTGTCACGTGGATCTGCGGCCGTTCGCCGTGTTCGGCGAGCACATCGACATCGTTCCCGGCGGCCTCACGCGCGTGGCCCTCGAGGAGGGGTCGATGATCGTCAACTCCTCGCGCGGCGGCGGCTCCAAGGACACGTGGGTGCTGCAGGACGGCGACGACGCCGACCAGGCGGGGCCGACGATCGCCGACACCCAACCGCCGGCGCTGCCCGACCTGCGCTACGGCGCGTGGACCGGCCAGCAGCAGCAGCAGCAGCAGGAGTCCCCCGGCTGATGCTCGCGAGGATCGCCCATGAGCTGTACTGGCTGGGCCGCAACCTGGCGCGCGCCGAGTTCACCGCGCGCGCGGTCGAGGCTGTGTTCCAGGCCGAGCTGCAGGGCACCTCCGACCGCGTGCCGGGCGTGAGCTTCGGCTCGCACGGGCTGCTGGCGATGCTGGGCGACACCGAGCTCGACGGCGGGTCGGGCAGCCAGGCGCTCGGCGGACTGACGCTCGACGCGCGGCGACCGGGCTCGATGCTGGCGAGCGTCGAGCGCGCGCGCGAGGGGGCGCGCACCGTGCGCGACGTGATCAGCGCGGAGATGTGGGAGGCGATCAACACCACCGCGCTCGGGTTGCGCGGCGGCGAGATTGATTGGGGCCCGCCCGCCCGGGCCGCACCGGCCGGCCCTTACCTCGCCTCGCAGTACGTCAAGCAGCGCACGGCTTTGATCTGGGGCGTGGCCGACCGCTCGATGCTGCGCGACGAAGCGAAGTGCTTCCTCGACGCGGGAGGCATGATCGAGGTCGCAGACATGGTGCTGCGGATGCTGCGGATCGCGCTGCCCCCGGGCGACGCGGCCCCTGGCGACGGGCATGCGTTGATCCTGCTGCAGGCGGTGGGGGGCTTCCACGCCTACCTGCGCGCCGTCACCGCCCCGCCCAACGCCCAGCCTGTGGCGCGCTTCCTGCTGTTCGAGCGCGCTTACCCCGACAGCGTGGCGGCGTGCGTGGACACGCTGCACGAGGTGTTCACCGCCGCCGACGCCGGCCCGCGCAACTCCAAGCCGGTACTGCGCGTCAGCCGCCTGGCGGCCGATCTGGACTTCCAGCGCCGCGCGCTACCCGAAGGAGCAGAGCTGACCGGAATCTGCGAGCGCACCCAGCAGGAGCTGGCCCGCCTCGACCAAGATGTGGCCGAGCGTTACTTCGCGGGAGCCACCCCGGCGGGAGAGCGGCGATGAGCCGAGTATCCCCCCCAGACAGCGACGATGGGCTGGAGACATCACACTGGAGCGGCGATCAGTCGGGGACTGCACCCATCGGCGCGGCGTGGGGTGTGATGTTTCCTTTTCGGCCCCCAACCCTTTACTTTGTGAAGTAGCAAGAGCAGTTGGATGCTTTGTTTTGGGACCCCAACCCTTCATTTTGTGAAGTGGTTGGGGCTTTGAAAAAGCGTCTTCCAGGCCCCGACTTGCTTCATTTTGTAAAGGGTTTGGGTTCGATTTCAATGGCATCTTCTCCACCCCCACCCCACTACCCCGGCGCGTGAGCGCACCATGCACTTCGCCATCCGCTACCTCACCGAGTACCGCTACGGCGCCCCCGTGACCGACAACCTCAACGCGCTGCGGGTGCGCCCGGCGACTACCTCCTCGCAGCGCTGCGACGAGTTCCACACGCGCATCGACCCCGAGGCGCGCGTGAGCCGCCACCTCGACTACTTCGGTACCGAGGTGCTGGAGTTCGGCGTCCCCACCGACCACGACCGGCTGACCATCGACGTGCGCGCACGGGTCGTCACCTCCGAGCCCTCCACCCCGCCCGCTGGTTCGTGGGCGAGCCTGCGCAGCGGCTCCTACCAGGATGCCGCGGGTGAGTTCGCGCTGCCGTGGCACGACCAGCCCGCGATCGAGGGCCTCGCGGAGCTCGACGAGCAGCTCGACGCCGACAGCCCGCTGCTGATGGTGGAGCGGCTGTGCCAGCTGGTGCCCGACCGCTTCGAGTATCGCCCCGGAGTCACCTACGTGGGCTCGACCATCAACGATCTGCTGCAAGCCGGGGCGGGGGTGTGCCAGGACTTCGCGCACCTCTCGCTGGTGCTGCTGCGCCGGCGGGGGATCGCCGCACGCTACGTGTCGGGCTACCTGTGGGCGGCGCCGGCGGATGGGAGCAGTGACTCGGTGGAGGTGGACACCCACGCCTGGCTGGAGGTGCTGCTCCCCGGCGACTCCAACCCATCGGCCCACGGCGAGCCGGTGTGGGTGGGAGCCGACCCCACCAACCGACGCCTCGCGGGCGAGACCCACGTGAAGATCGGACACGGGCGCTTCTACGCCGACGTGCCCCCGGTGAAGGGCCTTTACCTCGGCGGGGCGACCTCGCAGCTGAACGTCGCGGTGAGCATGTCCCGCCTCGATCCGCAAGCCGGCGCGCGCGCGTAGCAACGCAAAAGATGGATTGGGTCGAGCGCGTTCTCTGAGTGCAAGGCGCGCCAGGACGCGACCGCACTCAACCGTGACATGGAGGTTTTCATGAGGGTACTCAAGTGGATTGTGGGACTCGCCGTGACGGCGCTCCTGACGACGGCGGCACCCGCGATGGCGGATATCCTGCCGGTGGGTGACTGGGCCTTCAATGAAGGTAAAGGCACCGTCGCCCACGACTACTCCGGGCATCACAACGACGGTACTCTCCAAGGCCTCGCCACATGGACACAGGGACGCTTTCAGAGTGGACTCGCCTTCGACGGCAACGCCGCCGCGGTGACGGTGCCCGACACTCCCGCTTTCGAACCCACATCGGTGAGCGTCAGCGCATGGGTCAAGAGCACCGCCAGCCCTGGCGAGTATCGCTATATCGCCGCAAAGGGCGCCAACGGATGCTCGGCTGCCTCCTACGGCCTCTACACCGGCGCCGACGGCGGCCTCGAGTTCTACGTGTCGGCCAACGACGGGCTGTCGTGGACGCTCTCCCCGGACGCCGGCCAGAGCGTGTGGAACGGGCAGTGGCACAACGTCGTGGGCACCTACGACGGCTCCACCGTGCGCCTCTACGTCGACGGGCGCCAAGTGGGATCGGGCACACCCGACACGACGCCGATCGCCTACGGGCTGCCCACCTCCAACGAATTCGCGATCGGCAACTACCCCTGGTGCCCGGAGTCGGGCTTCAGCGGGAGCATCGACGAAGTGAAGCTCTTCAACCGCGCGCTCGCCCCGCAGGAGATCGGGCTGGCGTACACCTTCTCGCGGCTGCTGCCGAGCAGCTTCCCGTTCGACCTGATGCTCTGAGCCGGCGGCGGAGTCCCCAACCAGCTAGTCCCCAACCAGCTAGTCCCCCACCAGCGCGAGGATGAGCGCCACCCGCCGCGGCCTTGCGGCTGTGCACATCGCACTCGACCGGCCGCGGCTGTGGCGCGTCACCGCCGTGCTCGCCGCGTTGCTGCTGTGTGGGCTGCTGCTCGCCTCCGCGCAGGGCTCGCTCACCGTCCTGACCCACCGCCCGCGAGCGGCCGGACGAAACGCCGCGCTGCCCGCGTGGGCGGGTTGGTGCACGAAGGGCCACCCCCGCACGGACCGCAAACGGCTGGCGTACTGTGCGCGCATCGAAGGACGCGTGATCGACTCCACCCACGGACCGGGGCCACTCGAGACGCACGTGGCGGTGGTGGGCGGCTTTCACATCGTGCTCGTACGCCTTCCCGAAGGTGCGCCAACGCCGGGTTGGGGCGCCCACATCGTGGCGATCGGGCCGCTGTTCCGCGCGCGCGACGGCCAGCGCGAGGTGCAGGCATTCTGGCTGGAGCCGCGATGAGGTGGCGGGGCATCACCCCGGTCGGAGGCCCACGTGGAGGGCGGAGCATCACCCTCGGTCGAGAGCCAGCATGAGATGGCTCGGCATCACCCCGGTCGGAGTCCCACGTGGAGGGCGGGGCATCACCCTCGGTCGGGAGCCAGCATGAGATGGCTCGGCATCACCCTCGGCCTGCTCGGCGCCTGCGTCTGCCTGGTCGCGTGGATCTATCTGCGCGACCGTGACACCTCGCACCGGCGTCTGCCGGAACGCCAGATCGCGACAGCTGACGCCGCCCGCACACTCGCCGCATTCGGAGGCGCCGATTGCGGTGGGCGCTGCGCGGTGAAGCTGGTGGGCCGCATCGACTCACACCGTTGGCTGGTGCGCATCACCGTCCGGGGACACTCGCAGTGCCTGCAACTGGACCTCGCCACATTCGCCACCGATCAGCGCCACGGCCTGGTTGGGGTTAAGCCGAGCCATTGCGGGTAGTTTCCCCCAGTCCGTATGCAGTACGGTTGCGCTGTGACTCTCGTGGCCCCCCCGGCGACATCGGCGAATCACACCGCGGGCCAAGAGCTGCCGGACGATCCGCGCCAGTGGCGCGAGCAGCTCGCTCCCTACGCCCGTGCCAACCACCCGCGGGCCCTGCTGTGCCTCGCCACATCGGTCGCGCCGTATCTCGGCCTGTCGGTCGCGATGTACCTGTTGCTCGGAGTGTCACACTTGCTGACGCTGGCTCTGATCGTCCCGACCGCGATCTTCCTGGTGCGCACGTTCATCGTCTTCCACGACTGCACGCACGGGTCCTTTCTGCGGTCGAGGCGTGCCAACGCGTGGCTGGGTATCGCCACGGGTCTGCTGCTGTACTCGCCCTTCGTCCGCTGGCGTCACGACCATGCGGTTCACCACGCGAGCGCCGGGGACCTCGATCGCCGCGGCACCGGAGACGTCCGCACGCTGACCGTCACGGAATACCGGGCGCTGCCGTGGCGTGGCCGGCTCGGCTACCGCCTGCTGCGCAACCCGCTGATCATGTTCGGCCTCGGGCCGATCGTCGCGATGATCATCGGGCCGCGCATCGTCGCGCGTAACGCCCGCCCCCGCATGCGCCGCAGCGTGATCGCCACCGACGTGGCGCTGGCCGCGATCGTGAGCCTCCTGTGCGTGGCGATCGGCTGGCGTGACTACCTGCTCGTCTGCGGACCACCCGCGCTGCTGGCCGGCTCGATCGGCATCTGGCTGTTCTACGTCCAGCATCAGTTCGAGGATGCCTACTGGGAGAGCGGCGAGCAGTGGAACTACCGCGACGCAGCGCTGCAGGGCAGCTCGTATCTGAAGCTCTCGGCTCCTTTGCGCTTCTGCACCGGGAGCATCGGCTACCACCACGTGCACCACCTGAACGCGCGCATCCCCAACTACAACCTGCGGCGCGCGCACGATGAGAACGCGATCTTCCAATCGGTGCCCACGCTTCGACTCTGGGACGCCCTGCGCGCCGTCGCGCTCAAGCTCTGGGACGAGGATCGCCAGCGCCTCGTGACGTTCGCCGAGGCGCGCAGCGTCCGCTGAATCGAGAGGCGCGCCATCTCCGCTACGCAGGCCGTTGCAGCGGCCGGAAAGATGTGGAGCAATCCCGGGGGCCACTCGGGCGGAGACGGTCAGGCCACCCCGTCAGGCATGGCCCGCCGCTGGACGTTCGGCGAAAAACGCATGGTCCAGCTTGCCCATCGCGGTGAAGGGAGCCGCGTCCTCGAAGAACTCGGCCGCGATCGATCCCCAGTAGTTGGTGGCGCGCAGCTCGGCGAGCAGTGACGCCGCGCCCATCTCGATTCGGCCCATGATCGTGTAATCGGGAGACACCGAGAGATAACGAAAGGCGTTGGCCGACGGACCGGTCGGCGAGAACTTGCGTTGGATCCACCTGGCTACATACTCCGGGGTGATCGTGAACGGCTGCTCTGCCCACCACATTTCCCAGGGCTCATGCCAGTAGGCGAACACCTCCTCTGGAGTCACGGGGTCCGAGGATCGCCAGAATCCGGCATTCACGCTGGCCTGCCACGTCCCGCGCACGTCATTGCGCAGGCATGCGCGCCCGATCGCGTTCATCATCTCGCTCTGCTCGCGCCCAAACCGCTTGACACAGCCGAAGTCCATGAAGCTCACGCTCCCGTCGTCGTGGAACATGTAGTTGCCGGGGTGCGGGTCGGCGTTGAACATGTAGAAGCGACTGCTGGAGCCATACACGAAGCGGTGGATCGCCTCCGCCCAGCTCTCGCGCAGCTCCTGCTCGCAGGCGAGGGCATCGCTCCAGGATTTGCCCTGCACGAGCTCCTGGGTCAGCACGTGATCGGTGCACAGCTCACCGATCACCTCGGGGATGTGGATGAACGGGTGTCCCCGGTAGATGTCGGCAAACTCCGCCTGGTTGGCCGCCTCGATCCGGTAGTCGAGCTCCTCGGTGATGCGGGCGCTCAGCTCGCGCGCCGCGCCACGAAGGTCGAAGCTCATTTTCCTCGGGGACACACCAAGGAGCACACCAAGAAACGTGGAAAACAGCTCGGCGTTCTTCAGGTCGGAGTTGATCGCATCCGCAACGCCCGGGTACTGGACCTTCACCGCCACGGCGCGACCGTCGTGCAGCCGGGCAGCGTGGACCTGCCCGATCGAGGCCGCCGCGAGCGGCTCCCACTCGAACTCGACGAACATGCTCTCGGTCGGCCGGCCGAGCTCCCGCTCGAGCACCGCACACGCCACCTCGGGCGCCATCGGCGGCGCTTCATCGCGCAACCGCGTCAGCGCTGCCTGGTAGGTCGATTGGAACTCTGGCGAAACCGCGGGGCTGGTTGAGATGAACGACAGCATCTGCCCCGCCTTCATCAGCGCCCCCTTGGAGCGGCCCAGCAGCTCGGTGTAGCGCTCTGCGGTGCGGGCGTGGAACTCGGCGCTGTCCGCGCCGGTCAGCCTGCTACGCAGCCCCACCACGACGGCGTCACCAGCGGTGCGCGCGGTGAGGCCCACCAGCGGAGCGGTGCGCCGTAGGCGCCCGCGGCTGATGCCATCGCCCTTCGCCATCGGGTCTCGTGCATCAGAGGGATGCTCGGCATCGGACATTCAACGCATCTCCTTCTTCCTTTGACTTCCACACTCTCGACTCCCCATCCCGTCCTCCCTCGACCGACCTCGCCCGACCGGCTTCTTCGCTTCCCAGGTTGGTGGGTTCGACCATCTTCGCAAACGGTGACGCGAAGACCCTGGTGAGTGAGGCACCTGACAGTGAAGCGCACACGCGAGCACCGGCGAGCTGGGTGGTGCCCGGTGGCCATCTCGAAACGCTACCGCACCCTTCGCAAAACCGGGCATACCCCGAATCAACGCGAGGGCAGCTCGCGGCGGTGCGAGCGGGCCATCCGCTCGGCCGTGCCCCCACCGGCGGAGCGCACGGCGGGTGGTGTGGCTGGCGGTGAGCGGATAGTGTGGCTGGCGGTGAGCAAGCTGGCGGTGAGCAAGCATGTCTTGGTTCTCGGGGCCGGATTCGGCGGAATGGAGCTGGCGACCAGGCTCTCGGAGACGGTCGCGGACACGGTCCGCGTCACGCTGATCGATCGCAACAACTCGTTTTTCTTCGGCTTCTCAAAGCTCGAGGTTATGCTCGGCCGCCAGTCGGCCGACGACATCCGGCTCCCCTACGGCGACTTCGTGAAGGACGGCGTCGAGTTCCGCCAGGAGACGGTGACGGGCATCAACCCGGCCGCGCGCCGCGTCACCACCGACGCCCGATCCTACGACGCCGACTACATCGTCCTCGCGCTCGGCGCCGACTACGACTTCGCCGCCACGCCGGGCTTCGAGCAGGGCGGGCACGAGTACTACTCGCTCGCCGGCGCCGAGCGGCTGCGCGACGCGCTTGCCGACTTCAAAGGCGGCAAGGTGCTCGTCTCGATCCTCGGACAGCCCTTCAAGTGCCCGCCGGCCCCGTTCGAGGGTTCCTTCCTGCTGCATGAGCACTTCGTGCAGCAGGGCATCCGAGACTCGGTTGAGATGGCGACGACATTCCCGATGGCGCGCCCGGTCCCGGTCACGGGTGAGGTCGCGCAGATGTTCCGCGACGGGCTTGCCGCGCGCGACGTCACCGAACTACCCCAGCGGCTCGTCACCGGGATCGACCCTTCGACCCACACGGCACAGCTCGCGAACGGCGAAACGCTGCCTTACGACCTGTTCGTCGGCATCCCGATCCACCGGGCGCCCACTGCGCTAACGGACTCGGGCCTCGCGGTCGACAACTGGGTGCCCGTCGACCAGTCCAACCTCAGGACACCGTTCCCCGGTGTCTATGCCCTCGGCGACGTCTGTACCGGCCCGCGGAACGTCCCCAAGGCCGGGATCTTCGCCGAGGCAGCCGCGCGCGTGGTCGCTGACGACATCGCCGCCGCGATCGCGGGCGCCGCGCCCCCCGCACCGTACGAAGGCTCGGGCATCTGCTACGCCGAGTTCGGCGGTGGGCTCGTCAGCAAGGTCGAGGTCAACTTCCTCCGCGGCGACGCGCCGGCGGCCCAGCGCTACGACCCCTCGCTCGAGTACGCCGCCGAGAAGGAGGAGTTCGGCGCGGTCCGCCGAGCACGCTGGTTTGGTCGCTCGTGACTTCGGCACGCCCGATCGGCGGGTCACTCGGGCCCAGAAGCTGCTGCCCGGGTATTCCTCGATCGAGACCAACTCGGGGGCCAGCCGCCTCGTGCGAGAACCGGAGACGGGACGATCCGTGAGATCCGTCCGTTGCGATTAGGAACACCGTCCCGACGCCAAGTGGGCTAATCGGCGACGGTTCTGTGACCGCGCCTTCCGCGCCAGAGCGGGAACTGGAATGGTCGTCGCCGCGACTAAAGCGTGTATGGATGTGGGCAAACATTGGGGTGTGGCGGTGGGGGCGCTCGCGGCGATCGCGCTACTCGGCGGCTGCGCCAAAGCCGACAAGCGGGCGGAAATGTCGGCACCGGCGATGTCCACGTCCACCACCCCGAGCGCCGGCACGGGCGCTGGCGGCTCCGCAAACCCCGCCACCACGGGCGGTTCGGCGAACGCCGCCAACACGACAAGCGGCTCGGCGGGCCCCACCATGGAGATGAGCACGGGCGGGGGGCAGGCAGGCACGGGCTCCTCCGGAGGCTCGACGGCGAACGGGATCAAGCCGGTGCCGATCCAGGTGCTCGGCACGGCTGATTGGCAGGGCATGAAGATCACCGCGCAGGTTATGACGCCGGTGCCGTTCGTCGTGTACGACGGCACCAGCAAGCAGCTGGTGAAGCCCGGAAAGGCTAGCTTCCACCTGATGGTGATGCTCAACGACGCCGACACCGGGGTGCCGATCCCGTACGCCACGGTGTGGGCGACGATCACCAAGAACGGCAAAATCGTCTTCGACGAGCGACAGTGGCCGATGATCTCCCGCTACATGGGCCCGCACTACGGCAACGACGTCAAGCTGCCCGGCGCCGGCACCTACAAGCTGAGCCTGCTGATCGGCCCCCCCGTGTCGGCACGGCACATCGAATACCAGAACGTGTGGCTGCAACCCCATCGGGTGAGCTTCACGTTCCCCTGGAAGCCGACCTGAGCTTGGTCGCATGCCCGAGCGCGACACGACGCTGACGCGCAGGCGCCTGCTGCTTCGCGTGGCCGCTCTCGCCGCCGGCGGCGTGGCCGTCGGGGTGGGACTCGACCGTGCGCTCGTCGGCTCCAAGCCGCCGCCGCTGGTGGCGCTCGGCGCCCAGCCCGCGGGCCTGCCCGAACGTCAGTACGCGTGGGATGCGACGCTGGCGCGCGACTCCTCCAGCAACCCGATCCCGCCCAGGTATGACCGGCTGCTGCTGTTCGACGTCGAGGGCAGCCCCACGCCGGCCGCCGCGCGGATGCTGGAGGCCGCGCTGCGCACGCTCGAGCGGGCCTACCGGTGGGGCCCCTCCGGGCTGCTGTTCACGGCCGGGTGGGCGCCGAGCTACTTCGAGCACGCCCTCGACGTCGCCTCGCCGATCCCTCGAGCGAAGGGCCTGTCGGACTTCGAGCTGCCCGAGATCGACGACTACGATCTCTGCCTGCACCTCGCCTGTGACGACCCGTTGCGGCTGATAGCGGTGGAGGCGGCGCTGCGGCGCGGCGTCACGCTCCCCGGGGCGGACGGACCGCTCGACATCTCGCGAGCATTGCGCTGGCGCGAAACGCGGACGGGATTCGTGGGTAAGGGCCTGCCGGCGGCGCACCAGGACACCGGCGGGATCCCCCCGGGCAAACCCGTGCCGCAGGACGCGCCGCTGTTCATGGGCTTCAAGTCGAGCCTGCGCAGAAACCAGGCCACCGAGCAGTCGGTCGCGATCGCCGACGGGGCGTTCGCGGAAGGCACGACGATGCAGGTCAGCTACATGCGACTGCGGCTGGACAGCTGGTATGAACAGCTCGAGGAGCGCGAGCGGGTGGCGTTGATGTACGCACCGCAGGTAACGCCCGAGCAGGTCAGCCACTTCGCCACCGACGCCGCCGGCGATCCCGAACTGCTGGGGGAGGCGATCACCCGCTACAGCGTGATCGGGCACGCACAGACCTCGGCGCGCGCGCGGCGGGGCGGCAAGCCACTGATCATCCGGCGCGACTTCGACACCGTCGACGGGGGCCAGGCGGGGTTGCACTTCGTCTCGCTGCAACGCACGATCGAGGACTTCGTCACCACTCGCAACGCGATGAACGCGAGCTCTGCGCAGCTCGAGAACCCAGCGATCACCGACACGGTGAACAACGGGATCAACGCGTTCATGCTGGTGCTGAGACGCGCCAACTACATATTGCCCTCCCGGGCGCAGCGCTCGTTCCCGCTGCTGCCGGGACGGGAGCGCGCGGTGGGGTGAGACCAGGCGGTGGGTGGCAAATGTCTTTCAAAAAAGCCCATAACCCTTCACAAAATGAAGTGGTTGGGGTCCAAAAAGTTGATTCAAACCCCAGGCGCAAACGCGAAGGACCGATGCGGCGGGACGCGCGGGCCGACCTCGAGCACGATCTCGGAGTGCCACACGAGCGGGACGCTCCCCGGTGTCCCCCGCCAGCGCCGCCCGTCGACGAACACCGCCACGTGCGTGCCGGGGGAGGCCCCGAAAGAGCCCAGTCGCGAGGGCGAGAGCGGCTGGCCCCAGGAGCGGAAGAGGGAGGAGAGGGGGATGGGCTCGTGTGCGCGCATCAAGACCACTCCGGTGGGTTCCAGCGTCACCAGCGCGCCGTAGCAGCGGGCGCCGGCGATCCGGCCAGCCGACAGGGTGAGCGGCGCCCGCACGCCGATGCCCGCCGGCACGATCACAACCCGGTTGGCGGCGAACACCTCGACGTGCGCGGCGCTACGCGGGCCCAGCCTGCGCGCGCAGCGACCGGCCACCGCACCCGCGGGAGCGGGATGAAAGGACGGGCCCACGCCGATCGGACGGGCCTCCAGCAGCAGATCCTTGGGGATCCCAGCCGTCGCCATGGAATGACGCTCCGCTTCCGTTCGGCCGCCGGCGGATGCTCCGGGACGATGCGTCGTCCCGCACCCAAGCAGCACAAAGGCCGACACAAACACCACTGCCAGAGGCCCTGGCCAAATACGAACGAGACCCGGTCTCATTTGGTTGGGCCCGAAAAAACAATTGACGCGGAGGGTCGCACCGTCAGGAGGAGCTTCCAGCGGGCATGCGGGAGTCGTCCACCGCGATGCGCACCGCCAGCAGGATGAGCCCGAGGCCGCCGCCGATGCAGAGCACCGCCGCGGACCGCGCCACGAACGCGGGCACCGCCGTGAGCACGAAGCCATGCACCAGTGTGGAGAGCAGTTCGAAGCCCATCCACAGCACGACGAACCCGATCACCAGGTCGAGCACGAAGCCGACCCGATCGCGCAGCGCCCCGCGGACTCCCCAAACCGCAAAGGCGAGCACGCTCGCCGTCAGGACGAGCTGTTCGATCGAGACGCCCGGCCGGCCGTGAAGCTCCCGACCTGCGCCGCCGACGGCGAGCGCGACCAGCACCACCACCGCGAGCACGCGGGCGAGCCGCGCATGCAGCTCGGGCCGCGGCAGTCGCCACGCCGCCAGCAGACACGCAACCAGTACCACGATCAGCCAGAACCAGACCAGCGACGGGTTTGGCGCGTGCCACAGGCCGCCGGCCACCGCGCTCGGGTGTCCGTTGAGCAGCACGGCGATGCTCCATCTGCCCACGTACGAGGTCCCCGGCGCAAGGACGGTCGCGGCCAGAGAGCCGATCCTGCCATCGTGCCACTCGTATTCGTGCCCTTCGCTGACCCGCCGCCACTTGGTCGGGGTGCCACGGCCGAGGTGCGGCGGAGGGATCTCGGGGACTGTTTGGTTGAGGTAGTACATCTCCGAGCGTTCGTTGACATACACCCCCGCGCGCGAGAAGCGCAGGTAGGGGGCGCCGCGGTAGTCCAACACCACGACCGTCTCGGACGGCGGCACCCGCAGCCACAGCCGCAGATAGCCGTCGATCACCTTCGCGTCGACCCCCGCCGGAGCCTCGCTGACTCTCGCCAGGTAGCTGGTCGCCGCCGGAGCGACCGGCCCATGCGCGGCGGCCGCGGCGGGGAACGAGCTCATCGCGACCACGGCGCCGAGCAGCACAAACGCCAGCACATGCGCCCACGTGGGGCGCTTACACTCCGGCGGTGGCAACTCGCCTGAGGTCGGTGACGGCGACATCCATCCTCGTAGTCGCCCTGGCGGCAGGCTGGGTTCCCGGATCGGCGCGCGCCGACGGCGACCCCGCCAGCGACGTGCTGGTCACGCAAACGCTGTTCCTGCCCTGGGATGCTGGCGTCTCCGCAGGCCAGCAAGCCCAGCTGACGGCACTGCTGAGGGAGTCCGAACACGACGGCTACCCGCTGCGCGTGGCACTGATCGCATCCTCGGCGGACCTCGGCTCGGTAACGGAACTGTGGCGCCAGCCCCAGAGCTACGCCGCTTTCCTCGGCGAAGAGCTGTCGCTGGTGTACAGGGGAACGCTGCTGGTGATCATGCCGGACGGCTTCGGCCTGTATCGCGGCAAGGGATCGCTCGCCACCGAGCAGGCGGCGCTGGCCAGCCTGAGAGGGGCGGTGGCGGGAACGAGCCTCGGCACTGCCGCGCTGCTGGCGGTGCAGCATGTGGCGGGCGCGGCCGGCCACCCGCTGAGCATCCCGCGCAACATCCGAGCACCCACCGATGCGTCCGGCTCGCCCAACGCGATCGCTTGGATCGTGTTCGTGGTCGGTGCGGCGCTGATCGCGCTGGCGTGGGCGGGCAGCCTGCGCGCCCAGCCGCTACGTGTGCGCCTGCGCGGCAGGAGCATGTCCTCGACCTGAGCCGTGTCCACCGCGACCCGAACCTCCTGCTGACAACCTGGTTCGAAAGACGTAATCGACGCCGGCGCGGCGCTGCGCAGGTCACACCGCGGTTGGTTGTTCATGCCCGCCTACCGACGGGACCCGTGGGCCGATGAAGTACGCCTGCGGGGGTATTCCCATCAGTGCAGGAGATGTTCGAGGATGCTGCCGACTTCGTGAACGACGGTCCCGACCAGCGAACCCGACTGTTCGCTGCCCGCAGATTCCGTGCCGCTCGAGGAGCCCGCGGAGCCGCCGCTGCCCGAGCTTTCCGAGCTGCCCGTGCCGGATTCGGAGCCCGACCCGGACCCGGATCCCGAGCCCGACTGGCCGCCGCCGGACACGCCCCCTTCCGAAGAGCTGCCGGAGGTACTTCCCGAAGAGCCGCCGGTGTCGGAGCCCCCCGGGGAGCCGTTGCCCGCGGCCGAGCCCACGGGACCGCCCGAGCCCGAGCCCACAGGACCGCCCGAGCCCGAGCCAGATTCGCCGGATCCCCCACTCTGACCTGACCCCGCGCCGGATCCCTCGCCCGACCCCCCACCGGCCGGGCTGGATCTCTGGGTCGATTTCGGCGCCGGGCTCTGCTCGGCCGGAGTCTTCGCCGGCGCGTCGTGTGCGCCGCCCGTCGTCCGCGCAGTGGATCGCGGCGCGTGGTTGCCGCCGGACAGTGCGGGAGCACCGGCGGAGCCGCCCCCGCCGGCACCGGAGGGCATCCCGGGGGTCTTCCCACCGCGGCCCGCGCTACGCCCGGCCCGCCGGCCGGAGTTGCCGCGACGCGCGGCCGCGCGGGCGGTGGTGGCGGCGGAGAGCGCGCCGTAACGAGCCACCGAACGGGACCCGGTGGCGGTCGAGCCGGCGCCGGCACCGCGCGGGGACGCCGCCGAGGCGATCAGCCGGTGCCGGCGGTGCGGAGTGGAGGCACCGAGGTGCACCGCCGCCGCGCCGGTGACCACGGTGCCGACGGTGAGCGCCACCGCGCCTCCCTTCAGCAGCAGCCCGCTGACGCCGGCCGCTCCCGCTCCCCCCACACCGACAGCCGTGCCCCCGCCGCCCGCGAGTTCGGCGAGCCGTTCGGGGGCGGGGCTCCCCTGGTTGGAGCGCCCCGCCAGCCAACCCAGCAGCGGCGGCGGGGTGAGCGCGGTGACCCCCGTGCGCAATGTGGTGCGTGCCCGGTAGAGCAGACCGCGCACGGCGCCGTTGGTGATGCCGAGGTCACTGGCGACCTGCTCGTGACTGTCGCCGGCGACGGCGGTGCGGACGATCACCTCGCGCTGCAGCGGCGGCAGCGCGGCGACCTCCGCAAGCGCCTCGCGCATCGCCATCCCCCGGTCGAGCTGCGAGTCGTCGGTGCGCTGGTCGAATCGCGGGCCCAGCGTCGGGTCGGGCAGTGGCTGGCCGTCGTGGGCGGAGTCGCGCAGAGCGTTGACGGCGGTGTTGTGCACCACCCGGTAGAGCCACGCTTTGAGATCGCGCACCTCCGAGCCCTCGCGCACGGCGATCCAGGTCTTCAGCAGCGCGAGCTGGACGATGTCCTCGGCCCGGGCATCTTCGAGCCGCATACGCCGGCAGTAGCCGAGCAGCGGCTTGCGGTAGCGGTGGACGATCGCCTCGAATGCGCGCTCGTGACCCTGGCGCACCAACGCGAGCAGTCGATCATCCGACTGAGTCGCCAGCAGACGGGTAGGGATTCCTGGACTCATGGCACACCATTGGCGCCGTGGCGGCTCCCAAGGCCAATGCGACCCTGGCGGCGGTGAGCGCCCGACCATCCTTACGACATCTTAGACACCCGGCACGACAGTTCTTCACCCGAATAAACGAAAAGACACGGAAGAATCGGATGCGCGGGACAACGGACGGCCACAGCCCCGGGGCTGCTCCGCCGCCAGATCCCCCAAGAACGGATCGGGGTGGCCCGCCATCGAATACGAGCGACTCCCGCTGGACACAACCCCCAAAGACGGCTCGGGGCGGCCCGCCAGGATGGGCCGCCCCGAAACCTTGTCCCGCCCCGTGGGGAGGGGCGCCTGGCGCGGAACTCGTCCCGCCGACGGAGGATGGAGCGCCATCGACGAGCCCGAGAGCGGATTCCCGCGCTTATGCCTGGTATTGCCAGCGGACATCCCTAAGACACCGCCGCCGCACAAACCTCACGCGCCGTCGCCCAAATTTTCAAGTGGCGCCACCGACGTCGGTCGCCCGTCTCAAGTCCCCGCAAGTTTCGCGCAGCCACACAACTCGCGCAGCTACCACCAACCTCGCGCACCCGCTACATCCTCAATCGGCCACGCCCACACTTCACGCGACGAGACACCGCATCGATTGCGAGCCGGTCGGGTTATTTGGGTCGTAGATTGAATAAACCGGGAGCGCAAACGCAGAGCCCGGCGGGATCGGCCACAACCGGGGGGATTGGACCGGGGGGCCCACCTCAAGAGTCAACGACCATCCACTCGAAGGAGGAGGATCACATGCGCCTGAGAAGCTTTGCTTTGGCATGCGCGGTTGCGGTCTCGTCGCTGGCGCTGTCTGCGACGGGAGCATCCGCGTTCTTTCATTCCGGTCCCGGCGGCTGCCGGGTGACCATCCACTCGCCCGTGCGGATCACCGCCGGGGAATCGGCCACTGTCTTCGGTCAGCTCGTGTGCCGCCACAACGTGAAAACGGAAGGCAAGATCGTGAGGCTGTTCCGCCGGGTTCCCGGCGTCCCCGGCTTCACGCTCGAGGCGAGCACCACCACCGGCGCCGGCGGCGCCTACCAGTTCCAGCTCACCGGCAGCGTCGTCGAAAACAACGGCATATGGCATGTGCGCTCCCACGGCGCGGAGAGCGTCAACAGAAGCATCCGCGTCGCCCCCCAGGTGACGTTCGAAGGGCCGCCGGAAGGCACCCAGATCCTGACGGGGGTCGCCAACAAAGTCACGTTCACCGGCAAGGTCACCCCGGCGGACATAGGCGCGCGGGTGGTATTGCAGCGCCAGAACGCGCTCACCGGCAACGAATGGCACCGCATCGACCTCGGCGTGGTGGAAGCGGGGGGTGGGTACTCGATCCCCCACACCTTCATCGTCCCCGGCGACGCCAACCTGCGCGTGCTGGTGCTCAGCCAGGGACGCAACGTCCGCGAAACGTCGAGCCCCCTCACCTATGAGATCTCGCAGGAGCAGAACAAAGAACTGACGATCGAAGCGACACCCGATCCGATCCTCTACGGGCAGTCGGTGGTGCTCAGCGGAACGCTCGCGGGCGTCACCTCCAGCCAGCCCGTGACGCTGCTGGCGCGCAATGTCCATCAGCACGGATTCGCGCCGGTCGCTCAGATCGACACCAGCAGCAGCGGCGCGTACACGTTCCCTGCGCAGACACCGGTCAACAGCACCTACTACAAGGTGCAGGGCGACGGCAAGACCTCGGCGGTGCTGTTCGAGGGAGTCAAATACGTACTCACGGCAGAAGCGTCGGCGACCTCGCTGATGGAGGGGCAGGTGGTCACGTTCTCGGGCAATGTCGCGCCCACGCCGGCCCAACCCGGCCACGTGATCTACCTGCAGCGCGAGAACGCCTCCGGTACGGGCTTCCACGTGGTGCGGGTGGGCACGGTCACACCGGAAGCCACGTTCTCGATCCCCTACCAGGTGTTCAGCGTGGGGGCCGACGTCTTCCGCGTGTACATCCCCGGCGGTCCCGACAACGGGGGCACCGCCAGCCAGACGTTCACGATCAACGTGAGCCCGGCTCCGGCCGCGGCTTTGAAAGAAGCCCCGGGCAACTCTTCGACCCCCTCGGAAGGATCGACCAACTCCAACGAAGTGGAAAAGGAAGGCGAAGAACGGGGCAACGGCGAAGGGGGAGCGAAAACCGAAAAAGAAGAAGGAGCTCCCCGCGGGCATCACCACCACCGGTAGCCGCGCAGCACACCAACAGCCTGGTCAAGCCGAGGCCGCCTACGGGCGGCCTCGGGTCGTTAAGTGTGGAGCCCCACCGACCCACCCTGCAACCAGGAACACCCAGACGCCCAACCAACCCGCCGGCATACGCCGGGACGACCCGGTCACCGCCAGCGATCCCCCAACCTAAGCGGCGACCGCCCGCGCGTCCAGATGAGCCCCCACCTTGCGCTTGACCCGCTGCAGCGCGTTGTCCACGGTCTTGGTGTCGCAGGCGAGGTGCTCACCCACCTGCTCGTAGGAGCAGCCGTCCAGATACAGCGACAGCACTCGGCTCTCCAACTCCGAGAGAGCCGTCGAGAGGCAGCCCACCAGCGAGCGCAGCTCCTCGGAGGAGATCACCTGGTTGGCGGGGTCGTGCACCGTGGGACCGGGCAGCACCTGGTCGAGCGTGGGCACGTCTTCCCCGCCCCCGGCGGGCGTGGCGGAGAAGGAGACGTACTGGTTGAGGGGCGTGTGCTTGTTGCGCGTGGCGGTCTTCACGGCGGTGATGATCTGGCGGGTGATGCAGAGCTCGGCGAAGTTGCGAAAGCTCGACTCGCGGTCGGTACGGTAGTCGCGAATCGCCTTGTAGAGGCCGACGAGGCCCTCCTGGATGAGGTCGTCGGAGTCCCCCCCGGCGAGGAAGTAGGAGGAGGCCTTCAACCGCACGAAGCCGTGGTAACGGCGCACGAGGCGGTCGTAGGCGGTGCGGTCGCCCTGCTTCGCAAGGGCGATCAGGAAACCATCATCAACCTTGACCTCAGATTGAGGGTTACGGGAGATACGTGCCACGAGCAAGCCTTTCTCGGGCTGCGCACAGCCCGGATCGCTCAGTGGCGCACTCCTCCCCCGGCGCCAACGACTATTCGGAATCAATTACTAAAGCTTAGGTTCAGCGTTACGGCTGCGAGATTGTCACAGTTATGACACGTTGTCAAGGGCGCGACGGCGATTGTGCAAGATCTCGTACAGAATCGCCGACGCGGCGGCGGAGACGCCGGCCGACTCGATCCGCCCCAGCAGCGGCAGCGCGATCAGCTCGTCGCACGCCCCCGCCACGCGTGGACGCAGGCCGCGGCCCTCGCTGCCGAGCACCAACACCACCCCCCCGCGGTAGTCGGGGCGGTGGTAGGGCGTGGCAGCGCCGGCGCTCGCCCCATATGACCAGCAGCCCGCCTTTTGCGCCTCGCCGAGGAAGTCGGCGAGGTTGCGCACTCGCGCCACCCGCAGGTGCTCGACGGCGCCGGCGGAGGCTTTGCACACCGCGGGGGTGACCTCGGCTGCACGGCGCTCGGGGATCACCACCCCCGTGGCCCCCACGCACTCCGCGGTGCGGCAGATCGAGCCGAGGTTTTGCGGGTCCTGCACCTGATCGAGCGCCACGATCAGGGGGTTGTCCTCGCCGAGCAGCTCGTCTGCGGAGACGTACGGGTAGCCCCCCACCTCGGCGCAGATGCCCTGGTGGGCGCCCGAGCCGCAGCGCCGGGCGATCTCCTCGGGGGTGGCCGTGTGCACCCTTACGCCCTCCAACCACGCCTCGCGGGCAGCGCCCGAGGTCGCCCACACCCCTCCCACGGTGTGCGCGCGCCGACCGCGCAGCGCCTCCATCACGGGGTTGCGCCCGTAGAGGATCACAATGGCAGCAGCTCGAACCCGCCGGCCACGTCGCGGACCTCCCAGCCAAGCGCTGCGATCTCTCCGCGCAGGCGGTCAGCACCCGGGAAGTCGCGTTCTGCGCGTGCCCGCTCACGCTTGGTCGCCAAGGCCTCCACGTCGGCTGGTGCCTCAGCAGGCGCGGCCAGCAAACTCTCCAGCCCCAAGACGCCGAGCATTTCGCGCAGATGTGCGTCGCCCTTGACCGCGACCGCGGCGCCTGTTGCGTCGCGGATCCACTCGTTGAGGTGGGCCAGCGCTGCGGGCGTGTTGAAGTCGTTGGCCAGCGCATCGAAAAAATCCTCTCGCAGCCTGTCGAGGTCGTCGTCCGATGGGCCCGGCGTGAGCCGGCGCGCCGCTTCGCGAATGCGACTGACGTTGGCCGTCGCCTGCTCGAGCGCCGCCTGTGAAAACGCCAGCGGCTGACGGTAGTGCCCGGAAATCAGGTACATGACGACGGCATCTCGACCATAACGTTCGATGACCTCGTGCAAAGGAGCAATGTTGCCGACCGACTTGGCCATCTTCTCGCCGGTGGACTGGATCATCCCGTTGTGCATCCAGATTCGCGCCAACTCCTCACCACGGGCAGCGCGGGTCTGGGCCGCCTCGTTCTCGTGGTGGGGAAACAGCAGGTCGGAGCCGCCACCGTGGATGTCGAAACCAACGCCGAGCGCTTCCTCGGCCATCGCCGAGCACTCTATGTGCCAACCCGGCCGCCCCGGACCCCAGGGCGATGGCCAGAAGGTGTCCTCTCCATCCTTGTGAGCCTTCCACAGCGCGAAGTCCAGCTGGTCACGCTTGCGGTCCGATCCCTCCACAGGCTCGCCCTGATCCATGTCCTCCAGGCGGCGGTGTGAGAGCGAACCGTAGCCGGGGTCGGAGCGCACGCGAAAGAACACGTCGCCGCCACTCTCGTACGCATGGCCCCTCTCGATCAGCGTTCCGATGAACTTGACGATCGGCCCGATCGTCTCGGAGGCCAGCGGCTCCTTGTCGGGGCGCCCCAACACCAAGGCATCGGTATCGGCGATGTACGCCGCCGTCATTTCCACCGCCAACTCGGCGCTGGGCCGACCCTGGGCGCGCGCCGCGTCATAGATCTTGTCGTTCACGTCGGTCACATTTAGGACGAGCTTCACGCCATAGCCCTCGTGCTCGAGGAAGCGCTTCAGCAGGCTGAAGATCACGAACGGGCGGGCGTTGCCGATGTGGATGCGGCTGTAAACAGTGGGTCCACATGCGTATATGCCGACGCGAGGGAACTCTGGTGGCTGCAACCGAGCCGGTTTGCCGGCGCGAGTGTCGTGGAGAGTGATCCGGCGCATGACGCGCGAACCCTAACGCCTGCTCAGGCTAGCTACCGCCAGCGCCGCGACGCCCTCGCCGCGACCGACGAAGCCCATGCCCTCGCCGGTGGTCGCCTTCACGTTGACGCGCCCAACCGGCAGGTTCAGCGCCAAGGCGAGGCGCTCGCGGATCTCCAGGCGGTGTGGGCCGAGCTTTGGAGCCTCCATGATCACCGTGCCGTCGATGTTCTCGACGTCGAAGCCCGCCACGATCACGGTCGTGAGGACTGTCTCCAGCAGCTCGAGCGAATCGGCGTCGCGGTAGCGCGGGTCGGTGTCGGGAAAGTGCTCGCCGATATCCCCCAGCCCGGCTGCCCCGAGCAGCGCGTCGATCACCGCGTGAGTGAGCACGTCGGCGTCGGAATGCCCCTCCAAGCCACGCTCGCTCGGGATCCACACGCCACCGAGCACCAGCCGCCGCCCCGCTGCGAAGCGATGGCAGTCGTAGCCGATCCCGCTGAAGCTCATCGCACGCCCGCGCCGATCGGCTCGAGGCGCCGCGTGCGGCGTTCGAACAGGCACAGGTCGCGCACACCCACGCGCTCCAGCAGCTCCAGCGCCTGCTCGTAGTCGGCGCCCACGTCCTGGGGTCGGTGGGCGTCGCTGGAGAGCGCAATCGGCGCGCCCGCTTCCACGCACATCTCCAGGAAGTGGGGCGCGGGGTAGATCTCCTGTGCGCGCTTGCGCAGGCCGGCCGTGGACACCTCCACCGCGATGCCCGACTCGGCGATGCCCTCGATCGCCAGCTCGTAGTAGCGGCGCAGGTCGCCCTCCGGGCGGGGGCGATCAGGGCCCCACAGCTTCACGAGGTCGGGGTGGGCGAGGATGTCGAACAGACCACTGCGCGCCGCCTCGCCGAGCGTCTGGAAGTAGCGCCGCCAGATCTCCTCGGCGCTGCGGGTCGTGTCCCACACGCTGTACTCCGCCATGTCCAGCGATTCGTCGCGCAGGAAGTGCACCGAGCCGACCACGTAGTCGAAGTCGTGCGCCTCCAGCAGGTTGGCCGTGCGGTCCTCCCCGCCGAGGATGAAGTCGGCCTCGATTCCCAGGCGCAGGTCGGTGTGCTCGCGGACAAACCGGCAATACTCCTCAAGGTCGTCGTGCGCAAATTCACGCCACAGCGGGTGCTGCCACACGGTGAGTGCCTGACGGAAGCGGTAGATGTGCTCGGAGACGCCCAGCTCGGCGATCCCGCGCTCGTCGGCGACCTCGCGGTAGCGCTCCACGTTGGCGGTGCTGAAGTACTCGGCCGCGGTCGCATCGAGCTGGTCGGGGCGCAGGTGGAGGTGGTAGTCGGTGAGCATTTGGCCGTGATTCAAGCAGGAAGGCGGTGGGCGGAGCGGCGGCGCAAGTCAGATCGTGCGGTGGGTCATGTGCTGCGGTGGCCCATGCGTTGCGATGGCCATGTGCTGCGGTGGGTCATGTGCTGCGATCGATCAGGTTCTGCGATCGATCAACAGCTCCGCCAGCGCGAGATCGAGCGGCGTGGTGACCTTGAGGTTCTCGCGCGGCGCCTCAACCACTACCACGCGGCCCCCCGCGCGCTCTACCAGCCAGGCGTCGTCGGTCGCCTGCGCTAGCACCTCGTGGGTCACGTCCAGCGCACGGTCCAGTGCGGCGCGGCGGAACACCTGTGGAGTCTGCACCGCCCACAACGTCGAACGGTCGAGCGTCTCCACCACCGCCGCACTGCGAACGCCACCCCTCCCCTCCTCCCCTTCGCCGATCTCGGCCACCCGCTTGATCGTGTCTGTGACCGGGGCCGCCGCGATCGCCGCGTCCACCTCCTCCGCGAGCACGGCAGCGATCGTCCGCTCGGCCAGCTCGCTCCTCAGCAGCGGACGGGCGGCATCGTGCACCAGCACTGGATCCCCCGGGCCAGCAGCGGCGAGCGCGAGGCGCACCGACTCCGATCGCACCGCGCCGCCCGGCACCCCGATCGTGCCCGCCGGCGCGCTCACGCCGGGGGGCAGCGCCACCACGATCCGCTCGATCGAGGCAACCGCCCTCAGCACGTCGACGCTCCATTGCAGCAGCGGACTGCCGGCGAGGGGCACGAGCGCCTTGGGACCATCGCTCCCCAGGCGCTCGCCCCGGCCGGCGGCGAGGATCAGCGCGACGGTCACGACCGGAACGGAGGCCGACTGTCGCGCACGCGGCAGGGATCAACTGCCGCGTGCGCGAGAGCCCTTTACTTGGCCATCGCCAGCTTGTCCGAGGCGGAGTTGGCCAGCAGCTCGTCGAGATAGCCTTCGGCCTCGTCCTCGTCCTTGTCGAGCGCATACATCAGCTCCGAGGCGAGGATCTTCTTGGCGCGCGTGAACATCTGCTTCTCGCCGGTCGAGAGCCCCTTTTCGCTCTCGCGCAGCGCGAGGTTGCGCACGACCTCGGCGAGCTCGTAGATGTCGCCGGTCTTGATCTTGTCGCGGTTGTGCTTGAACCGCCGGTTCCAGTTCTTGGGCATGTCCGAGACTTCGTCCTGGAGCACGTCCAGCACCTTCTTGACGGTGTCTTCGTCGATTACCCTGCGCAAACCGGCGATCCCCGCGTTCTCGGTGGGAACCTTCACGGTCATGTCGTTGTGCAGGATCTTGATCGTCAGGTACTCGCGAGATTCGCCAAGCACCTCCATCTCCTCCTTCTTGAGGACCTTACCGGCGCCGTGATGGGGATACACCACGTGGTCCCCCAACTCGAACTCGATGCACTCGACTTCACTGACGACGTCGAGATCCTCCATCAACTCTGCTTCGATTGCCTGGGGAATGGGAATGACTGTCCTCCTTTGTGATCGAGCCGGTCGGATGACCTCGCTCTGGGTTCACGTCTGCAGATAACGGTCCACGAGGTTGATCTCCTGCAGGCGACGAAGGCCCTCGCGGATGTCCTTCGCGCGTATCTCCCCAACTCCCTCGATCGCCTCGAGCTCGGCGTCCGTCGCCGCCAGCAGCTCGTCCAAGCCCCCAACCTCCTTGATGATCTCCGCGACCACCAGCTTCGGCAGCCTGGGGATGCGTCCCAGGATGCGATGACCGCGCGGCGACACCGCGTAGTCGAGCGTGTTCAGCTTGCGGTCATACCCGAACAGCTCGGCGAGGCGTCCGAAGTCGAGCAGGTCCTGATGACCCAGCCGCCCCATCTGGTCCAGCGATGAGGCGAACGCCTCGTCGGAGTAGCCCGCAAGATAGTCCTGCACGAGCGCCGCCTTTTCGGAGGCGGCGCCGACCATCGTCTCCTCCAGTTGCATCTCGATCAGGCGGCCCTCGGTGCCGAGCTCGACGATGTAGCGCTCGATCTCGACCGCCATGCGCGTCACGAGCTCCGAGCGCTGCAGCACGGTGAGCACGTCGTGCAGCGTGACTCCCCCCTCGAACTCCAGGGCAGTGAGCCGCGTGGAGACCTGGTCAAGGCGGGTGCGGTACTTCTCGAGCGTGGCCAGCGCCTGGTTGGCCTTGGCGAGCACCACCGGGATGTCCTGGAGGATGTACTTGGTGCCACCCGAGTACAGCGACACCACCTCGCGGCGCTGGGAGATGGCGATCACAAGCGCGTCGGTCTGCTTGGAGATGCGCTCCGCGGTGCGATGGCGGGTGCCGGTCTCCAGCGTGAGAATCGTCGGATCCGGCATCAGCTGGACGTTGGCGAGTGCGATCTTGGTGGAGTTGGCGTTGAGGATGATCGCCCCGTCCATCTTCGCCACCTGGTAGAGCAGCGCTGGGGCGTAGTCGATGTCGAGCTTGATCCCACCCGAGAAGAGAAAGCTCAGCTCCTCGGGGTCGCCGATCACGATCAGCCCCCCGGTGCGCGCGTGCAGGATGTTCTCCATCCCCTCGCGCAGGGCGGTCCCCGGCGCGACCATCTCCAAGGCCCTCATCAGGCCGGGCTCCGAGCGTGCTTCGCTATCGAAATCTTCGCCGGATCGTGGAGCCACACTGTCATTTTACGGCATTGAGCCTAGATTTAGCTCCTCCTTGGGCGGGTCGGCCCGAGAGGAGCAGGGGATAGCGCCGAGGACCGCTGCTAGGCGGCGGCCCGAGCCGGGAGATCCGGGGCGCGCCGCTCTCGTGGCAGTGCCGCCCCAAGCGCCTCCCGCAGAGTGCCCACCTCGCGGGCGCCCGCGCCGCTGCCGGCGGGGGCGAGGACGTCGCACAGCCCGTATCTGGCGGCCTCCTGCAGGCGGCGCTCGGGGTGGCCCACCCAGCGCAGCTCTCCCGTAAGGCCCAGCTCGCCGAAGCAGGCGAGGGGAGCGCCACCGGCTTTTCCCACGCCCCCTGCGCCACCCACACCATTGCCAGCAGCCGCGCCGCCGAAGCCACGAACATCGCTCGCGCCACCTGTGGATCCCATACCGTCGCCTGCGACGCCCACGATCGGCACCCCCCGGCGCGCACCGGCGACGGCGAGGGCGATTGCGAGATCCACCCCGGGCTCGTCCACGCGCACGCCGCCGACCACGTTGACGAAAACGTCGTGGCCGCCCACCCCGACGCGGCCGTGGCGGGCGAGAATCGCCAGCACCAGCGCCAGACGATTGCGATCGAGCCCGGAGGCTACGCGGCGGGGCTGCTCCAGCTCCGAGGGCGCCACCAGCGCCTGCACCTCCACGAGCAGCGGCCGCGAGCCCTCCATCGCCGCAAGCATCACGCTGCCGGGGGCGCGCGTGGCCTGCGCGACGAAACGCGCCGAGGCGTCCAGCACCTCCACGAGGCCGCCCTGGCGCATCTCGAACAGCCCCGCCTCGTTCGTCGAGCCGAAGCGGTTCTTCAGCGCGCGCAGCTCGCGGTAGGGGCGCTCGCGCTCGCCTTCGAACTGCAGCACGCAGTCCACCAGGTGCTCCAGCACGCGCGGGCCCGCGAGCGCCCCATCCTTGGTGACGTGCCCCACGAGGATCGTCGCGATGCCCCGCGCCTTGGCCAGTTCCATCACGCGCACCGCCACCTCGCGCACCTGCCCCACCGAGCCGGGGGCGCCGGTCAGCTCGCTCGCGTGGAGCGTCTGCACCGAGTCGATCACGCACGCCTCGGGCGCGTGTGCGTCGAGTACCTCGAGTACCGCATCGAGGTCCGTCTCGGCCACGATCGGCACCAGTAGCGCCCCGTCCCCGCGATCGTCAAGGCGCTCCGCGCGCAGCCTCACCTGCTCAGGCGACTCCTCCGCGCTGACGTACAGCGTACGCCGGCCCGCCCCGGCGAGATGGCCGAGCACCATGTTGGTGAGCGTCGACTTACCGATCCCCGGAGCCCCACCGAGCAGCACCAACGAGCCGGGCACCAGACCCCCGCCGAGCACGCGGTCGAGCTCCCCGATACCGGTCGAGAGTCGCGCCACCGGCGCCGATCCGACCTCGGCGAGCGCCACCGGCACGAGTGCCGGCGAGCCGTCTCTGCCTCCCATGCCCACTTTGCCGCCGGCGACCCGCCCGCCGCGACTGCGGCCCCCGGCCCGCGCGCCCGCCGCGAACACCGGTGCACGCTCCTCGACGAGCGTGTTCCATGCCTCGCAGCCGGGACACTGCCCATACCAGCGGGCCGACTGATGCCCGCACTGCGAGCAGACGTGAATCGATTGCGTGCGAGGCACCCTCGCAGGTTACGGTCTGGTGGGGACGCTTAACTTTTGGACCCTAACCAAATGAGAACGAGACCCAATCCCATTTGGTTGGAGCCGAAAAGAAAGATCAACACCAGACCCACCCAGCCAGGCGGGGGCAGGACAGGGCTGGGGCGTGGCGAGCAGGGGAGGTTCCGCCTCGCAGTAGGCGCCCGACTACTCGCTGCCGTCGGCGGGCAGGTCGGGCGCGGGCTCGTGCTCGTCCTCGCCGTCCTCGACACCGCCCTCGGGGAGCCCTTCCCCGGATGGCAGCTCGCCGCCGCCCGGGCCGTCTGCCTCGCTGGCGCCGGCACCGACGCCGACCGGGGTCTTCTGCTTCTTGGGCTTGACGATCGTCAGTTTGACCTCGCCCTCCTCGCCCTCGGCGGCCGGGTTGACCACGACCGTGGCACCAGGGACGACCTGCTCGCGCAGCACGAAGTCCGCGAGCGGATCCTCGATGTAGCGCTGGATCGCGCGGCGTAGCGGGCGGGCGCCCATCGCCGGGTCCCAGCCCTTCTCTACCAGCAATTCCTTGGCGGGATCGGTCAACTCCAGCTGTAGCTCGCGTTCGGCCATCGACTCGCGGATGCGCAGCAGCAGCAGCTCGACGATCTGCCTGATTTCGTCCTTCCCGAGCTTGTGGAAGACGATCACGTCGTCGATGCGGTTGAGGAACTCCGGGCGGAACACCTTCTTCAGCTCGCCCATGATCCGGTTCTTCATGTCGTCGTAGGTGATCCCCGTCTCATCGTCTGACACCGCGAAGCCCAGCGGCGTGTTGCGCGCGATCTCGGCGGCGCCGATGTTGGAGGTCATGATCACGATCGCGTGGCGGAAGTCCACCGTGCGCCCCTGAGCGTCGGTGAGCCGCCCGTCCTCGAGGATCTGCAGCAGGATGTTGAAGACGTCGGGGTGGGCCTTCTCGATCTCGTCGAGCAGCAGCACGCAGTAGGGCTTGCGCCTGACCGCCTCGGTTAGCTGGCCGCCCTCGTCGTAGCCGATGTAGCCAGGAGGCGAGCCCACCAGGCGCGAGACGGCGTGCTTCTCCATGTACTCCGACATGTCGATCCTGACCATCGCGTCCTCGTCGCCGAACAGGAACTCGGCGAGCGTGCGCGCCAGCTCGGTCTTGCCCACACCGGAGGGGCCGAGGAAGATGAACGAGCCCGTCGGGCGCTTTGGATCCTTCAACCCCGCCCGCGAACGGCGGATCGCCTTCGAGATGACCTCGATCGCGGGGTGCTGGCCGATCACGCGCTTGTGCAGTTCGTCCTCCATCCGCATCAGCTTCTGAGTCTCGGCCTCGGTCAGCTTGAAGACGGGGATGCCGGTCCACATCGAGACGATTTCGGCGATCTCCTCCTCGCCGATCGCCGGCCGGTCGCCGGACTCGCCCGCTTCCCACTCTTCCTCGAGCTCGCGCTTGCGGTGAGTGAGCTTGCGCTCCTGGTCGCGCAGCGCAGCGGCCTTCTCGAACTCCTGGGCCTCGATCGCCGACTCCTTCTCGCGGCGCGTAGTCTCGATTTCCTCCTCGAGCTCACGGTTGGCAGGCGGGGAGGTCATCGACTTGATCCGCATCCGGGAGGCCGCCTCGTCGATCAGGTCGATCGCCTTGTCGGGCAGGAAGCGGTCGGAGATATAGCGGTCGGCCAGTTCGGCGGCAGCGCGCAGCGCGTCGTCGGTGATCTGCACCTTGTGATGCTGCTCGTAGCGATCGCGCAGCCCCTGCAGGATCTCGACGGTCTGGTCGATCGAAGGCTCCTCCACGCGGATCTGCTGGAAGCGGCGCTCGAGCGCGGAGTCGCGCTCCAGGTACTTGCGGTACTCGTCGAGCGTGGTCGCGCCGATCGTCTGCAGCTCGCCACGCGCGAGCGCCGGCTTGAGGATCGAGGCGGCGTCGATCGCGCCCTCGGCGGCGCCCGCGCCGACGAGGTTGTGGAGCTCGTCGATGAACAGGATGATGTCCCCGCGCTGGGTGATCTCCTTCATCACCTTCTTCAAGCGCTCCTCGAACTCGCCCCGGTACTTGGAGCCGGCGACCAGCGCCGCCAGGTCGAGCGTGTAGATCTGCTTGTTCTTCAGCAGCTCCGGCACGTCGGAGTTGGTGATCCGCTGCGCGAGGCCCTCCACCACGGCGGTCTTGCCGACGCCGGGCTCGCCGATCAGCACCGGGTTGTTCTTGGTGCGCCGTGAGAGGATCTGCATGATCCGCTCGATCTCCGTCTCGCGTCCCACGCAGGGGTCGAGCTTGCCTTCGGAGGCGAGCTTTGTGAGGTTGCGCCCGAACTGGTCGAGCAGCTTCGAGGACTTCTTGCCTTCCGCGCCACTGCCCGAGCCCGCGCCCGCAGCGGCACCGGGCGCGCCCGCGCCCTGGCCCTGGCGGCGCCCGGAGGGGCCGGAGAGCATCCGGATCACCTCGTTGCGGATCTTCTCGGAATCGGCGTCGAAGTCGAGCAGGATGCGCGCGGCGACGCCCTCGTTCTCGCGCACCAGCCCGAGCAGGATGTGCTCGGTGCCGATGTAGTTGTGGCCGAGCGACAGCGCCTCGCGCAGCGCCAGCTCCAGCACCTTCTTGGCACGCGGCGTGAAGGGGATCTGCCCCGAGGTGACCTCCTCGCCGGAGCCGACGATTCGCACGACCTGCGCGCGCACCCGCTCGACGGTGATGTCGAGGCTCTCCAGCACTCTGGCCGCCAGCCCCTCCTCCTCGCGCAGCAGTCCGAGCAGGATGTGCTCGGTGCCGATGTAGTTGTGCTTGAGCGTGCGCGCCTCTTCCTGCGCGAGAACGACAACCTGCCGGGCCCGTTCTGTGAATCGCTCGAACATGGTGCTGATACGACCTCTCGTCTACGATCTTGGTGTCGGTCCGGTCTGCGGGGACAGCGATCCCGGGGTGGGAGGGATCCCCACCCATCTCTTCGTCGCAACGCGCGAGAAAGATGAGCCTCCAGGTCCTATCGCCGCCATAGGACAGTCTACCAACGGGCCCCCCGGCACTCCAGCGGGAACCTCTCGCGAACCTTCAGCGGTGAGCAGCCGATCGGCACACCGGGACTTCTACGGTGCGCTGTCCGGGAACTGGAGGCGATTTGCGGGCAGCCAGGAGGGTCGCGAGCGAGAACGAGGGCACCCCCGGCAATGCACCCTCCCTGCGCTAGGAGCGCATCGCCGGAAACAGCACGACCTCGCGGATCGAGTCGCGCCCGGTGAGCAGCATCACGAGGCGGTCGATGCCGAGACCGACGCCGCCGGTCGGGGGCATCCCCTGCTCGAGCGCCTGCACGAAAGCCTCGTCGTAAGGCATCGTCTCGGCCTCGCCGTCGGTCAGCGTGTCGATCCGCTCCTGCTCGCGAAAGCGCGCGCGCTGCTCGTCGGCGTCGATCAGCTCGCTGAAGCCGTTGGCGATCTCCATCCCTGCCGCGAACGCCTCGAAGCGCTCCACGATCTTGGGATCGCCTGGGCGCTCGCGTGCCAGCGGCGAGAGCTCCTTCGGGTAGTCGACGACGAACGTCGGCTGCTCGAGGTTGGGCTCGACACACTTGGAGAGCAGGTCGTCGGCCATTTGAAACCAGGCGAAGCCCTCCGTCTTCAGCTCGAGCCCAACTCGCCCGATCTGAGCTGCCAACGCCTCCGCGGTGGTGTTTTCGGCGAGGTCGATGCCCGACGCCTCCCTGATGGCGTCGACGAAGCCGACCCGCTTCCACCGGGCCGAGAAGTCCACCTCGCCGGCATACCCGCTCGCCGCTGCGGCCGCGCGCACGATCGCTTCGGTGCGCGCCATCGCACCCTCGTAGTCGGTGTAGGCCTCATACCACTCGACCATCGTGAACTCGGGGTTGTGCTTGTGCGAGACGCCCTCGTTGCGGAAGTCCTTGCCGAGCTCGTACACACGCTCCAGGCCGCCGACGATCAGGCGCTTGAGATACAGCTCGGTGGCGATGCGCAAATACAGGTCGCGGTCGAGCACGTTGTGGTGGGTGGTGAACGGGCGCGCCATCGCGCCGCCGTAGAGCGGCTGTAGCACGGGAGTCTCGACCTCGATGAAGCCGTCGCCGTCGAGCTCCGCACGGATCGCGGAGACGATACGCGCGCGGTCGATGAACAGCCGCCGGGAGTCCTCGCTGGCCATCAGGTCGAGCTCACGCTGGCGGTAGCGAGTCTCCACGTCGGTCAGGCCGTGGTGCTTGTCGGGAGGTGGCCGCAGCGCCTTGGCGAGCACCTGGAAGCCTTCGACGCGCAGCGACACCTCACCGTGGCGGCTGCGCATCGCCGCGCCGTCGACGCCGATCAGATCGCCGAGGTCGAGTGAGGTGAGCAGCTTCAAGCGCTCCTCGCCGAGCACGTCCAGACGCGCGTGCAGTTGGATCTTGCCGCTGCGGTCGACGAGGTCGAGGAAGGCGGCCTTGCCCGAGCCGCGCCTGGCGGCCAGGCGCCCGGCGACGCGGTGGGACTCGTCTGTTTCCTCGCCCACTTGCAGATGTTCGTAAGCCACAAGCACCTGTGCGATCGGCTCGACACCGGGAAAGGAGTGCGGGAACGCGCTCGGGTCGGACGCGGCGATGCGCTCGGCCTTGACACGCCGCTCGGCGATCAGCTCCGGCAGGCCGTGACGTTGGGCCCCCTCGGGCTCGCCCCGTTCGCCAGCTGGCTCGTGCCGGTCTCCAGCCGGCTTGCGTCGGCCCTCCGCCGGCTCCCCTGCCCCCCTCTGGTGCTGCTCCGGCTCCTCTGTCCCGCTCATGCGGGCAGGCTACTTGAGCCCGACGTCGATCTTCGTGATCTTCAGCTTGCGCGCCGGCCCGCGGGGGACCTGCACGCCGACGGTGTCTCCCCGCTTGTGGCCGAGCAGCGCGCGCCCGACGGGCGACTCGTTGGAGAGCTTGCTCTCCTCGGGCTTCGCCTCGGCGGAGCCGACGATCGTGTACTTCACCGACTTGCCGGTCTTCTCGTCTTTGACGTGCACCACCGAGCCCACCTGCACGACATCGGTCGAGAGCTCCGTGGAGTCGATCACCGTCGCCATCCGCAGCCTCTCCTGCAGCTGGGCGATCTTGCTCTCGAGCATCGCCTGCTCGTTCTTGGCGTCGTCGTACTCCGAGTTCTCGGAGATGTCTCCGAACTCGCGCGCCTCCTTGATGCGCTCGGCGACCTCGCGGCGGCGCGCGGTGGAGAGCGTCTCCAGCTCGTCCTTCAGCTTCTCGAGACCTTCGGGTGTGAGGATGACGTCCTTCGGCATATGGGCGGGTGGGATTCGATTCCGCGGGGATAGATCAGTCGTCGATTACGAACGAAACCCGCCGGTTGAACGGGCCTCCCCGGGGCCTGGGCGAGGCAAATCCGCAGTCGGCGGGCTGCAACGAGCGCAGCAGTATAGCGAGGTGGCGGCGCCCCACCAAATCGCTCAGGCCGCGAGCTCGACCGGCCGCGCGGCGCAGCGCAGCAGGCGCCGGGCCTCGCCGATGTCGGGGGTAGCCTGCAGCGACTGTTGCAGAGACATCAGCTGTGTCCGATCGAGGCCCAGCCGCGGCAGATACCACGGGTAGAACTTGCGCAGATAGCGTCCCGCACGCTCGGGCCCGAGGTGCAGAGCAGCGCGGTCCATCACCCACTCGAGCTCCGCCAGCACCTCCGCGGAGGTCGGCTCGGTCACGCGCCCGCCCACGAGCTCCTCGAACAGCCACGGGTTGCCGAGGCAGCCGCGCGCCAGCATCACCGCCGCCACCCCGGTGCGCGCAAACGTCTCGCGGATCTCCCGCGCGTCGTTCATACCGCCGGTCAGGATCACCGGCGCGGGCAGCGACTCCGCCAGCCGCGCCGCCAGCTCGTAGTCGGGTACGCCCTTGTGGTGCACCGCGGCGGAGCGCGGGTGGAAGGCGATCGCGGCGACCCCCGCCTCCTCCACCAGGCGGTGGGCCAGCTCGAAGCCCGAGGTGTCGCCGGGGCGCTGGCCGGAGCGGAGCTTCACGGTCACCGGCGTCTGCACGCCCGCATCGCTCCGTGCTTCCGCAGCCCCCTCCACGGCGGCCCGCGCCACGGCCACCGCGCGCGCGGGGTCGGCCAGCAGCGCGGCGCCCGCGCCGGTCTTGCACACCTTTGGCACGGGGCAGCCCATGTTCAGGTCGATTGCGTCGGCTCCCGCGGCGGCCGCGGCCGCGGCCGCGGAGCGCATCACCTCGGGGTCGCTTCCGAACAGCTGGATCGAGGTCGGGCGGGTGGGATCTCCAGCGCCCGCGGTGCACTCCTCGGGGTGGATGCGCAGTAGCTCGCGGAGGGTACGCTCGTTGCGGTAGTGGATGGCATGGCTGGAGACCATCTCCGACACCGCCATCCCCGCGCCGTGGCGCTTGGCCTGCAGGCGCACGAACCAGTTGCCGATCCCGGCCAGCGGTGCCAGCAGCACGCGGTTTGGCACGCGCAGCCCGCCTAGCTCCCAGGGGTCGGTCAGCTGGGGAGTGGACATGCCGCTCATTATGGCCGGGCCCGTAGACTGTCGCGCGTGTCGGCAACAAGAGACCCTCGGTATGCGTTGAGCTCCTCCAGCGAGCACGAGCACGAGCGGCTGAGCCGCCAGGCGGATTGGTATGCGTCGTTCACGCACCGCCTGCTGAAGCGCGCGGGGATCGAGCCCGGGATGCGGGTGCTCGACGTCGGCAGCGGGCCAGGCGATGTCAGCTTGCTCGTGTCCGAGCTGGTGGGTCCGGGCGGTTCGGTGATCGGAGTCGAGCGAGACGAGCAGGCGCTCGCCACCGCGCGCCAACGGGCGGTCGAGTCAGAGATCGTCAACGTCGAGTTCGTGCTCGGGGACTTTCGCGACGTCGAGCTCGACGGCAGCCTGTTCGACGCAGTGGTCGGGCGGCTGGTGCTGATGTACCAGGGCGACCCGGTGGCGGCCGTGGTGAGCCTGACGCGCCACGTCCGCCCTGGAGGGGTCGCGGTGTTCGCCGAGATGTCCCTCCATATGGACTCGTTCCTACCGGAGCGCTGCATGGTGTCCTGGCCGTCGACGCCGGCATCCGAACAGCTCAACAAGTGGATTCACGCGACGCACAGCAGACTGGGTACGCAGTGGGACATGGGCATGCGGCTGCCGGCGACCTTCGCCGAAGCCGGCCTGCTGCCCAACCCAAACCTCGACAGCGAAGTCGCGATCGGCGTCGGCGAGGAGGCGATCCGCCGCATCGTCGATCTCACCCGCAGCTTCCTGCCCGGAATCATCGCCACCGGTGTGGCCACCGAGGAGGAGGTCGACATCGACACCCTCGCCGAGCGCCTGCGCGCCGACACCGGAGCGGTCGGGCGCGTCACCTTCTGGCCAACGGTGGTCGGCGCGTTCGCGACGAAGCCGGGGTAGGGTCGCTGCTCGATGCGGTGGGTCGTGGACGGGATGAATGTGATCGGCTCACGGCCTGACGGGTGGTGGAGAGACCGACACGCGGCGTCGGTCCGCATCGTCGAGCAGCTCGAGCGGTGGGCCGTCAGGCGCGGGGAACAGGTGACGGTGGTGTTCGAGCGGCCCCCCTCTCCCCCGATCTGCTCTGAGGTCGTCGAGGTGGCGTGCGCGCCACGGCCGCTGCGCGACTCGGCCGATGACGAGATCGTCCGGCGCGTCCTCGCCGACCCCGAGCCCAGCGCGATCGGCGTGGTCACGTCCGACAAGGCACTCGCGGATCGAGTGCGTGCCGCGGGGGCGTCGGTGCAGCCGGCAGGGTCCTTCCGGGCGCGGTTGGACGAGACCGCCGAGGGTACGAGCGCCCCCTGACGCGCTCGACGCTCCGCGGCGGGCAGCCAGCCCTCGGTGAAGGGCGCGGCGACGGCTTCTGCTCGACGCGGTCCGCGAGGCGCTCGACTCGATCGGAGGATCGTTCGAGGTGTCCTACGCCACCGTGCTCCTCAGCGCGCGGCGGACTACACGCGATTGCGCTCGTAGATGAGGCGCAGCCCCGTCAGCGTCAGCAGGTCGTCGACCGCTTCGATCGTGTCGGTATAGGGGACGATCGCGTGCGCGAGCCCGCCCGTGGCGATCGTCTTCGTCTCCGATCCCAGCTCCGCGCGCAGGCGATTGACAATCGCGTCGACCTGGCCGGCTGTGCCGTAGACGATGCCCGAGCGGATCGCGTCGATCGTGGTCTTGCCGATCAGCGCGCGCGGCGCGGTCACGTCCACCTTGGGCAGCGCCGCCGCCCGCTCGGTGAGCGCCTCCAGCGAGATCTCCACGCCTGGTGAGATGATCCCCCCGAGGTACTCCCCCTCCGCGGAGACGGGGTCGTAGGTGATCGCGGTGCCGAAGTCGACGACCACGCAAGGGCCGCCGAGGCGCTCGTGGGCGGCGACCGCGTTGACCAGCCGGTCGGGGCCGATCTCGCGGGGGTTGTCGTAGCGGATCGGCATCCCCGTCTTCACCCCCGGCCCCACGGCGAGCATCGTGTGCCCGAGGTAGCGCTCCGCCATCGCCGACCATTCCGGGCCCAACACGGGCACGGTCGAGGAGACGATCGACGCGTCGATCTCCTGCATCGACATCTGCCGCAGCTCCAGCAGGTTGCGCAGCGCGGCTCCCAGCTGATCGGAGGTGGACTGGCGCACGGTGGCAAAGCGCCAGTGCTCGGTGAGCCTTCCCTCGCGGAAGGTTCCGAAGTGGGTTTGGGTGTTGCCGACGTCGACGGCGAGCAGCATCGCCCAAGCCTACCTTTCCTATATCCTTGGCCGTCCAGCCAAAAGAAAGGTGAGCGAATTGAGCGTCAAGCTGTACGTCCTGCCCGGCTCCCACCCGTGCGCCGCGGTGGAAGTGGCGATGCGGCGCAAGGGAATCCCCTTTCACCCGATCAACCTGCTGCCGCTGATGCCCGTCGCGGTGGGGCCGCTGCTGTACGGAGGCAACACCGTCCCGGGGATGCGGATCGATGGCGAGCGCCTGGTGGGCTCGCGCACGATCATGCGCCGCCTCGACCTGCTCGCGCCCGAGCCGCCACTGCTGCCGGCCGACCCCACGGAGCGCGAGCGCGTGCTGGAGGCCGAGCGGTGGGGCGACGAGGTCTTTCAGGGCGTGCCCCGGCGGATCCTCGACGCATGCTGGCTGATCGATGCCCGCACGATGGAGAGCTATGCGGGCGACGCCAAATTGCCGCTGCCCCGCGCAGCGCTGCGCCCAGCGCTGCCACTCACGGCGAAACTGATGGCGCGGCGCAACCACGCCGACGAGCAGGCCGTGCGGGCCGACCTCGCCGCGCTCACCGGCCAGCTCGAGAAGATCGACGCCTGGATCGCGGAGGAACTGCTCGGCGGGGATGAGCCCAACGCCGCCGACCTCCAGATCGGCTGCACGATCCGCCAGCTGCAGACGATCGGAGACGTGCGGCCCTTGATCGACGGCCACCCCGCGGCGGCCCTCACGCGCTACTTCCCGCCGATGGCCGGCGAAGTGCCTGCGGGGACGCTGCCGGCGGCGTGGCTGCCGGCGACTCCCGCGGTGGCGTAGAGCGCTCCTCGCAGCGCGCACCCTCACCTCGAGCGCTCTTGCGGCGCACCGGCCTCAGCGGGCCAATTGAGACTCAACCGTAAGCGGCGGTCCCGCCCAGCGCACCCCCTCGCCCACCGGCAGCACCGCAAGCGCGTCGGCGAGGCGGCGCCCATCTGGGGCGGCCAGCTCCATGTCCAGCTCCAGTGCGGGGATCAGCACGAAGCGGCGGCTGAGCAGCTGCTCGTGAGGCAGGCTCATGCGCACATGTTGCAGCTGCAACTCTCCGAGCAGCAGGATGTCGATGTCGATCGCGCGCGGCCCGTGGCGAGGCCCGCCGGCCCCGCGGCCGAGCTCCCGCTCCAGCTCCTTCACGGCGTCGAGCAGCTCCAGCGGCCCGAGCGCGGTACGCACGCGCAGGCAGGCATTCAGGAAGCTCGGTTGGTCGAGCAGCTCGCCAACGGGGTCGGTGTCGTACACCGAAGAGGATGCCTCCACCTCCACGCCTGCGGCGGGCAGCGCATCGACCGCCCCCCGCAACTGGGCACGGCGGTCGCCTAAGTTGGAGCCGAGGCCGAGCAGGCCAGTACGGAAAGGCACGCGCGGAACGCTATACGCCGCTACGCCCCCGCGGCCTCGCCGACCTCGGGACCGCCGCCGCCCTCGTGCAGGCCGATGCGGGCATGCAGGCGGCGCAGGGGCCGGGGCGCCCACCAGGCGCGCTCGCCGAGGCGGCCCATCAGCGCGGGGACGAGCAGCGCGCGCACGAACGTGGCGTCGATCGCCACCGCGAGCGCGGCGCCGAAGCCGAGCTCCTTGATGAAGAAGATTTCGGAGGTGACGAACGCGCCAATCGCCACGCAGAACAGCAGCGCGGCGGCGGTAACGAGGCGGCCGGTGCGCTCGAGGCCGTACGCCACCGCGTCACGAGCAGCTAGTCCATCGTCGTGGGCCTCCTTGATGCGAGCGAACAGGAACACGCCGTAATCGGTGGAGAGTGCGAACGCGATGATGAACAGCAGCACCAGGTTGGACTCCTCCAAGCCGCCGATCGGGGTGAAGCCGAACAGCGAGGAGAGGTGGCCGTCCTGGAAGACCAGCACCAGCAGGCCGGCGCCGACGGCGACCGTCAGCAGGTTCATCAGCAGCGCCAGCACCGGGATCACGAGCGAGCCGGTCATCATGAACAGGAAGCCGCCGGTGACGAGCACGAGGATCGCGAGCGTCAGCGGAGTGTGCGCGGCGATCGCGGCCTTCTGGTCGACGAACCACGCGGTGCCGCCACCCACCAGCAGGGCGGGTGGGCTGGCGAGGGCCCGCAGATTGTGCACCAGACGCTGGTTGGCGGCCGAGCCGACGCTCCCCCGCGGCACCAGTTCGGCGTCCCAAGTGTCACGCCCGAGATACCTCGGCGCAGCCACGAGGTGTGCCTGGTTGCCCGCCACCGACTGCGCCCGCCCCACCAGCGCGTCCACGCTCGACCCACTGGGAAGGGTTCCCGACGGCCCCGCGTGCACCACCATCGCGACCGTCTGCGCACCGTTGACGGCGAAGTCGCGGGTGACGGTTTCCGCCACCTCGCGGGGCTGCGAGGAGGCCGGCAACACGTGCGCGTCGGCGGGCGTCAATGCGAGGCGCAGCGCCGGCGAGGCGATCGCGAGCAGCAGCACGGCGGTGCCAAGCGCGACCGCGCCGGGGCGACGCATCACCCCGCGTGCGAGCCGGTACCACGCGCCACTCTCGGCTCCTCGCGCCGCCTGCGCGGCGTTGCGCTGCAGGCGCTTCGGCGCCAGCGCGTTGATGCGCGGACCGAGCGCGACGAGCACGGCGGGCAGCACGATCAGCGAGACGGCGCCGGCGGACAGCGACACGATCGCACCGCCCACCCCCATCGAGTACAGGAAGCGCAGCGGCATCGCCAGCATCGAGGCGGCCGCGCCGGCAACCGCCAGCGAGCTGTACAGCACCGTGCGCCCGGCGGTCTGCAGCGTGCGCGCGATCGCGGTACCAGTCGGGTGGCCTCGCGCGAGCTCCTCGCGGTAGCGTGAGAGCACGAACAGGCTGTAGTCGATCCCCAGGCCCAGCCCCATGCCGGTGACGAGGTTGGCGGCGAAGATCGAGAGCCCGAGCACGTGGTCGATGATGCGCAGCAGCAGGAATGTGATCACGATCGCGAACCCCCCCACGAGCAGCGGCAGCGCGGCGGCGATCAGCCCGCGGAAGACCCAGAAGGAGAGCAGCAGCAGGATCGGGATGGCCATCGTCTCGGCGCGCTTGAGGTCGGAGGTGGTGCGTTCGTTGATTTCGTGGAAGGTGACGTCGTTGCCGCCGAACAGCACGCCGCTCCCCGCGAGGTCGGGGCGCACGTGAGCGACCGCGGCGGCCGATCGGTCCTGGGTGGCGAACGCGGCGAGCACGAGCGTGTAGCGGCCGTCGCGCGAGACGAGCGCGGACAGGTTGGATGGGGAGCCCGCCCGCCCGCCGCCCGCGTAGTCGAGCTCGCGCTGGAAGCCGGGCTGGGTGGCCAGCAGCGCCGCCACCCGCCGCGCCTCGGCGGTGGCCGCGGGGTCGCTGCGCACGTCGCCGGAAGTTGGCACCAGCGCGGCGACGCCGTATTCGGCGGACTGCCCGGTGGCGTGTTCGATCGCTCGCAGCACCTGCTGGTTCTGCGCGTTGTGATCCTGGAATTCGGAGTTTTCGCTCTTGAGGATCGTGAGGACGGGCGCCCCGAGCGCCGCGGCGAGCAGGAACACCGCGCCGGCGATCAGCAGGACGCGTCGCGTGCGCTCGGTCGCCAGCCGCGCCAGACGGTCGATCATCGCCGCCCCTCGATTCGCCGCTGCGGCACTGCGAGCCAAGCCATCTCCGAGATTATGAGTGACTGCTAACTAATTGTCAAGGATTTTTTTGGGATCGTCCGCGTGCGGCCCGTGGGCAACGCCCGGTGGGGGCGCGGGCCTCCATGCCCGCGCACCGACGCCGATGGGGACTACTCCTCCGCCTCGCGCCACACCTCTACCGAGACTTCCGCAACCGGGAGCGGGATCGGCGGCTCGGGCTTGGTGGCCTTCACCCACACCCCTTCGAGCTCGTAATCGGCGAGCAGGCGATCGGCGATCGAGCTGCACAGCCGCTCGAGCGTGCGATGCGAGCGCTGCTGGGCGACGAGCGCAACAAGTTGACACACCTCGCCGTAGTCCACCGTGTCCTCGATGCGGTCGGTGACTGTGGCATCCGTTTCGCCGATCTCCAGGCGCAGGTCGAGCATCAGCCGCTGGCCGATCTCGCGCTCCGCCTCGCTCACGCCGTGATGGGTGTAGAGCGAGAGGCCGGTGATCTCGATCGTGACCGACTCCGCACCCTCCGCATCCTCCTCGTCCAGCTCCTCGTCTTCGTAGTGCCCGGACTCCTCTTCCGGCGCACCCCGCTCCAGCTCCTCGCGCCAACCAGCCTCTCCCTCGGGAGCGCCCGGCCGATCGGCTGCGTCGCCCACATCCAGATCGTCGTCGTCCGCAGAGTCCTCGCTCATCGCGCGCCCAACGTAGCAGCGGCCACTTCGAGCGCAGCACGCACCGGGGCGACATCGTGCACCCGCAGCACGCCCGCGCCGCGCTCGTACGCCAGCACGCAGGTGGCGATCGTGCCTGAAAGCCTGTCAGCGACGACCCCCCGCCCGGCCTCTGGCGGCTGCGTTACATCCGGCTGGTCCCCCACCTCCGATCCCTGCTCCACAGCAGCTCGCCGCTCCACACGTGTCTCCGTCGCGGCGCCCCGTGCCAACGCCGTCTCCCCGAGGAGCCGCCCGATGAAGCTCTTGCGCGAGGTCCCCACCACCAGCGGGCGGCCGAGCGCAGCGAGCTCGTGGAGGCGCCGCAGCAGCTGAAGGTTGTGCTCGAGCGTCTTGCCAAACCCGATCCCGGGGTCGAGCAGCACCTGCTCCTCGGCGATCCCCTCCCCCACGGCAAACGCCAGGCGCTGCTCGAGGAACGCCTTGACGTCGTCGACCACGTCCTTATATTGAGGCCCACCCACCCCGCGCTGCATCGTGCGGGGCTCGCCGAGCATGTGCATCAGGCAGCACTCCGCGCCACTCCGTGCCACCACCCCCGCCATCTCGGGATCGCCGCGCAGGGCAGTCACGTCGTTGACGAGCGTCGCGCCCGCATCGAGTGCGGCGCGGGCAACCGACGCCTTGGCTGTGTCGATCGAGATGACCGCGCCGCTCGCCATCGCGGCAAGACCCTCCACCACCGGCAGCACCCGCCGCAGCTCCTCCTCGGCGCCCACCGGTTCGGCGCCGGGCCGCGTTGATTCTCCTCCGACGTCAAGGATCTCAGCCCCCTCCTGCGCAAGCCGCCACCCGTGCGCGACCGCGGCGCCCGGGTCGAGGAACAAGCCCCCGTCGGAGAACGAGTCGGGCGTCACGTTGACGACGCCCATCAGGCGGAAGCCGCCCGCGTGGCTCACGTCAGCGCTCAGGCAAGCTCGGGGCGCTCGGGGTCGGCGGCCCTGATGTCCGCCGTCCCGCCGGCCAGCCCGGGCCGCGGCAGCGGACGCGGCGCTTCGCGACCGGCGCGCTCGGCGGGCGCGGGCGGCGCGGGCGGCAGCTCGGGCGTATGGGGCTCCTCGGAGCCGAAGACTTCCTGCTCGCTCTTGCCCTCCAGCAGCGCGTTGAACTCCTCCTTCTCGAGTGTCTCGCGCTTGACGAGGGTTTCGGAGAGCGAGCCGAGGTACTGGCGGTGCTCGGTGAGGATGTCACGCGCCCGCTGATGGGCAGCCTCGATGATGCGCCGCACCTCGTCATCGATCTCGCGGGCGATCTCGTCGGAGTAGTCGGGCTCGGTGGAGAACTCGCGGCCGAGGAAGGGCTGACCGTGGTCGTGACCGAAGACGCGCGGGCCGAGCTTCTCGGACATGCCGAAGCGCATCACCATCTGCTTGGCGGTCGCGGTGACCTTCTCGAGATCGTTGGAGGCGCCAGTCGTGATCTCGCCGAAGACGATCTCCTCCGCGGCGCGCCCGCCGAGGGTCATCGCCATCGTGTCGTTGAGCTCCGCGCGCGTGGTGAGGAAGCGGTCCTCCTGGGGCATCGAGATCGTGTAGCCGAGCGCCTGGCCGCGGGAGATCACGGAGATCTTGTGCACAGGGTCGGAGTGCTCGAGGTAGTGACCGACGATCGCGTGGCCCATCTCGTGATAGGCGGTGATCAGCCGCTCTTTCTCGCTCATCACTCGCGTCTTCTTCTCGGGGCCGGCGATCACGCGCATGATCCCCTCCTCGAGCTCTTCCTGGCCGATTTCGCGCTTGCCGGTGCGGGCCGACAGCAGCGCGGCCTCGTTGATCAGGTTGGAGAGGTCGGCGCCGGTGAAGCCGGGCGTCTGGCCGGCAAGTGCGTCGATGTCGATCACCTTCGCCAGCGGCTTGCCGCGGGTGTGGACTTCGAGGATCTTCGCGCGGCCCTTGCGATCGGGGCGGTCGACGGCGATCTGACGATCGAAGCGCCCGGGGCGCAGCAGCGCGGGGTCGAGGATGTCGGGCCGGTTGGTGGCCGCGATCATGATGATGTTGTCCTTCGCCTCGAACCCGTCCATCTCGACCAGCAACTGGTTGAGCGTCTGCTCGCGCTCGTCGTGGCCGCCGCCGAGGCCCGCGCCGCGGTGGCGGCCGACGGCGTCGATCTCGTCCATGAAGATGATGCAGGGGGAGTTCTGCTTGGCCTGCTCGAACAGGTCGCGCACGCGCGAAGCACCGACGCCGACGAACATCTCCACGAAGTCCGAGCCGGAGATCGAGAAGAACGGCACGCCCGCCTCGCCGGCGACGGCGCGGGCGAGTAGCGTCTTGCCGGTGCCCGGCGGCCCGTACAGCAGCACGCCGGTGGGGATCCGCGCCCCGAGCGCCTGGAACTTCTTCGGATTCTCGAGGAACTCCTTGATCTCGTGCAGCTCCTCCACCGCCTCGTCGACCCCAGCGACGTCGCGGAAGGTGATCTTGGGGGAGTCGGCCGACAGCCGCTTGGCGCGCGACTTGCCGAACGACATCACCTTCGAGCCGCCGCCCTGGATCTGGTTGAGCAGGAAGATCCAGATGAAGACGAAGATCAGGATCGGCAACACCGTGACGAGCAACGACAGGATCACGCTGCTCTTGTTGGCTTCGACGTTGAAGTGGACGTTCGCGGCTTCGAGCTTTTTGAACAGTTCGGGCGCGGCCTGATCGACGTAGCCGATTTCGTACTTTTCTTTGTTCTTCAGTTCGACTTCGAGGGCACTCGACTTGGTCTTGAACTCGACCGATTTGACTTCGTCTTTCGGGATTTCCTGGGACACCAGCGTCTGGTAGGAGTGCGAACGCCCGTTGCTGGAGCCGCTCGGGAAGAGTTTCATGACGAAGAACACCAGCACGACCACGATCAGGATCGGGAAGGCTGCGCTCTTGAAGAAACGGCTCATAGCTGGATCGTTGGTGTCGGGGTGCCGGCTGACATGATCGGCAGAAGAGAAGCGCCGCTCGCCGGCCCGCGGCCGACCCCGCCACCCTCTAAGACTGCCACCAGCCGACTAGCGTACCACGAAGGGTCGGATTTTCCGGGCTTCCGAAGGGTCTGAGCACGCCTCACGAGACCTCCAACGCCGCCACGAAGGGAAGGTTGCGGTGGCGCTCGGCGTAGTCGAGGCCGTAGCCGATCACGAAGCGGTCGGGGATCTCGAAGCCGATGTAGCGGGGCGGTTGGTCGGCCTTGCGTCGGCCGATCTTCGAGCGGTCGGGCTTCATCAGCAGGGCGCACACCTCGAGCGTCCGGGGATCGCGCGAGCCGAGGTTGCGCAGCAGGTACTGCAGCGTCAGGCCCGAGTCCACGATGTCCTCGACGATCAGCACATCGCGGTCATCGATCGCGGCATCCAGATCCTTGAGGATCCGCACTACGCCCGAGGAGTCGGTGGCCGACCCGTAGGAGGCCACCGCCATGAAATCGACCTCCACGGGGATCTCGATCAGTCGCATCAGGTCGGAGAGGAAGAACATCGCCCCCTTCAGCACCCCCACCAGCAGCAACGGGCGAGCAGTGCCGGCGTAGTCGCGCGAGATCTCCCGCGCCAGCTCGATGACGCGCAAGCGCAGCTGCTCGGCGTCGACAAGCACCTCGCCCACCTCGGCCGTGGGGTCCAGAGCCTCGACGGCGCCGTCCGAATCTCCATCCAGGTCGGCGGGCGCAACGCGCTCGGGGGGCATGACGGCCACGCGAGGAGTGTAGGGGCTGGGGCCGGGGGCAGGCGCCGGGGACCCGAGTCGAGCCGATCCGAAATGCTGTCTTCTCTTGCCCCCAACCAAACAAGACTAGAGACTTAAGTCTCAAAACCGCGGCGGCAGCCTCACCATGCGCAGACGGCCATTCTCGATCACGGCCCCCACCAGCGCACCCACGTGCACCTCCGCTCGACCACCGCGATCGGCGAGCGCGAGAATCTCATCCACACGGGCACCCGCCTGGGGCACATATGTGCCCGCGGCCTCCTCGGCGAGGCGTACCACCACCAGGCGCGCCAGCACCGGCGGCAGATCCCGCAGCCGCTCGATCGCAACGCTAGGTGCGCCCCCTGCAACCTCACACCGCCCGACGCTCGGCTCGCCGCCGCGGCCATGCCGGCTGCCTCCCAGCGTTGCGGAGTCGCGTTCCAGCTCGGCATCGACAAGGGCGTCGAGCACCACCGCCTCCTCGCGCAGCAGCCGAGCGGTACGCAGCACGTTCTCGCGCGCCGCGGGGTGTATCGCATCGAGCGCCGGCAGCAGACGGTTACGTACGCGCGCACGCGCGTACCGCTCGTCATCGTTACTGGCATCCTCTCGCCAGGACAGGCCACGCGCTCGGCAGTAGGAGGCGGTCTGCTCGCGCGTGAGCTCCAGCAGTGGGCGTACGAGGCGACCCTCGCGTGGCGACATCCCCAGCAGCGCGCGCCGGCCCGGCGAGGCAGCGATGCGGTAGAGGATCGTCTCGATCTGGTCGGTGGCGGTGTGGCCGGTGGCGATCAGGGTCTCACGAGAGGGATCAACGCTCCTCTGCCGCTCGCCCGCCTGCCGCTCGTCCCCCAAACGCAGATCGAGCTCGCGCGCAAGTCGCAGCGCCGCGCCGTAGCGCAGGTCGCGCGCCCAAGCCTGCAGGTTGCCGGCCGCCGCAGGACGCTCGGCCCACACGACCTCCAGCGCGATCCCCAGCCGCTCGCAAAACTCCCGGCAGTGGCGCTCCTCCTCGTCGGCCTCGGGCCGCAGCCCGTAGTTGACGTGCAGGGCATGCACGTTCTCCGCGCCGCAGATGCGCACCGCCAGATCCAGCAGGCACACCGAGTCGCGTCCGCCCGAGAGCATCGCCAGGATCGGACGCCCGTCCGGCTCCACCGGCAACAGCCCCCCCGCCCGCACCAGCTCGAGCACCTCCTCGGGGGTCATCACCCCCCCGAGGCGACGAACAGCTCGGTGGGCTCGGAGAAGCCCTTGAGGCCGACCTCCCCGATCAGCTTGAAGGCGAGACCCTCCACGCCCTCGGCAAGGTCGACGACGGCACGCGTCACCAGCACCTCCCCGCCCGCCGCACGGGCGACCACGCGCGCGGCCTGGTTGACCTCGCGGCCGTAGTAGTCGCCATCGCGGTAGATCGCCTCGCCGTAGTGGATGCCCATCCGCGGCGGCGGCACGCCCGCGGGGGCGCGGGCCTGGAAGCCGACAGCCCAGCGCGTCAACGCGACCGAGTCGGCGGCCACGATCATCACCTCGTCGCCGAGCGTCTTGAGCACCCGGGCGTCAATCGGCAGCGTGCGTTCGACCTCTTCCACAAAGCGCTCCACCGCGCTCACCGCGTGCTCGTCGCCCTGCTCCTCGGTGAGCCGGGTGTAGCCGGCCAGGTCGGCAAACGCGATCGCCACCCGCAGGCGGCCCGCCTCGGGCTCCTGCGCATCGATCGTTTCGGCCTCCATGTGGCCGATCACCTCCTGCTCGACGAAGTAGGCGAGGAAGCGGCCGTGTATGAAGTTCATCAGCGGTGCGGTGAACGGCACCAGCTCGCGCGCGATGCCATCCATCTGCTCGCCGATCTCGCGGCCCGAGACGCCCTCACGCATCAGCGGCTCGTGGATGTACATGCGAAACAGACGCACCTCGGTTTCGGCGATCTGGGCGAGCGCCTGGCCATAGACACGCGCGATCTGGATGAACGCCACCTCGGGCAGGCCGGCCTCCAGCACGGCCGCCACGTACTTCAACATCTCCACGTCCTCGTCGGACATCGCCTCCACCGCCAGCGCGCTCATGCCGAGGGCGACGAAGATCCGCTCGATCAACTCGGGGGTGAGTCCGGTCGCACGCGCGGTCTGCCTGAGGGTATGGCGACCGTCAGAGCCGGAGAGAAAGTCCTCCAGGTCCCCTAGCGCCAAACGCCCGCTGTCGCTGGCTTCGCGGATCTGCTCGAGCGTGTAGCCGCGCTCGCGCAGGCGCGCGACGATCCCCACTTGCTTTGCGGCGGGCGCGCTCCAGCCCCCGTTGTACTGGGGAATCAGCCCCTCGTTGACCCAACGCCTCACCGTCCCCGTCGAGACGCCGGCGCGGACGGCAACCCGCGAGAGAGTGAGCCCTTCCGTGCCCCGCGTTCCCATTGCGAGCAGTCTATGGACCTATCCCGGCGGCGGCGGGCTCGTGGCGTTATTTGAGAAAGAGATGGATGAATGGAACCGACTCCGCCCCCCAGACCCACCGAGCACACGACGGTCGAGGCCCTGAAGATGGGCACCCAGGGACATCCGAGACAGCCCGCCCGGGAGACCCAAGACGGCCCGCCCGGGACATCCGAGACAGCCCGCCCGGGAGACCCGAGACAGCCGACCTCAAAAGCCCACCGAGCCCCGAGCTTCGGGCACCCCAGAGACAGTTCGCCCTAAAGTCCTCCCAGATGACGCCGCGCCAGCCCATCCACCTGCGTCCCACGGCGGCGCTGGCCGAGCGAGTGCTGCTGCCCGGAGATCCCGGGCGGGCGCTGGCCCTGGCGCAGCTGCTGATCGACGGGCCGCTGATGTTCAACCACCACCGCGGCCTGTGGGGCTATACCGGCCCGGCGATCGCCGACGGTGAGCCGCTGACGATCCAAAGCACGGGCATGGGCGGCCCCTCGGCGGCGATCGTGCTGCAGGAGCTGATCGCGCTCGGCGTGCGGCGCGCGATCCGCGTGGGCACGTGCGGCGCGCTCGATGGGGGCCTCGAGCTCGGCGATCTGGTGGTGGTGCACGAGGCGCTCGCCGCCGACGGCACCAGCCGCAACCTCGGGGCGGGCGAGCGGATCTCAGCCAACCGCGAGCTGACAGCGGCGCTGGCCGGCGCCGTGGAGGGCGGTGCGAATCGCGCGCAGACAGCGGGTAGCGCGGGCGGCTCGGCCGCCGAGCAAGCGACAGAGAGGCCGCCTGCCGCGCAAGGAAGCGAACGGCGCACGCATCCCGGAGCAACCGTGGTGAGCACCGATCTCTTCTACGAGCACGACCGCGCGCGCGAGCAGGCATGGCGCGCGGCGGGAGCCGTGGCGGTCGAGATGGAGGCCGCCGCGCTGTTCGCGTTGGGTGCGCGGGTCGGGATCCCAGTCGCCTGCGTGCTGGCGGTATCCGACCTGATCGGCGAGCAGCCCGGGGACGAGCACACGCGAATCGACGACGACGCGCTGCTGGCCTCGGCCGAGGCGATGGGCCGGGCGGCGGTCAGCGCGCTGGTTTAGCCCGTTTTTTTGCCGAAGCTTTTTTGGGAGCGGCCGGTTTGGCGGCGGGTCGCTGCTGGCCGAAACGGGGACCGCTTGGGGAGACACTCGCTCCGCTCGCATCCCCAAAGCGGCCAGCGCCAGGGGCGCGTGTCTCCCGGGTTCGGTCGAGCTTGCTCGAGAGCGTCCGCAGCTGCTCCTCGATCGCGGCCAAGCGCGTCTCGATGGAGGGACCGGAGAGCGTGCGCCCGATGCGGTGGACGCCGTCCTCGATCCCCTCCAGCCGCTGGGAGATCGAGCGCAGGCGGCGCGTGAGCCGTTCGACGTCGGCCGCCGACGGCAGGTTGAGCGCCCCCATCGCCAGCTCCTGCGCCTGGGCGGCCTTCTCGCGCGCGTCGGAAGCGCGACCGAGCGCTCCGTTCAGCAGCGGGTTGTCGAACAGCTCGGTGATCGCTTTGCCGAGGCGATCCTCGGTGCCGCCGGCGAGGCGCTCGCGCAGGCCCTTGGTTGATTCTGCGTCCAACATTTGTCAAAGGATACGGTGCCGGGGTGGCCGAGCGTCTGTTCCTCTTCGTGCAGATGGAGTTCCCGTGGGAGCTGGGGCCGGCCGACGGCCGCTACCTGCTGCGCGCGGGAGCGGGCGAGGAGCCCGAGCGGGTGGTGATCCTGGAAACCGTCGGCGCCACCCTGCGCCGTGGGCGCCTCGGCGCGCGCCGGCGCCCACCGGTGGAGCCCGAGCCCGAGCCGACCACGGTGCCGAGCACCCGCGCGACCGTGATCGACCCCGTGTCGGTGTCGGCAGAGCGCCAGGCGCGCGGGTGGCTGGCGCAGATGGACGCCGAGCGCGAGGCGCGCGCCGCGGCGGCAACCCTCAACCGCCTGCTATTCGCCCATCGCATCGCCACCGCCGACCCCCACGTGCGCGAGCTCTCCCCCATGCAGGCGCTGGCGACCCGGGCAGGGTGGGGCGAAGGCGAGCAGGTCGCCTACGGACAGTGGTCGCACGCGCGTGAGCTGCGCTTCAGCGAGCATCGGACGCGGCGTCGCTCGGCAGCGCTGCGCCCTCAGGAGCGCTTCGCCGCGCTGCTGGGCGCGCGCGAAGCGCCGCTGCTGTGCGAGGAGCACGCGCTGCGCGCCCGCCTCGACCTCGACCAGGGCCGCGTCGCGCACGCCGCGCTCGAGCTCGAGCATGCGTACGCCGCCGCGTCGCAGGAGCTGCCGGCGCAGGAGCGCGCCGACCTCGAGGCTCGAATCGCCGAGCTGGAGCAGCTGCGCCCAGGCGTGCTCGCCGGCGCGCACGCCGTGCGCGAGGGCCCTCTCGCTCAGTCCGGCGGGCCCGACGAGCAGACCGTCAACCACGCGCTCACCCGCCTGGAGGCGGCGCTGCGAGCGCGCACGGCAGGGGCGCCGGCGCGACCGGAGGCAACGCCACCGGAATGAGGGATCTCCAGATCCCCCTCTCCCACACCTATCCTTCGCTGAGGATGACTTCTTCGACCCCAGATTGATCGAGCACCCGGGCGTCGAGGATCGCGGTGTTGTGACCGGGCATGGATGGCAGCCCGAGCCTCGCGTCGAGCATGGGGTCGACGAGCGGTGCCAGCTGTCCGCCGCACCCTTCGGCGACTGGCACCATGAAGGAGTTGTCGACGAGCACGCTCGGGTGCAACGCGATCATCATCAGGCCGTTTTCGATCTCCTCATGGAAGCGGCGAAGTCCGCTGATCGGCTTGTTCGGTGGCGGCGGGCTGGTGCTCCCAAACGTCAGTTCGAGCATGATCGGGTGCGACCCCGACCCCAGGTAGCAGCTGTTCCCCAGGAACGCATTGCCCAGATGAACGCGGACCGGGAGCGCCAGTAGCGGCCCTTCCCCCAAGAAGCCCGATCCGAGCTCGGTCACCGGGTCGCTACTGCTGGCCACCACTTCGATCGTCGCAGTCACTTCGGTCCCATCCGCCGCGCCACACGACGCCTGCGCCACCCGGCCTCCGAACGCCCCGCATTGGACTAGGCCGTTGAGGCCACCGGGGATCTCGAGCGGAGTCTTGGACATCATCGCGCCACCACTCGGCGGCACAAGACCCCACCCCACCCCTTCGATCGACAACCCCCCAGCCTGCACCGTGATCGTCTTGTCGATCGGCAACGTCACACGACCCAGTCTCAGCATGCCAGTCGTCTGCATGTAAACACAGACCGGGTCTTCCGAGCGACCGTTCACTTCGCTCACCGGACAACCGCCGAACACGCTGAAGATACCCCGTGGCGCAGCCCCCGCCGAAGACGCGAGCGCCAGCCCTACCAACGACACCACCAGCCCGGTCAACGTGACCCGGCCACACGCCCTCACCACATACGCACGCGTCATCAGCTCCTCCTCTCGGTTCGTTCACCCGGTGCTTGGCGGTCTCGAGCGGGCGGCATGAGCAGCGACAACCGCCCTCCGTCTACCGCTTCCTCGACGCTCCCTTCGTCTTCGTCCTGTGCCGGCCATGCTTGGCTTTCTTCTTCGAGGTCTTCTTTGCCTTTCGTGGGCACCCGGTGACGGAGACCTTGGTGGCTTGGTGGATTTCGGCGCCGTTCTGGCCGATGAATTCGTTGGGGATCACAAGCTTTTGCTTGCAAAGGTTCCCGTTTGCCGTCAGCGCGGAGTACTTGCCCTCGGGAAGGACGAGTTCGAAGGTGCTGAAGGGCTGATCGTCGATCGTTTTTTTGAACGTGGTGCTGGTGATCCCTGATTTGCTGATGAACGTGGTTCCCACGAGCTCGATCGTCACCCCGTCGCCTTGAAGGACCATCGTGAGCGAGGGGAACGCTTCGCCGCCGTGGCTGACGAAGATCGCAGGGCCGGTCAGGGGCACGGGGAGCAACGTGGTGTGGACCGTCGCATACCCGATCTTCGAGGCGGCCGGGCACGCGGCCGGGTCAGCTTCGAACTGGGCGTCCGTGCACGCCTTCTGCAGAGTGGTCAGCCGCGAAGACAACGCCTTCGGCAATTCCACCTTGACGGTCGAGATGTTCGCCTGACTGCCCCGTGGTTCATTCGGCTCGACCACCTTCACGGTCAGGCTCGCGCCATCGGCTTTGCTGGTCTTGCCGGATGTCGAGACTGAGAATTTCGGCGCGAATTTCAGGCTCGCGCAGTTCGTCGCCTGAAACGGCACCGACAGGGCCTGGGTCGCCCCTTCGGCGCTTGACAGGGTTCCGCCGATCGCCGTTTTGGTGCAGTTCGTCGGGTTGAACATGAACCCTGGCCGGTTGATCGTGACGTTCACGTGCTGGATCTGCAGCGGTACCCCTTCGATGCTCGTTGGGATCTTGTACGGCCCCGAGTCATCGCTCGTGACCGTCAGCGCCGTCGTGAGCGGGTTGACTTCGATCTTCGCCCGCACGAGCACACAGTCGCACGGTGGGTGATTGCCCTTCGTGTCGGCGAGGTCGAATGGCCCGGCCTTCGCCGGGTTGACGATCGACAATCCAAACGGCGCGCAGCCCGGTTCGCCGACCGTGCACGCGCCGCTGCCGTTATACGGGCCGGTGATGTAGACCTTGCCGCCCGTGACCGTGTACGGCGAGCCGCCGACACCGACCGAGATCGTCGTTTCCCCGATGAGACTGTTTGCACCACACAATCCCTGGCTCGCCTGCGGTTCGGGGCACAGTTCGACGCTCGAGAGGAGCGCCGAGAGCCCTGGGGGCATCTTCAGTTCGACGGCCTGCAGATCTTGGCTTCCATCTGCGCGACTCATCGTCATCGTGAACGGGCTGAAGCCACCCGCCTGGATACTCGTTGTTCCGGCCGTCAACGACGGGCTGAACGGAAGCGACGCACCAGGGCACGGGCTGCCGTTCGGCCCGCTCTTGACTTCGAAGCTCGAAGACGCGCCGACCGGTTCGTCACCGGTCCACGGCGTGAACGACGCTTGCGACGTGTACGTACCGCAGTGCGCAGGGCTCGCCAGCGGGGCGCGTTCGCCGCCGAAGAAGTGCAGTTCGGCGTCTTCGAACGGAAGCTGCGGAGTATTCGCGAACGTCGTCACGATCTGCCCCGCGGCCTGGCAGGACTGACCGGCGATCACTTCGCCCGCGTCCTTGCACAACGACACTTCCCCAGGAAGCTTCAGCAGCACGCCCGAGACCGGGTCCTTCGCGACGAGATACAGCGCGACCAAGCTCCCGAATGGGTTCGCTTCCTGGTCGGCCAGATACACAGCGCCCGTGAGGGGGTTCGGCAATAGTGGCGTGTGGATCGTGACCGTCCCGATCTTCGACGCGGTCGCGCAGAAGTTCGACCCCGGTTCCAACGGTTCCGGCAGGCTCGACGTGAATGACGCGTTGCTGATCCCGGGCTCGAGTGGAGGTTCCTTGACGCCTTCATAGCCGATCAGCCCCTCAGAGCAGCCTTCGAGGCCACCGCCGCCGGCAGGGTTGATCGCAACGCCCGCGGGCAGCGCGACCGCGATATCCCGCACGTCGGCGTCCGCAAGGCTCGTCGCGTTAAGGACCGCTTCCTGATTGACGTGCACGTCGACGTTCAGCCCCGTCGGAGTGCTCCCCGCCGTGCCGTCCGGCGTGACCCGCAGCGACGGTTCGAATGGCAGATGGTTGCAGCCGTCCAGAGCCGGAAGCGGCGCCGTGCTCGCCAGCGACTCGACGTTATGTGGTTCCTGCCACGAGTCCGCTTCTATGCTCGTCTGCAACGGGCCCGTGCACGCCGTCGGCATCGACAGCAGCGGCACAGGATTGGCTTCTTCTTCGATTTCAGGGCAAATGGCTCCGATTTTGCCAAAGGCATTTTCATACTCCCTCGCAAGGCACCCCTGGCCGCGGGAGCTGTTGTGGCTCGCGTCGCCCGGCACCCCCCAGAACGTCACTTCGTTCGAGAGGAATTCGATCTCATGGCTGATGTTGATCGAGCTCACGGTGATGCCATAGTCGCCGCCAGTACGCACCGATGTCGTCAACAATACCGGCACCTGCTTGTTGACGACGAACCCAAATCGCGCCGGTTCCCCCGCCGCCGGTTCGAGATTGTACACCGGCTGCGCCATCGGGATCACAAAATACACTTCTCCTACTTCCCCACCAATACCCAAGCCAACGGTCACATTGGCCACCCCAACGACGGTCTGCGCCGAGCACGTTGGTTGAATAGCGCTACCCACCTGATGGAGAAACTCAGCCAGCGAGCACCGCGGGATCGGCGTCGGATTGCCGACCAGACCCGGCGGCAGCTTGACGTGCACATCCTTCGCCGCACCTACCGATCTCCTTTCAGCGCCTTCGTTGAGAGTTACGCTCCCTTTTTCGACGACGCTTTCGTTGAGCGTGAACGACGTCGTGAGCTGGAATGGATGCGAGCCGGCCTGCGTATCGATACCGCCTCCCGCCGCTTCGGGACGCAGTTCGTAAGAGCTCAGACCGAAGGGGGCCGGCGATCCACTGACGACCAGTCGCTGTTTGACGGCCGTCGAAGGCGCTCCGCCACTCACTTCGACCGCGTTCGCTTCACCCGATCTCGCTTCTTCCACGCCCTGCTTCACCCTGACCGTGATCGTCACCTGAATCTGGCGGTAAGGTGGGACGCTCGACGGATAGCCCTCTCCTTCATACGGTAGATCGGGCGGCACTTCTCCCGTGAATACGCAGCTGACCGCTCTCGCCGAACTCACCGAACACGCAATCGGTGGGGCGAAACTCCCGAAGTGATCCCCATTCGTGCTGACGTCGACGAACCCTTCTGCCGCGACCGCTTCCAACCCTGGCGGAAGCGCGTCGCTGACCGTGACGGGCGCCACCGCCGGAGCATCGCCCACGTTCACTACGGCCACCTGGATCTCACTCTTTTGGCCCGGCTGCAACGGTGGCGAGTCAGCCGTCACATGCCACCACGGCGACAACGCATCGGCCGAAGCGTTCGCGGCAGTAAACAACAGAAGGAACGACACTACCGCTGTCGTGATCATCACTCGCCGCATCAGTTGCTCCTCCGGTCGTGGCTGTCCCTACTGGCCTTTGTCGCCTTTTTCTTTGCTTTCGGCTTCGCCTTGACGCATCTGCCTTTCCGCTTCACAAAACCCCGCCGGCACTTCGCCGACTTCGTCGAGGGTTTCACCAGGCCGGGCGCCGGGACGACGGGGGTGAGGTTCCCAGGGCCTGCGAACGTGGCGCTCGCCGGCGCCCCATAAAACGAGGGCTGCGGCGTCGGCGCCGCCCTGCACGACGATTCGGTATCGCACGCAGGCGGCAGCGCCACCGGTGGCGGCACGCACGGCGAGGCGCTCGTGCATTCATGTGCGTCATACACATCACGCGCACTGTCCAAATCTTGTGGTGCGAGCCTCGCAGCCGTCAGGAAGAACACATCTCCGCCGGTTTCGCTTGCGTCCAGGAACGACGACGGTTCACTCGAGGTACCCGAAGAGATCAGCGCGACACAACCCGCACCTTCGACGCCCGAACGACCTTCTACCTCAAAGGCGTGCCCGGGCTTATACACCTCGCTCCCACTGGCACTCGAAGCACCACACGCATGTCCTCCGGCAGGCACCCCTTCCGGCTCATACTCGTACACATCCTCCACGCCGTTGACATCCTTCGGCACCAGCGGGTCGAGGCTTTCGAAGAACAGCCGGCCGCTGTCGGAGAGATAACGCGGCTGGTAGCGCGACGGGGCGTTGCCCGACACTTCGAAGATGCGTGCTAGGTCCGGAACGTTTGCAGCAACCCAGCCCGGAGCACCTTCGTTGCCATCATCATCTTCTCCCACCGGTCGCGCTCCGGTGGGGTCGCACGAGGCGCACGCCAACGTACCTGTGCTCGCATCGTACAGATAGACCTCGGCGTCCGCATGCCCGCCGAGCGCTTCGCGTGTGTCATACCCCGTGAGCCCCCTGCCCCTTGCAGACATGAAGGCGAGCCAGCGGCCATCGGGCGAAACCCGCGACCAGTAGCCAAGCGTGTCTTCCATCCAGCCCGTCGCTACGAGGGTCGTCACACCGTTGTGATACGCGTAGATATTGCACCCTACGGTCGATTTGAGGCCGTCGATATTGATGTCATTGCATTCACTGGTGCTGGCGGGAGTTGCATTCGCCGCGAGTGCACCGGCTGCGGCAAAGTACACATAGGAGCCGTCGTCGCTCGCACCCAGCACATTTGTCACGCCAGCGGATTCGCCCGCATGCGGGTCAACCGTCAGATCCGTCACCTTACCCGCCAGCGGTTCGCCTGCCCCGCTTGCTACTTCGAACACTTCGAGATTTTCACCGTTCAGAAAGAACACCTTCGAGGCGTCGCTGCTCGCCGTCATATACAGACCTTCGGCATCGATTAGCACCGTTTCGCTCGTCGCGACATCGCGCATCCAGAGAGAGACACCGTCTGCGAAAATGACACGTTCGCCATTTTCGGAAACTGCATGTCGTACCCCCGCGCCTTCGAGGTCGGAGTCGGGAGCAGTATGATCCCCTCCCGCAAGCCAAACGTACCCTCCGAATCCTTCATCTGCACCGGGAAGCACGCTGACGAGCTGCAGCTTGCCGTCGAACCACTCATAGAGACCCCCGCCGTTTGCGGGCGTCGAGGTGAGCGGAAATTCAGAGTGCACGACCACATGGCTCAAATCGGCCGACCCACCTTCGAGTACCGGGCCACAGATCACGGGATGTACGCATCTTTCGCCGAACGGCACGAACGGGCTGGTCGTATCGTTAGCGCGTGTCACCAACGGCGCAAAGCACGAACTCGAGCTGAGCGCCGGGGCATCGCACGGTTCGTTGACATTCCCGTTGACGTCGACCGTACGCAGATACGGTGTCGATTCGGTCGCTTCCGGCGAAAGCGGCTCGAACGAGCCATATTGCTGTACAAGCGCATGCGAAAGATCTTCGGAGAAAAGGAGATTTTCCGATCGCCTACCGGTGAACGTCGAAGCGACATCGCGAGGCGGCGCGATCACCCGCGAGGACCAACCCTTAGGGCCGCGTGCCGAGAACACCGACACGTGGCCCGAGTAGCCCTGCGGTTCGGCTTCCGTAGGCTGGCTGGCGAGATCGACGATCGCGTCACCTTCCGCGGACGCCTGAATAGGACCCGCTGTTTCTGTCGAACCAAAATGGTTCAAGCCATAGAACAGGGCGCCCTCCTTTTCCGGCGGCGTCACCATTTCGTACTGGCGCCCATCCGGCAACACGAATTCACCGCCGCCCCGTTGCGTCGTGAACGAGACCGGTTCGCCGGTCACCTTTTCCACCGAGTTGCTCGCCACCAGGCGCAACTCGTAGGACGTGCTGGGCAAAAGACCCTGCACATGCACGCTCAGCGAGACCGCCGCTGTGCCTTCCGGGAGGTTGCCGCTGCCTTCTGCTTCGGCTACCGGCTTGAAGCTGCCCCCCGCGGGCGCGTATTCAAAGGTGTATGTGATTTCCGCTCCCCCGGGGTTGACTTGCGCATCGAACGTCGCGCTGGTTGAGGAGACATCTGCGGCGGACTCTTCTTCCACGCTTGGAGCGGTGGCGAAAGCCGGGGTGGCGGCAAAGACAAGAAGCCCGGCCAAGGCACAAAGCACGGGGGCCACGCGGCGGACCAGGCGGTGACTCCGGAGGCCCGAAGGCGCACCACTCCCTTGGAAGGCGCGCACCCGAGCGAACCCGACGACACCCAGACGGTGCACGAGGGGCCTGACGATGTCGGGTGAATTGCTCATGGGTACGCCTTTCTTCGATTGATCAACTGATGTCAAAGCTTCGGTCCAACCCTGGCGCCGCTTGGGAGCAAAGTCGCCCCACGCCCGTACCCGCACCCCGCTCGCTTGCGATTGGGCCCGGCGCATCACGCGGCCTGCGTCCGGTCGAATGTGAGAACACTCAGCCGCTGCGCGACCTGGCCGCCCAACACAGTCAGCTTCCACGCGTTGGGCTCGCCGCTCTGGTGACCCCCGCCGGTGTTGACCGCCAACCCCAGACGCTCCAAGCGCCGCAAAAGCTTCGAGATCTGCCCCGGATCGACGACCCCCGCGCTGTCAGCGACCGTGCGGTTGCTCGCGCCCGGCCGCTCCGCTATGCACTCCAGCACCCGCGCGGTGCGATAGGTGAGCCGCATGTCCACTTCGTCCAGCGGATCCTTCTCCGCGCGCGCCGACCCAATCCCGCCACGCGCTACCGGACGCGGCACAGGCGCGGGCGCGGGACGCCGCTGTTCCCGGCGCGCCGCACGCGGCCCCAGGTACTGCAGGGCGATCATTCCCATCAACTCCTCCAACAGCCCCGTCAAAGGCCGCTGATCGCCACTGCGCAGCCGCGCGTACACCACACCGAGCGCCCCCCCAACCAGGCCTTCCGCCGTGACCAACGTGCACTCCTCGCCACGCGGGCCCTCCCTGCGACCCTCATCGAGCACCCCCGCCAGGCGCGTGAGGATCTGCTCACGACACTCGAGCACCCGCGGCCCGCCGTGCAGCGCCTCCACCACACAGATCCGCGCCAGCACCGGCTCGGCATCCAGAAACGAGAGGATCGCCCACAGCCCCCCACGCACCCGCTCACGCCACCCCAGATCTTCGAGGGCGGCCTCCGCGAGCTCCCGCTCGACCCGCTCGACCACACCTTCCAGCAGCGCCACCAGACACACCTCGCGGTTGCCGAACAGCTCGTAGAACGTCCGCCGCGACACCCTCGCCCGCGCGGTGATCCGCGCCACCGAGGTCTGCTCGTAGCCAAGCTCGTCGATCACCACCGCCGCCGCCGCCAGCAACCGCGAACGCTGGATCTCATCGACCTGCACCCGCGGCGTGTCCCGCGCGAGGGCAAGCCGCCTCGACCCACCCTCGAGGCGCCGCTCGACTGGCAGGGCACGCTCACCCGCCGCAACCCGGCCACCGCCGCGCGCTGACGCAGCCATCAGCACACACCCCCAGGGCACGCGTGGGGTGAAGCGGTGGCGCCGACCAGAGCCGGCGGAAGCCCAACCCCCGCGGGGGCAAAGACAAGACGGCGCGAACGCGCCCGATGAGAAGCGCCGGCGGCTAGACCACTAGCCGAAGAGAGAGAGAGAGAGAGAGAGATGCGACAGCGCCAAGCTGGCGCATCTAGCATCACTCCGCCCGAACGCGGCGCACATCCCCGCTACGTATCTCCCTCTAGAAACCACGCTGAAACAACTCCCTCATCGCTCCGATCCAGCCCCTCTCCCATTCCTGCAAACCCTGCGAGCGCTTTGAGTGTCAAACCACAAGGCGGTATGACCCAAAAACCAGACCCTATGTACGCCGACCCCCCCAAACAGCGGGTAGAACCAGCCTGTCGTCGCAAACGTAACACTTCGCTGCGCAGATGTCAAGCCCCACCCGCCAGCCGGCGCGCTCCACGGATCCGCTCCCCACCGGCGTGAGCTGCGCGTAAAGTGCAGTGGAGATGGACCCCACCACCACAGCCCTCGGCACCTGGAGCGGCGGGCGCTTCATGCACTTCGGCGAGCCACTGGAGGAGGAGCGGCTGAAGGCACTGCTGCGACCCGGAGCGGGAATCGACACCGTGATCACCGCTGACGTGTACGGCGAGGGCGCGGCCGACCGGCTGCTGGGCGAGGCGCTGCGCGGTGTCGAGCGCGAGGAGTACTGCCTGGTGGGGGCGATCGGGCACGACTTCTACACCGGCGAGCGCGAGGGCGCGAAAGGCTTTCCGCGCTTCACCGATCTCCGGCTACGCGGGGAGGACGACTACGCGGCGTACATCCGGATGGCAACCGAGCGCGGCCTGGAGCGGATCGGCGCGGAGCGCTTCGATCTGCTGCTGCTGCACAACCCCGACCGCACCGGGTACACCAGCGCCGCGGTGTGGGAGGGAATGCAGGCCGTCCGCGAGGCCGGCCTCACGCGGCTGCTGGGCGTGGCGCCGGGGCCCGCCAATGGGTTCACGCTCGACCTGATCGACTGCATCGAGCGCTTCGGCGAGCTGATCGACTGGGCGATGATCATCTTCGGCCCGCTGGAGCCGTGGCCGGGCAAGCTGGTGCTCGACGCCGCCACCGCCCACGATGTGAGCCTGATCGCGCGCGTGGTGGACTACGGGGGGCTGTTCCACGACGACGTGCTGCCCGGCCACCGGTTTGCCGCCCACGACCACCGCAAGTTCCGCCCCGAGGGCTGGGTGGAGGAGGGCCGCGAGACGCTCGAATGGATGCGCCCCTACGCCGCCCGCCACAGCCTCAGCATGCTGCAGCTGGCCTGCCAGTGGGCACTCGCGCACCCCCCCGTGCGCTGCGTGGCGCCCACGCTGATCCAGGAGGCCGCTGTTTCCGGTGGGGGGGGAGGAGGAGGGCGGGGCTCGCACCTCACCCCCCGCCCGATCGAGGACAAGCGCGCCGAGCTGGCGGCGCTGAGTACCCTGCGATCGACCCCGGAGGCGCACCTCAGCAACGACGAGGTGGCGGCGCTGCGCGCGAGGGGCGACAACGCCGGCTGCATGGCGCTTAAGGGCGCCAATCCCGACTTCGAGGGCGAGCCGCAGCCCGACCGCTGGCCGCTCACCGGTGAGCTGGCGGCGCTGGCCGAGCGCTGGCGGATTAAGCCCGCGCGCGACCTCAGCCGTACTACGTAGCAGTCACGATCGGTATGCGCTAGAGTAGGCGTATATGTATACGCTTTTGTGCACAGAAGGAGCCACATATGGCTGCAACCGCGACTATTCGCGTCAGGTCGGATACCCGCGAGCGATTGAAGCGTCTTGGTCGTGACCGCGGACTCAACACCCCCGATCTTCTCGACTCGTTGGTGCGAGAAGCCGAGGACGATCAACTGCTCGTCGAGCATGAGGCCGCGATGAGCCGGATCATGGCCAACCCTGAGCAGGCCGCGTCGTACCGTTCAGAGCTGAGCGCCTGGGACGGCACGCTGCAGGACGGGTTGAAGGACCTCTAGGTGAGCGCTGTCCCAGCGAGCCGCCAGGGCGATGTCTGGGAGGCGCGCCTGGAGCCCGTCGTGGGCCATGAGCAGGGTGGGACTCGTCCAGTGTTGATCGTCAGCGTCGACAAGATATCGTCCGGTCGAGGCGAGATGTGCATCGTCGTGCCATTCACCCGCACCGATCGCGACACACCGCTTCACATTCGCGTCAACCCGCCGGAGGGGGGCCTGACAGCGGTCAGCTTCGCACTCCCCGAGAACGTGCGCTCGATCTCACGCGAGCGTCTTACCAAGCGACTAGGCGGACTGCGGGACGCCACCCTCGAACGGGTGTTGGACCGCATCCACCTGCTTACAGGGAAACCGAAGTAAAGGACCATGGGAGCACCCACCCGGCGGGCTCGCTTCGCCCGAACCGTGCCACCGCCCTCGACCCCGCTTCACCACCTATCGAACCATCCACCCCTCGAACCGCGTTACTTCCCCTCGAACCGCGGCGCACGTTTGCCCAGGAACGCGGCAATCCCCTCGCGTGCGTCCTCGCTCTGAAAGACCGTAGCGAAGCCGGCCTTCTCCGCCTCGATCCCCTCGTCGAGGTCGCCCTTCGCCGACACCCGCTTGATCTGCTCCAGCGCGAGCGGCGCCTGAGCGGCGAGCTTGCGCGCCCATGAAAGCGCGGTGTCGAGCAGTTCGTGGTCGTCCACCACCGCACTGGCGAGCCCATACTCGTAGGCCTCCTCCGCCAGCAAAGGGTCGCCCACGAGGTTCATCTCCAGCGCCTTGCTCTGGCCGACCAGCCGCGGCAGCCGCTGGGTGCCGCCGAAGCCGGGGATGATCCCGAGCTTGATCTCGGGCTGGCCGAACACGGCCGAGCGCGCGACGATCCGCAGGTCGCACGCCATCGCCAGCTCGCAGCCGCCGCCGAAGGCGAGGCCGTTGACGGCGGCGATCGTGGCGATCCCCTCACTGCCCAGTTCGCTGAACAGCGTGTGCGCGTCGTCGACCAGTTTGCGCCCGCCCGCCTCGTCCAGCTGCGTGAACGCCTTGATGTCGGCGCCCGCGCTGTAGAGGAAGGGGTTGGAGGAGGCGATCACGAGCGCGCGGATCGGCGGGTCGGCGGCCTTTACATGCGCCCACACCTTGCCGAGGTCTTCGATCACCGCGGGGGCGATGGCGTTCATCTGGCCGTTGGCCAGCCACGCAATCGCCACGCTCGCCGCACCCCCATCCCCGGCATCCGAGCCCGCCGGGCCGGCAGCCGCCTCCGCGACCCCGCCCGCGCCGGTTGCCATCCCCGCGCCGAGGCGGATCGTCTGCAACTTGACCACCTGGGTGGGCGGGGCCGAATCATCATCGTCGGGTTGCGGGTAGGCGTAGAAGCCCTGCCCCGACTTCTGCCCGAGGCGGCCCTGGGCGACCAGGCGGCGCAGGATCGTGGGCGGGGCAAAGCGCTCGCCGTGGCGCTCCTGGGCGCTCTCCAGCCGCTCGAGGATCGTGTCGAGGCCCTCGACGTCGGCGCGCATGAACGGCGGCATCAGCCCCCGTCGCGGGTCGAGTCCGGCGCCGGCCATCAGCCCGAAGTCGATGTCGCGGTGGGTCGCCACCCCCTCCTCGAGCACCAGGCACGCCTCGACGAAGGTCTTCAGCGTCAGCAGCTCGACCAGCGCTGCCACGTCGGGCTCGCCCTCGCCCTCCAGGTTGGGCTCGCCCTGCGGGTTGTAGAAGCCCTCGCCGCCGGTCTTCGCGCCGAGCTTGCCTTCGGAGACGAGCTTCTTCATCCCCTTCGGCACGTAGAAGCGCTCGTCGCCGTAGGACTCGGCGAGGTGCTCGGCCACGTGCAGCACCGTGTCGAGTCCGAGCAGGTTGACGAGGAAGTAGGGCCCCATCGGCACCACGTTCGCGGCGCCGACGCCCTCGTCGATCGCCTTGATCGAGAGGTGCTGCTCCTCCTGCACGCGCCAGATCTCCGAGATGCCCGAGTTGAGGATGCGGTTGACGACGAAGCCGGGCACCTCGGCGCAGACGATCGGCTGCTTGCGGATCGCCTGCGCGAACGTCACCGCGGCGGTGATGGTCTGGAGCGAGGTCTCGTCCCCTTCGATCACCTCGATCAACGGAAGCACCGAGGCGGGGTAGAAGTAGTGGAAGCCAACGACCTTCTCGGGCCGCAACGTCGCTTCGCCGATCTCGGTGATCGACAGCGAGGAGGTGTTGGAGGCGAGGATCGCGTGCCCGGGGGTGGCCGCATCGAGCTCGGCGAACACCGCCTGCTTGATCTCCATCCGCTCGGGGACGGCCTCGATCACGAAGTCCACGTCGCCGAAGCTCCCGTAGGAGGTGGTCCCCTCGATGCGCCCGACGATCTCCGCGACCTGCGCATCGCCCTGCTCGGCGGTGAGCTTGCCGCGCTCCACGAGTTTGCCGACCTGCCCAGCGGTGACGTGGCGGGCCTCGTCGAGGCCGGCCTGCACGAGCTCCTCGGAGATGTCCTTGAGCACGACAGGGAAGCCGGCGGCGGCGATCGTCTGCGCGATCTGCCCCCCCATCGTCCCCGCGCCAACAACCGCTGCCTTGAACACGAACATGCCGCCTCCTCGTCTCCCGTTCGGGATCGCACTATCTCTGTCTGAAAAGAGGGGCCCGGCTCGCCGGGTGCACCCAGCCCGCGGGGGGCCGGGTCGGCCGCCCGCGCCGCCCTCTGGGAATGCGGGAGCCTAGCGGGGCGCACGCCACAGCGCATCGACCGGCCCACCCGCGGGTTTCATATGTTTGGGGGAGGGCAGATAGGGGGGCGGATCTATACGAAAGGTGTGTGCACGATGAGCAAAGACAGAACGCGTTCAGCGCTGGGAGCGATCGTCGCGGGGTTGGCGCTGCTAGCGTTGCCGACAGCCGCCTCGGCCCTTGCTCTGCCAAGCGTCTTCACCGGCGCCGCGAGCGGCGTGAGCTACGGCTCGGCCACGCTCACGGGGGCGGTCGACCCGCACGGGAGCAACACCTCCTACTACTTCCAGTACGGACCGACCAAGGCCTATGGCGCACAGACCGCGCTGGCCGACGCCGGGGCGGGCACCGCCGCCGTGAAAATCGCCGTGCCCGTGATCGGGCTGCAACCGATCACCACCTACCACTATCGCCTGATCGCGGTCAACTCCGGCGGCGCGGCGAGCGGCGGCGACGTGGCCTTCAAAACCGCGAAGGTCCCGCTCTCACTGGCGATCACAGCCGGCCCCAACCCGACGATCTTCGGGGGAACGGTCGTGATCCAGGGGACGCTCTCGGGCACCGGCAACGGCAACGTCCCGGTGACGCTGCAGAGCAACCCCTTCCCATACACGCAGGGCTTCATGAGCATCGGCAACACCGAGCTGACGAGCGCCACCGGCGGTTTCTCGTTCCCGTTCGTCGGCCTCACCGAGGCCACGCAGTTCCGCGTGGTGACGACAACAACCAAACCCGTCATCGCCAGCACGATCGCGCCGGAGGGCGTCGCGGTGAAGGTCGAAGCCCACGTGGCCGCCACCCGCCGGCGCAACCACGCGCGCATCTACGGCACCGTGACCCCGGCGATCGACGGCATGGAAGTCGGCATCATGCACGTGGTGGGCGGGCACGAAGTGCTGGTGGCGGGCACAGTGCTGCTGCACCACAACGCGACCAGCTCGCGCTTCAGCCATGTGCTCCGCGTCAAGCGGCACGGGCTGTACCGCGTGTTCGTGAAGGTGACCAACGGGGCGCAGAGCTCCAACTACAGCCAGCCTCTGTTCATCCGCTGAGGGGCTTCAGCGGCGCATGCGCCTTTTGAGCGGGCGTTCCAGGCCGGCAGCCGGCCCCGGACCGTGCATGCACGGTCCGGGCGAAGCCGTGCATGCGCGGCTTCGAGGGAACGCACATGTGCGTTCCCAGACGCGCCGCATGCGGCGCGTCTACCGACGGGCACATGTGCCCGTCGGCGGGGGCGCGCATGCGCGCCCCCGAACAACAATGAGGAAGTCCTAGGCGGCCACCGTCTCCGCGGCCTCGATCCGCCGCGGCAGCAACGTCTCGCGGGCGATGACCAAGCGCTGGATCTGCGAGGTGCCCTCGTAGAGCTGCATGATCTTCGCGTCGCGGAACAGCTTCTCGACCGGGTAGTCCTTGATGAAGCCGTAGCCGCCGTAGATCTGCACGGCGTCGGTGGCGACTTTCATCGCGGCGTCCGCGGCGAAGCGCTTGGCGTGCGAGGAGACCAGCGTGTTGCGTTCGCCGCCGTCCAGCATCGACGCCGACTTCCACGTCAGCAGCCGCGCCGCTTCGACGTCGGTGGCCATGTCGGCGATCATGAACTGCACGCCCTGGTGCATCGCGATCGGCACCCCGAACTGGATGCGTTCCTTGGAGTACTCGGTGGCGAACTCGAACGCCGCGCGCGCGATCCCCGTGGCCATCGCCGCCACGCCGGGGCGGGTACGGTCGAGCGTCATCATCGCGAGCTTGAAGCCCTTGTTTTCCTCGCCGAGCAGGTTCTCGGCGGGCACCTCGACATCGTTGAAGGAGATCGTCGCGGTGTTGGAGGCGCGCTGGCCGAGCTTGTCCTCCTTCTTGTCCACCACCACGCCCCAGTCGCGCTCGACCACGAAGGCGGAGATGCCGCGGTGGCCAGCCTCCTTGTCGGTCTTCGCGTAGACGGTGAAGTAGTCGGCGTACCCGCCGTTGGTGATGAAGCACTTGGAGCCGTTCAGAACGTACTTGTCGCCCTGTTTGACGGCGCTCGTGCGCATCCCCGACACGTCGCTGCCAGCGTCGGGCTCGGTCAGGCAGAACGACACCAGCTTGAGCTCCTCCGTGACCGCGCCAAGATACTTTTTCTTGATCTCCTCGCTGCCGCCCAGCACGATCGGGGCGGTCGCCAAGCCGTTGCAGCCGAGGGTCGTCTGGATGCCCGAGCAGCCCCATGAGAGCTCCTCCTCGATCAGGCAGCCGTCGAGGTAGCCGAGGCCGGGGCCGCCGTACTCCTCGGGGATGTGGGTGTTCATCAGCCCCACCTCCCACGCCTTCCGCAGGATCTCCTGCGGCCAGGTGCCCTCCTTGTCGTACTCCCAGGCGACCGGCCGGATCTCTTTCTCGGCGAAGTCGTGCGCCAGCTCGCGCAGGTTCTTCTGCTCGTCGGTGAGCGTGAAATCAACCATGTTCTCTCGTGTCTCCTCGGGCTGGCGCGGGGCGGGCCTCCCGGCTGGGCGAGCCGTTCGCCGCGCGAAGTAGATTGACTGGTCAGTCAACGCTGACACGTGGGAGGGTAGCGAAGCGGGCCGGGGGTCGGCAAGCCGAGTCCTTGGTCCCCACGCGTAGGCCGCAAGCCGGTCCTTGCCTGTCTCATGTGCAGCGTGCGCGCCGGTGCGCCACAATTCCACGATGCAGTCACTCTTTCCCGACGTGATGTTCGCGGCCGTCGGCCTCTTCGTGCTCGCCGGCGTGCTCTCGATGTTCACCCGCCGCAACCTCCACGACCAGATCGGGGAGGACGGCCTGCTCACCGGCGAAGGGTTCGGCGGGCCGAGCGAAGAATCCTCTCCGATGTCGCCCGCCGTGGCCATGTCGCTCGACAACTCCGAGCGTGAGCTCGAGATCCGTCAGATGCTCACCGCCCGCAGCGATCGCCTCGTGCGCCAGGGCCGCGCTCCGCTCGACATCGACGCGGAGGTGGCCCGGATCGATGGCGCTGGCCAGACGACCTCCCACGACGCCGCGCTCACGGAGGAGGTGCGCCAGTTGGTGCGCGCTCGCAACGAGCGCCGCGAGCGCCAGGGGCTCGAGACGCTCGACGTCGAGGCCGAGGTGCAGCGCACGCTTTCCGAGCTGAGCCCCTGAGGGTCTGCAACGCAAGCTGCGCACCCGCCGCGACCCGTGCGTAGCATCTCCTCGATGCGTTTGCAGAAGCTCGGCGCGCTCGCGCGCGGCCTGCGGTTGTGCGGTCTCGCTCTCGGGGCCGCCGGGCTCTTCATCCTCCTCCCCGCCACCGCGGTGGCACGGGGCCCGACGGTGTACGGCACCTTGCAGAGCCTGGACCACAGCGGGGCGCTGAACGCCGAAGCGTATGGCCAAGACTCGGCGACGTACACCGCCGCCCTGAACGCCGTCAAGCACCTGGGCGGCACGCGCCGCGCCGAACTCGAAAGCGTGGTCGCCAATGTGCAGCAGATTGCCGCCTCGGGGCAGCTGATCGCCTCGCGGCTGCCCGCGGTGATGCTGACGCTCGAAAGCAACACCCAGTGGTGGAGCCACCAGGCGATCCCCGCCGCCGACCAGCACGTGAGCGTCCCCGACAGCCACCTGGTGTGGGAGTACTACCCCGGGCAGGGCATCGAGATCCAGTGGCTGGCGACCTTCGGCGAGGCCAACGGCTACTACGACAACGGGCACGACAACACGCAGCTGCGCGAAGTGCTCGAAGAAGCGATCCCGCTCGCCACGCAACGCGCCGGCGGCATCGCGTGGGAGTACCTCTTCCACTTCGACGGCGGCTCGCCGCCGTGGACGAGCGGGCTCTCGCAGGGCACGGCGCTGCAGGCGCTCTCCCGCGGGTACGTGCGCCTGAAAGAACCGGCCTTCCTGACGGCCGCCAAACAGGCGCTCGGCATCTTCCAGACGCCGCCGGCGGCGGGGGTGCACGTGGCGCAGCCGGCCGGCACGCTCTACGCCGAGTACACCTACGCTCCCACCGACAGGATCCTCAACGGCTTCATCCAGGCGCTCAACGGGCTCTACGAATACGCCAAGCTCACCGGCGACCCGCTTGGCCGCCAACTGTTCGAAGCGGGGGATGCCGAGGCACGCGCGATCACGCCGTCCTACGACACCGGCGCCTGGTCGAAGTACGACCAGTACACCGAATCCAACCTCAACTACCACGAGCTGCTCACCGAATTCCTGCAGAGCCTCTGCCGGCGTACCTCCGAAGGCGAGCCCACATTGGCGCCGACCACCAAACCGGCGACCCCTGCGCCGGCCGTTTCCGGATCGCCCCCCACCACCTCCGGGGGCGCCACGGCTTCCGGGGGCGCCACGGCCTCCGGCAGCGCCACAGCCTCCGGCAGCGCCACGGCGTCGGCGGCACAGGCAGGTGCTGCGATCCCCGGCGATCAGATCTACTGCACCACCGCCCAGCGCTTCACCGCCGACCTGCACACCCCGCCGGCGATCGCGCTGCTGACGCGCACCCTGCCCGAGGGGGTGCGCGGCGGCGTGCAGGTGTCGTTGTCAAAGGTCGCCACCGTCAGCTTCACGATCCGCCAGAGCGGGCGCGTGGTGTGGACCAACAGCGCACTCGTCGAAGGCGGCAGGCCGCGGCTCTTGTGGGTCACGCCCAGGAAGCCCGGCGCCTACTCGGTGAGCGTCACCGCGGTGGACCTCGCCGGCAACACCTCGAGCACGAGCGGCACGATCACATTGGGCGCCCCCGCCAAGCGCCGCTGAGAGCCTCCGTACAATCGGTGTGTGCCCAGCGAAGCGCGCATCCGCGGCGGCGCGGGAGACCCGGACCCCGCCCACCAGAGCCGCCCCGCGGGCTCGGGCATCGGCCACGCCTGGGGCGCCCTCGACCGCGACCGGCGCCTGGCGGCGATCGCCGCGATCGCGCTGTTCGTGACGATGTTCCTGCCGTGGTACCAGCAGAACGCGGTCGTCACCGCCGCCAAGAGCCAACCGCTCGTCAGCCGCAACCTGAACGCCTTCCAGGTCTTCTCGTTCGTCGAGGCCGCCGTGCTGCTGGTGGCGGTCGCGGTGCTCGCTCTGCTGTACATGCGCGCCGAGGGCCGCGAGTTCCGGCTGCCGGGCGGCGACGGCGCGGTGGTGCTCGCCGCCGGCCTGTGGAGCGCGTTGCTGCTGATTCTGCGGCTGTTCGACAAGCCGGGGATCACCCAGCACGGGGTCGCCGCCAACGTCGGCATCCAGTGGGGGATCTTCTTTGCGCTCGCCGCCGCCGGCCTACTCGCCCTTGCTGGCTCGCGGATGCGGGCCGGGCAGCGGCCCGAACCGCCGCTGCTGCGTCGCGACCGCACCTCCCACGACCCGCACAACGACCCGCCGCGCTCGCCCCAGCCCGCTCCGCCCCGCGGCGAACGGTGGGACTCCGACCTGCCGGACCGTCAACCGGTACGCGCCAAGTATCCGCCCCGCCCGCCCGAGCAGGAACCAACGGCGGCCGTACCTCGCCGGACGCCGGTCCCCGCGAAGCCGCGCAGCCGCGGGTGGGCGGGTCCTAATCCGCCCGGGGAGGAGCAGCTCACCTTCGAGGACACCCACCCGGCTGCCGAGCAGTAGCGACCGGCCCTCCGGGCGGCGTCCGCGGGCGAGCCCTACCATTGCGATGACGATGCCCCCCGCCTCCCCCCCAGCCCCCACCTCGGCCGCCGAGGTGGCGGAGGGCCTGACCGCAGTGGGCTACCTGCCGGCCGAGTCCACCGCGCTGGTGGCCTACCTGGCGACGAGGCTGGGCAAGCCGGTGCTGGTGGAGGGCCCCGCCGGCGTCGGCAAGACCGAGCTGGCGAAGGCGCTCGCGCACTACCTCGGCCGGGAGCTCGTGCGGCTGCAGTGCTACGAGGGCCTCGACGAGGCGAAGGCGCTGTACGAGTGGAACTACCGCAAGCAGCTTTTGCGCATCCAGGCCCATGGCGGCGACGCCGGCTGGAGCGAGGTGCAGGAGGACATCTTCGGCGAGGAGTTCTTGCTGGCGCGGCCGCTGATGACCGCGATCGCCTCCGAGCACCCGGTCGTGCTGCTGATCGACGAGATCGACAAGACCGACCAGGAGTTCGAGGCGATGCTGCTGGAGGTGCTCTCCGACTTCCAGATCTCGATCCCCGAGCTGGGCCGCGTGGAGTCGCGCACGCACCCAGTGGTACTGCTCACCTCCAACAACTCACGCGAGCTCACCGAGGCTCTGAAGCGCCGCTGCCTCTACCTGTGGCTGGACTACCCCTGCCTCGAGCACGAGCTGGCGATCGTGCGCCTGCACACGCCGGAGCTCTCCGAGACGGTCGCCCGCCGCCTGGTCGAGGTGGTGGGGATGGTGCGCGAGCTCGACCTCAAGAAGCCGCCGTCGATCGCCGAGTCGATCGACTGGGCGCGGGCGCTGTTGCTGCTCGGCGCGCACGACATCGACTCCGCCACCTTCATGGAGACGATGTCGGTGATCGTCAAGCATCGCACCGACATGGACGTGGTCGCCGAGCGGGTCGGGCTGAAGCTGGGCGCAACCGCCGATGCCGTCTGAGGGCATCGCCGCGCGCCTGCTGGAGCTGGGCGAGGAGCTGCGCAGCGAGGGCGTGGCGGTCGGCACCTCCGAGCTGCTCGACGCCTTCGCGGTGCTGCGCGAGATCGAGTGGACCGCGCAGCAGGACTTCCGCGAGGCGCTGGCGGCGACGCTCGCCAAGAGCCAGGACGACCGGCGGGTCTTCGAGCTGGTGTTCGAGCGCTTCTTCTTCCGCGCCGTCGAGCTGGCGGCCGTGCGCGAGGGGGTACGCGAGGACGCCGCCCACCAGCTGCGCGACGGCGACGATGGCGAGCTGGACCTCGAAGAGCTCTCGGAGATGCAGCTCGACGCGCTGCGCCGCCAGATCGCGGCCGCCCTGCGCGACGGCGACGACAGCACGATGCGCGACCTCGCGCGGATGGCGATCGCCGCGCTCGCCCGCCGCGATGGCGGCTCGGGCGTGATCGGGGTCGACGTGCAGCGCATCCGCCGCGCGCTCGGCCTGCGCGCGGAGCCCCAGCCGGAGCTGCCCGAGGAGGACCCCCGCCGCGAGGGCCTGCCGCGCACGGCGCTGCGCCGCTTCGAGGCGATGCTGCGCCGCGAGCTGGAGCGCGCACAGGTGCAGCGCACGGGCACCCTCCCTCCCGCGCGCCCGCTCGGCGAGCTCGACCGCGCGCTGCCCTCGGGCCCGCTGGCAGACCTCGCCGCGGTGCACCGCGTGGTGGCGCAGCTGCGCCGGCGCCTGGCCACGCAGGGCCACCAGACGCGCGGGCACCGCCACCACGCGCACGTGGACGTGCGCCGCACGATGCGCGCCTCGCTGCAGACCGGCGGCGTGCCGGTCGTGCTCAAGTACCGCCCGCGCCGCCCGCGCCGGCCGGAGGTGTACGTGCTGTGCGATGTGTCGACTAGCGTCACCTCCGCCTCGGTGTTCTTCCTCTCCGTGCTGCACGCGCTGCACGACTCCTTCCGCAAGATGCGCTCGTTCGTGTTCATCGAGCGGATCTCCGAGGTCACCGACATCTTCGAACGCGAGCGCGACTTCAAAGCCGTCAACGAGCGGATCGCCTCCGACGCGGGCGTCGCCGACATCTCCGGCTACACCGACTACGGGCGCGTGTGGTCGGAGCTGCTGGAGCAGATCGGCGACGACCTCAACCGGCGCGCCACGGTGATCGTGCTCGGCGACGCCCGCACCAACGGCCGCCCGCCCCGGGCAGACGCCTTCGCGACGATCGCCGCACGGGCGGGGCGCACCTTCTGGCTGAACCCCGAGCCGCGTTTGTACTGGAACTACGGCGACTCGGTGATCGCCGCCTACGAGCAACACTGCACAGCGTTCGAGTGCTGGACCACGGCGCAGCTGGAGGACTTCGTGCGGGCCTTGACAAGGCCCGAGCTGGCGGCCGGGGGCCGGTAACGGTGACGTGGCACGTGTCGGGCGGCTGGGCCTGGCAGATGGGAGCGAGCGGATGTCGAGCGGCGGGGGCAGGTGGGTGAGCCCACAGGTGTCGAGCGCGTGGCAATCGTTGCGCGCGCTGCTCGCAAGACGCAAATGGATCCTGTGGGTTGCGCTGGTGATCCTGGTGCTCGTCGTCGTCCAGATCGGCGTCTCGCTGCTGCCCCATCACGTCATCAACACGCTGCGGGAGTTCGAAGAAAAACCCAGCGGCGTGCAGGAAGGCCCCATCACCACCAACCGTTAGGTCGCTTCCCGCACGCCCCGCGCTAGGCTTTGCGAAGCAAGACAAACACCAGGGGGGCTGGCGGGAAGGCCGGCTGAGATGGCGTTCGATGGGGACCCCACCCACCCCACCCGGCGCCGACCCTTCGAACCTGTGGGGTAATGCCCGCGGAGGGAGTGGCGTGAGTGTCGATCGGACTCAGAGCAAAACCGCAGCCGCTTGAGAGAGCCGGGCTGCCGGATGCTGTTGCGGTCAGCGGCGTCAGCCGGATCTATCCGGCGCGCGAGGGGGACCGCGATGCGAGCGCGTCCGTGCCGGCCCTCGCCGGCGTCTCGCTGCGCGCCGCCGCCGGGGAGCTGGTCGCCGTGGTGGGCCCCAGCGGCTGCGGCAAGACCACTCTGCTGGAGCTGATCTGCGGCCTGCAGCAGCCGGACGCCGGCAGCGTGCGCAGCGCGCCGGCGGTGTTGATGCCCCAGCACGACCTGCTGCTGCCTTGGTTGAGCGCCGTCGACAACGCGGCGCTGGCGCTGCGGATCGCGCGACGGCCGCGGGCGCAGGCGCGGGAGCGTGCACGGGAGCTGTTCGCGGAGCTCGGTCTCGCGGGCTTCGAGGCGGCGCGCCCGTACGAGCTCTCGGGCGGGATGCGCCAGCGCGTGGCGTTCGTGCGCACGCTGCTCTCCGGCAAGCCCGTCCTGTGCCTCGACGAGCCGTTCGGCGCGCTCGACGCGATCACGCGCGCGGAGATGCAGGGGTGGTTGGGGCGGGCGCTGCAACGCGAGCCGCGCACCGTGGTGCTGGTGACGCACGACGTCGAGGAGGCGGTGCTGCTTGCCGATCGCGTCGTGGTGCTCTCGCCCCGTCCCGGCCGCACGGTCGCGGAGCTCGAGATCGGGCTGCCGCGCCCGCGGGCGCGCACCGACGCCGCGGTGACGGCGCTGCGCGAGCAGGCGTTCACTTCATTGGGGTCCCGGTGAGCCGCCGCGTCGCCCTCCTCCTCCCCCCCCTCCTCCTCGCGGCGGCACTGCTCGGCGTTTGGGAGCTGTACGTGGACCTCGGCGGCGTCGACCCCGCCGTGCTGCCGGCGCCGCACGAAGTCGCGGTCGCGCTGTGGGACAACACGGGGTTGCTGTGGCAGAACTTCAAGATCACGGCCGAGGAGGTCGTGCTCGGCCTGCTGCTCGCGCTGCTCGCCGGCTTCGCGCTGGCGGTGGCGATCCACTTCTCGAAGTGGCTGCGCCGCGCCGTCTACCCGCACGCGGTCGGCTCGCAGGCGGTGCCGATCGCGGTGATCGCCGCGCCGCTGGTGTTCTGGTGGGGCTTCGGCATCTTCCCGAAGCTGGTGGTGATCGCCCTGATCTGCTTCTTCCCCGTGGTCGTCACCACGGTGGACGGCCTCGCCTCGGTCGACCCCGACCAGCTGAAGCTGCTGCGCACGCTCGACGCCTCGCGCTGGCAGGCGTTCCGCTTCGCCGAGCTGCCAGCCGCGCTGCCCGCGGCGCTCAGCGGCGCGCGGATCGCGCTCGCGGTGGGGGTGATCGGGGCCTTCATAGCGGAGACCTCGACTGCCACCACCGGTCCCTACTCCGGCCTCGGGCGGGAGATCATGAGCGACCTCAACAGCCTGCAGACCCCGCGCGAGTACGCCGCCACGGCCGTGCTGTTCGTGTTCGCGATCGCCTGCTTTCACACGCTGACGTTCGCCGAGCGCAGGCTTGCCCCCTGGGCCACCCGATCCACCCCCAACCACTTCACAAGATGAAGGGTTAGAGCCCGGAAAGTAAACAAACAACACCCCCCCACACTTCACAAGATGAAGGGTTGGGGTCCGAAAAGTAAACACACAACACCCCCACCGACAGGAGAACCACGTTGAGAATGACAGTCCCCCGTCTGCTCGCCCCGCTGCTCGCCCTCGGCGCACTCGTGCTCACCGCCTGCGGCACCGCGCAGAACGTGACGACGGCGCCGGCGAGCGCGAAGCGCTTCACGGTGATGCTCGACTGGTTCCCCAACGCCGACCACGCGCCGCTGTACGCGGCGATCGCGCACGGCGACTTCCGCGCGGTGGGCCTCGACGTGCAGCCGGTGACCCCCTCCGAATCGGCCGAACCGCTGAAGCTGCTCGCCGCCGGCAAGGTCGACATGGCGATCTCCTACGAGCCGGAGCTGCTGCTGGCGCGCGACCAAGGACTGAAAATAGTGTCGATCGGCGCACTCGTGCAGCGCCCGCTGACCTCGATCATCGCGCCCGCGAGCGCACACATCGAGAGCGTTGCCGATCTCGCCGGCAAGAAGGTCGGCACCGCCGGGATCCCCTACCAGGCGGCCGAGCTGACCGCGGCGCTGCAGCATGCGGGCGTAAGCCCCTCGAAGGTGCAGGAAGTGAACGTAGGCTTCAACCTCGTCCCGGCGATGCTCTCGCACGAGGTTGGCGCAACACTCGGCGGCTTCTGGAACTACGAGGCGATCCAGCTGCAGCTGAAGCACGAGCACCCGACCGTGATCCCGATCAACGAAGCCGGGGTGCCCAACTACGACGAACTGGTAGTGGTGGTGCGCAGCGAAGAGGCCCACCACGACGGCGTCGACCTGCGCGCCTTCATGCAGGCCCTCACCCGCGGTGAGCGCGCCGTGCGCGAAGACCCAAAGGCGGCGGCGAAGCTCATCATGGCCGCCAACCCGAGCCTCGAAGAAAAGCTTCAGGTCGAGTCGATCGAACGGACGCTGCCGGCCGCGCAGCCGGCCGCAGGCAAGCCCTACGGCTACCAGAGCCCTGGCCAGTGGGCCGCGTTCGGGGCGTGGATGTACAACAAGGGCCTGCTCAAAACCAACCCCGACACGACCGGCTTTCCGCCGTTCACCAATGAGTTCCTGCCGGGCGAAGGGATCTGAGACCGCCGACGGGATCGCCCCAGCCGAACCAACCGCCGGCCGACCCATACGACCCATACACTGCGCAGCGATGAGCACCACCCCCGACACACCCCCCCTCCGCACCTACCCCGCCTGGTCAGCGCTCGCCGCGCATTACGAGACGATCGGGGGGACGCACCTGCGCGAGCTGTTCGCCGCGGACCCCACGCGCGGGGAGCAGATGACGGCTGAGGCAGCGGGGCTATACCTGGACTACTCCAAGAACCGCGTGACCGACGAGACCCTGGGGCTGCTGGTAAAGCTCGCCGAGCAGTCGGGCGTGGCCGCGCGGATCGAGGCGATGTTCAAGGGCGAGCGGATCAATGTGTCGGAGAACCGGGCGGTGCTGCACGTGGCGCTGCGGATGCCGAAGAGCTCCTCACTGATGGTAGAGGGCATCGATGTGGTGAAGCAGGTGCACGAGGTCCTGGAGCGGATGACGGCCTTCGCCGAGCGCGTGCGCACCGGCGAGTGGAGGGGCCACACCGGAAGGGCGATCCGCAACGTGGTGAACATCGGGATCGGCGGCTCGGACCTCGGCCCGGTGATGGCGTATGAGGCGCTGCGCCACTACTCCAAGCGCGACATGACGTTCCGCTTCGTCTCCAACGTCGACGCGACCGACTTCGTCGAGGCGACGCGCGACCTCACCCCCGAGGAGACGTTGTTCATCGTCAGCTCGAAGACCTTCACGACGGTGGAGACGATGACGAACGCGCGCTCGGCACGGGAGTGGCTGATGGGGGGATTGGGAGGGGGCAGTGGTGGCGGCGAGGACGCGATCGCAAAGCACTTCGTCGCGGTCTCGACCAACGCGGAGCTGGTGTCGCAGTTCGGGATCGACACCGAGAACATGTTTGGCTTCTGGGACTGGGTGGGGGGCCGCTACTCGATGGACTCGGCGATCGGGCTCTCCACAATGCTGGCAATTGGCCCCGAGCGCTTCGAAGAGCTGCTGGCAGGCTTCCACGCGATCGACGAGCACTTCCGCAACACCCCCTTCGCACAGAACCTGCCCGTGCTGATGGGGCTGCTGTCCCTCTGGTATGGCAACTTCTTCGGCGCGGAGACGCACGGGGTGATGCCCTACGACCAGCATCTGAAGCGCTTCCCCGCGTACTTGCAGCAGCTGACGATGGAGTCCAACGGCAAGCGCGTGACGCTCGCAGGCGCCGAGGTGGACTACCAGACGGGCGCGGTGTACTGGGGCGAGCCGGGCACGAACGGCCAGCACAGCTTCTACCAGCTGCTGCACCAGGGCACGAAGCTGATCCCCGTCGACCTGATCGGCTTCGCCCAGAGCAACAACCCGCTCGGCGAGCACCACGACCTACTGATGTCGAACGTGTTCGCCCAGGCCGAGGCGCTGGCGTTCGGCAAGACGGCGGAGCAGGTCCGCGAAGAGGGCACCCCCGAGGCGATCGTCCCCCATCGCACGATGCCCGGCAATCGCCCCACCAACACGATCCTCGCCACCCGCCTGGACCCCCACACGCTCGGCGCGCTCGTGGCGCTGTATGAGCACAGCGTCTTCACCCAGGGCGCGATCTGGGGCGTCGACTCCTTCGACCAGTGGGGCGTGGAGCTCGGCAAGGCGCTGGCCAAGAAGATCGTCCCCGAGCTGCAGAGCGAGGCCGAGCCCAGCCTCGGCCACGACAGTTCGACCAACGCGCTGATCCGGCGCTACCGGTCGATACGCCCGCGTTGACGCACACCCCGAGAACCGTCACCCGCCGAGGATGAACCGCTCGACGGCGTTGGCGAAGCCCTCGGCCTCGTTGGAGGTGCTCACCAGCCGCGCCGCGCGTTGCACGTCCGGTGAGGCGTTGCCGACCGCGATCGGCAGGCCGGAGGCGGCGAACATCGCGACGTCGTTGCCGGCGTCCCCAATCGTCGCGATCGCCTCGGTGGGGATGCCGTAGCGAGCCGACAGGAAGCGCACGACGCTGCCCTTGTTGGCCTCGGGGTGGGTGACGTCGAGGTAGTAGGGCTGTGAGCGCGAGGCGGAGAGGCGCTCGCCGAAGCGCTCGGCGGCCGCCGACGCGGCGCGCGCCACCGCGTCGTGGTCGTCGCTCACGCCGACGATCTTGGCCACACCGTCGTGCAGACCCTCGAAGCTCTCCACCAGCGTGGGAGCGAACTGCACCGTGTGGCTTTCGTGCTCCACGCGCGGGCCGTGCAGGTCGCGCACGTACCACTCCTCGCCGCGGTACACCCACGCGCCGAGCGAGAACGACTCGAGCAGCAAGATGGTCTCACCCACCAGCTCGCCCGGGATCGCGCGCTCTTCGATCACCGTCAGGTCGGGGTTGACCATCGCACCGCCGTTGAATGCCCCCAGTGGCTTGCTCAACTGCAACGGCTCGAGGAACATCCGAAGGCCGCGCGGGGGTCGGCTGCTGGTCAGCGCGAACATGATGCCGGCCTCACCCAGCCGCCTGACGGCCGCGATCGCCCGCGGCGTCAGCTCCTTGGCCTTCGTCACCAGCGTGCCGTCCACGTCGGAGAGCACCAGCTTGATCGTGGTCGCGGCGCTCGGCTGCTGCTCGTCGGTCGGCTCCATCCAGAAACGCATGATGCCGGTTTCCCGTGCGCGGGGGCTCCTTGAACAGTCCGATCACCTCGCCTCCCCCCGCGGCGTGGTTATGCCAGCACCGCAACGCCCTTGATCACGAGGTAGAGCCCGAGCGCAGCGAGCACCCCGGTGATCAGGACGCGCGCGTTGGCGTGCATCCACGCATCGAGCCGGGCGATCGCCGATTTGGTCTCCTCGGGGCGGAACGACAGCATCGCGAGTGGGACGATCGCCGGCGAGAGCATCAGCACGTTGAACAGCAGGATCGCGAGCACCTGCTCCTGTTTGGAGACTTCGGCCACGACGATTTCCTTCATCGCGTCGATGTACCGCACGCTCGGGAAGTTCAGCACCACACCGGCGAAGAAGGCGAGCGCGGGCGGGCCTGAGAGCAGCCGCTCGTTCAGCGGCGGCTTGCTCGGCTTGCCTGGGTCGGGAGCCGGCTTAGCAGCCGCCCGCTTCGCTTTGAAGCGATCCGCGCGGCCGGTGCCCTTCAGGAAGGCGCCGGCCAGCAGCAGGCCGCCGACGACCAGGTCGAAGATCGGCCGCGAGGATGAGGAGTGCCCGCCGAAGACTTCGGTGTTGCTCGCCACCGTCACCACGCCGATACCGAGCCCGACGCTCCACGTGAAGGCGCCGGCGAAGTAGGCGCCGAGCATCCGTTTGGGGTGCTCGGAGGCGAGGGTCAACAGCACGACCGCGAGCAGCACGGGGTTCAGCGCGCAGCTCGCGCCGAGCAGGGCGACGTTGACGATCATGGAGCGCCCACCACACTAACCTGTGGCGATGGCGCGCATCGGTCTGCTCACCGGCGGCGGGGACTGCCCCGGGCTGAACGCCGTGATCCGCGCCGCCGTGCGCAGCGGGTTGGCGCGCGGCGAGCACAGCTTCCTTGGATTCCGCCACGGCTGGGCGGGGGTGCTGGAGGATGAGGCGATCGAGCTCGACCTGCAGAGCACCGTCGGCATCCTCCCCCGCGGCGGCACGATTCTAGGTACCTCGCGCACCAACCCGTTCGCCGAGGAGATGGGCGGCCTGGAGGCGATCCGCGCGACGCTGGAGCGCCGCGGCGTCGATGCGCTGATCCCAATCGGCGGCGAGGACACGCTCGGGGTGGCGCTGCTGCTGCACGAAGAGGGGATCCCGATCGTCGGGGTGCCGAAGACGATCGACAACGACCTCGGCGGCACCGACGTCACGTTCGGCTTCAACACCGCGGTGCAGATCGTCACCGACGCGATCGACCGTCTGCACACCACGGCGGAGTCCCACAACCGGGTGATGGTCGTCGAGGTGATGGGCCGCCACGCCGGCTGGATCGCCACGCACGCCGGGATCGCCGGCGGCGCCGACGCGATCCTCGTGCCCGAGCGCCCGTTCGACGTCGAGGAGGTGTGCGCGCACCTGCGCCGCCGCCACGAGCGCGGGCGCTCGTTCTCGATCGTGGTCGTTTCCGAGGGCGCGATCCCGCGCGAGGGCACGATGCAGACGGTGCGCAGCGACGCTACCGAGACCTTCCCCGGGCACGGCGATGCCGCCCATACTCTCGCCGGACGCGGCGACACCACTGGCGCCTTCTCCGGGCACAGCGACGCGACCGACGCCTTCGGCCACGCGCGCCTCGGCGGGATCGGCGTCACGCTCGAGCGCGAGATCGAGCAGCGCACCGGCTACGAGACGCGAGTCACGATTCTCGGCCACGTGCAGCGCGGTGGCACCCCGACAGCGTTCGACCGCGTGCTCGCCACCCGCTTCGGCGTCGCCGCGACGTATGCCGTTGCCAGCGGCCACTTCGGCAAGATGGTCGCCCTGCACGGCGCGCGGATCGCCGAGGTCGATCTCGCGCAGGCGTTGGCGGCGCCGAAGCTGCTCGACCCCGAGCTGTACGCGACGGCGGAGCTGTTCTTCGGGTAGAGGCCAATCATGCGCGCAATGGTGTTCGAGGAGGTGGGGCAGCCGCTGCGGGCGGTCGAGCGCCCGACCCCGGTGTCCGCGCCCGGCCAGCTGCTGCTGAAGGTGCACGCCTGCGGAGTGTGCCGCACCGATCTGCATCTGCTCGACGGCGAGGTGCAGATCGCCACACCGCCTCGGATCCTCGGCCACCAGATCGTCGCCACGGTCGAGTCCGACGGCCGCCGCGTCGGCGTCCCCTGGCTGGGATGGACCTGCGGCGAGTGCGCTTACTGCCGCTCCGGGCGCGAGAACCTCTGCCCGCTGGCGCGCTTCACCGGCCGAGACATCGACGGCGGCATGGCCGAGTACACGCTCGCCGACGAGCGCTTCTGCTTCGAGCTCCCACCCGGCTACCCCGACGCGCAGGCGGCGCCGCTGCTGTGTGCGGGGCTGATCGGCTACCGCGCACTGCGGATGGCAGGCCGCGCGCGGCGTCTCGGCCTGTACGGCTTCGGGGCCGCCGCCCACATCCTCGCCCAGGTCGCCATCTGGCAGGGGAGGCGCGTGTTCGCCTTCACCCGGCCCGGCGACATCCCCGCGCAGACCTTCGCGCTGGAGCTCGGCGCCACCTGGGCCGGGGGCTCGGACGAGTCGCCGCCCGAGCCGCTGGACGCCGCGATCGTATTCGCCCCCGACGGCGCGCTCGTCCCGATGGCGCTGCTCGCCCTCGCCCCCGGCGGCACTGTGGTGTGCGGCGGCATCCACATGAGCGACATCCCCTCCTTCCCCTACGCCGACCTGTGGGAGGAGCGCACGATCCGCTCGGTCGCCAACCTCACCCGCCGCGACGCCGAGGAGTTCCTCGCCCTCGCCCCGCGCATCCCGGTCAAGACCCAGGTCACCGCCTACCCGCTCGAGGACGCCAACGGTGCCCTCTCCGACCTGCGCGCGGGGCGCTTCACGGGGGCGGCGGTGCTGACGGTGTGATCGCTCATCCCCTAATGCGCTAGAATTCTGTACATGACTACTCTCCCTGTAGCGGATGCACGCGCCCAATTCTCCAGACTCGTGGAAGAAGCAACCACCACCCACGAGCGCTTCGAGATCACCCGCAGCGGTCAACGCGTTGCGGTTCTCCTCGGCGCAGACGACTTCGACTCGCTGCGCGAGACGATCGCCGTGCTCGGCGACACGGACCTACTACGCGATCACATCGAGGGCACCGCAGCCCTCGAGGCCGGTGGCAGCTTGGACGCAGACGGTCTGCGTCAGGCGATGTGCTCGGCGGGCCGGCTGCCGTCGGCGAAGTGAGCCAAGAGCCCTACAGGCTCGAAATCGCCGGCCCAGCAGTCCGGGCCCTGACAGAGTCTCTTCCGCCGAAGATAGCCGCTGCCGCCTACGCCTTCATCACTGGCGCACTGCTCGAGCACCCAAAGCGAGTGGGCAAGCCTCTGAACGCACCGCTCGCACCGGCATGGTCAGCGCGTCGGGGCGCATACCGGATCGTCTACCTCATCGACGACATCGCGAGGATCGTCAAGGTCACCGCTGTTCGGCATCGAAGCGACGCATACCGAACCTGATGCCAGCGCCAGCACTCATCATGTGCGTCGCCGCCAACCCCGCCCACTCCTCGTAGGGAGCGAAGAACACGCGCACCTCGGGCTCGTGGGCACGAACGTGAGGGTTGCCCCCACTCAGCGAGCGCCCTACCAGCTTCAGCAGGCCGACGTCGCCGGCCGGCACCTGGTCGTGGCGGCCCTGACCGTGCAGCGCGAGCATCTCCACGGTCCACGGGCCGATGCCCGGGATCGCGCGCAGCCGCTGCCACGTCCGCTCGTGATCGGGGGCTTGCAGGTCGATCCGCCCCCGCGCCACTTCGCGGGCCACGCGCACCAGCGTGCGCGCCCGGGCGCCGCCGAGGTCGAGCGATTGCAGCAGCGCCGGCGCCACGCCGGCGAGCGCCACCGGGGTCGGCACGTCGCGCAGGTCGCCACCGCCGCGCAGGTCGCCACCGCCGCGCAGATCGCCACCGCCGCGCCCCAGCCGCCGCACGATCCGCCGCTCGATCGCCGCGGCGCGCTCGAACTCGATCAGCTGCTCGCACACCGCCCACGCAAGCGCCTCCCACGGCTCGGGGCGCCGGCGCACCCGCAGCCACGGCCGGCGGCGCACCGACTCCCCGATCAACGGGTCGCGCGCGAAGCGGGTGTGGAACGCGCGCAGGTCCTCGTCCACCCCGAGCGCGAAGCGCATCCGCGCGATCCCGTGCTCGGCCGCCTCGCCGGTGGGGGCGCGGGCATCGAACACCACCCGATCGGCGGACGGCTGCCCGACGCGCACCACCACCGGCTGCTCGCCGTGGTGGAGCAGCCGTTCGAGCATGCCACCGCGGTGGCGTAGCACCCCATCCATGCCACCGTGCGCCGGCAGGCGGAATGGCCACGGGGGCCGCACCTCGACAACGCTAGTTACGGCCACCGAGCAGGTGCACGTCAACGAGCAGCGAGCGGCTGCCGACGATGTGGACGAGCTCACCCATCCCGCGTGAACCGCGGCCGCGCCGTGCGCTCGCTCGCATGAGTTCGCGGCGCTGTTGACGACGGTGGGCAAGCCCCACCATCGCCGCACCGGCGACGAAGCTGCCGGCGGCCACGGCCGCGGCCTGCACAGCCGGCACCACTGCACGCGCTTCCGAACGCTCGGGAAGCGACCGGGCCGAAGACGCCACCACGACGGCGTCCACTTCCTCGGTGTCGCCGCCGGCGGATCGGGGCGCGTCGGGTTGGAGCGAGTCACTCACCCGCCGAAGTGTACGGAGCCCCTCGGACCCTACGCCGAGGCGAGCGCGGCGTCGGCGGGAACGGGCTCGCTGGGCGTGCCGTCGAACACCCGCTCGTACATCCGGTAGCGCTTGACGACGCGGCCCCCCATCGCCTCCATGCCACGGTTCATCGCCGTGTTGGTCTCGAGGATCCAGCCCATCTCGCCGCCCTTCTGGGGGCGCGCTTCGGCAGCGTCGAAGTGCATCTGGTAGAGCTTCGCCGCAATGCCGGTGTGCTGGTACTCGGGTCGCACGCCCAACCAGCCAACGCGCACCCGGGTCATGATGGAGCCCTTGCGCAGGAAGTGCCACCAACCGAGCGGCAAAAGGCGCCCTTTCATCTTTTCCAGCACCTGGTTGAGATCGGGAATCGTGATCGCCATGCCGACCACCTCGCCGGTGTCTTCGCGCTCGGCGATCATGAACCAGTGCTTGTCGAAGGCGAGCTGCAGCTCCTGGGCGAGGGCGTCGAGATCCTTCTTGTCGTACGGCACGAAGTCCCAGTTCTTCGACCACGCTTCGTTGTAGACCTCGCCGAAGAACTCCATGTCTTTGCGCAGCTGGCGGCGGCGCATCGGGCGCACGCGGATCCCGTGCTCGTTCTGCGCCTTGTCGGCGAGCTCCCAGATCACCGGTAGCACCCGGTCGCGTTCGGTCACCTCGAGTTTCCACATCAGCAGGTCCATCGCCTTGCTCATCCCCGCTTCCTCCAGCAGACGCTGGTAGTAGGGCGGGTGCCACGGCTGGTGGATCATCGGGCGCACGTCGAAGCCCTCGACCAGGATGCCGCACTCGTCGTTCATCGCGAAGTCGGCAGGTCCGACCATCTGCTCGCAGCCGCGCTCCCGCAGCCACGCCTGTGCGGCGTCGAGCAGTGCCTGGAGGGCCTCGAGGTCCTCCTCGAACTCCAGGAAGCCAAACCAGCCCCACTTGGAGTCGTGCTGGGTGTTGAAGGCGTGGTTGATCTGCGCGGTGATCCTGCCGACCACGCGGCCCGCGCGGCGGGCCAGGAAGTATTCGGCCTCGCCGTGGGCGAAGAAGGCGTTCATGCGCCGGTTGAGGAAGATGCGCCGCTCGAGCTTCAGCGGCGGCACCCACAGCGGGTGGTTAGCATGCAGGCGAAAGGGCAGGTCGATGAACCGCTTCAGGTCACTCCCGCCCGCCACCGGGCTGACTTCGACGCTCACAGCCACGGCACCCTACACCCAACGCGCCCGCGACCACATGGCCACCAGCACCAACCAGCCACCGACCGCCGGCGAGAGCCAACAGCCCCCCAAGGACGTCTTCGCCAAGGCCCGCCACCACGAGCGCGCCGAGATCCTCGCCGCCGGGCGCGAGGCGGGAATCCTCCCCTACTTCCACGTTCTCACCTCCCCGGCGATGCCGGTGGTGGAGATGGAGGGCGCCCAGCGGATCATGCTGGGCTCAAACAACTACCTCGGCCTCACCGGCGACGAGCGCGTGCTGGCGGGCGCGCAGGATGCGCTGCACCGCTACGGCACCGGCCTCACCGGCAGCCGTCCGCTGAACGGCACGACGCCGCTGCACCTCGAACTGGAGGCCGAGATCGCCGAGTGGATGGGGAGCGAGGACGCGCTGGTGTTCACCACCGGGCACCAGGCCAACCTCGGCACGCTCGGCACGATCCTCGGCGTGGGCGACACGGTGATCGCCGACTCCGGCGACCACGCTTCGATCCTCGACGGCTGCTTGCTCTCGCGCGCGAAGCTCCGCCCCTTCCGCCACAACCGGTTGGAGAAGCTGGAGAAGATGCTCGGGCGCGCGGAGGGCGACGGCGGCGGCGTGCTGGTGGTCGTCGACGGTGTGTTCTCGATGGAGGGCGACATCGCCCCGCTGAGCGAGATCTGCGCGCTGTGCGAGCGCCACGGCGCGCGGCTGATGGTGGACGAGGCGCACGGCGCCGGGGTGCTGGGCGCGCGCGGCGCCGGCACCGCCGAGCTGCTGGGCCTGGAGGATCGGGTGGACCTGAGGGTGGGCACCTTCTCGAAGTCGCTGGCCTCGTGCGGCGGCTTCGTGGCAGGACCGGCAGACGTGCTGGAGTACCTGCGCTACTACTCGCGCGCCTTCATCTTCACCGCCTCCGCGGTGCCCGCCGCACTCGGCGCCGCGCTCGCCGCGCTGCGCGTGCTGCGCTCCCCAGACGGGGAGACGCTGCTGGCGAGGGTGCTCGACAACGCGTGGCGGTTGCGCGACGGCCTTGAGCAGCTGGGCTTCGCGGTGGTCGCCCCGCAGCCACTGCCGGCCCGCCCCTCCGTCGCGGCAGCCCCGGGGGTGCGTACCGACGCAAACGGCGCCCCGACGATCGTCACGCCGATCGTGCCGGTGCTGGTGGGCGACGACTGGAAGGCGGCGCTGCTGTGGAGGGCCTTGTACGACGAGGGCGTGTTCGTCAACACTGCGCTGCACCCAGCCGTGCCACCCGGAGGAGCGCTGCTGCGTACGAGTGTGATGGCCACCCACGACGAGGCTGTGATCGATCGCGCCCTCGACGCCTTCGCGCGGGTCAAGGGAGCGTTCGAGGCCGAGCACGGTCCACTGCCCGGTCCGAAAGAAAAAGATCGCTTTTAGCGCACGATCTGTCTTAAAAGTGTTGACCGCGGCGCCCCGCTGGCGTAGCTTGATGGAGCGCTTTGCTTCAACGCTCGGAACTAGCTCCAATGTCACCGGTAGAGGGGTGCCGAGGACAGGTGGGATGTCCGGTGGGCGGGCGATGAGCGATCGTTGCGAGCGCGCTACTCGTTAAAAAAATCAAGCAAGTGTGTTGTGCCCCGCGGTGGACTCCCGTGGCGCGCACAACGGGGAGTGAGACCAAATGAGCGCGACAGCGACGCTGGCCCCTGCCGGTCCTCAATACATGCGTGCCCTCGAACGCGCCAACAAGGTGCGCCTCGCCCGCGCCGACCTCAAGCGACGAATCGCCACCGGCGAGCTCCCGGCCGCGGAGGTGATCGTCCAGTGTCCCTGGGAGGCCCAGAGCATGACGATCGCCGACCTGTTGATGAGCCAGCGCCGCTGGGGGGAGAGCCGCTGTCGCAAGCTGCTGGCACAGTTGCAGATCTCCGAATCCAAGAGCCTCGCCTCGCTGACCGACCGACAAAGACAGACGCTCGCCGCGGTGTGCCGTGAGCAGGGCGCCATCCCCGCCCTCAGCCGGTGAGCAGGCCTTCGGCGCGGGGCTTCGGCCCCCGCCGTTCCCGCCGCGCGCGCCTCCGCGGAGATGAGGTGTTCTGCCGTGCTCGGCTGCGCCACGGTTCAACGCGCCGGGCCTGTGTTCGACCGGCGTATGCTGGCGGGTGCGCACCGACCCCGGCCATGCACGGGACGGTGCTGCCTCGCATCGAGAGACGCCGCGCGCCGGGGGCAAACTGTCTCGCATCGGAGAGACGCCGCGCGCCGTGAGCGCGCGGCCACGGTAACGGACAGCCAGAGGAGAGCTTCAGCTGCCACCACCCGGCGAGCATGCCGATCAGGCCGAGGCGGGGACGTACCTCCCACACGCCGCAGCCCCGTTCGCCGAGGTCGGCAACACGCAGGCGCACGAACCGGTAGCGGCCGGGCTCCAGCCGCATCCGTTCCAGGAGGTCGCGCGAGCGCAGCTCCAGCTCCGAGCGCTCGCCGGCCTGTGACTGCGCCCTGCGCAGGCACATCACCAGCCGGTCGCGCTCACGCTCCAGCTCGGCGAGGGAGAGCAGCCGCGGGCCGGCGGCGCACTCGGGTGCGCCGAAAGGTCCCGGGGAAATGTGGGGAAAGCCGCGCGCGACGATCCCCGAGAGCTCACCCTCCAGCTTGGCCACCTGCGCGCGAAGCGACTCGCGCGCGGCGCGCTCGGCATCGGCACGCTCCTCCGTCGACAGACGGCTGCGCGGTACGTCGCGATCCACCGTGAGCTGCTCGGTTGCGGCCACTTCCGGCTCCTCCTCGGCTCTAGCCTTTGGGGAATTCTACCAGCGCAGGGCGACTCTTTACCAGAGTCCTTCGAGCATCGTTCTGCCCTCACCACGGTCCTTCGAGCATCGCGCTGCACATCCACAGCGCCTCCTCGACATGCAGCGAGGGCACGCCGGGAACCTGAAGCGTGAACAGCGCGACCTCGCCCGAGCCCGCGCCGGCGGCGTGGCCGGGGGCGATCTCGCCGAACAGCACCGCCACCGCGCACCGGGCGTCGGCCACAACCAAGCGGCCGGCGGGCAGCAGGGGCGCATTGGACGATCTGGTCGGGTCTCCAAATTTCTCACCTTCGCGGCTGGAGCGGATCCCGAGCGGGTCTTGAACGGTGCCGGCATCGAACGCCCACACCGGCACACCGGTGTCCACCAGCGTGATCAGCAGCGCATCGGCGAGCAGATGGTGGGAGTGAAAGCCGCCCTGCATCATCCGCGCGAACATCGCCTCCTCGACCGGCGTGCGCACCACGTCGGGATCTAGCCCGATGTGCCTGAAGAAGACGCGATAGGCGGCGGGTACAGGGCGCTGGCGCAGGCCGACCGCGTGCGCCCCGCCCCAGCGGTTGGAGAGGGCGTCCAAGCGCCGCTTCACCGTCGGCGGGGAGTCCCGGCGCAGGCGTGCGACGGAGGAGCGAGTGTGGATCAAATGCAGTCCGGGCAGCTCTTCGGAGACCTCGCGCTCGCACCAGCCCCGCGTGGGCTCGGGCCGCTCGCCATCGTCGTCGGAGGGAGAGGGCTCGGGGCTCATTGCGGTGCCCTCCATCCGTGAGCAACGGACGCCGCCACCAATTCACCCACGCGCCTGCGTAGCACGGCGGGGGAAGGCGTGGTGAGCAAAGCCTTGCTCTGCACGACCCCACCAGGGTAGGCGAACGTGATCTGGGGGCAGCTGGCCATCGCGTACAGCCCGGGCAGCACCCCTTCGGAGTCGATGCCTACCGGGAAGGTGAGGCGCTCGGAGCGGACCAAAGCCCGCAGCGAGGAGCGTTCGCCTTTGATCGCCACCGCGGCGAAGCGCACGCCGGAGAACGACCCGCCCGCCCGTGAGAGCGTCTGCATCTCGCCGAGGACGCCGTCGCAGGCGGAGCCGTCGATGAACAGCGCCAGCACCACCGGCCCCTGTGCGTAGAGCTGGCAGACGTTGAGGATCTGAGGGCCCCTCACCGTGCAGGCCGCGTGCTTGGCGGGGCCGTCGTTGGGATGTGTGGCGACGTTGACGGAGCCCTGCAGATCGCCGGTGGCGAGCGGTGCCGCGAAGGGCGGCATCTGCCTCCCGGGGGCGATGCCCGCCAAACCGTTGGAGGGCGTGACGATCGTGTTGATGGTGATCAGGATCAGGATCACGATCGCCAGCACACCCACCCAGCGACCGCCATGTGGGGTGGCGAACGGGCCGCCGCGTCGCCGCTCAGGCGGGCTCATGGCGCGGGCGCCGGCGGGGGCGGAATCGCTGGCCGCCCGCGCCCGGGACGATGCCCCGCCACCCCAAGCCACCCGGCTCGGCGAGCAGCAGCGCCGCGGGCAGCGCAACCAACACGCCGACGAGCGAGACGCTGAGATCGATCAAAGTGACGATCCCGAAGTCGCGGAGCATGGCGATGTCGGAGAGCACCAACACGCCGAAGCCGACGATCGCGGTGACGCCGGAGGCCGCGACGGCGGCTCCGGTACGCGCGTAGGTGAGCCGCAGCGCCTCGGGCAGCGACAGGCCGGAGGCCCGCTCCTGGCGCAGGCGCTCGGAGAGCAGCACGCTGAACTCGGTGGAGATGGCGATCACCAGGGCGGAGAGCGTGACCGACATAGGGTTGAGCGGCACCCTGATGGCGAACACCACGAGCGCCGACCATCCGGTGGCGAGCAGCACCGGCAGCAGCGGCGCCAGCGCCCGGCGGCGGTCGCCGCGGAAGGCGATCAGCAGCACCAGCGCCGCGGCGGCGATCCCCGCGAGCAGCGTCAAAACGCGCCGCCACGGCGAGGCCACGATCGCGCCCGACTGAGCGGCGAGGACGGGCAGCCCGACCAGCTGTACGCTCAACCCGGGCGGAGGGTGCAAAGCGGCGCGCATCGCTTCGATCACGCGCTGCTGTTCGGCGAGCGGCATCAGGCGGATGCCGAATGCGAGCGTGGCGGCCCGCCTGTTGGCGGTGATGGTGTTCTGCGAGAAGTAGGCTGGGATCGTCCGCAACAGGCCGCTCACCTCGGCGGGGGTGAGCTTGGAGGTGGTGGGCGAGGACTTGGCGGGGGCGGAGGATTTGGATGGGGATTTTTTGGAGGAGGGGGAGGGGGCTGTCGCGGCAGAGCCGGCGGAGCCGCTGGAAGAGGCGCTCGTCCCGAGAGCTCCCCCTTCGAACAGGGTGGGCAGCGAGAAGGCCGGACAGAGCCGCGCGCGGCCGCAGCCGCGGGTGGGGGTGTAGCCGAAGCGGCGCAGCACCGCGCTCTGGTAGGCGCTCATCCATTCGATCGTCTTTGGCGTGGCGACGTTCTTGCCGGACACCATCAGATCGATTTCTCCGCCGACCCCGGAGGCGGCCTCGAGCGCGTTGAGGGCGCGCAGCGAAGCGAGGTTCTGGGGCACCAGCTTTTCGAGGTTGGTTTCGACGTGCGTCTGTGTGTCGAGCGCCCAACCGAGCACGGCGAAAGCGAGGCCGACGGCGATCACGCGGCCGGGGTTGCGCACCGCGTAGCCGAGCGCCGCGCGGGAGAGCAGGCGCGTAAGCGGGTTGTCGCGCACCAGCTCCTGCGCCCCGCGCCAGGACGATGCCAAACTCCCCCCACCACGCGGCCTCGGAGAGGTTGCTCCCCCCGCAAGCGCCAGCACGGCAGACCCGGCGGTGAGCGCGCAGAGCAGGGCGATCCCGATGCCGACGACCAGCAGCAGGGCGAAGCCCCGCACGGTGGGCACGGGCGAGAGCGTCATCACCAGCAGCGCGGCGGAGCCGGCGGCGGCGGCGGCGAGAATCGTGGGTCCGGCAGCCGCGGCCGCCTGCCGGATCGCGGTTGGGGCGTCCGGCGCCCCCGCCGCGCGCGCCTCCTGCACCCGCGACTGGAACTGGATCGCGTAGTCGACGGCCAGCCCCACCAGCACAGGCAGGACCGCGACTTGAGCGACGGTCAAGGAGGCGCCGACGGCGGCGAGCGCTCCGAAGGTGAGCGCCACGGCAAGCATGGCGACCGCCAGCGGCAGCATCCGCGGGCGCCCGCGGAAGACGAGGCTGAGCGCGGCTGCCATCGCGAGCAGCACCGCCACCAGCAGCAGCTCGATCGAGCGGGCGATCGAGCTGGTGAGTTCGTCGACGATCACCGGCTGGCCGGTGATCAGGTAGTGCTCGCCGTGCTGCAACCGCCACTGGGGCATCGTCAGCGCCCGGCGGATCACGGCGATGGTGTGCGTGCGCTGCGCTTCGCTAAGCCCCGCCTTCATACGCACCGAGATCAGCGCCGCTTCGCGTCCGGGGAAGAGGTAGGCAAAGCGTTGCTTGGGGGTGCCCGGCAGCTTCGCGGTGTTGTCGAACGCGAGCGTGTAGACGAAGCTCGGGTCGTTGAGCGTGGGCGGCGCGCTAATCCCGTACTGGGCCCCCAGCAGCTCGAGCTGCTGGGCGTAGCGTTCGCGCGTGATCTTGCCGGCTTCTTCGGCGAGCGTGTCAGCTTCGGCGTCACCGCGGCCCTGCGCGAGCGCCAGGCGGCGCACGGCGTGTTCGTTCTGCGCCGCCTCGCGCTCGGCCTGATTGCCCTGCGTGGTGAGCAGCCCGTCGATCTGTTCGACCGCCTCGTTGACGAACGTGCCGGGGCCGATCACGACCTTGACGGTGCCCAGCCGGTCGAGCTGGGCACAGGGCCCGTTGGTGCCTCCCTCGTGCGGCAGCCCGGCAGCGGGAACTTTGCCTGCGAGGCACCCCTCGAGGCCCAGCAGGCGGTCGATGTCGGCGCTCAGCAGCATGTCCTCCAGGTTGCCCTTCACCAGCACGTCGACCGGCTCTTCGCCGAACGAGCGGTAGTAGCTCTGCGTGGCGCGATAGCCCGTGGAAGAGCGCCCGACGAAGGTGTCGGTCGCGGCACTCGGACGCAGGCTCAGCGCCAGCCCGGCGCCGCCCAGCCCGAGCAGCCCCATCACCACCACGACCAGCAGCGGTCGCCGGGCGGCGCCACCAGCGAGGGCGGATAGCAGTCGCGCGACGCTCACAAGAAGAGGCTAGCCCGACCCGAGCACCACGCCGCCGGTTACTCCATCCCCAGCGGCCCGGCCGATTCGCCGGAGAGGAACTGGCGCACGAACGGGTTTTCCGAGGCGAACAGCTCGGCGGCGGGACCCGATTCGACGATCCGCCCCCGCCACAGGATCGAGATGTGCTCGGCGACGCGCCGAGCGGAGAGGATGTCGTGGGTGATCACCACGTAGGTGCCGCCGTTCTCGGCGTGGACTTCCTTGATCAGCTCGCACAGCAGCGCGGTGCGCACCGGGTCGAGGCCGGAGTCGGGCTCGTCGAACAGCACGATCTCGGGGTCGAGCACGAGTGCGCGGGCGAACCCGGCGCGCTTGCGCATCCCGCCCGAGAGCTCGTTGGGCATCTTCTCGTTGGCATCGCCGAGGCCGACCTCGCGCAGGCGTCGGTTGACGATCTCGGCGATCTCCTCCTCCCCCTTCTCGGTGTGCTGGCGCAGGGGGAAGGCGACGTTGTCGTAGAGGTTGAGCGAGCCAAAGAGAGCGCCGTCCTGGAAGAGCACGCCGAACTTCTTGCGCAGCGCGAAGAGGTCGTCGTCGGCGAGTGCGGGGATCGACTGCCCGGCGACGATCACGTCGCCCTGGTCGGGGTAGAGCAGGCCGACGATGTGCTTGATGCACACCGACTTGCCGGTGCCCGACGGGCCGAGGATCATCGAGACCTGACCTTCGGGGATACCGAGGTTGAGCCCGCGCAGCACCCGGTTGGCGCCGAACGCCTTGTGCACGTCGATGAACTCGATCGCGTCGGGGACGTCGGTGGGGCGGCTGGAGCCGGTGTGGTACCGAAAGTCCTCCGCCTCGGTCTCGCTGGCGGCGTCGCGCTCGCTCGCCACCTCAGCCTCCGATCGGCGCCCTGGGGTTGGCCCCCCAGAAGATCTGGGTCCCCAGCATTCCAATGATGTGAACGAGTACGATATTCATGACCATGGACTTGGCTGTGGCCGTACCAACCCCTACGGGGCCTCCGGAGGCGTTGTAACCGTAGTAACAGCCAACCAGCACGATTGCGGTGGCCATCACCATCGCCTTGATCAGGCTGTAGAGGAAATCGGGTGGGTTCTGGAACTGCCAGAAGATCAGCTCATACCCGCCGGAGGAGACCACCCCCACCTGCTGCACCACGGCTATGTAGGAGGCGAGGAAGGCGCCGCCGATCCCGGCGAGGTAAATGAACGGCAGCACCATCCAGGCGGCGAGCAGGCGGGTGGCGCAGAGGAAGGTGAGGGAGTCGATCCCCATCACCTCCAGCGCATCGATCTCGTCGGAGATGCGCATCGCGCCCAGCTCCGCCACGATCCCAGTGCCGACCTTCGCCGACATCATGTAGCCGAAGGCGTAGGGGATGATCTCGCGCAGGTCACACCACGCGGTGAACACGCCCGAGTAGGCAGGCGCCCCCTGGGCCTGGGTGAAGTAGGCGCCCTGGATCCCGCACTGCAACCCGAGGATGAACATCAGCGCCCAGATGATCAGCGTCGAGGAGATGATCAGGATGCCTGCCTGGCGCAACGTCTCGCCGAAGAAGCGGAAGACGCGCAGGCTGTAGACGTCGCCCATGATTTTGCCGCCGAAGCCGGCGATTTCGCCCGATGCGGCGATCCATTCCCGAGGCAGCGCCAGCCATTCGTTCATTATTTGATCACCAGGATCTGGGGGTGCGTCGCCAGCAGCGTCTGCTCGAAGACGTAGTCGAACGCGAAGATCGCGAGGAACGTGATGACGACCGCCTGGTTGACCGCGCGGCCGACGCCCTCGGCGCCGCCGGACGCGGTCATGCCCTTGTAGCAGCACACGATTGCGATGATCGCGCCGAACAGGGTGGCCTTCAGCGCCGAGCCCCACATGTCGGTGGTGTCGGCGTTGGCGAAGAAGGTGTTCCAGAACGGCCCCAGCGGATACCCGTTGACGAGCTCGGCGAGGATCCCGCCGAAGATCCCAAACAGGATCGCGTAGATGTTGAACAGGCCCGTCACCAGCATCAGCGCGAGGAAGCGGGGCACCACGAGGTTCTTGATCGGGTCCACCCCCAGCACCTGCAGCGCGTCGAGCTCCTCGCGGATCTTGCGCGCGCCAAGGTCGGCGGTGATCGCCGTGCCGGCGACCCCGGCGAGCACGATCGCGGTCACGTCGGGGCCGATCTCGCGGATCGCGCCCAGCACGAAGAAGCCGCCGAGGCGGTCGAGCGCGCCGAACAGCGTGAGGAAGTTGGCCGCCTGCAAGCCAGGCGCGGCGTAGTCGATGCACACCGTCGACACCAGCAGCGGAAACCAGCACAGGCGCAGCGCAAACAGGAACTGCGAGACGAACTCCCCCCCGTATGGGTAGGGAGGCCGCAGCGCCGACCTGACCGTCCTGCCGGTCAGGATCATCATGTCCCCGACTTCCTCGATGAAGTTCCTCGCCGGGAGGAACGCCCGCTCCGTCGCACTGCGAACCACTGCTCTACCTACCCCTCCTCGGGTGGACAGTCCACGGCAAGTGTACGCCGATGGTAGAACTCTACGCGATGCACTGGCGTAGCGCCACCCCTCGGGCCGCAACTCCTTCACGTGTCTGGCCGGCCACTCCCCCCGCTGGTATCGTGAGGGCGCTGTGAGGGGGAGTCGCGTGGTCAGGGCGGTGCTGCTCAGCGTCTGCGGAGCGTTGGCCGGCGTGCTCGCGGCGGGCTGCGGCTCATCCCGCCAGCAGAACGCCTCCGAACCGAAGGGCCACTACAGGGTGGCGATCACGCGCGCGAGCTTCCCCACCGACCAGGCCGTGGCACGGCCGGCGCAGCTGGTGCTGGACGTGCGCAACACCGGCGCGCACACGCTGCCTGACGTCACCGTGGCAGTGACCTCCTTCGACTACCTCAGCGACTACCCCAACCTCGCCAGCCGCCAGCGCCCGATCTGGGTCGTCGACGAGGGCCCCGGGCGGGCCGCCAACCCGCCGGTCGAAACGGTGGAGGTGGACCCGCCCGGCAGCGGCACCACCGCCACTTACAACGTCTGGGCACTCGGGCCGCTGGCGCCCGGCGCGACGCGCAGCTTCGTGTGGAGCGTCTCCCCCGTCAAGCCGGGGACGCACAAGCTCTCCTACCGGGTGTACGCGGGCCTCAACGGCAACGCGCAGGCCCGGCTCGCCGACGGCTCTCCGCCACAGGGCAGCTTCGACGTGGACGTCGCCGACCTCCCGCCCCCAACCCACGTCGATCCGGCGACCGGCAAGGTGGTCGCGGGGCCGTACGTACCTTCGGAAGGGTAGGTCTCACAGCGGCCTCCGTTTGGGTCCGCTGCCGAAGGTAGGTCTCACGGCGGCCTCTGTTTGGCCCGCTGGCGAAGGTGTCTCACGACGGCCTCCATTTGGCCCGCTGTCGAAAGATCGCACGGGGGATTTCGCCAGTCGAGCGACACCCGGGCGCTCGGAGGGGTCTACGATTCATGTTCGGCCCGATCCCTCGGAGGGGTGGGTCTGTGCAGGGCAGGCGGCGACGCCCACACCGGCTTCGGGCGCCCGCTCATATCGATCGCGACGAGGAGGAACAGAACCCCCCCATGCCCAGGACACGCCAGCAGAACGTCACCGCCGCGCAGTGGAGCGCCAACGGCTCGGCGCTCGGATCACCCGATCTGACCCTTCCGGGCAACCAGGTCTTCGCCTCGAACGTCTTCAGCCCATCGGTGCAGCGCACCCGCCTGCCCAAGCATGTCTACAAGGCGCTGCAGAAGACGCTGGAGCGCGGCGAGGCGCTCGATACGACGCTGGCGGACTCTGTCGCCCAGGCGATGAAGGAGTGGGCGATGGAGAAGGGCGCCACCCACTACACCCACTGGTTTCAGCCGCTGACAGGCTCCACCGCCGAGAAGCACGACTCCTTCTACGGCCCCGCCGGGGACGGAACCGCGATCGCCGAGTTCTCCGGCAAGGAGCTGATCCAGGGCGAGCCGGACGCCTCCTCGTTCCCGACCGGCGGCATCCGCGCCACCTTCGAGGCGCGCGGCTACACCGCCTGGGACCCGACCTCGCCGGCGTTCATCCTGGAGAACCCCAACGGCGCGCTGCTGTGCATCCCCACCGCGTTCACCTCCTGGACCGGCGAGGCGCTCGACCACAAGATCCCGCTGCTGCGCTCGATGGATGCGCTGTCGGGGGCCGCGATCGGCGCGCTGAAGCTTCTTGACGTCGACGCCCGGCGGGTGTTCACGACGATCGGCTGCGAGCAGGAGTACTTCCTGATCGACGAGCAGTACTACTTCGAACGGCCCGACCTGCTGACGACCGGCCGCACGCTGTTCGGAGCCAAACCGGCGAAGGGGCACGAGCTCGACGACCACTACTTCGGGTCGATTCCCGAGCGCGTGCTCGCATACATGCTCGAGGTCGAGCTGGAGCTGGCCCAGCTCGGCATTCCGATCAAGACGCGCCACAACGAGGTGGCGCCCAACCAGTTCGAGGTCGCGCCGATCTTCGAGAACTCAAACGTCGGCTCCGACCACCAGATGGTGACGATGCAGGTGATGCAGAACACCGCGCGGCGCTACGGGCTGGTGTGCCTGCTGCACGAGAAGCCGTTCGCCGGCGTCAACGGCTCGGGCAAGCACAACAACTGGTCGATGGGCACCGACACCGGCATCAACCTGCTCGACCCGGGGGACACGCCCGCGGAGAACCTGCAGTTCCTGTTCTTCTGCGCCGCGGTGATCCAGGCGGTCAACAAGCATCAGCAGCTGCTGCGTGCCTCGATCGCCTCGGCCGGCCAGGACTTCCGGCTGGGCGCCAACGAGGCGCCGCCGGCGATCATCTCGATCTTCCTGGGCGCCGAGCTCGAGAAGGTCTTCACGGCGATCGAGTCGGGCAAAGCGCTCGCCTCCAAGCCCGGCTCGTTCCTGGGGCTCGGCACGCCGGTGCTGCCGCCGATGCCGCTGCACGGCGGCGACCGCAACCGCACCAGCCCGTTCGCGTTCACCGGCAACAAGTTCGAGTTCCGCGCACTCGGCTCCTCGAGCTCGCCGGCGTTCCCCAACACGGTGCTGAACACGATCGTGGCCGAGTCCGTCGAGGAACTGGCCGACAAGCTGACGGCGGCACTCAAAAAGTCCGGCGCGACGCTGGAGAAGGCGGTCGCGAGCGTCGTCAAGGACGCGTGGGCGGCCAACAAGCAGGTGGTCTTCGACGGCGACGGCTACTCCGAGGCGTGGCACAAAGAGGCCGCCAAACGAGGCCTCGCCAACCTGAAATCAACCGTCGAGGCGCTGCCGTGGCTGACCAACAAACAGACCATCGCGGCGTTCAAAAAGTACAAAGTGCTCTCCAAGCGGGAGCTCGAGTCCCGCGAAGAGGTCTTCACCGAGCAGTACGTGATCAAGGTCAACATCGAGGCCGAGACGGCCGCGACGATGGCCCGCACGATGCTGCTGCCGGCGGCCGTCCGCTACCTCAACGAAGTCCGCGACACCGGCTTGGAGGAGCTGGTCGGCGAGATCGAGCCGCTGGTGAAGGAGCTGCACTTCGCGATCCTCAAGCTCGAGGAGGCCAACCTCGACGAGAACCACCCCGAGGATGTTCACAAGGAGGCCGAGTACATGCGCGACGGGGCGATGCCGGCGATGGACGACGTGCGTGACGTCGCCGACCGTCTCGAGAAGTTGGTGGCCGACGACCTCTGGCCGCTGCCGAAGTACTCGGAGATGCTGTTTATTAAGTGACGGCCAGCCGCGCGAGCACCTCCGTGCGGTCGGTGCCGTGGGCGCGCAGCACGCGATCGAACTCCTCGCCGTAGATGCGCATTACGGCGAGGAGCAGGTCCTTGGTGCCCACGCCCCCGGCACCCCGCTGCGCGGCGATCGCCACCGCCTCCTCGCTCACCAGCGCGACAGGGTCCCGCTCGGCCGCGCCGGGGGCGTGGGCTGCCGGTTCGCGCTCATGGCCCTCGCCATCCTCCGTTTCGAACGCCCCCTCGCTGACGCCCAGCGCCTGCAGCGCGATCCCCGACTCGCCGTGCAATCTCAGCACTCGCAGCCAGCGCTCGGCCTCGCCCTCGGGGGTGCGCGCGAACGGCATCGCGGTGGCGGCGATCCCGAGCGCCATCGCCGCGTCGGGGGCCAGTGTCGTCGCGGTGCTCACGGCGTCGACCCCACCATCGCCCCCACCCCGGCACGCCCACGCGCGAGCGCGGTCGGCAAATGGGTGACGCTGTCGCGTCGCAGCCTCACGCTCGGCCGGCCGCCGGCCGCGGCAGGGCGCAGCGCGACGATCGCGGTGCCCGCCATGCCCGCGGCGTGACGCGCATTGGCGATCAGTTCGGGGATCTCCCCCCGCTGCACCCCGCAGGCGAGCAGCAGCTGCTCGGCGCGGCGATTGGAGGGCGTCTCGCGGTCGAACTCCAACTCCTCGAGGAGCACCGCCGGCGCGGCGAGGTCCCCTGCGATGTTGAGCACACATGCGGCCATGTCGTCGGAACGTGTATCGGTCGCTTCCGCCACGCGCTGTAGCAGCTGCGATGCATTCGCCGCGGCCCCCATCTCGGCAAGCGCACAGGTGAGCCGCCCCGCGCCGAACAGCTCGCCGGCGGTGCGCGCCTCGGTGACGCCGTCGGTGAAGAAGCACACCCGCGCCCCGCCGGGCACTGCCACCGTGGTTTGGCGCGAGCCGGTGCGCATACCCGCGCCGATCGGCGGCGCGGCGCAGACGGTGATCGGCGCGATCGATCCCGAGCCGACGACTAGCGGCGGGGGGTGGCCGGCGCAGGCATACACCAGGGTGCGCTCATCCGGGTCGTAGGTGGCCACCACGACGGTGGCAAACGATCCGCCGAGCTGGCGCTCCAGCACGCTCTCTGCCGTCTGCACAGCCACCCGCGGCGAAAGACCGGCCTCCATATAGGCGCGCAACGTGAAGCGCACGAGCGCGGTGTGCGGCAACGCCTGGCGGCCGTGGCCGGAGATGTCTCCGAGGATCACCGCCACCCGGCCGTCGCCGAGCGCGAACACGTCGTAGAAGTCGCCCCCCGCGCCGGGGCCGTCGGCCGGCCGGTAGGCGGCCGAGGTGCCCACGACGCCGAGCTGCTTCGGGGTCTCCGGAAGCAGCGCGGCCTGCAGCAAACCGACATCCTCCAGCAGTTCGCCGCGCTGGCGCTCCAATCGCCGCGCGCGCATCGCAGCCAGCCACGAGCGCGTGCCGAGCGCCAGCGAAAGCGACAGCAACAGCCCGAGCAGGAACCGCACCGGCAGGGGCACCACGTCGGCGAACTTGGTGATCGTGGTTACCAGTGGCGAGCTGGGCGTCCGCGGCGAGGAGCGCGGCTTTGCCGCCCCTTGGCGCGCGCCACGCGTCGCTCCCCGCCGCGACGCCTTCGTGCCCGCCTCCCCGCCGGCGGCGAGCGCTCGCGGCGAGGACGCGGCGGGATGCCCCGCCGTGCGGTGGATAGCGCTTCCGCTGCCATCCCCCCGCCACGCGGCCTGGTGGTGTGGGCGATCATCGGCGTGGCCCGCACCATGGTGGGTGGGAACGCCGGTGTGAGCGCCGCCGTTGGCCCGCGGCGAGGTCGTCGCGGTGCTTGTAGGCGTCGCGGTAGTCGTCGATGCCGCGGCGGTGGGTGCGCTCGACGAGACCGTCGCGGTGGAGGTGGTTGGGGCCGCCGAGGCTGTGGTTGAAGAGCTCTTCGACGACGAGGTCGAGCCGCTGGAGGAGCCCGAGCCCGAGCCCGAGCTGCTCGCGGAGGTGCTCTGCGAATGGCTTTCCGCGTCATGTCGTTCGTGGCTCTTGGTGCGCTGCTGCGTCCCGGCCTGCGCTTCGTGCTGTCCACCACCGCCCCCGCGCCGTTCGCGGGTGTCTGCGTCGCCCTGCGCCTTTGCCGCCCCACTTGCCCGTTTACCGGCCGTGCCGCGAGCCTGATCGTGGCCGCCCTGCTCTCCACGACTACCGGCTTCCGACTGCGTCTGCGTTTCCGTCTGCTGCGTCTGCGTTTCGGCCCCCTGCCCCTGAGGCTGCGCTCCCTGCTGTTCGCTGCCGCCTTGCTGCCCGCCGCCCTGCTGTTCGCCACCGCCCCCACCGCGCGACCGTTCGTGGCCGCCCCGCTGTTCGGAGCCTTCGGCGGCCTCCTGGGAATGGCCGCCCGCCTGCCCATGGGCTTCCGGGTGGGCGCCGGCGATCGGCGCGCCGGCGATCGGGATGCAGATCAGGGCAAGCGCACAGCCGACCGCGATCGCGCCGCACTGTCCGCGTCGGTCAGCCAAGCGGCGCGTCATGTTCCCGCGCGCTTGCGAGTGCCCCGTCGAGCGACGGAAAGATCGTGAAGGCACCATCCATCCCAGCGAACTCGAAGATCTGCAGAACGTCGCTCTCGGGGCAGACGATCGCCAGCCGCTCACCGGCGCCGAGACCACGCTTGACCGCTACGAGAACCCCCAGGGCAGTGGAGTCCATGAAGGTCGTGCATGAGAGGTCGATGACCAGCAGGTTGTGCCCGGCCCCAAGCGCGTCGAGCAGCGTCCACTTCAGACGAGGGGCCGTCGAGAGGTCGAGCTCGCCCTCGACGGCGATCACGCAGGTGTGCTCGTCGAGCGGGCGCTGCGCGATCTCGAACACGGCCGCAGCTGCTGTCCGCCCCCCGGTCACCGGGGGCTGTAAACGGGTGGATGTCTCGGCCGAACCTGGCATCGTGGCCTCCTTCACGCAGGGGGTGGTCACGAGCGCGACGTCGTCCATACGTCCCCGCGCGTGTGTGGGAACTTTCGGCCGTCGGCTGCCGGTCTTGATGGGCGGTCGGGATGATCGAACAAGCGTCCACTCCGCGTGAGGTTTTGCAGATTCCGGCGCGGGCCGTGACCGCGATGCGGTGGGCGCGGTAGAGGTTGAACTGGCTCTGGCATAGATGCGGTTGGCTGTGGCATGGAGTCCTCTCCTGGCTGTAGAGGGGGCGAGGTGGCCCGGCATTGGTCGTGCAGAATGGCCGCTTGCACGCCGAGTTTCACGGCGCTTGGACGAGTGGTTGACGGGCGTCCCAAAGGGTGAGACCAGCGTGTCGTGCCAAACGGACGACAGCCGCGTCCCAAGCGGGCAGTTGATCCCGACCCCTCGCAGCGCCCGCATGAGTCGGCAACGGGGCCGGTAGCATCGGTGTATGCGCGATTTCCTGCAGGCGATCCACAGCCGCGTCGTCATCTACGACGGCGGCATGGGCGCGACCCTGGAGCAGTTCGACCTCACCGCCGAGGATTACGGGGGCCTCCAGGGCAAGTGCCACGAGGCGCTCGTGCTCAACCGCCCCGATGTGATCGAGGGGGTCCACACTTCGATGCTCGACGCGGGCGCGGAAGTGGTCGAGACCGACACTTTCCAGGCCTCGCGGATCAAGCTCGGCGAGTGGGGCCTCGCCGACTACACCGTCGAGATCAACACCAAGGCCGCTGAAATTGCCCGCAAAGCCGCCGGCAAGCACCGCTTTGTCGCCGGCTCGATCGGGCCCACCGGCTACCTACCGGCCTCAGAGGACCCCTCCCTCGGGCAGATCCGCTTCGGCGAGCTGGTGGAGGTGTTCGCCGAGCAGGCGGCGGGCCTGATCGACGGCGGCGCCGACCTGATCATCATCGAGACCGCCCAGGACATCCTCGAGGTGAAGGCCGCGGTGTTCGGGGCGCGCGAGGCGTTCGGGACGACGGGGCGCACGCTGCCGATCCACACCTCGGTGTCGCTGCTGCCCAACGGCGGCAAGATGCTGCTGGGCACCGACATCTCCGCGGTGCTGACCACGCTCGAGGCGCTGAAGGTGGACGTGATCGGCCTCAACTGCTCGACCGGGCCGGAGGACATGCGCGACGCGATCCGCTTCCTCGGCGAGCACTGCCCGGTGCCGGTCGCGTGCATCCCCAACGCCGGCCTACCGCTGCAGGGCCCCGACGGCGAGACGATCTTCCCCGAGAAGCCAGAGCCGCTTGCGGAGGCGCTGAAGGAGTTCGTGGAGCGCTACGGCGTGGGGCTCGTGGGCGGCTGCTGCGGCACCACCCCCGCGCACATCGCCGCGATCGCCGAACGCGTCCGCAGCCCGGCGGGCGCGCAGGCGGGCAGCTCCACCACGCGCGCGGTCGGACCCCGTCCAGCCCCCCGCCCTCCCCACCTTTCCTCGATGATCGCCGCCACCCCGCTCGCACAGGAGCCGGCGCCGACGATGGTGGGCGAGCGCGTCAACTCGCAGGGCTCGCGCAAGGCCAAGGAGCTGCTGCTTGCCGACGACTACGACGGCCTCGTGCAGATCGCCGAGGACCAGGTCACCGGCGGCGCGCATGTGCTCGACCTCTGTGTAGCACTCACCGAGCGCACCGACGAGGACGAGCAGATGCGGCTGGTGGCAAAGAAGGTGTCGCTGACGCAGCCCGCGCCGATCCAGATCGACTCGACCGAGCCGGAGGTGATCGAACGCGCGCTGGAGCAGATCCCCGGGCGAGCGATCGTCAACTCGGTCAACCTCGAGGCCGGCCGCGCCAAGCTCGACCGCGTCGTCCCCGTCGCACTCGCGCACGGTGCGGCGTTGATCGCGCTGACGATCGACGAGGTCGGGATGGCGAAGACGGCCGAGCGCAAGGTCGAGATCGCCAAGCGCATCCGCGACCTCTGCTGCGAGGAGCACGGCCTCGACCCGCAGCTGTTGATCTTCGACTGCCTCACGTTCACGCTCACCACCGGCGACGAGGAGTGGCGGCCCTCGGCCGTCGAGACGATCGCCGGGATCAAAGCGATCAAGGAGCAGATACCGGATGTGAAGACCTCGCTGGGCGTCTCCAACGTCTCCTTCGGCGTGTCCCCCGGCGCGCGCGCGGTGCTCAACTCGGTGTTCCTGCACCACTGCGTGCAGGCGGGGCTCGACCTGGCGATGGTCAACCCCAACCACATCACCCCTTACTCGGAGATCCCCGAGCAGGAGCGCAAGCTGGCCGACGACCTCGTGTTCAACCGCCGAGAGGACGCGCTGGAGAAGTTCATCGAGCACTTCGAGTCCAAGGGCCCCGAGGACACCGCGCAGGGGGGCGCCGACCCAACGGAGGGCATGGAGCCGGAGGAGGCGCTGCACTTCCACATCCTGCGCCGCCGGCGCGACGGCGTCGAGGAGTGGATCGACAGGAGCGTCGAGAAGATCGGCGCCGTACCCACGCTCAACCAGGTGCTGCTGCCGGCGATGAAAGAGGTGGGCGACAAGTTTGGCGCCGGCGAACTGATCCTGCCGTTCGTGCTGCAGTCGGCGGAGGTGATGAAGCGCGCGGTCGCCCAGCTGGAGAAATACCTCGACAAGATCGAGGGCTACACCAAGGGCACTGTCGTCTTGGCGACGGTGTTCGGCGACGTGCACGACATCGGCAAGTCGCTCGTCAACACGATCCTCACCAACAACGGCTACACCGTCGTCGACCTTGGCAAGCAGGTGCCGATCCAGACGATCCTCGACGCCGCCCAGGAGCACGACGCAACCGCGATCGGGTTGAGCGCTCTGCTCGTGTCGACCTCCAAGCAGATGCCCGCGTGCATCCAGGAGCTGCACGCCAAGGGCCTCCCCTACCCGGTATTGATCGGCGGCGCCGCGATCAACCGCGCGTTCGGCTACCGCGCGCTGTATCCCGGCGGCAAAGACTCGGACATCGTCTACGAGCCGGGTGTCTTCTACTGCAAGGACGCGTTCGAGGGCCTCGCCGTGATGGACCAGCTGATCGACGCCGACACCCGCGGCGCGCTCGTGCAGAAGCTGCTGGCCGGCGCCACCGAGTTCCGAGCGAAGGGCGACGCGCCTGTGGAGGAGCTCAACTTCGCCGACGACTCCGTGCGCTCCGCCGCACGCACCGACGCGCCGATTCCCACGCCGCCCTTTTGGGGCGTGCGCGAGATCCCGGTTAACCTCGACGAGGTGTACAGCCATCTCGATACGCACGTGCTGTTCAAGCTGCACTGGGGGGGCAAGGGCGTGAAGGGCGAGGCGTGGCGGGAGCTGCTGGAGGGCGACTTCCGCCCGCGGCTGGAGCGGATGTGGAACGAGCAGACCTACCTGCACCCCCGCGCGCTGCTGGGCTTCTTCCCGTGCTACAGCGCGGGCAACGACATCGTCGTGCTCGACCCCGCCGTCATGGACCCCGCAGCCGGCGCCGACCCGGCCGACCCCGCGAGCGAGCTGACCCGCTTCGTGTGCCCCCGCCAGCCAAAGGGCGACCGCCTCTGCCTGGCCGACTTCTTCCGGCCCGCGATCGGCCCGGACGGCAGGGCGGGTGGGGCCCGACCAACCGGCCGGCCGCCCGCGGAGCTCGACGTGATCGCCGTGCAGGCCGTCACCGTGGGCAGCGAGGTGACGGAGCTGATGGCAAAGCTGGAGGCCGAAGGCGAGTTCGCCGAGCAGCTGTTCGTGCACGGGCTCGGCGTGCAGACCGCGGAGGGATTGGCGGAGTGGCTGCACCACGAGGCCCGCACGATGCTCGGCATCCCCGCGGCGCAAGGGCGGCGCTACTCCTGGGGCTATCCGGCAGTTCCCGAGCAGGCCGAGCACCTGAAGGTCGAGAAGCTGCTCGGCCTCGCCGACATCGGCATGCACATCACCGACGGGTATGCCCCCGAGCCGGAGCAGTCAACGCTTGCGCTCATCGCCCATCATCCGCAGGCGATCTACTTCGGCACCCGTCAGGGCCGCCTCCTACCGAACGGCTCTCCCGACGCCCTGATCAAGGGCTCCGACAGCGACCCCTCGCTGTTTGGCGAGCTCGGCGACGGAGATCCGCCGGACGGGGCCGTCGAAGCGGAGGACGAGCCGGCGATGGCGGGCTGAGCGCAGCAGCCCGCCGTTGCCCACGCCTGCCCGCGCAATATTGCAAAGGATTCGCGACCCGCTACGCGCGCGAGGTGGCGCCCGACCCTTCCGGCAGCGGGGGCAGGCGCACTGGCGTGGCGTGCAGCGTGCGCAGGCGCACCTCCTTCCAGGAGAGGCCCTCCTTGACTAGCGCGGGCATGCCCATGATCACCGCGGCGGCGACCTCGACCGCCTGCAACACGATCCCGTAGGCGACCGCGTCGGGTGTGGAGACGTGGTAGGCGCCGGCGAGCACCGCGACGCAGGCGGCTTGGAAGATGCCGACGTTGGCGGGCGTGGCGGGCACCACCGCGGTGACGTTGACCGCGAACAGCACCCCCGCGGCGCCCGCGATCCCGACGCGGTGGTCGAGGCCGAGCGCCATCAGCAGCAGCCAGCAGGAGGCGCACTGCAGCGCCCACGCCGAGAGCTGCACCGTCGTGGCCACCGCGGCGCGGCGCGGCTGTCTGAAGATGCGCAGGCCCTCGCGCACGCGCAGCAGCGAGCGGCGCAGCCCGAGCACCAGCGAGTGCAGCCGCGCGTAGCGCGAGATCGCGGAGCGGGGCAGCAGCACGGGTGTGAGCAGCACGAGCAGCAGCGCCGCCACCGGCACCAGCGCCGCGGCGGCCAGCGCCCCGTCGTGGCCGTGCAGGAGCGGCACGCCGGAGAGCATCGCGGCCGCCAGCAGCGCCAGCGCAAGCAGGTTGAGCAGCGTCTGCGACACCATCGTGCCCAGCACCACCGGCAGCGTCTCGCGTGGGCGCCCGAGGCGGCGCGCAACGATCAACGCGCGCGAGGGCTCGCCCAGGCGGGCAGGCAGCGTGGCGGACATCAGCACCCCGATGAACGTCCCCTGCAGTGCGTCGCGCCGCCGTGCCGGCCGCCAGGTGGGGGCGGCCCTGAGGATCGCGTACCAGGCAAGGCCGCGCACAACCATCGAGAGGCACATCAAGCCGAGACCGGCGGCGATCAGACCGGGGCTGGAGGCCACGAGGCTGGCGAACACGCGCCCGACACCGATCCGTGAGAGCGCGGTCAGCGCCAACGCCAGACCCATGAGCGACACCGCGGCGAGCGCACCACGACGGGCGAACCGCAGCGCACGGCGCGCCGGAGCAACCACAAGCGCCGGCTCGGGGCTGGGCAGACGTTGGGCGGGCACCCGCGGCAGCAGATCGGCGGGGGCGAGGCCCAAGCGTACGGCGAGCCGCCTCGGTCTGCTCAGGGCCGCGAGCCCAGACTTGCTGCCAACCGCCAGCTGCCCCGACTTGCTCACAGCCCGTCCGGGTTGGGCGGGCTCGCGGCCCACGGCGAGCGCCTGCTCATAGACCTCGAGCACCTCGGCGGCGACGCGGGGCCAGGCGAAGCGCTCGGCGCGCTCGCGGGCGGCGACCGCCATCTGCGCGCGCCGTACGTGGTCGAGCGCCAACACGCGCAGCGCCTCCGCGAGCTCCCGCGCGTCGCCTCGCGGGGTAAGCAGGCCGTCGCGGCCGTTGCGCACCACGTCGCGGTAGCCGGCGATGTCCGACGCCACCACGGGTGTGCCGGCGGCGAACGCCTCGGTGAGCACCATCCCAAAGCTCTCGCCGCCGAGCGAGGGCGCGCAGAGCACGTCGGCGCGGCGCAGCTGCTCGGCCTTCTCCTCCTCGGTGACCTTGCCCAAGGCACGCACCCCGCGGTCGTCGAGCAGCAGCGGGGCGATCTCCTCCGGCGCGGCGCCCACCAGCGTGAGTGTGGCGGGCACGTGCTCGCGCAGAGCCTCGAAGGCGCGCAGCAGCACCGGCAGTCCCTTGCGCTCGACGGCCTGGCCGATGAACAGGATGCGCAACTCCCCGCTCTCGCGCGCCGGCGGCGCGGTCCCGCAAGCATCGAGCTGCACCCCGTTGGGCACGATCCGGTAGCGCCCACCGAAGAAGCGCCGCGCGGTCCAGGCGGCGGCCTCGGAGACTGCGATCCGCGCGTGCATGCGGTTGATGTGCCGGCGCGCTCCGAGCGCCACCCCGATCCCGTTGGTGAAGGCGTTCTCGGAGAAGCTGTGGAAGGTGCCCACCATCGGGAGGCCGCCCGCACAGTTGGGGGCATACCAGCCGACGAGCGGCACGACGGGCTCGTGTACGTGGACGAGGTCGTAGCCGCCGGTCTGCAGCTCCCGCCACAGCGCGATCACCGAATCGACCGTCGGCGCCAGGTTGGAGATGGCCCCGTTGGCCGGGAACCCCGCGGTGCGCCCGAGCGGCACGACGCGGTCGGGCAGCGGCATCGGCTGCGGGCGGGCCCCCCGGTGCATCCGGCGCGCGAGCGCGTCGTCGGGGTCGAAGGGCGCGAGTATGCGCGCCTCGTGACCGCCCGCCTGCAGCTCGTCGGCGAGCGCCTCGATGTGGCGGGTGACGCCGCCCGGATAGGTCCACGAGTAGGGCGAGACGAGTGCGATCCGCACGAACGCAACCTTAGTACAAGCGGCTGTTGGCTCGACCGCGTCTATCGATCCGCCCCCGTTCGGTGCCCGTCCCGTCGAACGCCGGCTCCAGCTCCGGCCGCTAGCCTGTGAGCGTGAGCAAGCGCCACTTCGTCAAGTACACCTTCCTGCAGCTCGACCCTGCGTGGCGGCGCCTTGACTCCGAGCAGCGTGCGCAGGACAAGCGGGAGTTCATGGCCGCGTGCGAGGACTTCGCCGACGGGCACCTGCTGCAGAGCTTCTCGCTGGTGGGCACCCGCGGCGATGCGGAGCTGCTGCTGATCTCCGAGGCGGAGAACCTCGATCGCATCCACGAGTTCCACGTGGTGCTGTTGCAGAGCGGCTTGATGAAGTGGGCGAGCACGCCCTACTCGTTCCTGGGGATGCGCAAGAGCTCTGAGTACTCCGAAGACGAGCGCACCCACCCGCGCGCGTTCCGTGGCAAATACGTGTTCGTGTACCCGTTCGTGAAGTCGCGCGAGTGGTATGGCCTGCCCGCGCAGGAGCGCTGGCGGATCATGCAGGGGCATATCGCCGTGGGGCGGGAATACCCGAGCGTGGACAACCACACGACCTACTCCTTCGGCCTCGACGACCAGGAGTTCGTGGTCGCGTTCGACACCGATGACGTGGGTACGTTCCTCGACCTGGTGCAGCGCCTGCGCACGACCGAGGCCTCGCGCTACACCGTGAGGGACACGCCGAGCTTCACCTGCATCGCCACCTCCCTGCCGCGCGCGCTGAACGCGCTCGACGGCGAGCCCGTCGCGCTAGAGGCGTTGCACTCTGCCTAAAGGGCTGGCACACCTGCGCCGGGCGGACCCGGTGCTCGCTGGCGTGATCGCGGCAGTGGGCCCCAAGCTGGGCGATGCTCGCGCCGGCCGACCCGCCGACCACTACGGCGCGCTGGTGCGCGCGATCGTCGGCCAGCAGCTCTCGACGAAGGCGGCGCGCTCGATCTTCCTGCGCCTGACCGAGCGCTTCGACGGCCGCACACCGACGCCGGAGCAGGTCCTCGCCGACGAGCCCGAAGAACTGCGCGCCGCGGCGGGCTTGTCGCGCGCGAAGGTCGGCTATCTGCGCTCGCTGGCCGAACACGTGCTTTCCGGCGAGCTGGAGCTCGAGCGCCTGAACGAGCTGGACGACGAGACGGCGATCGCCGAGCTGGTCGCCGTCAAGGGCTTGGGCATGTGGACGGCACACATGTTCCTGATGTTCCACCTCCAGCGCCCCGACGTGCTGCCGGTCGGCGACCTCGGCATCCGCCGCGCGATCGAGCGTGCCTATGCGCTGGACGGACTCCCCGACGCCCCCGAGATGGAACGGATCGCCGAGCCGTGGCGTCCGCACCGTACGCTGGCATGCCGCTATCTGTGGCGCTCGCTGGACAACGAGCCCACCTAGACGGCTGAGACCTGCTCCTCCTCGGCCACACGGAAAGACGAGCCGCAGCCGCAGGCGGCGACGACGTTGGGGTTGTTGACTTTGAAGCCCGCACCCTGGAGGCTTTCCTCGTAGTCGATCTCCGAGCCGTGCACGTACTGGAGGCTGGAGCGGTCGACAAGCAGCTTCAGCCCATGGCTCTCGAAGACGGCGTCGTTCTCGCGCTGCTCGTCGAAGGCGAGCTGGTACTGGAAGCCCGAGCAGCCGCCTCCGCGCACCCCGACGCGCAGCCCCGCGAGCGTCACGTCGGCACTCTGGGCGTCAAGGAACTCGCGCACCTTGTCGGCTCCCTTGTCGGTGAATGCAACCATCGCTATCCAAAGTGTAGCGAGGCGCGCCGCCGCGGCTATCCTTGGCCTGAGATGCCCACCCCCGAAGAGATCAAGCAGCGCATCGAGGCCGCGATCCCAGGAGCCCGCGTCGAGGTGGAGGACTACACCGGCGGCGGCGACCACTTCCGCGCGACCGTAACCGCGGAGGCGTTCGCGGGGTGCAGTCGCATCGAGCAGCATCGTCTCGTCTACGACGTTTTCGGCGCGGAGATCGGCGGGCCGATCCATGCGCTGTCGCTGAAGACCGCAGTTGCCTGAGAGCCAGAGCCCCACCACCGCAAGCGCCCCAAGGAGCCATCCCATGAAGAGCATCGATCCGATCACCGCCCCTTCTACCCAGTCCAACCCGATCCGCGTGGCGATCGAGCAGGCGATCGCCGAGAACCCTGTGATCCTCTTCATGAAGGGCACCCCGGACGCTCCCGCGTGCGGATTCTCGGCGCGCACGGTCGCCGCGCTGCAGGCGCTCGACGCCGGCTTTGCGGCGGTGGACATTCTCCCCGATCCCCGCATCCGCCAGGAGCTCTCTGCCCTCTCCAACTGGCCGACGATCCCACAGCTGTTCGTCGACGGCGAGCTGGTGGGGGGCTGCGACATCGTCATGGAGATGTACGAGTCGGGCGAGCTGGCGGAGGCCCTCGGCGTCGAGGGCAGCTCTGCACAGACGCCAGCCGAGCAGCTGCAGGACGAGGCTGCGGCGGGCGGCCTGCAGATCGAAAACCGGCTGGGCTGAACGGCGGGGCGACGGCTACACAGCCAAGAACGGTGAGTGTGGGGCGTTGCTATAGGGTGCTCGCCCCATGCCCCCGGTAACGATCGTCACCGACACCACCCAATACCTGCCACGCACGCTGATGGAGAGCGAAGGCATCCATCAGGTGAGCCTCTATGTGGGGTGGGGGGAGGACAAACAGCGCGAGAGCGAGATGGAGAGCTTCGACGCCTTCTATCGGCAACTGCGCTCCAACCCCGATCTGCCCACAACCTCCCAACCATCGATCGGAGACTTCCTCGCGGTGTGGGAGCCGCTGCTGGAAGGGGGTCAGGACATCGTCTCGGTGCACCTCTCGGGGGGGATCTCCGGCACCAGCGAGGCAGCCCGCCAGGCCCGTGGTCTGCTCGCGGAGCGTGGGATGGGCGAGCGCGTGGAGGTGATAGACGGGGAGACGGCCTGCGGCGGGCTCGGCCTCCTCGCGCTCGCGGGCGCCGCAGCGGCGCGGGGCGGCGCCGACAAGGAGGGCGTGATCGCCCGCATCCGCGAGACCCGGGCGGCGCTGAAAATCTGGTTTTGCATCGACACCCTGGAGTACCTGCGCCGCGGCGGGCGGGTCGGCAAGGCGCAGGCGTGGCTGGGGGGCACGCTGCGGATCAAGCCGATCCTCACGCTGGGCTACGAAATCACGCCCGTCGAGCGTGTGCGCACCGCCGGCAGGGCGTTCGAGCGGATGGTGCAGTACATGCACGAACTGCGCGAGGCCGGCTCGGATGCGTGGGTGGTGCAACACATCCAGGCCACCGACCAGGCCCAGCGGCTGATCGACCACGGACGCGAGATCTACGGCTCCGAGCCGCTGTTCGTCTCCGAGGTCGGCCCCGTGATCGGCACCTACGTGGGCCCGGGCCTCGTGGGGGTCGGCGGGATTCCCCGCGGGCTGCTGGCCTGAACTCAGCGCCATCGACCCGTTGCCGTTAGGCTCGTACCTCGATGCCGCCTCCAAAGATTCACACGCAGATGACGAGCGTCGTCCTCGGCGGCAGCTTCAACCCACGCATCTTCGAGCCGCTCTGGTTCTCGAGGAATGATCTGGTCCCGCCACAAGAGGCGAATGAGGCCGAAGTCCAGCTCATCAATCGCGAGTTTTGCCACGTGAGCTTCGGCTGGGTGGACCTGGTGGCTCTTGAGGACCGCCTCCAGGTTGGAACGACGAGCGAGACCGTCAACGACAGCCAGATACGCGACCTGCTCGTCGGGGTGTTGAGGTTGCTGCCACATACACCGATCAACGTCGGCTCCATTCATCATCGTGCCGAGATTGCGATGGCGAGTGAGGAGGAATGGCACAACGTTGGGCACGCGCTGGCCCCTAAGGAGCTGTGGGAGGGCGTGCTCGATCAACCGGGTGGCCTGACCCCCTGAGTTCGGTCCGGCCCTTGTGAGAGTTTCTTGCGCCCGCGATGATGGGCGAGAAAGGAACTCTGATGAAGCGACGCAGGCACACGCCGGAGCAGGTCATCCGCAAGTTGCGG
>Ga0302235_10000027_pt1 | contig 148283 bp, 141 predicted proteins | sample II_Palsa_N3_3_FD_193577 | JGI IMG/M metagenome (GOLD analysis project Ga0302235, IMG submission 193577) | Peat permafrost microbial communities from Stordalen Mire near Abisko, Sweden - II_Palsa_N3_3 | ecosystem: Environmental > Terrestrial > Soil > Palsa > Peat permafrost | place: Sweden...
CTCCGAGTCCGCCTAGCCAGCCGCTTCGCGGCACTCGCCGCCAGCATCGCACTCAACCACCACCTCGGCCGCCCCAGCCGATCCCTCGCCAACTACACCGCCTGAAACCATGGCACTACTCATCTAGGTCGATGAAGCTCCTCATAGTGCTAATGATCGCAGAGTGATGCCAAAACATGGCCCGATTAGCATTATTTAACGGCATTAGCACCATTTTGTATTCGCCCCCCACCCGGTGCCTGAATCGCTACACCGGGCCGCTTCTGAGGCGCGCGCACGCGCCGGGCGCCGGCGAGCGCGATGGTGGCTTTCCTCAGGCTAAGTCCGCAAGCCCATTGGTGGAGGAGGCGGCTCCGCGATCCTCCGCGGCGGAGGGTGGGGCTTCGCGCCAGGTATAACGCTCTCGCGGCGAAACAGGCAAAGAATGTTGCCCGCCGGTCGCGCTGCGCTCCGCGATACCAGCCCACTCCAGCCCTCGCGAGAAATCTGCTCGCCCACGCGTTGGAACGGGACCCAGCCGCGCCGGCTTGGAGCGGGCGGTTCGAGGCCGACAGCGGCCAGCTTCTCCTCCGTCGAGAGGTCGGCGACTTCGGTGTCGACCTCCCACGTCCACATCTCGCGCGGCATCTGCGCGAGAGGCGGAATGGCGCGCTCGGCGAGATGTCGATACCACTCAGCCCAAGCTGTCTCCTCGCTATCGGCAAGGTAGAGCGCGTCCACGACATCGCCACGCTGCCAGCGATTGTCTGGGGGCGGGTCGCGCTCTGGCAGCGGCGGTGATCCTGGGTGGGTGTGCTTGACCCAGCGTCCGCGCACGGCGACCGCTGTGACGTCGAGCGCCACGTCAGCTTGCGCCTGGGTCCTCGAGGCCGGAGATCACGCGTGCGACCGAGCGGTAGTCGCCTTGTGCGATGCGGTCGATCGGCTTGTCGTCGTCGAGCGCGGGGATTGGCTTGCTGAGCCAGACGGGAATGTAGGTTGGTCGGATGACTCGCGCCAGGCGTTCGACCAGCGATGAGAGCTCGGCGAGTCGCTCGGCGCGCACTCCGCTCGGGGTACTTCTACGGGCCAGCCATTCGCGCACTGTGCTGGGTGCGGCTCCGGTCGCACGGGCGATCTCACGGTCGGAGAGATGGCCGGTGTCGTGGACGTGAATCGCCTCTTCGGCATATGCGAGTGTCACGATGTGAAGATAGCATATCGGCGCTAAATCGACAAGATATCGGCGCGGGATTGCGCTACCCTCGGTGCAGGCCCAGCGACCCTACCTACAGACCCGCACGCCGCGGTTGCTAGCGTTCAAGCGCCTTGTCCTCCACGATCACGAGCCCCGCCGCCGAGATGCGCAGCGGCGCCCCAGCCGACTCCTCGGCGGTGTCGGTCGTGAACGTCAGCAAGGCGTTCAAGCTGCCACATCAGCAGTACCACACGCTCAAGGAGCGAGCCCTGCACCCGTTTCGCTCGAGCACGTACGACGTGCTGCAGGCGGTCAACGACGTGAGCGTCGAGATCGCGCCGGGCGAGTTCTTCGGGATCGTCGGGCGCAACGGCAGCGGTAAGAGCACGCTGCTGAAGTGCCTGGCAGGGATCTACCACACCGACGAGGGCCAGCTGCGCGTGCGCGGGCGCCTGTCGCCGTTCATCGAGCTCGGGGTGGGCTTCAACCCGGATCTGACCGCGCGCGACAACGTCGCGATCAACGCGATCATGCTCGGCCTGACTCGCAGGCAGGCACGCGAGCGCTTCGATGACATCATCGCGTTCGCCGAACTGGAGGAGTTCCTCGACCTGCGCCTGAAGAACTACTCCTCGGGCATGACCGTGCGGCTGGCGTTCTCGATCGCGATCCAGGTCGACGCCGAGATCCTGCTGATCGACGAGGTGCTCGCGGTCGGCGACGCGACCTTCCAGCAGAAGTGCTTCGACGAGTTTCACCGCCTCAAGGGCGAAGGTCGCACGATCCTGTTCGTGACGCACTCGATGGGCGACGTCCAGCGCTTCTGCGATCGCGCGATGCTGCTCGACAAGGGGCGCGTGGTCGACATCGGCGACCCCGCGTCGATAGCGCGCCGCTACAACGAGATCAACTTCGGTCACATCCTGCCCGGCGCGGACGCGCCGAGCGCGCAGTCGTCGCGGCTCAGCGGCGAGCGGGCGGCGGACATCACCGACGCGTGGTTCGAGGACGGTGACGGGCGGCGGATCGCCGCGGTCGCCCAGGACGTGGCGTGCTGCGCGTGCATGGAGGTCCACTGCAACGAGGCGCTCGAGGATCCGATCTTTGGCGTCGCCCTTCGCAATGACGCCGGATACACCGCGTTCGCGACCACGACCGCGGTCGAGCACGGACCGACAGGGCGCTTCGCCGCGGGCGCCTCGACGATCGTGCGGATGCGCTTTGAGAACTGGCTCACCGCCGGGCGCTACAGCCTCACGGCCTCGGTCGCCCGCAACGGGCGCGGCGATGACACGTTCGACCTGCGCGAGGACGTGGCATCGTTGATCGTCCACGGCGACCTCTCCGAACAGGGAGTCGCGCGCCTGCCGCACGGCTTCGAGCTGGAGCGCCGATGAGCGCCGAAGTGCCAGCCGTCGAGCGGCCCGCGCTCGTGCCCGCGCACCACCACGGTCCGTCCGCGTTCGGCGACGACCTGCAGCGCTTCGTCAACCTGACGCTGACGCTGGCCATGACCGACTTCAAGCTGCGCTACTTCGGCTCGGCGCTCGGCTACCTGTGGTCGCTCGTGCGCCCGCTGCTGTTCTTCGGCGTCCTGTACGTGATGTTCACAAAGATCCTGCACGCAGGCAAAGGCATCCCGCACTACGCCGTCTACCTGCTCACCGCGATCATGCTCTGGACCTTCTTCGCCGAAGCGACCACCAGCTCCGTGCAGTGCCTGCTCGCGCGCGAGGGACTGCTGCGCAAGATCCGCTTTCCGCGCCTGGCGATCCCGCTGGCGGTGAGCCTGACGGCGCTGTTCACGCTCAGCACGAACTTCCTCGCCGTGCTGATCTTCGCCCTGGCCTCCGGGATCTCGCCGCAGCTGACCTGGCTCGAGCTGCCGGTGCTGGTGCTGCTGCTCCTGATCCTCGCCCTCGGCACCGGGATGCTCCTGTCGGCGCTGTACGTACGCTTCCGCGACATCCAGCCGATCTGGGAAGTCATCGCCCAGATCCTCTTCTACGGGTCGCCGATCATCTACGTCGCCGCCCAGTACAAGGGCCTGGTCCGCGTCGCGATGTGCAATCCGCTCGCGGCGATCTTCACGCAGATGCGCCACGCGTTCGTCGACCCCTCAGCGCACAGCGCGGCTGTCTACATCGGCGGCTCCGTGCGGCTTTTGATACCCCTGGGCATCATCGCGATCGTGTTCGCGCTCGGCCTCTGGTTCTTCAACCGCGAGGCCCCCAGAATCGCCGAGCGGCTGTAGCTGGAGCCGACTTCCCGCTCCCGGGCAACGGATCGGTCAGTCAAGGGCCGACCCCAGGATTTCGCGGCTTGTCCGCTGCGAGCACGCCGGGATTGTCCTCTCATCGGATAGCGACCGCAGCGCCAGGCAGGATCTTGGTTATGCCGACGATTAGTCGTTTCCTTGGGATCTCAATCGCTATGTTCTTCGACGACCATGGGCCACCGCACTTCCATGCTCGACACGCGGACGGCAGCGCTAAGATTCAGATCGATACGCTCGAAGTGATTGAGAGCACGCTCGCGCGTCGTCAACTTCGGTTTGTGCTCGCCTGGGCTGAGCTGCATCAGAGCGAACTGCTTGAGAACTGGAGTTTGGCGCGAATTGGTGAGACACTTCACGAGATAGAGCCACTTCGATGATCGGCCTAACCCCAGACGTCACTGCTGTATCCGTCGTGCGCCATGGCGTGCTGCGCCTGACGTTCGCCGATGGTTTGGCCGGCGAGGTCGATGTGCTCGGGCGGATGCACGGCCCGGTGTTCGACGAGGCACGCACACCGGCTGGATTCGCAAAGGCCGCAGTCGATGCCGAGACCGGCACCGTAGTCTGGCCGGGAGGTGCGGATCTCGCGCCCGACACGCTCTACCAGCGCCTGAGCACAGGCGTCTGGCCAGATCAGCAGATCGCCGCTTGACGCGGAGAGCCGACACGAAGTCGAGTCAGAGCAGGGGACCGCGGCTCGCCTACAGAGCATGCCCGACCACGGGCGTTAGGGACGACCTCCCGGCGCTCAAACTGACCCACTACCCCCGGTCCGTGCGACCGCCCGCGACGTCGCCCTCGCCCACGCCAACACCGGCGCGAGCGAGCTCGTCGATGCGCATGTGCGCGCCGGCGAGGCCGTCCCCGAGCGCGGCGACGGTGCGCACGAGTTCCTCGTCGATGATCCGCTCGTGGACGGTGAACGGCTTGATCAGGCGCAGCACGACGCGGCGCATGAGCAGCTGCAGCTTGCCGAAGCCGGGCTGGTTGGCGGGCGGCGGACCGTTCTGGATGCGCCGGCCGGTCCGCGCCAGCTCGCCGTAGACGAGCGCCGGAGCGGAGGCGCCCGAACGGGCACCGGAGCGGTCGATGCGCGCCAGCCGCCGTGTGATCGCGCGGCCGACCGCCTCGCGCGAGTGCGAGGCGCGCAGCTGCGCCTGGCCGCGAGCGGCGCGCGCGCGGGCCCCGGACGGATCGTCGAACACCTCGCGCATCAGCGCCGCCGCGTGCCCAACGTCGGGCTCGGCCCACACGCCGTCGGGCGGATACGGTTCGACCCCGTCGCCGATCGGCACGAGCTCGAAGTCGACGAGATAGCTGTTCTCGGGCGTCATGTAGTCGAGGTTGCCGGAGTAGCCGGTGGCGATGACGGGCCGCCCGAGCCACATCGCCTCCGCCATCGTGAAGCCGAACCCCTCGGAGCGGTGCAGCGAGACGTAGCAGTCGCACGCGGCGATCATCGCGTCCTTCTCGGCGGGCGCCACCGTGCGGTCGATCACATGCACGTCCGGGCGCCCGGACGTCGCGGCCACGAGCCGCGCGTGGCTCGATGGATCGCGCTCGTGGTTGATGCACTTGAGCACGAGCGCCGCCCCGTCGCCTTCGCCGAACGCGCGCGTGAACGCCTCGACGATGGCCAGCGGGTTCTTGCGCTCGAACACGCTCGCGTAGTCGAACACGAACAGGAACAGGAAGCCATCGGGCAGGCCCAGCTCCGCCCGCGTGCGCGCCGGCGGCTCCTCCACCTCCACAGGCGGCGGGATCCGCACGACCGGGATCGGAGAGACCTCGGCGAGCGCCTCGGCCACGTGGCGCGAGCCGGCCCAGACCTCGTCCAGATACCCGAACGAGCCCAGCCAGCGATCGGGGAAGCGGCTGACCTCCCACCACCAGTATCCGATCGAGTAGCGATCGGCGAAGAAGCTCGCGCCGACCTGCTGGGCGAACGCCGGCACCATGTCCGCGTTGACGCAGATCAGGTTGACGGGAAAGCGCGGCGCGACGGTCTCGACCGCGAGCGTCTGCGCGCGCGGGCTCGCGCTGGCGCTCATCGCGATCGTCGCGACCTCGATGTGCTCTGACTCGAGCGCCCCGATCATCTGGCGCGCCGCCTCGCCGACGCCGAGCACCGCGTCGAAGTAGCCGACGAGGTTCACGCCGGGCGATGCGGCCAGGCGCGGGGAGCCGAACCCGGGGACGAGCGCGTCGGGTATGGGGACCTCCGAGCGACCGTAGACGCGCGCCCACGCGACGAGGTCATAGCCGCCGCGACCGGCGAGGTCGGGGAAGGCGTCCGACAGGCCCGGGTAGACCTCGTGGAGCGTCTCCAGGTAGCGGTTCACACCGTGAGTGCCGCCGTATCGCGCCGGCGAGGTCAGCCAGTCGAGCAGTTCGCCGGCGCCCTGCGGCGTGAAGATGCTGCCGCGGACCGCCCCCTCTTCTTCGGCAATCACATAGGCGGCGCGGGTGACGCGATCGAGGGGCATGCCGTCGGGAAGCGCCGCATAGGTGTATGACCAGTTCTTCGCATCGCGATGCCCGTCCGCCAGCACGCGCTGGGCATACTCGCTGCACAGGTCGGCGAGCGGCTCGCCCGCGACCACGTCGATGCGGTTCTGATGCTTGCTCAAGCGGTGGGGATCGAGCGGATCGAAGCCGCTGAAGTGCATGAACCGCAGCGGCCGCCCCGCCGCGAGCAGCTGCCCGTCGCGGCGCTCGAGCGGGCGTGAGTGAAGGTTCCAGTAGGCGACGTCGTAGCCCGGGTCCCTGACGACCGCGACCCGCTCGAGGAAGCCGGGGACGAGGTCCATCCAACGCTGATCGACGAAGATCCCGCGCTCGGGCGCGACCAGGCATTCAGTTGCCAAGTGCTCAGACCACCACGACAGCAGCGCGTCGACCGGCGGCCGGCGCGCGAGCGCGACGAAGCCGAGGTTGTAGGCGCCGGCGATCAGGATGTCTGTCTCCGAGGGCTTGCGCCCATCGTTTGGGATCGGCTCGGTGAGGTGTGGGATCAGCGCGATCTCGTGGTCGTCCAGCAGGGCGTCGATCTCCGCGAGGCTCGAGCACACCTGGATGTCGGGGTCCAGGTAGGCGATCTTCTCGAGGCCCCGGTCGTGGAGCAGGTGGCGCAGCAGCCACGGCTTGACGGCGGTGGACAGCTCGAGCACGTCATAGCGCGCCGCCATCTGCTCGAAGCCCTCCAGCCGCAGTTGCTCCGGGGTGACCAGCTCGAACGGCTCCTCGGAAGCGTCCAGGTAGCCCTCCGTGTCGTCGATCACCAGCGCGAAGCAGCGCGCATCCGGATGCTGCTCGCGGAACGATCGTGCGAGCACGCGCGCGTACGCCACATAGTTCTTCGCGATGATCGTGCAGATGTCCACGGGCAGAGGCCAGCCTAGTACGGGGTGCGCTCAGCGCACGATCTCGATCCAGTCGAGCGAGCGGCCGCACAGCGAGCGGGCGCCAGCCGGGTCGACTTCCTCAACCGGCTCGCCATCGGCGGCAGGGGCGAGCGTGAGCGGCCCGAGGGTTTGGTTGGCAAGCGTCACGCCCGGAGCGAGGCCCTTGTCGGGCACGACGATCTTGATCCTGTGGGTACCGGCGCGCAGGTCCAGCTCGCCGATCGGTGTCGACTGGCCGGGTGGTCCGAGCTCGTAGGAGGCCGAGCCGATTTTCCTCCCGTCGATCCACACCTGCACCGGCTCGCTGAACGATCCCTGCAACCAGGCTTCGTAGCGACCGGACGCCTGCACCTGCACGTGGCCGACGATCGCGCCCGCTTCCTGCCGTGGGATCAGCGAGCGCGGTTCGCCTGAGACCTCCCCCCAGTTGTCGGGTCGCCGCGCCTTAGTGGGCACAAGCGTGGACAGCGGGACACCGGCCACGTAGGCGAGTCGCGCCTGCTCGCGCGCAGCACGACCGGCGAGCGCGATCACGGTGTCGCAGCTGGGCACCGCCGCGGGGTCGAGGCCACCCCCGAGCGGGATGTGTTCCAGCACGTGCGGCGTCGCGGTCCGCCGCCACACCTCATAGAAGCGCCCGCGGTATGCCAGGCGGTAGTTCGCGGGGGGGCGCGACTCGAGCGGCGAGCGCCCGAGCACGAGCAGCGGGAAGCTCTGGAGGTAGGGCTCGTCGAGTTCGTCGGGATCCCACGGCAGCCGCGCTTGCTGGTATAGGCGCGGCGGCAGGCCGGGACGCGGAGTCGGTGCTCCCAGCGCCGGGTCCGTGGGCGCGGCGGGACCCAGGAAGTCGATTGCGAACTCGTCGGACTGGTTGTAGAACGCTGGACCCTGGCCCGCGAAGCGGCTGCCGATCGAGGCCAGCTCGGCGAGCCGTGCGCGGGGGGCGACGCTCACGCCGCGGTAGGCGACCGCGTTCGTCCACAGCACCCCGCCCGCGAGTAGCACCGCCAGCCCCCAGCCCTCCAGGCGCCGCCCGGAGTCGTGTAGCGCGACCGCCCCGAGCATCACCATCAGCATCACCGTGAGCGAGAAGATCGCCATCACCTTCGCGTCCGCGTACGGCGATCCACGCCTGAGCAGATAGAGCGCCGCGATCCCGTTGCCGGCGAGCAGCAGCAGCGGCGCGGCGGCGCGGCGGCGCACCACCCACGCCGCACCCAGCAGCGCGCTGACCAGAGCCACACCGAGCAGCGCATACGTCACCCGGTAGTGGTTGACGACCGCGAAGCGAAAATCCCCGGAGGGCCAGATCCCCAGGATCTGCCATCGCAGCAGCGGGGTGACGAGGTTGCCGAGATCGCCCGTTTGGGTGAGCACGCCGGTCGCCACGTTGAAGAACGTCCGCGCGCTGGCGATGATCGGCGATGCGATCACGGCCAGCGCGACCACGGACCCGGCTGACATGAGCGCGAGGCGACGCTTGGGCGCGCGGCGGATGGTGTCGCGTTCCCGCCAGAGGGCGAGCACCGCGAAGACCGCGAGCGGGACTCCGATCCAGGGCACGATCGCGAGGTCGAGCACGTCGAGCGCGGCGACGGCGACGATCGCGAGCGGCACGAGCCGGCGCGGGCCGAGCTTTCCCCGCAGCGTCGCGAGCACGACCAGCACGAGCAGCGTGAGGATCCAGGTGATCGTGAGCTCCTTGATGCTGGCCTCGAGGTAGAACGCGTACACGAGACCCGGCTGCGCCGCGACGAATGCGCACAGCGCCCGCAGCGGACGGGAGCGCACGATGCCGTCGAGCAGCTGATAGAGCGCGACGGCGCCGAGCGAGAGGATCACGGCGATGTACGGCTGGAAGACCCACGCGACGTTCTGCCCGACAAGCGGTCGCACGGCACCGAGCGCCACCTGGGAGCCGATCGGGTAGTCGGTGCCCACGTAGGAGTTCAGGATCGCCGACAAGCCCGATGGCGGGACGGCGCTGAGATCGCGCCCATGGGCGAGCAGCTGGTTGATCAGCGCGAAGTGGACGGCCGCGTCGTTCAACACGAAGTAGCCGAGGAACGTGGCGTTGCCCGACAGCACGACGGGGGCCGCGAGCACCGCGAACACCGAGAGCCCGACGGCGAGCGTCCACGGTTCGAGGCGCAGCTCGCGAATGCGCCCGATGGAGCTCACGTAGCCGGCCAGCGCGAGCGCCACGACGGCGGCCGTCGTCAGCGGCGCCGTGCCCGCCTCGTATGTGGTGAGCGTCGCCGTGACGATCACCAGCGCGAGCCCAAGCGAGACGATCAGCGCTCCCGGCAGGCGCCAGCCGGCCACCCGCTCGACCGCCAGTCCGCAGCCAACGCAGACAGCAAGCAGCACGAGTGGGAACAGCACCCACGCGACGATCATCGCGTTAGCGTGCCCGTCGCAGCCCGAGGATGCTGAGCAGGAACGCCGAGAAGAAGATCTGGATGCCGACGATCACGAGCGTGGCGGCGATCACGGCGAGGTGTTCGTCGGCGAGCGAGCCGAAGCCGTGCGCGATCCAGGTCGCGAGGATCAGGCCGCCCATGACCAGGCCGATGAGCACGAACGCGCCGCCCAGCAGCAGGCCGTGCTCGAGCCGGAAGCGCGCGCGCATGCGGTCGAACCAGGGGTCCTGCTCGCCCATGAAGTAGGTGCCGTACGCGTGCGCGCACAGCCCGAGCGCGAGCACCTGCGTGCCGACGATCATCAGCAGCGCGCCGCCGATCAGCGCGTGCACGCCCCACGCGCGCCCGAAGAAGTCAAGGCCGGCGCCGACGAGCACGACGATCAGCGTGCCCACGCCGGCGAGCACGGCGCCGGGCACGATGAACAGGTGGTTGGGGCTGTGCACGAGCAGGAAGCGCAGGTGGCGCCAGCCGTCGCGGAAGCTCGACAGCTTGCTCTCGCCGCCGCGCGGGTGGTATTCGATCGGGAACTCCGCGATCCTGAGGTTCTCCTTGGAGGCGCGGATGACCATCTCTGAGGCGAACTCCATGCCGGTCGTGCGCAGGTCCAGGCGCGGCAGGACCTCGCGGCGCAGCGCGCGCATGCCGCAATGTGCGTCGCTGATGCCGGTGCTGAAGAACAGGTTGAGCAGGCCGGTGAGGATCGGGTTGCCGATGTACTGGTGCAGCCACGGCATCGCCCCTGGCTGGATGTTGTCCATGCGGTCGCCGATCACCATCTCGGCGCCCTCCTCGAGCGCGGCGACGAAGCGGGGGATCTCGTCGAAGTCGTATGTGAGGTCGGCGTCGGCCATCACGATGTAGCGCCCGCGCGAGGCCTCGAACCCGGCGAGGTAGGCGCTGCCGTAGCCGCGCCGGCGCTCGACGACGACGCGCGCGCCGGCCTCCTGGGCAAGGCGCGCGGAGTCGTCCTCGGAGTCGTTATCGGCGACGATCACCTCGCCGTGGACGCCCATGCGCACGATCGCCTCCAGCGCCGCGTTGACACACGAGGAGATGTTCTCGGCCTCGTTCAGGCAGGGGATCACGACCGACACGAGCGGCAGCTCGGCGTCGTGGGCGCCGGACGCGGCTGGAGGTGCGCTTGTCGGGGCGATTGTGCTCATCGGCTGATGGGTCGCTGCGGCCCTGGTCGTGGGACCGGGCGGAGGGGAGCTGCGGTTATAACGCCTGAGCGGGCGGAAAGTGGCGCGCGAAGCCCGCCGCGCCGGCAAGCTGGAATGCTAGCGGGATGCGCGTGTGCGTCATCTACGACTGCCTGTACCCCCATACGGTGGGCGGCGCCGAGCGCTGGTATCGCGATCTGGCGGAGCGACTGGCGGCGGAGGGCCACGACGTCACGTACGTGACGCTGCGCCAGTGGCGGCGCGGCGAGCGCGCGCAGATCGACCCGCGCGTGCGGGTCGTGACGGCGGGCCCGCGGATGGCGCTGTACACCGCGAGCGGACGCCGGCGCACGCTGCCGCCGCTGGTGTTCGGGCTGGGCGTGCTCGCGCACCTGCTGCGCCACGGGCGCCGCTACGACGTCGTGCACACGTGCTCGTTCCCGTACTTCTCGCTGCTCGCGGCCGGCGCGGTGCGTCGCTCGATGCCCTTCAAGCTCGTGGTCGACTGGTTCGAGGTGTGGAGCGACTCCTACTGGCGCGACTACCTGGGCGCGGTGGGTGGGCGCGTGGGCGCGCTCGTGCAGCGTCTGTGCGCGCGCGTTCCCCAGCGCGCGATCTGCTTCTCGGAGCTGCACGCGGCGCGCCTGCACGCGGAGGGCCTGCGGGGGCCGGTGACGGTGCTGCGCGGCCTGTATGCGGGGAGCACCGAGCCGGCAAGCGCGCACTCCGCCGAGCCGATCGTGCTGTTCGCCGCGCGGCTGATCCCGGAGAAGCAGGTGACGCTGGCGGTCGCGGCGATGGCGCTGGCCGTCCAGCGCATCGACGGCCTGCGAGGCGAGTTCCTGGGCGAGGGCCCTGAGCGCGCAGCGCTGGATGCGGCGATCGCCGCGCACGGTCTGCAGGGGGTGGTAACGGCCCGCGGCTTCGCCGCCTCGGAGACGCTCGACGCGCAGATGCGCCGCGCGATGTGCATGCTGGTGACCTCGCGGCGCGAGGGCTACGGGCTGGTGGTGGTGGAGGCCGCCGCGCGCGCCACCCCGAGCGTGGTGGTCGCCGGCGAGGACAACGCGGCGACCGAGCTGATCGTCGATGGGGTCAACGGCGTGATCGCCGAGCGCGCCGACCCCGAGACGATCGCCGCGGCGATCGTGCGCGTCCACACGGCGGGCATCGCGGCGCGCGAGAGCACCGCCCGCTGGTTCGCCCAGAACGCCGAGCAGCTATCGCTCGAGTCCTCGCTGCGCAGGGTGCTGGAGATCTACTCGGGCGGCGACTCCGCCTCAGCACTCGTCAGCGCGGCGATGTCCTGAAGATCCTTCTCGCGCCCCGCCGCCAGCTTCATGCGAATCAGGTCATCGCGGTGGACGAAGCGCAGCGACTGCCCTCCGACCTCTGCTGTCACGGCACGCGCGCGCAGCTCCTCCCATGGTCGCGCGCCCTTCAGCTCCGCCGCGTCCGTCCACACGTCGAGGCCGCCCGCGCGGGTGGCAAGGCCGAAGTTGGCGCCGTCGCGCAGATGCGTCGCATCGGTCGGATCGATGCCAAGCAGGTGCGCGTCCACGCCCTTCAGCCGGGCGCGCAGTTGCTTGAGCGCCGCAGCGAGACGCTCGAGGTTGCGCTTATCGGGGGCGACGATCACGTCAACGTCCTGGGTCGTGCGGACGTGCCCGTAGGCCTGTACCGCGACGCCACCGATGATCAGGTAATCGACCCCGTGGCTGTTGAGCACGCTGAAGACCTCGAGGGGATCGGTCGGCGCGTCATCCAGCGATGCGCTCGGCTCGATCGGACGACGCGAAGGGCGCGCCGGGCTCATCGCTGGTCTGAGCTCGCAACGCCGGTCAACCGTCCTGCGAAGCGATTCCACGCCAGCGAGCGCTCGAGCCGCTCAGTCATCGTCTGCGCCATCGAGTCGGCCAGGTGATCGGGGTCGAAGTCGCCGTCGATCCGCCGCACGCTCAACTCCAGACGTTCGCCCATCGCCGCAAGCAGGCGCTCAATCGTGTCCATGGATGGGGATATCTCATCGCGCTCCAGCCGGCTGACCGCGTTCTGCGAAGTGCCAGCACGCAGGGCGAGCTGCGCCTGGGTGAGACCGTGACGCTCACGCGTCGAGCGGATCAGCGTGCCGGGGCTCACCTGGATCAATATACCAGATCAGGTGTGGTTCGACGGCCGCCCGAGCGCACGCGCATAGCTGGCGAGCGTGAGCCGCGCGGTGCGCTCCCACGTGAACTGCCGCGACCGTGCGAGGCCGCGCGCCTGCAGCCGCCCGCGCAGGGTCTCGTCGCTGAGCAGGCGCGAGATCGCGGAGGCGATCGCGGCCTGGTCGTGGGGGTCGAACAGCAGCGCCGCCTCGCCGGCGACCTCGGGCAGCGAGGAGGCGTTCGAGCTGGCGACGGGCACGCCGCGCGCCATCGCCTCGAGCACGGGCAGCCCGAAGCCCTCGTATAGCGAGGGAAACACGAATGCGCGCGCGATCGACCACACGCCCTCGAGCTCGGCGCTCGACAGCCAGGCGGGAAAGCGCACGTCGCCGGCGACCCCGAGCGCGGCGGCGCGCGCGCGCAGCTCGGACTCGTAAGCGGTCGGGTAGCCCGGGATCACAAGCACGGGGCGGTCCGCGGCGGGCAGGCGCGCGAGCGCGCCGATCAGCGCGAGCAGGTTCTTGTGCGGGCGCTTGGCCGACAGGCTCAACACCACCTCGCGCTCGCCAAGCTCAAGGCGCGCGCGCACGTCGCGCTCGGGAAGCGGCTGCTCGCGCTGGCGCGCCCCGAGGCCGAGCGGCACGACGTCGATGCGCTGCGGCGCGAGGCCCAGCAGCTCGACGAGATCCTCGCGCGTGCTGTCGGAGTCGGCGATCACGCGATGCGAGCGACGGACGGCGCCGGGGACGAGCACGCGCATCCCCTTGTCGCGGATGCCCGTGTGAGCCTCGGGGAAGCGGGCGTAGATCAGGTCGTGCACGGTGGCCACGCGGCGAAAGGGCCCCCACAGCGGCGCGGTGCTGGCGAGACTGTGAACGAGCCCGACGCGCGCGCGAGCGGCCAGCGGCGGCAGCAGCGTCTGCTCGCCGAGTACCCACTGCACGCGCTCGCGGGCGTTGACGGGCACCGTCACGGACGGCAACAGCTCTCCCCACGGCCCGTCGCCGGCGGCGGCCGTCTCGCGGTTTATGAACGCGGTGAAGCGCATCCCCGCGGGGGCGAGGTCGAGCAGCGCCGGGATCAGCTCGCGCGCGACCACCTCCATGCCGCCCGTCTCGCCCGGCACCAGGAAGATCAGGTTCAGGCCGACGTGGGTGGGCTGGACGGCGTCCACGAGCGTGCAAGGTTATCCGCGCGAGCCAGGGATGGGCATCGGCCGCCCTGCCGCTAGGATGCACCGCCCTGGCGCTCGCAATCGACATCGTGATCCCGACCTCGGGGCGCTATGAGCTGACGGCAGAATGCCTGGCGCATCTCGCGCGACAGACGCGTTCGCACACGGTGATCGTCTCGGACAACGGCGACAGCGAGGAGACAGCGCAGCGAATCGGCGAGGAGTGGCCGGAGGTCCGGGTGATCCGATCGGCGGACAGGCTGAGCTTCGCCGCCGCGTGCAACCACGGCGCGGCCAGCGGCGATGGCGAGGTGCTGGTGCTGCTGAACAACGACGTGTACTGCCGCCCCGACTGGCTCGAGCGCCTGACCGCGCCGCTCGAGTCCGAAACACGGACCGGCTCGGTCGCGTGCCTGCTCGTGCAGCCCGGCGAGCAGCTGATCGACAGCGTCGGGCTGTGCGCCGACCGCACGCTGGCGGGCTTTCCGCGGCTGGCGGGCCTGCCGGTCGCTCGCGCCGGCGATACGCGGCCGCTGCTCGCGGGACCGGCGGGCGGCGCGGCGGCATACCGGCGGGCCGCGTGGGTCGAGGTCGGCGGGCTCGACGAGGCGATCTTCGCCTACTCGGAGGACCTCGACCTGGCGCTGCGCCTGCGCGATGCCGGCTGGAGGGCGTCGGTGGCGCCCGATGCGGTGGCGATGCACCTCGGCTCGGCGACGCACGGGCACCGCACCGCCTGGCAGCGTCGCCACGCGGGCTTCTCGCGCGGCTACCTGCTGCGCCGCTATGGCGTCCTGAGAGGTCCCGCGGCGCCGCGGGCGCTGAGCACCGAGATCGCGGTCGTCCTCGGCGACGCGGTGCTCTCGCATGACCTTGCGGCCCTGTCTGGACGGGTCGCCGGCTGGCGTTCGGCACGCGGCCTGCCACGGCGCAGCGAGCCAGCCGACGCGCTCGACCCACAGATCGAGATGCGCGACGCGATGGCGTGGCGCAGGAGCATCTACGCCCGTCGCTGAGCTCGCCGCTGTGACATAGTCCCGCGCCGGATCGCCCACCGACGGAGGACCACCGTGACCAATCGCAAACCCGCACCAAGAACGAGCCTGATCACGCGGACCACGTGCCGGATCTGCGGCTGCGCGTACCTCGCGCCGGTGTTGTCGCTGGGCGAGCAGCGCATCGCGGGAGCATTCGCCGACCCAGGTGGCGACCAGCCGGTCGAGCGTGCGATCCCGCTCGAGCTGGTGCGCTGCGACATGACGCGCGATCAGGAAGCGTGCGGCCTGATCCAGACCAAGCACACGGTGCCGGGCTCGATCCTGTACAGCTCCTACTGGTACCGCAGCGGCGTCAACCGCACGATGACCGAGAACCTCCACGGCATCGCCCGCGGAGTCGAAACGATCGTCTCGCTGGAGTCGGGGGACCTGATCGTCGACATCGGCTGCAACGACGGCACGCTGCTCGACGGCTATCAGACGGAGGGGCTGCGCTACCTCGGCTTCGACCCGTCAGACGTCGCGCGCTATGCGATCGCGAAGGGATACGACGTCGTCAACGACTTCTACTCGGCGCAGGCGTTGCAGCGCCGCCGCCCCGACCAGAAGGCCAGGGCGATCACGAGCATCGCGATGTTCTACGACCTCGAGCACCCGCGCACGTTCGTCGCCGACATCGCCGAAGTCCTTGCCGAGCGCGGCGTGTGGGTGATTGAGCTGCACTACCTGCCGATGATGCTGGAAGCGAACGCGTTCGATGCGATCGTGCACGAGCACCTGGAGTACTACTCGCTGGCGGTGATCGAGCGACTGATCGGCGAAGAGGGCCTGGAGGTGATCTCGGCGGAGCTGAACGACATCAACGGCGGCTCGATCCGGCTGTTCATCGGGCATGCCGGAGCGCACACGCGCACGCCCGAGCAGCTCGAGGCGCTGACGGCGCTGCGGGTGAAGGAGTTCGAGCTGGCGCTCGACGCGCCCGAGCCCTACGAGGAGTTCCGGCTGGGCGCGGAGCGGGTCCGCGACGACCTCGTCGCGCTGTGTACGCGGCTGCACGGCGAAGGCAAGAAGCTGCACGTGTACGGCGCCTCGACGAAGGGCAACACGATCCTCCAGTACGCGGGCATCGACGGCAGCTTGATCGAGGCGGCCGCCGACCGCAACCCGGACAAGTGGGGCTCAGAGACGATCGGCACGAAGATCCCGATCGTCAGCGAGGAGGACTCACGGGCGATGAAACCTGACTACTACCTCGCGCTACCGTGGCACTTCCTCCCCGAGTTCCTGGAGCGAGAGCAGGAGTTCCTCCAGCGCGGCGGACAGTTCATCGTGCCGCTGCCCGAGGTTCGCGTCGTCGGCGCGTCATGAGCCGGGCGAAGCGACGGGTCCCTCAGGACGCCTCGCGTTCCGCCCCGCTCGCCGGGTCCCAGCGGTGAGGATCGGGCTGGTCGCCCGCTTCCTTGGGTTGCCGATCGGCCTGGGCACGTATGCGGTCAACCTGCTCTCCGCGCTCGACCGCCTCGACGACGAACACGAATACTTCATCTACACGCCGGTGTGGAACGAGGTGCCGCCCCTGGGTCGCCGCTTCCGGATTCGCCGCTCGTACGTCCCTCGGCGCTCGCGGGCCGCGTTGACGCTCTGGGATCTGACGCTGCCGGCGCTCGCAGCAGCGCGCGAGCCGGTCGACCTGCTCCACTATCTGCATGTTGCCTTTCCCCCGTTCTCACCCCGCTACCCCGTGGTCATCAACCTGCTGGATGCGATCCCCTGGGTGGTGCCCGGATATCGGTTGCCGAAGCCATACGATCTGCTCGAACAGCGGGCCGTGCGCCGCGCCGATCTCGTGCTGACGCTGTCCGAGAGCGCGCGCGAAGACATCGAGAGCGTGTTCGGCCTGCCGCGCGCGAAGATCCGAGTCACCTACCTTGGGGCCCCGCCGCTGGACTCAGAGCCATCGCCCACAGAGCCCTACTTCCTGTTCGTCGGAGGCACCGAGAGACGCAAGAACCTCGGTGCCGTACTGCAGGCATTCTCATCGTTCGAGGGCTTTGAGCTACGCGTGGTCGGCGCACACACGGCGTCGCCGGTGCACGACGCGCGGCGCGAGCAGCCAGGCGTTCGGTGGCTCGGCCACGTCAGCGAGGAGGAGCTCGTGCAGCTGTATCGCCACGCGACCGCGCTCGTCTTCCCGAGCCGCTACGAGGGCTTCGGGCTGCCCATACTCGAGGCGATGGCACGTCGCACGCCGGTGATCGCCGCGAACCGCTCCTCGATTCCGGAGGTGGCACGTGGCGCCGCGATCCTCATCGATCCCGACGACGTCGACGCGTTGCGGGACGCAATGCGTCGCGTCGCCGACGACGAGGCCTTGCGCGAGGAGCTGGCCAGGCGCGGCGCCGAGGTCGTCACGGGCTTCAGCTGGGATGAGACGGCGCGCGCAACGGTGGCCGCCTACGAGGAGCTCGGCGCGGCGCGGTGAGCGAGCGAGGCTCGTGCGGCGCGCAGCGCGCGCATCGACTCGCGCGCCGCCACGAACCCGCTATGCGGGGTGAGGTCGTAGAGCTCGCGGTAAAGCCGGTAGCGCAAGCCGGACTCGCCGTAGGCCCGGCGGGTGATCCGACGCAGCTCGGCCAACTCCTCGGGCCGCTCACGGGCGACCGCATAGCGCATGTCGAGCGCCAGCCACAGCGGGAACTCCGCCCTGACCACGCGGCGGACGTGGGCGGCCTCGGCGCTGTCGGCCCCGAAGTAGGCCGCGGCGAGATCGTGGTAGCCGTCGATCACCTTGGCGTACCGGTTGACTATCCCGCGGTCCAGAAAGGAGTCGTTCCCGCCTCGCGTTAGCAGGTAGGAATCGGGCAGGTAGTCGAACGTGACGCCCTGCGCGATCATCGCGAACAGCCGCCCCACGTGCGCGAACAGGCTGCCGACGAATCGTTCCTCGAGTCCGATCGCCTCCCATCGCTCACGGCTGAACACAATCGAGCCGAGGAAGCTGAAGAACGCGAGCGTCGTGCTCGCTCGCGCGAAATAGCCGAGCCGTTGCTCGCGTACGGAGAAGTCGAAGCGCGTCTCGCTGAGGATCTGCGCGACCTCGCCCTCGAACAGCGGCTCCATCTGAAGGGAGCAGTACGTGACCCCGCACAGCAGCAGCTCAGCGCCGCCGTCGAGCCGGGCGAGCATTCGGGCCAACGCACCCGGTCGCATCGTGTCGTCAGCACCGAACAGCCAGCAGTAATCGCCGCGTGCGAGCGTGACGGTGCGCGCCATGTCGCGGTCGATCCCACCCCGCTCGGGCTGGCGGTGGTAGCGGATCTGCGGGTGGCGCTGCGCGAACGCGCCGACGACCTCGGCGGTGTCGTCGGTCGAGCCGCCGTCGAGTACGACGATCTCGACGCCGTCCTGGAGTTGCGCGGCGATACTCTGAAGCGTCTCGCCGATAAACGCGCCGAAGTTGTAAGTCGGAATACACACGGAGAGTCGCATCGCCGTTACCCTCGCGAGCCCTTGGACCGGAGATAATCGAACGGCTGTCGCAGGCATCGCTTGACGGGTGTCGGTAGGTAAGCCCCGACTCGCGTGGCGATGCGGTTGCTGAGGAGTTTGCCTCGGCGCTCCCAACGCTGGCGCACCTTCGCCCGTTGGAATCTCCTGATCTCAGCGGGTCGCACGAGCTCCGTGTCGGACTCGTGCGCATACCACTCATTCACGCCACTGCGACGGAAATGCACGTACCCGTGTTCGGACATGTGCCTTCCAACTCGCGGATCGCCACCAGACGCGCGCGGATCATCACTCGCCGCGTTGTCCTCGATGATCACGATTCGCGGCCTGTGCGCCTCGAGCGTAAAGCCCTCGAGCACCTCCAGCTCATGACCCTCGACGTCGATCGTGATGAACTGAATCTCGGGAAACGCTGCTTCAGCGAGCAGGCCGTCGAGCGTGGCGGTGCGGACCGTTATCTCCTTGACGGCCCCGCCGACCTGCTTGATCCACTCGAGACGATCCGGAGTGAGATCGAGCGTTGACATCTCCTCGGCATTCTCTGCGACAAAGAAGGTCGCCATGCCCTCCTTGTCGCTCACCGCGCAGTTGACCACAGTGCAGGCACGGTGTTTGCGGATCTCGTCAACGAGCGCGGGGATCGGCTCGACCAAGAGGCAATGCCAGCCCCGCTTTTCGAACAGATAGCTCGCGCTCCCGCTGCGGCCGTCGTAGGCGCCGATCTCAACGCAGTACCCCTCCGCCCGGTCGCCGAAGATCTCCTGCAAGATGCGATCCTCGCCAAACTGACCGTGCGACTGTGGCGCAGGGTTCACCAGCAGGTTCACGTTCGCGCGGCGGGGCGGCGGCGGTGGAACAGCGCCTGGCGAATCTCCGCGGGGACGATCCCGAACGCCAACAGGGCCGCGATGTAGATCGCCGACCCGATCAGCGCCGAGGCGAGCGGGCTGACGCCCAGCGCGACCGCTACGCCGCCTGCGAGCAGGGTCGCCGCGGCCGCCCGCAACACGAAGCCGGGCCCGAGCCGCAGTTCGGGTCGCGTGCGGGAGAGCGACCACTCGTAGCAGAGGGCCAGCGTCAACTCGGCCGCGACCATCGCAATCGCGGCTCCTTTGGCCCCGTAGGTGCTGATCAGCGGCGCCCCGACCGCCACCACGACCGTGAGGGCGATCGCGTTCGACACCAGCATCGCATGCAGGCGGTCAAGCGAGAGCAGGGCGTAGCCACGAGCGCCGATGACAAACGTCCCGAGCAGCGCAAAGGCCAGGATACGCAGCACATCGACCGACGATCCGAATCCGGGACCGGCGACGACCCGGATCGCGAACCCAGCGCCGAGGAACAGGCCGAGCGCCACGCCGCCCCCTGCGAGCAGCATCGTCTCGGCGAGCCGCCGGCCTGCGTAGCTGAATCGCTGCGCGTCGTCGCGCGCCGCCCGGGCGAGCAGCGGCAGCGACGTGGAGACGAGCAGCGGCGGCACCGTGGTGAACGCCCCCAGTACGCGGAACGACACGCCGAAGTACCCCGTCTGGGCCGAGCTCGACAGCACCGACACCATGATCTGAGCGATCTGGAAGTACAACACCGAGAACACGACCGCGGCGGAGTAGGGAAGGATCCGACTCACCATCCGCCGCCACTCCCGCGTGTCGATCGTCGGCTTCAGGCGGGAGTCGCGACCGCCGACCAGCACCGTCACCACAAGCACTGGAATGACAACCGGCAGCTGCAGCGCGAAGAACGGGAGCAGGCCGGCGCCGGCGAGCGCCAAGAGCACGGCCTCGATTGCGACTCCGACCTGGATCGCGAGCTGGAACCCGGCCACCAAGCCGAACCGGAGGCGGACCTGAAGCGGAATCGAGCACCCGTCCTGAACGACGAGCACGACCATGCCGGCTCCGGCGATGACGGTCCCGATCACCATCACGGCCGGGTAGCCGACGAGCAGGCCGAAGAGCACCGCGACCACGAGGCCGCTGAGCGCGAGCGCGATGCGGATTCCGAGCAGATTGCGCAGGAACCGCTGGCCGTCTGATCTTGGTCCGGTCGAGTACTCACGCACGGCGAAGCCGGTGAGGCCCAGATCGCTGACGGTGGCCACGATCGTGACGAGCGCGGTCACCGTGGTGAAGTGGCCGGTGTCGATCAGGCCAAGGTGGCGGATGACGACGGCACTCGAGGCCACCGTGGCCAGCGTGCCGATCCCGTAGCCGCCGATCCGCAGCAGGCTGCCGCGGATCACGGCCGTACCGGCGTCCGCGGTATCGAGAATGTCGGCGTGCGCGTCCTCCGGCGAGCCGGCCAGCGCCGGATCGCCGTCGGCTGGGAGCGTCGATACCATCCGATGGCAGGATATTGGACCGTCGGCGTCCTCCGGCCACGCGAAGGTTGGTGCACGAGGGCCATGTCGGAGCCGCCGACTTCCCACATGCACATCGCGCTCGTCAACCATCACGTCGGCGGCAAGGCGGGCGGCGGCGGCGGCGTGCGGCTGATGCTCGAGCTTGGAGCCGGACTGGTGCGGCGGGGCCACCGCGTGACCGTCGCGTGCTACGACTTCCTCGAGGGCAGCGAGTTCTCCTACGCGGCGGACCAGCTGGAGATCCGATCGGTCCGGCGCGGCGCGTTCGAGCTGCCGGCCGGCAACATGGAGCTGGCCCGTCGCTTCTGGCTGGACATGCCCAAGGTCGCCCGGCTGGTGCCGCCCGACGCGAACGTCGTCAATCCCCACGACTGGCCGGCGCTACATCCCGGGCGCATCGCCGCGAGGCGCCTGTCGCGCCCGCTCGTGTGGACACGCAACAACGAATCGCTGTGGGAGCGCGCGATCGTGCCGAAGATGAGCATCACCGGCGCGCGCCCGCCGCTGCGCCGCGCGATGCAGGCGGCGATGACGTGGCCCGACCTGCTCGACGCCCGCCGCGCGGACGCGATCGCGGTGCTCAGCGCGCAGCAGGTCGAGATGGTCCGCCGCAGCTACCGCAAGGACGCTGTGATCGTGCCGGTCGGCCCGCCGGCGCACTTCTTCGATCCGCCGGACCGGACGGAGGCCCGCGCCAGGCTCGGCATCGCCGACGACGTCTTCCTGGTCGTCGGCATGGGAACGCTCGTCGAGCACCGGCGCTTCGAGGTTCTGATCGAGGCGATGTCGCTGCTGAGCGACGATCCTCAGGTCCACGCGTTGCTCGCCGGCTCAGACCACGAAGACCCCGCCTACGCCGACCGCCTCGCGGCGCAGATTGCGGCGCGAGGCGAGACGGCGAGGGTGCTGTTGCCGCGTCGCTCGCTGTCAGACGCGGAGCTGAAGGACACGTACGCCGCCGCAGACGTGTTCGTGATCCTCAGCCAGCGCTACGCGTGGGGGCTTGCGCCGCTCGAGGCGCTCGCGTCGGGAACGCCCGTGATCCTGACGCCTGGCGCGGGCGTGTACGACGTGCTCGCCGGGCGCCCGGGCGTGCAGGTGGTTCCCGCGGAGGACCCCAGGGCAACGGCCGACGCGATCCGACGCTGGCGCGCGGGTGAGGGCCGCGAGGGACTCGAGTCGACGCGCACGTGGCTACGCGAGGAGTACGCGCTGGACTCCTACGTGGAGCGGATGGAGCAGATCTATGCGGACGTGGTGGGCGCATAGGCGGCCGGCACGGACATGCCCGAGCGACGCTCAGCGCAGCGATGAACGGTCGATCGAACACGAGATCCTGGCTCTATGTTCTGCAGCCATTTGGCTGCAAGACCCAGAACAAATGCCGACTGCGCCGACTTCGCGCGACCGGCTAACGGCCACACCGAACGTATACTGATGAACATGCGCTCAGACCTTCCTGCGGTAGCACGGGATATCGATGTGCCCGAGCGGACGCTGCGACGAGCAGTCCAGCGAGGTACCGTGCGCTGCTCCCGTCCCGGCCTGCGACAGCTTGAGCTGACGGCCGACGAGCGGTCATACCTGCGCGAGAACTGGAAGACCATCTCCACGGTCACCGAGGCACTGAGGACCGAGCGCAACGTCCGCTTGGCGGTGATCTTCGGGTCGGCGGCACGAGGGCGGATGGGAGAGGGCTCAGACGTGGATGTGCTGGTAGCTCTCATCGAGCAGCGGCCTATGTACCTCTCATACCTCGCCGCGCGCCTGACGCGAGCGCTTGGGCGCAACGTTGACGTGCTCTCGCTGGCGCAGGTGCGCGCGCACGATCCGGCGCTCCTCGGCGCGATCTTGCGAGACGGACGCCCCGTGGTCGATCGTGATGGCTCCTGGCCGGCGCTCATTGCACGACGCCCCGGTATCGAGCGCGCAGCGACGCGAGCGCGCGCAGAGCGCCATCGTCGTGCGGCCCAGGCCGTCGCGCAGCTGACCGGAGCGTAGATGAGCCGGGAACACGGTGACGCGCATCCCTCGGCCGGCGGGCATCCCCGTCGCGAGGTGACCATTTCTGAGGAGGACCGCGAACGAATCGAGCGACACCTGGAGCGCATGCCACTCGAGCGCGACGCGCTGCTGCTGGCGATGCGTCAGTTCGGGGCGGATTTCGACCGAGACGCGTGGCAGGCGGCATACGAGGCGTTCTCGGCCGAGGAGCACAACCGTGTGGTGCAAGTCACGGGCAACCTGCGCGCCCTCGTGGACAATGCCGTGGAGCTGGTGCGCTTGGCGGCGACGTTGACCGGGCTCCGCCCGGCCGGGCGCCGACCGAGCGCAAACGCCGATATCGAGGCTCTGCGGGCCGACGGCGCCCTGACCGGGGAGCAGACCTACAAACTCGTGCAGCTCAAGGAGCTGTGCGACAGACTTCGCCATGCGTATGCCTACGTCGACGCCGAGGACGTGCACACCGCGGTGCACTCCCTACTGAAGCTCCTACCGAGCTTCACGGCTTCTTACGTCGAGTGGCTGGCCGAATACGGTGTCGAGATCAGCTGACGGCGCCCTGGTTGGCATTCGAGGCGCCCGCACGAGGGCTCACGCGGCGCTCACGCTGAAGTGGCGATCGAGCTCGTTGGCGTAGGCGCGCCCCATGGACGACCTGTGCTCGTCGAGCCACGCGCTGAAGGCGATCTGTCCGAGCGGAGGATCGTGTGAGACGAGCAGCCCGGCCATCAGGCCCTTGATCTCCTCGGGCGTGAGCACGACGTCGCGGACGAGCAGCCCGAGCGCGCGCGCTGCGGCCGCCATCACCGCCGGCGGCGTGTGCACGATCGGCGAGCGAGCGCCGACGGCGCTGCGTACCAGCGCGACGAGCTCGCCGAACGGCATCGTCTCGGGCCCGGCGGCGTCGATGACGGCATCGGATGTGTACTGGGCCGCATCGACGCAGATTCGCGCGAGGTCATCGACGTGCACCGGCTGCACCGGGTAGGCGCCGCTTCCGGGCAGCGCGAAGACAGGCATCCGCCGGAGGATCCAGGCGATGTTGTTTGCGAGCACGTCGCGCTCGCCGCCGAAGATCCACGTGGGCCGCACGACCGTGTGGGGCACACCCGCCTGCGCGAGGGCGTACTCGACGAGCGCCTTGCCCCTGAAGTAAGGCAGCGGCGAATCGATCGAGGGGTTGGTGATGCTGACGTGCACGATGCGCTGTACCCCCGCGCTCCTGGCGGCGTAGAACAGCATGCGCGAGCTCTCGATCGCGTTGGCGAAGCTCGTGTGGCCGTGGTCGAAGCGGACCCAGAAGGTGTTGTAGAGCGTGTGCACGCCCTCGAGGCTGCGGGTGAGCGCGGTGGGGTCATCGAAGCGGTAGGCGCACGTCTCGACGCTCGCGCGCAGGGGGTGTGGGCGGTCGGGATGAAAGGTCAGCGTTCGCACGCGGCGCCCGGACTCCAGCAGGCGCCGCGCGATGTGGCTCCCGGAGTAGCTGAACGCCCCGGTCACGAGATCGACAGCCGCGTCCTCGCTCATGGTGTCTCCTCTGGTTGTGTCGGCAGGATCGTGTCGACGACGACGGCGAGGCTCGCGCCGAGGTCGAGCAGCGACTGTGCGCGCGTCTGATCGCGCTGCAGGTGGCTCAGCATGTCCACGCCGAAATACAGCGCGACCAGCGCGAACGCGATGTCTCGCGGCGAGGCGAGCAACTGCAGCGGGGTTCCCGTGAGCATCTGGCGGAGCTTGCGCTCGACCATCTCGATCCACGGCTCGACGCGGGCGGCGACGGCGGCCCCCAGCTCAGCGTCAGTGACCCCGCCGCTGACCATCTCCCCGAGCACGGTGATGTATCCGCGCTCGAGGTCGTCGCGATAGATCGTGTGCGCGAGGCCCACCAGCTCGGACGCGCTCCGAGCCTGCTCAAACGCGGGTCCGTACTCGCTCATCCGGCGCTCGCTGATCAGGTCGAACACCGCGAGCAGCAGATTCCGCACGCTTCCGAAGTGGTAGAAGATCAGCGCCTGGTTGAAGCCCCCCACGGAGGCGATCGCACGCGCGCTCGCTCCGGCAAAGCCCTTCGCCTTGAGCGTCTGCAGCGCCGCCTCGAGTATCTGCAGCTTCGTGCCGCTCGGACCGGGCGCGCCCTCGGGCGGAGGCGGCGGCTGCTCGGCTGGCGTTCGCGGCTGTTTGGTTGAGGCTCGCGACGGCATGGCCAGGATTTTAGCACTCGCTCAAAGCATCTGCTCAAACCATACCGTCGCCCCACCCGCCGGACTCGCGGCACCTGAGTGCACGCACGATTTCATCGCTCATGGGACAAGCGCACGCGCGGCCTCGCGACGGGCGCGTGGCTCGTCGCTCTCGAGCAGGTCCACCAGGATCGCGGCGCGCGGCGCGCGGCGATCACGACCACGGTCCAAGAGCGGCCACACCTCATCACCCATCCAGCGGACGCGAGCCGGCCCCGAGCCCGGCTCGAGAGCGTGCTCAGCGACGATCGCGTGGCGGTGGGCGGCCGGCGCGTACACCTCGACTGCTGACGCTGGGCCGAGAAGACCCACCACCTCGCCGGCCGAGATGCCAGTGGCGAGCACGTCGGGCCGGTCGAGTATCCGCCCCAACTCCGATGGGTGGACGTCAAACTCCTCCGTCTCGGCGCGGTCACGAAGTCGGGGGGCGTACTCGAGCAGGGGGTGGTCGCGCAGCCACGCGCGCATTCGCGAGGAGTACCGGTCCCGCCCAGCCATGTCCTCGGCCGTAGTTTCGTCCCCGGATGCCAACAGCAGGACCGCCCAGGCCATCGCCTGCGACAGGGGCCGGCCACCACCTGGTCGCTGCCGGGCCATCCGCTGCACCGCTCGCTCATCCAGCCACCAGCTACGCCCGCGTTTGACCGCGGGCAGCCGACCCGATGCGATGTGCTGACGCACAGCGCCCGGTCCGAGGCCGAGACGGTCAGCAGCCTCGCGGACAGTGAGAAGCGACGAATCAGGCACAGACAGAATGCTATCGCTAGCGTAAGGATTCTGTCCGCGGGCTCACAGCCATCGGGGCGCCGACCTCGATGAGGAAGCGCCTACTCCTGAACCCCACTCCCGCCCTTTCGCCCGCGGTCCATTCCCATTTTCGCCCACCAATGACTCCCACTTCCGCGCAGATTCTCCGGGCTTGCCAGCTTCTCAGACGCGGACGTTGAGTCGTTGAGCAGCAGCGCGCAGCGCGGGGTGCTCGCGCGTGACCTTCTCGACGACGAGGCGGCTTGTGAGCAACGGGCTGGGTTCCCAGATCGCCCAGCACTCCCAGTCGGGCGCTAGGCGGCTGAGGTAGCGCAATCCGCGCCAGGAGGCGTGGTCCGGCGTCTGCGCGAGCCAGTGATAGCGGCTCGCGATCGTTCGCGTGACGCGCCGATCAGATGAGAGGAACGTACTGCGGTCGATCTTCTTCACGCCGTACTCACGGAGTGCTCGGCGCAGCGTCATGTCGACCGCGGTGTGCGTGGCGGGATCGTCGACATCCACGAACGTGGCTGTGCTGTCAACGCTGACGTGTCCGATCCAGCGTCCGTCAAAGAACTCCGCTGGCACCACGCCCGGGCTGAGCAGCGGGTCGTACTCAGGGTCCGGGGACTGGGTGAGAAAGTCATCGATCAGCTCGAGCAGCCCGGATCGTTCACGGTAGCGGGCTATCACCTCGCCAAATGCAGTCTCGGCGCGCGACGCGCAGTACACGGTCGGGAACTTCCCCTCCGCGTCATCCCAGCGATTGCCGTCCTCGATCGGGCCAGCGGCCGACCTTGACAGCGGCTGCGGAGTGTGGAACGTGAACACGTCGATGCTGCGCGAGACGCGGTGAATCCCGGCGCCCGGTGCCCTGAGCACGTGAGAGCCTGCCATCAGCCGCCGGCTGTGAACGCTTCCGCGGCGCGCTTGACCTGGTCGATCGCGCCCTCGTGGAAGACCTCGATCGGCGCGCGATCCTCGAGTTGCGGGTTGGAGCCGATCAGCCACGCCCGCACTGTGCTGGCCGTCTCACCAGACTCGATGAGCAGCGACACGACCTGGAAGAGATCGCGCAGACCTCGCTCGTGCGCCTGGCGCGGCTCGTGCTCACCCCGAGCCCAGCGCCCCACAAGCTTCGGGTTGCGCACGCCGACCCCAAACGCGACGAGACGCTGACCGATCGTCTGCTGCAGTGAGCCAGCGATGGTGCTCAACGACTGCCGCGATGCCGTTCGATGAATCTGCTCAGCGAGGGTCATCCGATGCTCCTAATGTCGCCGATGAACTAAGTCATTGTACCACGTATTGTCCTCATATTGGTCTGTATTTTGTCCCACTAAGCTGCCTCGGCCGGAATCGCGATCCTCTCGAGATTCACCGCTCAAACACCCCCACCACGTTCGACGCGCCGGTCGCGAACGGGTAGTCGGCCTCGGCTTCGCACAGCACCCGGAACTGGTAGTGGGCGGGGCCGGCGAACTTGAAGCGGTAGCCCGCGTGGAAGCGGCCGCGGGCGTCGCTGCGGATGACGTCGAACTCGAGCCACGCGCCGCGCGGCGAGCGCGCCTCGAGCACGAGCGGCTTGCCGCCCGCGGGGACGGGGCCGCCGAGCAGGCGCCCGGAGAAGCGGATGCTGCGCCCGACGCTCGTCGTGTGCGGCGCGACGCTCAGGCTGACGCCCGCGCGCACGCTCAGCGCGAGCGTCCGCGTCGCCACCGGCGGCGCGCCGACGGCGGCGCTGTACTGGAAGCGCAGCGTGCGCGAGGAGCTGCCCGCGGGGACGCGCAGCGCGAAGCGCCCGTCCGCGTCCGTGAGCACGCTCGCGAGCGCCGCCGTCCTCGCGCCCGCGTAGTCGGGCGTCGCGAGCACGTTCACCTGCGCCGCAGCGATCGGCACGCCGCCCGCACCCGTCAGCCGGCCGGCAACCGTCTGCGCGTGTCCGTATCCGCTCACCAGGCGCGCGCCGCGCGTAGCCGTCCAGCCGACCGACAGCGTCGCGTGCGCCGACGCGTTCGTCCCGTTCGGGCCGCCCACCGGCGGCGGATTGTCGATCGTCACGTTTCTGTCGAGCACCGTCGCCGCGTTGCCCGCCGCGTCGATCACGCTCACCACCAGGTGGTGCTCGCCGTTGCTCACCCGCGTCGTGTCGAACCCCACGTCCGCGTTCACCGACGCCGGACACGGCTGCACGTACAGAAACGCCGCCAGCCCATCCGTCGTCTGCCCCACGTTCCTGCAGCGCCCGCCGTCTTCGTCCACCACCGTGCTCTGCACCACCTCGCCGTCCACGCTGAACACCGCCTCGTACACCCCCGACGCCGGATCGCTCGCGCTGAACGCCACGTCGCTCGTGCCGCTCACCGTCGCCGCGCTCGCCAGTTCGCCGCTCACGTTCGACGCGCTCGGAGGCGCACTCTGTTCGAGGATCAGGTCAGCCGCGTACAGGTAGACGACCGCGGCGTAGCCATTGGAGTCGCCAGGGCCTTCTGGACATTCGAACGGGTAGAAGCCCGAACACGTGGCCGTCAAGTAAAGGTGCGTGCCAAGATTTGCCATAGGCACAGCCACCTGGTTTTCTGGCGAGAAGGGCTGCCCAATATGGCCCTTCCCCGAGCACTTTTCGTACACGCATGCTTCAAATATGCTGGTCGCGACAGGCCCAGCGAGCCAGAACTGGTAGCTGCCGTTTTCAAATGAGCCGCCGGCTGAGTCTCCAGCACGCCACAGGGTTGCCTTAGTAAGTGTCTCCCCCGCCGGCGCTTCAAACGCCCAAGCCGCTGCGGTTTCGTTGACTCTACGCTGCCAGCCCCCCCGCAGCGCCGCGACCAGCGCACCTCCAGGCTTTTCGCACGTGTCTTCGGCGAACGACGCGGTGCCGGTCGTCGTGCCGCTCCAACCTTCGATCGGGGCGATTTCGCCGGACGGCGTCCTGCACGAGTAGACGTGGAACTCGCCCGCGGTCGCCGGCGCGGGCGCGACCGCCGTCACCGCGCCCACCGTGGCCGTCATCGCCGCCGTCATCGACAGCGCCGCCACGACCGGCATCGCCGCCGCGAGCGCGAGCGCGACCGCCGTCGCTCGCGCCGCGCGCCGTGTCCGCTTCGATATCCGTTCGAATACAGCCACCATGCCACCCTGTTGTCGCTCGGAGGCTCGTCATCGCCCCCTCCCAAATTGTTCCACCACCCGGGCGTTCGCGACAAGTACGACTGTGGTGACCGGCGCCGGCGACGCTGGAGGAGGGATTCGCGAGCGTGTCTCCCAAAAAGACGTCACACGACGGTGAAGCGGAGTGGCAGCTCGGCGAGGCCGTAGATGCCCGTGATGCTCTCGAACGCCGGCTCGCCGTCAAGCTCGAGGTCGCGCACGTGCCGCGCGAGGAACGACAGCGCCTCGCGCAGCTCCACGCGCGCCAGGTTCGCGCCCACGCAGTAGTGCACGCCCGCGCCGAACGTCAGCTCGCGTGCGCGCCCGCGCGCCGCCGTGATGTCGAAAGTATTGAACTCCCCCACCCCGCCCACCCCGCCCGCGCCGCGCTCGTCCGGCGCCAGGTCGCGGTTGCCCGTGAACGCGCACACCATCACGATCGTGCCCTCCGGGAACGTCACGTCGCGGTACACCAGCTCCTCCGTCGTCATCCGCGCCGTGAACGGCGTGATCGGCTCGAAGCGCAGCGCCTCGTCCACCGCCGCCTGCGCCAGCTCCGGATCGTCCACCAGCAGCTGCCACTGCTCCGGGTTTTCCGCCAGCAGCCGTACCGTGTGCGCCAGCTGGCTCTGCGTCGTGTCAACGCCGCCCGCCAGCACGTTGAACACCAGGTTGATGCACTCCACATCCGACAGCCGATCGCCGGCCTCTTCAGCCTCAATCAACATAGATAGGAGGTCGTCGCGCGGGTCGTCGCGGCGCGCCCTAAGCAGTTCCGCGGCATACCCGTAGAACTGCTCCACCGCCAGCTCGATCTGCTCGCGCTCGCTCGCCATGCTCGCCGCGTCGAACTGCCGCTGGATCCAGTTCGACCAGTGGTGCAGCCTCGGCGCATCCTCCAGCGGCGCGCCCATCACCGTCGCGATCGTCAGCGACGGGTACGGCTTCGCGAACGCCTCCACGAACTCGCAGCGCCCCTCGTCGGCGACCGCCGCCAGCAGCTGCTCGAGGAACGCGCGCATCGCCGGCCTGTAGCGCTCGACCGCCCGCGGCGACAGCGCCGGGTTCAACAGGCCCCGCAGGCGCGCGTGGTCGGGGCCGTTGACGTGCAGGATGTTGCGCCGCATCTGCTCGTACAGCGGCCCCTCGCGCACGTCGAAGATCTCCGCGATCTTCATCCCCGGGAACGTCGCCGCGCGCGAGCGCAGGAAGAACTCCGCCGACTCGCGGTCGAGCACCATGTACCCCCACGGCCCCCGCGCCAGCCAGCCCGTCGCGCGCAGCTCCGCCATCGCCGCGTGGTAGGAGTCCCCGCGCAGCGACGGGTCGGTGTAGTCGAACGCCGGCAGCTCCAGCTCGCTGACCAGCGTCATCGCCGTGCCCCCGTGCGCTGTTCCGCGGGATCTATTTTTTCGGGTGAACCGCGTGCTTCAGCGCCGCGCCCGCCGAGAACTTCGGCGCCTTCGACGCCTTGATCTTAACGCGCTCGCCCGTACGCGGGTTGACGCCCTGGCGCGCCGCGCGTTTGACCACCGAGAACTTGCCAAAGCCCGTGATCGCGACCTCCTCGCCTTTCTTCAGCGACTTCGTCACCGTGTCCAACAGCGACTCGACCGCGCGCGCGGAGTCCGCTTTCGTGATGCCCGCATCCTTCGCGATCGCCTCGATCAGTTGCGACTTGTTCATCGTTGTCTTCCTTTCAAGTTGATGTGCCCCGAGAGCGCGCAGGGTACCGCGCCAGCTTCTTTCCCGGGTTGAGCAGGCCCTTCGGATCGAACGCCCGCTTGATCTGCTCGTGCAGCTCCACCGCCCTCGCATCCCACTGCGACTCCAGGCGCCCGCGCTTCAGCCAGCCCACGCCGTGCTCGCCCGCCACCGAGCCGCCCAGCTCCAGCACCAGCGCGAACAGCTCCTCGCCCACCGCCTCCGCCGCGTCCAGCTCCGCCTCGCTCGAGCGGTCCACCAGCACCGTCGCATGCACGTTGCCCTCGCCGCCGTGCCCCCACGCGCACGCGCGCAGCCCGTGTGCAGACGCGATCCGCTCGAAGCGCTCCAGGCCCTCCAGCAGGCGCTCCAGCGGGAACACCACGTCCTCGCTCACCTTGCCCCCGCGCACCGACGTCACCGCCGGGTTCGCCCCGTCGCGCCAGCGCCACAGCGCGCGCCCGTCCGCCGGCTCCTGCACCTCCAGCGCATGGATCGGCGCCTCGCGCATCAGCTCCACCAGCGCCTCGCGCTGCGCCCGCGCCTCCGCGGCCGACCCGTCCACCTCACAGATCAGCGCAAAGCCCGCCTCCGCCGGCACGCCCTGCCCGCCGGTGCGCGCACCCGTAGCGGCGGCCCCGTCGCCCGCACCGGTACCGGCACCGGGGTAGGAGGCCGCAAGGATCGCCAGCGTCTCGCCGTCGAGGAAGTCGAGCACCGACGGGCGCAGCCCCGCCGCGAACACCGCTTCGATCGCCGCGCAGCCCTGCTCGCGCGTACGCACGAAGACGACGAGCGGGATCGCCGCCTCCGGCGCCGGCAGCAGCCGCAGGCGCACCGCCGTGATCACCCCCAGCGTCCCCTCCGAGCCCACCAGCAGGCTCTTCAGGTCATACCCCGCCACGTCCTTGCCCGCCCAGCCGCCCACCTGCACGAGCTCGCCCGGCGCCAGCACCACCTCCACGCCCGCCACCCACGCGCCCGTCACGCCGTACTTCAGCGCGTGCGGGCCACCCGCGTTCGTCGCCACGTTGCCGCCGATCTGCGACTGCTCCGCCGCCCCCGGGTCCGGCCCGAAGAACAGCCCGTTCTCGCGCGCCAAGCGCTGCACGTCGCGCGTGCTCACACCCGCCTCCGGCAGGATCCGCCACAGCCCCGGCTCGAGCTCGCGCACCCGCCGTAGCCGCTCCAGCGACAGCACCAAGCCGCCCTGCGTCGCCACCGCCCCGCCCACCAGCCCCGTGCCGCCGCCGCGCGGCACCACCGGCACGTCGTGCGCGTAGCACCACTCGACCACCGCCGCCACCTCCTGCGCCGTGCCCGGCAGCGCCACCGCGTCCGCGCGTCCCTCCACGCCCCTGCGGTTCGAGCTGTCGTGGTTGTACGCGGACCGCGGCGGCGGAGCGTCCAGGACGTGCTCGGCGCCGATCAGGCGGCTGAGCTCTTTGACGATCGCTGGGACGTCGCTGGGCATCGCTCAGGGCGAGGCTAGTGGACGTCACGCCGCTAAAGCCAGTGGCGCGTACTCGTCGGCGTCATCTCGGGGTGCTCACCCAGAAGCCGGTCCAGCTCGGTGACCATGCGTCCGATCGTCCTCGGGCCGCTCCGCGAATAGCTGCTGTGTGGAACGAGGACGAGACCGAAGTGCACCTGGCCGCGTTGGTCGTAGCCGTCGGCGATGACACTGAAGTCGTCGATGTTCTCGGTGACGACGGCGCGCTGCTCATGCTGGGCGAGCGCGAATAGGTCGGTGTCCGGGAGCGCGCGCAGCTCAGGGCGCTCGGTCACCGCCTCGGCGTCATGCGTGCGGTCGCGCAATTGCTCGGCGATCGCCGGTGGGTACATCTCGTCGATGAGGAGCTTCAAGCGAGCGCTTCCCGCGCTCTGACCCACGCTGCCCGCTGGCGGTCGGCCTCCTCACTGTTGTGAGCGATCCGAGTGTCCACCTCGTCGCGGAAGTCCGCGTAATAACGCACGGCTGTGTGCACCTGCGCGTGCGTCAGGACGCCCCATTCGGCGGTGGCGGCGATCGCCTGCTCGCCTGACAGGCCGGTGTCTTTCAGCGTCTCGATGACCTCCCACACGTCTGGGCCGCCGGCGAGCGCCGCGCGGCGTCCAGCCGGGCCATCCCTGAACACGATGCCGGGGTGGTCCTCCATGCGCAGACCCTCGTCGATGAGCCGCTCTGCCGTCCGCGCCTTGGCCTCCCCACGGCGCCGCGCGCCGACATCGAGGCGCTCAAGCGTCTGCGGACTCATGCGAATGGAGAACGGCTTCTGGGCTGCCTGACGGCTCATGTAGTTGTATGTAGTCTATCGCACTACAAATCTCTGCGGGTGCGACGGGTACGATTGACGGCGGTCATGGCAGTCAGCCCTAAGCCTCGCTCGCCAGCGAAACAACCGGCGCAGGCCAGCGAGCCTTCGTACGCTGGCGCGCCCACGTCAGAGCCGGTCGAGCGGACCTTCCGCACGCTCTCCGACGAGCCCGTGCGCGAGCTCTACACCGCGGGCGACCTGTCTCCCGGCGCCGGCGCCGGCGGGCCGGATGACCCAATCGGCGAGCCCGGCGAGTATCCGTTCACGCGCGGCATCCACCCGACGATGTACCGGGGGCGGCTGTGGACGATGCGCCAGTTCGCCGGCTTCGGCACCAGCGAGGAGACCAACGAGCGCTTCCACTACCTGCTCGAGCACGGCCAGACGGGGCTGTCCACCGCGTTCGACATGCCCTCGCTGATGGGCCACGACTCCGACTCTCCACGCTCGCTCGGCGAGGTTGGCCGCGAGGGCGTCGCCGTCGACACGCTCGACGACATGCAGACGCTGTTCTCCGGCATCGACCTCGGCGAGGTGTCGGTGTCGATGACCATCAACGCGCCCGCCGCGATCATGCTCGCGTTCTACGTCGCCGCCGCCGGATCCGGCGATGGCGCGCACGCGACGCCCGGCCCGGGGGGCGTCGCGGGGTCGGCGAGCGGCGTCGGGCCGGTCCCCGCCGAGTACCTGTCGGGCACGATCCAGGCGGACATCCTCAAGGAGTACATCGCCCAGAAGGAGTGGTGCTTCCCGATCGATCCCGCGATGCGCCTGTGCGGCGACATGATCGAGTGGTGCACGCGCAACATGCCGCGCTGGCACCCGATCTCGATCTCCGGCTACCACATCCGCGAGGCCGGCTCCACCGCCCAGCAGGAGCTCGCGTTCACGCTCAAGGACGGCCTCACATACGTCGAGCAGGCCGTCGCGCGCGGCCTCGACGTCGACGACTTCGCGCCACGGCTGTCGTTCTTCTTCAACGCCCAGATCGACTTCTTCGAGGAGATCGCCAAGTACCGTGCCGCCAGGCGCATCTGGGCCAAGGAGATGCGCGAGACCTTCGGCGCCAAGAACCCGCGCTCGTGGCAGATGCGCTTCCACGCGCAGACCGCCGGCGTCTCGCTGACCGCCCAGCAGCCGCTCAACAACATCGTGCGCACAGCCGTCGAGGCACTCGCCGCGGTGCTCGGCGGCACGCAGTCGCTGCACACCAACTCATACGACGAGGCGCTCGCGCTGCCCACCGAGGAGGCCGTCACGATCGCGCTGCGCACGCAGCAGATGCTCGCGCACGAGACCGGCGTCACCAGCACCGTCGACCCGCTCGGCGGCTCCTACTTCGTCGAGGCGCTCACCGACCAGATGGAGCTGCGCGCGTACGAGTACTTCAAGAAGATCGACGAGCTCGGCGGCATGGTCGACGCTGTCAAGCTCAACTACCCCCAGCGCGAGATCGCCGACGCCGCCTTCGCGCTACAGCAGGAGATCGACGCGCGCGAACGGATCGTCGTCGGCGTCAACAGCTTCCTCGCCACCGACGAGCAGCCGATCCCCACGCTGCGCGTCGACCCGGCGCTCGAGCGCAAGCAGATCGGGCGACTGCAGGCCGCGCGCGCCGCGCGCGACGGGGCCGCCGTCGAGGCCGCGCTTGCCGCCTTGCGCGAGGACGCCGCGCACGCGGATCGCAACCTAATGGAGCCGCTGCTCGTCTGCGCCCGCGCCCACGCCAGCGAGGGCGAGATCGTGCAATCGCTGCAGCAGGTGTTCGGCGACTACGCCGAGACGCCGGTGTTCTGAGCTCTTCGCAAGTTCTTAGCGCACGCTTCGCAACTTCTAAGTTCGCCGACGTGTCCACCGCTTAGCATTGCGCCCGCCGGACGCTCTGCGCTGCCCCCGCCCACCGACCCGCGCGCCCGCCCGCGCAGGAGACCCGATGCTCGAACGCCACGACGATGCGCCTGCGTAGCCTCCTTCTCTCCGGCGCGCTGCTCGTGGTGCTCGCCAGCGCCACCACGCTCGCCGTCGCCTCCAGGCGCATCGACGCCGAGCAGGCCGCCTACAGCACGCCCAGCGCGGGACGTTGCACGCCGACGACGCTCAACCGCTCGGCGGTGCTCCCCGGGACCGGGCTCGCGGTCTCGCCGCTGCCCGACTCCTACGACGCCTCCACGCAAACGCAGATCAGCCTGCTCGGCGCGGCGCCAGGCGCGATCGGAGCCGTGCACGTCAGCGGCTCGCAGACGGGCACGCACGCCGGGCGCCTGCTCGCCTACTCCCAGGGCGACGGCGCGAGCTTCGTGCCGGCGCGGGGGTTCCTGCCGGGAGAGACCGTCACCGTGCGCGGCAGCGTCAGGGTCGGCGCCAGAGAGCAGCCGTTCGCCTACCACTTCGTCGTCGCCCACCAGAACCCCGTGGACTACGCCGCGGCGGTCACCGCGCCGCACGACTACACCGAGATGCAGCACTTCCGTTCGCGACCGGAACTCGAACCACCCGTGCTGGTCGTAACGCACCCCTCCGCCCAGGCAACCCCCGGCGATCTGTTCGCCGCGGCCTACGGCGGCCCCGGCGCCAGCGGGCCGATCATCTTCGAAGAATCCGGCAACCTCGTGTGGTTCCACCCGCTGCCGAAGGGCACCGAAGCCACCAACCTGCAGGTGCAGCAGTACGACGGCCAGCCGGTGCTGACCTGGTGGCAGGGACGGATCCCGCCGCAGGGCTTCGGCCAGGGCGAAGAGATCATCGACAACAGCGCCTACCGGGAAGTCGGCCGCGTGCACGCCGGCAACGGCTACCTCGCCGACCTGCACGAATTCCACATCACCCCGCAGGGGACGGCGCTGCTGACCGTGTTCGACCCGATCGACTGCAACCTCTCGTTCCTCGGCGGGCCGCGCGGCGGCGCCGTCACCGACAGCATCTTCCAGGAAATCGACCTGAGGACGGGCCTCGTGCGACGCGAATGGAACAGCCTCGACCACGTCGCCCTGAGCAGCTCCTACAGCTCCGCGACGAGCGCCAACACGATCTGGCCGTTCGACTACTTCCACCTCAACTCGATCGACCAGCTCGCCAACGGCAGCACGCTGATCTCCGCCCGCAACACCTCGACGCTGTATGAGCTGAACACGCTCACCGGCCAGGTGATCACGTCGATCGGGGGCAAGCACTCGAGCGTCAAGCTGGCCGCCGGGGCCGCCACCGCCTACCAGCACGACGCGACGATGCTCGCCAACGGGACGATCAGCGTGTTCGACAACGGCGGCGTGCCGAAGGTCCACGCGCAGTCGCGCGGGCTGATCCTGGCGGTCAACGCGCAGACGAAGACCGACACCGTCGTCGCCGAATTCGACCACCCCGCCCCACGCCTGTCCTCGGGTAGCCAGGGAGACATACAGGCCCTCGAAGACGGCAACGTGTTCATCGGCTGGGGGGCCGAGCCGTACTTCTCGGAATTCAGCGCCAGCGGCCAGCTGCTGTACGACGCTCACTGGCACGGCTCCTACCAGTCCTACCGCAGCTATCGCTTTTCCTGGAGCGGCGCGCCGAGCGAACCGCCCGCGATCGCCGCCGCGCCGCAGGGCGCCCAGACGGCGATCTACGCCAGCTGGAACGGCGACACCCGCACGAGCAGCTGGCGCGTGCTCGCCGGCCCGAGCGCGCAGCAGCTCAGCCCTGTGGCCAGCGCCCCACGCAGCGGCTTCGAGACGGCCATCACCACGCCCGTGGCCGAGGCCTACGTCGCCGTGCAGGCGCTCGGCGCCGCCGGCGAAGTGCTCGGCACCTCGCGCACGATCGCCGGCTGAATGGTCCGCGTGGAGCCCATTTATTGGCTCCTGCGCATACGATTCGAAGCGTTGATATTTTGAGACTGGGCGGCCCCTAAGTCTCAAACTGGGGGTTGACCTGTGCGCACAGTTTGATAATCTCGACTTTCCCTTCGAGTCAAATGGAGTGCACATCCCGATGGCGACTCGCAATGCCAGGCCAGTGCCGCCGGTGAGTGGCAAACGACAGCCAAACGCGCGCAATGGCACCGCGATGACGCACGACGCAGGCAACGAGCGCTATCGGCGGCTGCCCACCGGCAGCCACGGCCTCGATCCGGAGCTCGTCAAGCGCGACCAGCGCGAGCGCCTGCAGCAGGCATTGATCGAGCTGATCGCCGAGAAGGGCTACCCGGCCGTGAGGATCGTCGATCTCGCCAAGCTCGCGCACGTCTCCCAGCCGACCTTCTACAGCCTCTTCGCCGACAAGGAAGACCTGTTCCTCAGCGCCTACGACGCGGTCGCGATGAAGGCCGCCGCGGCCGTGATGGCGGCCTTCCACGTCGAGCGCCCGCTCGAGCAGCGCCTGGTCGCGGCGATGCGCGCGTGGGCCGAGCTGGCCGCCGCCGAGCCCGAGGCGATATCGCTGCTCGTGCTCGGCGCCTTCGGCGCCGGGGCCAGCGCGCTCGAGCGCCGCCGGCTGCTGCTCGCCGAGCTCGAGCGGCGCCTGCACGCCGGCCGCGCATCCAACGGCCGCGCTTGGGAGGAGCGCGAGGGATCGCCCACCGCGAACCCGGGAGACCTGATCGTCAAGGCGATCCTCGGGGGCATCCGCGAGGTCACCGCCGCGCGCCTGCGCGAGGGCCGCGCGAGCGAGCTCCCCGCGATCGCCGACGAACTGACCGCGTGGGCCGGCTGCTATCCGCGCGAGCTGCCGGCCGGGCTCGACGCCCCGCCGCTGGTGCGCGATGACTGCGCGAGCGGGGCCGCGTCGCCCCCGTCCGAGCGCGCACGAGCCGCCGAGGGCCGGCTGCCGAGCGGGCGCAGCGACCTGCCGCGCCAGTTCATCGTCAAAAGCCAGCGCGAGCGAATCGTCGACGCGACCGCCGCGATCGTCGCCGAGAAAGGACTCGCGGCCCTCACCGTCCCCGAGATCGCGCGCCGCGCCAACGTCTCCCACCAGACCTTCTACGGCATCTACGCCTCCAAGCACGACGCCTTCCTCGGCGCACAGAAGGTCGGCATGCACCAGGCGCTCGCGGTCGCCGTCGACGCCTACCAGGCACACCAGCCCGAGTGGCCCCGCGCCGCGGGCGCCGGGCTGTGCGCGCTGATCGACTACCTCGCCTCCGAGCCGGCCCACGCGCACCTCAGCCTCGTCGACACGTTCGCCGCCTGCCCCGAGGCGATCGAGATCCGCGACGCCACGCTGCAGGCGTTCGCCGCCTACTTCGCCCCCGCCTACGAGCTCGCCCGCGGCCACGTCGACGTACCAGCGATCGCCGCGGAGGCAATCGCCGGCGGCATCTGGCAGATCCTGCACCACTACATCGAGAACGACCGCATCGCCGAGCTACCAGGCGCGGCCGCCCAGCTGACCTACTTCGCCCTCACGCCGTTCCTCGGCGCGACCGACGCAGCCGCCTACGCGTTGCCCGCCAGCTCGTAGGCGACCCTGCCTTCGCGCCTCGTGCGCGCGATCCTCCCCGCCTTCAGCAGGCGCCGCAGGCCATCGCGAATCTGCGGGCCCGACATCGCCGTGACGACCACCAGCTCGCTGACCGTGTGCGAGCCGTGCTCCAACGCCGCCACGATCGCCTGCTCGCCCGCGCCCATCCGCGCCTGGCGCGGCTCGGGCGCCGCGCCGGGCTCAGGCGCCGCCGCGCGCCGGGGCTTGGCCGCCGCTCGTGGCTTGGCCGCCGCTCGTGGTTTCGCCGCCGCTCGCCCGGGTTTGCTCGCCGCTCGCGGTTTGCCAGAGGCCTGGGCTTTGGCGGCCCTCCGCGTCGTCACGGTCGCGGCCTCGGCCTCATCCACCAGCGCGCCCGAGGCGTCGAGCAGACGCTCGTACTCGGCCACGAACGGTCGTAGCTCGGCCAAGCGGCCATCGATCTCGGCGCGGACACGCGCCAGCAGGTCAACAGCCATCGTTCACGCCCCGTTTGTATCAGGTCGGCGAGCGCCGCCGCGAGCTCGGCCGATGCCGGCGGATGCCACCGCGGCAACAGCGGCGCTGCCGCTACGTGGCGACACGCAGATAGGCGAGCACCGCAAGCACGCGCCGATGGTTGTCGTCGCATGCCGGCAGATCGAGCTTGGCGAAGATGTTGGTGATGTGCTTCTCGACCGCGCCCGAGGTTACGACCAAGCTCTCGGCGATCGCCGTGTTCGAGCGGCCTTCGGCCATCAGCGCGAGCACCTCACGCTCGCGCGTCGTCAGGCCGGACAGCGCCTCGCCGCCCTCGCGAGGAGCCAGCAGCTCGGCGACCACCTGGCGGTCGAGCACCGTCCCGCCCGCCGCCACACGCCGCAGCGCGTCCAGGAACGCGCGCACGTCGCCGACCCGCTCCTTGAGCAGGTAGCCGATCCCGGCGGTGTCCTCGCCGATCAGCTCGCTCGCATACGCGGTCTCGACGTACTGAGAGAGGACGAGCACCCCCAGCGCCGGCTGGCGCCGGCGCGCCTCGATCGCCGCCAGCAGACCCTCGTCGCTGTAGGTCGGGGGCAGGCGCACGTCGACGATCGCGAGATCCGGCTCGTGGCCGGCGATCGCGCGCAGCAGCGCCGGCGCGTCTTGCACCTGCGCGACGACCTCGATCTCGTTCTCGCGAAGGAGCGCCACGAGGCCCTCTCGCAGCAGCGCGAGATCCTCGGCGATGACTACCCGCAAGGGAGCCTCGCTTCGAGCACCGTGCCGGCGGCCTCCGGGCTGTCCACGCGCAGGCTGCCGTCGAGCGCCTCGATCCTCGCGCGCAGCCCGGCCAGACCCGATCCCTCCGCGTCGGCGCCGCCGCAGCCGTCGTCGCCGACCACCACCGCCAGCATCCGGTGCTCGTCCCTGAGCGCCACCCAGCTGCGCTGTGCGCACGCGTGCTTGGCGGTGTTCGTAAGCGCCTCGGCGATCACGAAATAGGCGGCGCTCTCGACCGCCGGGGCGAGGCCGCGATGCGTGTCGACCTCGATCGAGGTGCCCAGGCCGTAGCGCGCGGCGAGCGATTCGACGGCGGCCACCAGGCCGCGGTCGGCCAGCAGCGGCGGCACGATGCCGCGCGCCAGATCGCGCAGCTCGGCGATCGCGTGGTGAGCCTCGCGTTGGGCGTCGAGGATCAGGCCGCGGATCTCCGGCTGGTCGTGGACGCGCAGCTCCGCGCGACCGAGCTGCAGCGTCAGCGCCACCAGCCGCGCCTGCGCTCCGTCGTGCAGGTCGCGCTCGATCCGCCGTAGCTCAGCCGCCTGCGCGTCGACCGCCTGGCGGCGCGTGCGCGTCAGCAGGTCGACCCTCGCGCGCAGCGCACGCCGCCCGCGGGCCACGAGCACGCGGTCCTGCAACGCGATCAGCGAATACGCGCTGCCGGCGGTCGCCACGCCGAGCAACGCCCATCCCGGCCAGAACGTTTCCACGCCCGCGAGCAGCCACGTCAACAGCCACGTGAACACAAGGATCACCGCGGTCACGCCGACCACCGCCCACACGCACGCCACGCGCCGCACCGCTCCCCGAGGCTGGCGCCAGGCCCAGCTCGCCGCGAAGTCGAGCAGCACGAGGTCGCCCAGCCCGAGCCACGCCCACGCCGGCCAGAAGTAGCCGCGCCCGCCGAGCGCCCAGATCGCCGCGACCAGGACCGCGCTGAGGAACGCCAGGCGACGCACCAGCGAGCGCGCGTATTCGCCCAGCGACAGCCCGGCGGCGAGCACCGGCATCCAGCGCCGCGGGCTCACGCCCGCGGGTAGGGACAGGTCCATCGGAAGACGCGCGCGCTGAGCCATTCCGGAATCGTCTCACGGCTTCGCCCGGGCGAGCGCCGAACGGCCGCATCCAACAGCCCGATCGCGCTCACGCCAGATATGGGCGTCAGTGTTTTCCCGCGTCCGCCCTGCGGTCGGCAGCGGATGGCACGCCGAGCGCCAGCGGCGAAGCTGCGAGAGGTAAGGAATCACTCACACAGGAGGCGTCATGCGCACATTTCTCAGCAAGATCACGAGCCTGACCCCAATCGCCGCCGGTGCTGCGGCAGGCATGATCATCCTCGGGGTCGTCTCGATCGTCGGCGGCAGCTACGACCACGAAGTCGTGCACAACCAGCTCGGCCCGCAGAAGATCACCTTCCCGAAGCCCGCGGAGTATGCCGATCTGAAGAAGTACGAAGGGCAGCAGGTGCTCACGGGCACCCAGGCGAAGGCCTACGCGGAAGACCAGATCGCTCCGGACATGAACAAGATCGCAGGCGGCAAGACCTACTCAGAGGTGAGCGGGGAATGGATCGCCGGCGGCATGAAGAGCGAAAAGCTCGCCGGCGAGCGCACGACCCTGTTCACGGGTGAGACGCTCAGAGGCCTGCTGCTACAGGCTTGGGGCTGGGCGCAGATCGGCAGCATCGCGATCCTCGCCGGGATCCTGCTGATCGTCTTCGGCTCGATCCTGTTCCTGCTGCCGGTGCTCAACTGGTGGCTCAGCTTCGCCGCCGAGGGACGCAAGTCGGCAGCGCAGCGCATTCCGCACGCGCCGGTGGCTGGCGCGGCTGGCTAGCGCGCAGCTCTCCGACAGTCACACTAAAAAGCAGCGGCCGTCGCCCCGGGATCACACAGGCCCGGGGCGAAGTCGCGTTCAGAGCGCCTTTGCCGCCTGGCGGCTCGTCGCGACCCGCTGCACGTCCCACACCAGGCCGACGCGCTCCAGGGCGGCGATCACCAAGCCCGATATGTCGAGCTCGCGGCGTCCCATGCCGTGGAACGCCGAGGTCGGAAAGGCATGGTGGTTGTTGTGCCAAGCCTCCCCGAGCGAGAACGGCGCCAGCCACAGCAGGTTGCGCGAGTGATCCTCGGTGGCGAACCGCCGCCGCCCGAAGAAGTGACACAGCGAGTTGATCGAGTAGGTCACGTGGTGCAGCACGAGGATGCGCACCGCCCCGCCCCACAGCATCCCCTCGAGCCCCGCCGACACGGTGCCGCCAATCAGGACGCCCAGACCAAACGGAATCGCGAGCCCGAGCAGCGACCACAACAAGAACATGCGGTCGACCAACGCGACCACCGGATCGGCCAGCAGGTCTGGGGCAAAGCGCTCGCGCGAGCCACGCTGGGTGTGGTCGAACAGCCAGCCCACGTGCGCGTGGCCCAGGCCGCGCAGCGCTCCCCGCCAACCGCCGCCGTGATCGACGTGCGGGCTGTGCGGATCGCCGAAGCGGTCTGAGTAGGCGTGGTGCTTGCGGTGATCGGCCACCCACGAGATCACCGGACCCTCCACCGACATCGTGCCCAGCACCGCCAGCAGCCCCCGCAGGGCGGATGAGGTCTTGAAGCTGCGGTGGGTGAGCAGCCGGTGAAAGCCGACCGTCACACCCAGCCCGGTCGGCACGTACATGACCAGGAAGATCACGAGGTCGCGCAGGCGCAGCTCGTGGTTCCACATCTGCCAAGCCGCCAGCACCAGCAGCAGTGGCGGCGCAACGGTGATCAAGCCGGTGATCGCCCGATCGAGGTTTTCCAGCACCGGCTCCTGGATCTCCGCCGGCGTCGGGCCGTCGTGAAGCGCCGCCAGCTCCGCCAGCTCGGGCGTCCTGCGATCACGCAGCTCGGTCGCGCTCATGCCTCTCAGATCGTGATCCGGGCGCTCGTCGTTGTCGATGCGGCCGGCCACCGGCCGGGCTGGGGATGGCCCCCCGCCGCCAGGTGGGGCTGGCCATAGGGTGGGGCCGGCCCGCTTCAGGCAGCGCGCACGTCAAGCACGATCTTGCCGGTCGCGCGGCGCTCGTCGAGCGTCTTCAGCGCATCCGCGGCGCGCTCCAGCGGGAAGCGCTCGCCGACGATCGGACGGACGAAGCCGGCGTCGACCATGCCGTTGACAGCAGCGCCGATCTCGCGGTTGAGATCCGGCTTGCCCATCACGTACGCGCCCCAGCCGGCTCCGATCACCTCGGTGTTCTTCAGCAGCAAGCGGTTGACCCGCACCTCGGGGATCGAGCCGCCGGTGAAGCCGACGACGACCAGGCGCCCGCCCTCGCGCAGCGAGCGCAGGCTGTCGGTGAAGCGATCTCCGCCCACGGGATCGAGCACCATCTCCACACCGCCGCCCGAGAGCTCGAGCACCGCGTCCTTCCAGCCATCGCCCAGGAGCAGCGTCTGATCGGCGCCCGCGCGTTCGGCGACCGCCCGCTTGGCCTCGCTCGAGACCAGCGCGATCGTCTTCGCGCCAAGACCCTTGGCGACCTGCAGGCACGCGGTTCCCACGCCGCCGGCCGCACCATGCACGAGCACCGTCTCGCCCGCTGCCAGACGCCCACGCAGCAGCAGCGCGAAGTACGCGGTGTGGTAGTTGAGGATCAGCGCCGCGCCCTGCGCGAAGTCCAGCTCAGGCGAGAGCTTGAACGTGAAGAACTCCGGTGCGACGGCCGTCTCGGCGAAGCCGCCGAGCGCGCAGAACGCAGCCACGCGCTCGCCCGGCTTGACCGACGCGCCCTCCGGGGCGCTGAGCACCACGCCTCCCACCTCGCTGCCCGGAACGAACGGCAGCGGCGGTTTCATCTGGTACTGCCCGCGTGTCTGCAGCAGCTCCGGGAACGACACGCCAGCCGCGTGCACCTCGACCACCACGCCGGCCCCCGGCGTCAGCATGTGCGAGGGCTCGGGCTCCGGCAGCTCCACGAGCGCGAGCGCGCTGTCTGGGCCTGACTCCGCGACGATCTGGATTGCTCTCATGACATGGGAGTATCTACGAAACTTCGACGAAGGGATCTGGCCATGGCGAAGGTGCTTTGCGTGCTCTACGACGATCCGATCGACGGCTACCCACCGGCGTATGCGCGCGACGGGGTGCCGAAGATCGAGCGCTACTACGACGGCCAGAGCACACCGACGCCCAAGGGGCTCGGTTTCACTCCTGGCGAGCTCGTCGGGTGCGTGTCCGGCGAGCTCGGGTTGCGCGAGTTCCTGGAGGGCGCCGGCCACGAGCTGATCGTGACCCCCGACAAGGACGGCCCCGACTCGGTGTTCGAGCGCGAGCTGCCCGACGCCGAGGTCGTGATCTCCCAGCCATTCTGGCCGGCCTACCTGACCGCAGAGCGGATCGCGAAGGCGCCGAAGCTGAAGCTCGCGCTGACGGCCGGCATCGGCTCAGACCACGTCGACCTGCAGGCGGCGATCGAGCATCGCCTGACGGTCGCCGAGGTGACGTACTCGAACAGCATCAGCGTCGCCGAGCACGTGGTGATGATGATCCTCGCGCTCGTGCGCAACTACATCCCCTCCTACCAGTGGGTGATCGACGGCGGCTGGAACATCGCCGACTGCGTCTCGCGCTCGTATGACCTGGAGGGCATGCAGGTGGGCACGGTCGCCGCCGGGCGCATCGGCTCAGCGGTGCTGCGGCGGCTGAAGCCGTTCGAGGTCGGCCTGCACTACACCGACCGCCACCGCCTGCCAGAGGAGGTCGAGCGCGAGCTCGGCGTCACCTTCCATCCGAACGTCGAGTCGATGGTCGAGGTCTGCGACGTGGTGACGATCAACGCGCCGCTGTACCCGGAGACGGAAAACCTGTTCGACGCGCAGCTGCTGGCGAAGATGAAGCGGGGCGCCTACCTGATCAACACCGCGCGCGGCAAGATCTGCGACCGCGACGCGATCGTCGCGGCCAGCGAGAGCGGCCAGCTCGCGGGCTACGCCGGCGACGTCTGGTTCCCCCAGCCACCGCCGCGCGACCACCCCTGGCGCTCGATGCCCCACCACGGCATGACCCCGCACATCTCCGGCACGAGCCTGTCCGCGCAGGCGCGCTACGCCGCCGGCACGCGCGAGATCCTCGAGTGCTACCTCGAAGGGCGCCCGATCCGCGAGGAGTACCTGATCGTCGACGGAGGCCAGCTCGCCGGCACCGGCGCGCACTCCTACAGCGCCGGCAACACCACGGGCGGATCGGAGGAGGCCGCGCGCTTTACGAGCGGCTGAGCGTAGAGCCTGGGCCTCAGCGGACGAGCGGGCGTCAGCGCGCCGGCGGGCGCAGCGCGAGCCCTGGCGCCGGTGCGAGCGCCTGCGCGTCGGCCAGCACCCAGGTCGCCGCGCCCGTCGCGGCGGCGACGATCAGCACGGCTGGCCACGGCCCGACGGCCAGCGCGAGCACGTGCGAGGCGACGAAGGCGGTGAACCCGACGGCGCCGAGCCTCGCCGCCGTGCGCGCGCCGTGGCGACGCCGCCAGATGGCGATGCAGCAGAGCCCGCCGGCCGCCAGCACGACCCCGCCAAGCGGGCGCGAGCCGCTGGCCGCGACAACCGCGTAGCTGGCGATCAGCGAGCCGGCGGCAAGTGGGGCTGTCGGCAGCGAGCGCACTGAATCGCAGCGTAGCGCTCCACGCCGGGCGCGGGTGCCCCTCGGAGAAACTACTGATGCCTTACGGGCTGAAGCTACGGATGCGCGGCGGAGCACCGCGCTCGTAGGCTGCTCCACATGAGCCGCCGACCGAACCGATATCTACACTGCCGGCAGTTGGCGTATTCGCCGAGCGAGGGAGGCTCGTTGTGATTCACGCGGGCGTGGGAGTCGTGCTGGGGGCGGTGTTCAACCTCAACCACCCCGCACACGTCGTGCACTGGCACTTCATCAAGCTGCCGCTCGCGAACGTGATCGTGATCGGCCTGATGCTGGTGGTGTTCGCGGTCGCGATCGCGCTGCCGTTCCCCGGCGCGGCGCGCCGGGCCGCCGCGCGCCGGGGCGAAGGCGCGTCGTGAGCGCCGCACCCGAGAACTCCTGGACCGTCAAAGTCCGCGAAAAAGCGGTCGAGGCGCTGCCGCCCGAGAAGCTCTTGCCGGATGGCCAGCCGACGTACGTCGCCTCGTGGATCTACGTGTTCGGCGTGGCCAGCATCGCCGCGCTCGTGGTGATCATCGCCTCGGGCACGATTCTCGCGCTGAAGGGCCCGGCGTGGTGGCACTACACGGGCGTCGGGCATTTCTTCAACAGCATCCACATGTGGGCGGTGGAGCTGTTCTTCATCGTGATGGTCATCCACCTGTGGGGCAAGTTCTGGATGTCGGCGTGGCGCGGAGGCCGCGCTCGCGTATGGGTCACCGGCGCGATCACCTTCCTCGTCGCGGTGCCCACCGCGCTCACCGGCTACGTCTCCCAGCAGAACTTCGACGCCCAGTGGATCTCCACGCAGGCCAAGGACGGGCTCAACTCGGTCGGCGTGGGCGCGTTCTTCAACGTCACCAACTTCGGGCAGATGTACAGCTACCACGTGCTGCTGCTCCCGGTCGCCGTGGTGGCGCTCGTCTCCGCGCACGTGCTGCTCGTGCGCAGGCACGGCGTCGTGCCGCCGATCGAGCTGCACACGCGCCTCGAGATCGTGTCCGACGGCGAGGCTTCCGCGCCTGGCGCGGCGGCGGGGGCCGACTCGTGAGCCTGCTTCGCCCAAAGGACGACACCAAGCCGTGGACCGGCGGCTACCAGCCGTATGACCTCGTCAAAGAGGCGTGCATCGCGGTCGGCGTGATCGGGCTGCTTGCGGTCGTGCTCGCGGTGCTGTTCTCATCTCCCGATGACAAACCGAGCACCGTCGCGCAGTGGTCGCGCCAGCTGCCCGTCGACTTCGTCAAGACCGCCGCCACCGAGCTCGACGGCACGAGCGCCACGGCGACCTACGGGCCGCCCTACAACCACGAATCGGGCAGCGTCCAGCACTTCCTGTTCCTGCACCCGCAGCGGTGGCTGGGCGTGAGCCACCCGATCGACACGGCGCAGGACTACGTGATCGGACCGCTCGAGACGGTCCCCGACGACCCCACGCTGCAACGCGCGCTCGCCGAATACCGGGCCGCGCCCGAAAAGACCCAGAAGGCCTGGGGCGAAGCGTACGCAAAGCCGCTGGAAGAAGACGCGGAAGCCGAAGAAGAAGGCAAGCCGCTGCCAAAGACCGTCAGCGTCAACGCCACGACCGGCATGGTCAACGTCCAGGCCGGCGGCACCGGCCCGGTCCCGACGATGATGACCAGCCTGCTGAGCCTCGCCAGAAGCGGTGGCCTGGACGGCAGCCTGCTCACGAGCAGCCAGTTCTTCCAGACCGACTACACCAAGCCGCTGCTGTTCATGGCCGACGGCGGGCTGCTCGACAAACGCGCCGAAGAACAGCACCTGGGCGGCGATGAATGGGGCATGATGAACGAGACCGGCAGCTACCCCGGTCAGGCGTGGCTGTGGCTATACGCGCTCTGGTACCAGGTCGAACCGTTCAAGGAATCGCCCAACGCCGACATCCTCGTGATGCTGGTCATGGGCGTTCTCAGCCTCGCGTTCATCTGCATACCGTTCATCCCCGGCGTGCGCGATCTGCCCCGCAAGATCCCCATCTACAAGCTGATCTGGCGCGAGCACTACCGCGCGGGCGGCTCGCCGCCCCCGAGCCCTCCGCCGCTGCGTCACGCGGCGGACGCGGGCGGCTAGCGCGCGATCAGCCCACGCTCCAGCGCATAGCCGACGAGATCCGCGCGGGTCGAGAGCCCGAGCTTCTGCTGGATGTGCGAGCGGTGCGTCTCGACCGTGCGCACGGACAGAAACAGCTGCTGTGCGATCTCCGCATTGGTGTGCCCGAGGGCGATCAGGCGCAGCACGTCGACCTCGCGCTCTGAGAGGTCGTCCGGCGGCCCCGGAGGAGGCTCGGACGCGATCCGCGCGCCCAGCCGCGGGTTCAGGTAGCTCTCGCCGACCGCCGCGCGGCGGACCGCTTCGACGAGCTCGTCGTCGGCCGCCTCCTTGAGCACGTAGCCGAGCGCCCCCGCGCCGAGCGCCTCGCGGGCGAAAGCCGGCTCCTGCTGCATCGTCAACACCACGATCTGCGTCTCGGGCGACTCCTCGCGCAGGACGGGGATCGCCTCGAGGCTCGAGCCGCCCGGCATGTTCAGGTCGAGCACCAGCACCAGCGGGTGGTGCCCGCGCACGTAGCGGCGGGCGCTGTCGACGTCGCTCGCCTCAGCCACCACCTCGAAGTCGCTCTCGCTGTCGAGCAGCAGGCGCAGGCCCGCACGCACGACCGCGTGGTCGTCGGCGAGCACGATCCGGATCGGCTCGCTCACACCGGCACCTCAGCGGGCCGCGGCAGCACCAACAGCGAGCAGCGCGCGTGGCGCTCGAGATAGTCAGAGGTGCTGCCCAGCACCAGGCGCTTCAGCGGGCCGTAGCTGCGCGAGCCGACGACCAGCAGATCGACCTCCTCGCCGAAGGACGCCAGCTCCTCGCCCGGGAGCCCATAGACGGCGCGAGCGGCGACGCCGGGGAGCTTGCTCAAACGGGCGTTCGCTTCGGTGATCATCAGGTCGATGCTGTCCCCGATCGCCGGCGCCAGCAGGCCGGTGAAGGTGTAGCTAGGGATCGCGACGACTTCCAGCACCTCGATCTGAGCCCGCGTCGGCGTCGCCAGCTCGCGCGCGCTCGCCAGCGCCCGCTGGCTCTCCGGCGAGCCGTTGTAGGCGACGCCGAGCTTCTCGATCCCCGGATGCCCGGCGTAGCCGCGCGCGGCGATCGCGACCGCACAGGGCGCTCCGTTGAGCGCCGCGCGCGTGTCGTCGCCGAGCACCACGCGGCCGAACGCACCGCGCCCGCATGAGCCGACCACCAGCAGGTCGGCGCCCTGCGCTTCGGCCTGGCGATGCAGCCCCGCGCCCGGGCTGGCCGCGACGACGCTGAGGAGCTCGCCCTCGACACCGGCCTCAGCGCGCTCGCGCTCGAGCAGCCGCAGCGAGGCGTCGCGTTCCTCCTCCAGCAGACCCGGCGTGACCGCGTGCAGCGGAGAGGTCTCACCGGCGCGCACGTTGGCGAGGGTCAGCTTCCCGTTCGGATCGCCCAGTCGCGAGGCCAGCGTGATCGCATCCCGTCCGTTGCTGCTGCCGTCGACTCCCACGAGCACGTTCTCGAACATGCGCAACTCCTTGGATCGTTGCCCACGATCCTATGGCAGTACGCTCGTGCCCGGCGAGGTCCCGTGATCGAGAACGAAAGCCACGCCTGCTCGCGCACTGGGGATGACGGCGCGCGCACGTTCGTCATTCGCCGCGCGCGAGGACCATTGAGATCGCGCGTCAGGTCAGGTCGGTGTTGCGGAACAGATGGTACCCAAATCGCGTAAAACATGCCCTATAAATTGCGGAAAATAATCACCCTACTTCGCGGAAAACCGATAGACTGGAGAAATGCCCGCACTCCTCTCCGGGACGGTCGACCGACGACTGCATGACGTGATCCAGAGCCGGATGAGCGACGAGCCAGTCGTCGTGCTCCAGGGTCCACGCACGGTCGGAAAGTCGACCCTGCTTCGGGCACTGGCCATAGCCCGAGGCCGAGCGATCATCGACCTCGACGATCTCGCCACGCGAGACGCGGCGCGGGCCGACCCGGCCCTGTTCGCGCAGGGAGAGCCGCCAGTGCTGATCGACGAGTTCCAGCACGTGCCGGAGCTGCTCGACGCGATCAAGGCCGAGCTCAACCGCGACGGCGCTCCGGGGAGATTCGTGCTCACCGGCTCGACTCGGTACGCGACGCTCCCCGAAGCGGCCCAGGCGCTCACCGGCCGAGCCCATCTGATCGACGTGCTGCCGCTCTCTCAAGGCGAGATCGCGGGGGTCCGTGAGAACTTCGCGGAAGTGCTCGTGAGCGACCCCGGCTCGCTCGTGGGATCGAGCCCGGCAACGATCGCGCGCGAGGAGTACATCAGCCGGATCGTCACGGGCGGCTTCCCGCCAGCGCTCAGGCGCACGCGGCCGGCAAGTCGCGCGCGCTGGTTCGACGACTACGTCAACCTCGTGATCGAGCGAGACGTGATGGAACTGACGCGTGTCCGCCAGCGCCGCCAGCTGCCGCTGCTGCTGCGCCAACTCGCAAGCCAGACCGGCCAGGTACTCAACATCGCGAAGGCCGCGACAGCGATCGGCATGGACAAGTCGACCGCCGAGAACTACACCAAGCTGCTGGAAGCCGTCTTCCTCGTGCACAAGCTGGCAGCTTGGGGAACGACGCTCGGCCCCCAGATAGGGGCGGCGCCGAAGGTTCACGTGGTGGATAGCGGACTCGCCGCGCGCCTGCTGCGCCTGACCGAGAGCAAGCTCTCCCTGGCATCCGCGCAGGCCCTGACCGAGCTCGGCCACCTGCTCGAGACGTTCGTCGTGAGCGAGATGTGCAAGCAGCTCAGCTGGCTCGATTCGCCCGTGCAGCTGGGACATTGGCGGACACACGATGGCGCCGAGGTCGACCTGGTCGTCGAACGTGAAGACGGCAAGGTCGCGGCGCTCGAGGTGAAGGCTGGCACGCGCACCGCAGGCGATCTGGGAGGCCTGCTCGCGCTGCGCCGCAAGCTGGGGAGCCAGTTCCTCGGAGGCGTCGTGCTGTACACCGGCATGCACGCATACACCCACGACAGCGGCGTCCACCTCATACCCATCAGCCGACTCTGGTACTCCCAATAGCGTCGACCGCGCCGGCGACCTGCAGCGCGCCGTCACTGCGAGCGAGCGCCTGCGCCATCATGCGGGTCAGCGCCGCGCGAAGAACTCCCAACCGTGCCGTGTCGCGGACGCGAGCACGGCGGTGAGGTCCGGCTGGCTCTCGGCCGTGGGCTGCCCCGCCTCGAGGAAGAAGCACTCCATGCCGGCCGGGGTGAAGAGCACGAGCCGACGGCCGACCCCATCCCCGACGTTGCCGCCGGAGTGGACCGCGCCCTGGGGAATGTGGATCGTCTCGCCGGCGGCGAGCATGGTGCGTGCCCCCTCCAGCTCCATCTCGAACTCGCCCTCGACGATGTGGATCGTCTCGGCCTCATTGGCGTGCCGATGAGCAGGCAGGGCCCAGCCCGCGGGCAGGCGGTCGACAAGCAGGCAGAACGCGCCCGCGGTGTCCACGCCGGTCAGGTGAATCTCGGTGCGCACGCCGCCCGGCATCCACACGACGTGAGGTACGTCTGCCATGGGCCGACGATACCCGTGCGGGGGCCAGCACGTATGGCCCCGTGGGGGTAGCTGGTATGGCCTCGCCGACGGGTTGAGCGTAGGATCTACTCAGTGCCGGACGAATCTTCGACAGGACCCGATCGCGCAAACAGCGACCGCTCCGAAGCGCATCCGCCGCTGCCGCGCGATAAGCGGGGCTGGTCGGTGGCGCCGGCGCCGGATGGTCGCGGCATGCCCGAGCACGCCAACCCGGGGCCGCCGCCGCACCGACTGCGGGGCTTCTGGTACTTCGTGATCGCGTTGATCGCGCTGAACTGGCTGTCGGTGCTGTTCTTCCAGCCCTCGAGCGGCGAAGAGCGCGTGACGGTGCCGTTCAGCCCGTATTTCCTGACGCAGGTCAAAGCGGGGAAGGTCGAAACGATCGCCTCCAAGGGCGACACGATCCAGGGCAAGTTCAAGACCAAGCTGAAATACCCGATCAACGAGAAGACGGCGAAGCCGACGAAGCTGTTCGCCACGCAGGTCCCGAGCTTCTGGAACGGCTCGCAGCTGTCGGCGCTCTTGCAGGAAAAGGGCGTGCGGATCAACGCCGAATCGACGACCACGAGCGAGTCGCTGCTGGCCGAGATCCTGCTCGGGTTCGGTCCGACGCTGTTGATCGTCGGCCTGTTCGTGCTGATCTACAAACGCGCCGCGAAAAGCGCCGGCGGGATGGGCGCGCTCGGCAACTTCGGCAAATCTCAGGCGCGCAGGGTGGACCCGGAAAAGATCCGGGTCACGTTCGACGACGTCGCCGGGATCGACGAGGCCAAGGCCGAACTCTCGGAGATGGTCGACTTCCTGCGCAACCCCGAGCGCTACGGCGCGCTCGGCGGGCGCATGCCCCACGGCGTGCTGCTCTCCGGCGCCCCAGGGACCGGCAAGACGCTGCTCGCCAGGGCGGTCGCGGGCGAGGCGCACGCGGCGTTCTTCTCGATCTCCGCCTCCGAGTTCATCGAGGCGATCGTCGGCGTCGGCGCCGCCAGGGTCCGCGACCTGTTCGCGAAGGCCAAGGAGGCGGCGCCGGCGATCATCTTCATCGACGAGCTCGACGCGATCGGGCGCTCGCGGCAGGGCTCCGTGTCGGTGACGGGGGCCAATGACGAGCGCGAGCAGACGCTCGATCAGATCCTGACCGAAATCGACGGCTTTGAATCCTCCCAGGCGGTGATCGTGCTCGCGGCGACCAACCGCCCCGACGTGCTCGACCCCGCGCTGCTGCGCGCCGGGCGCTTCGACCGCAGGGTCACCGTGCAGGCGCCCGACCGCAAAGGACGCGTGGAAATCCTGAAGGTCCACACGCGCCAGATCCCGCTGGACGACGACGTCGACCTCGACGCGCTCGCCGCGAGCATGCCGGGCATGGTCGGCGCGGACATCGCCAACCTCACCAACGAGGCCGCGCTCTTGGCCGCCCGCCGCGGGCACAAGAAGGTAATGATGGGCGACCTCACCGACTCGCTGGAGAAGATCCTGCTCGGAGCCCCCCGCGGGCTGGTGCTGCAGCCCGCCGACCGCGAGCGCACCGCCCACCACGAGTCCGGGCACGCGCTCGTGGGAATGCTCACCCCGGGCGCCGACCCCGTGCGCAAGGTCTCGATCATCCCCCGCGGCATGGCCCTCGGAGTGACGCTCTCCACACCCGACTCAGACCGCGTGTCCTACTCGCTGGAAGAGCTGCTCGCACAGATCAGGGTCTCACTCGGCGGACGCGTCGCCGAGGAGGTCGTCTACGGCAAAATCACGACGGGCGCCGAGTCAGACATCCAGCAGCTGACCCAGATTGCACGCCAGATGGTCGGGCGCTGGGGCATGAGCGAAGCGATCGGACCGATCACCGTGCTGCCCTCCGAAAGCCAGGGACCATTCCTCCCCGGCGCGAGCGAAACCTCCCAAGAGACCCAGCGCATGGTCGACGAGGAGGTGCGCACGCTCGTCGAGACTGCCCACCACGAGGTCACGCGCCTGCTCGAAGAGCACCGCGCACAGCTCGAGAGCCTCTCGCAGGCGCTGCTGAAGGCCGAGACGCTCGACGCGCCCGACGCCTACGCCGCCGCTGGCGTGCCCTACACCGAGCCGGCAGCCGAGCCAGCAGCGGCGCAGGCGCCAACACCGGCGCCCGAGCCAGCACCCGCGCCCACACCAGCCTGAGCGCCGCCCTCGACGTCCGATCAGGTCGCGCCGGCGAAACGCACCGAGCGCGGCGATCCCAGGGAACAGCCGTAGCCGGTGGCAGAAGTCCGTGGTTTGCCGCACCAGAACGGAGGTATTTACGGTAGCCGCAGGCGCCGCGAGCGCCTAGCGTCGAGGTATGGCGTCACGTCTACATCTAGGAGGGTCGTACATCGACACGATCGGCGAGCTGCGCGAGCGGGTCCTGCGGCTGATCGCGCTTGGGCACACGAGCGTCGAAATCGCACGCAAGCTGCGCTACGCCCTGCGCCGCGGGCTGCTGGGGACGAGAACATGACCGAGCCGTTGCGCTGCGTGCACTGCGGCGATGTGATCGGCGTGTACGAGCCGCTGGTCGCGCTGGCCGGGGGCCGCGCTCGCGAAACCTCGGTGGCCGCCGAGGCGATGCCCGTGGACGGCGACGCCGACTACTACCACCGTGCCTGCCATGACGACTATCGTCACACCATCCCGTTCGGCGAGGTAGGTTTGAGCGTATGAACACCCAAGGCTCCCCCTCCAAGCTCCGCGTCGCCATTGCCGGCGGCGGTGTCGCCGCGCTCGAGACGCTGCTCGCGCTGCGCGAGCTCGCACCGGAGCAGACCGCGATCACGGTGATCGCGCCGAACCCCGAGTTCGTGTATCGGCCGATGACCGTCCGCGAGCCGTTCGCCTATCCGCAGGCGCACCGCTACGCGCTCGCGCCGATCGTGCGCGAGGCCGGTGCCGAGCTGGTCGTGGACGAGCTCGCCTGGGTCGACGCCGAGCAGCGGGTCGCGCACACCGCATCCGACGCCGCGATCGGGTACGACGCGCTGGTGCTCGCGCTGGGCGCCGTGGCGAGGCCGCGCTACGAGCATGCGATCACGATCGACGACCGCAAGCTCGACGAGACGCTGCACGGACTGGTGCAGGACATCGAGGAGGGCTACGTCGGCAGCGTGGCGTTCGTCTCGCCCGGGCGCATGGCCTGGCCGTTCCCGCTCTATGAGCTCGCGCTGATGACGGCCACGCGCGCGTTCGACATGGACGTCGAGCTGGAGACCACGATCATCACGCCGGAGGACAGGCCGCTCGCGATCTTCGGCACGGAGGCCAGCGACGCGGTCGCACAGCTGCTCGAGCAGGCGCACATCAAGACGATCAACTCCGCCTACGCGGAGATACCGCGCACAGGTGAGATCGTCATCAACCCCGGCGATCGCCACCTGAACGTCAATCGCGTGGTGGCGCTGCCCGAGCTATACGGGCCCGGCGTGCGCGGCGTGCCGCTGAGCGAGCACGGCTTCTACCGCGTGGACGTCCACGGCAAGCTCGTCGACGCCGAGCACATCTACGCGGCCGGCGACGCGACCGAGTTCGCGGTCAAGTTCGGCGGCATCGCCGCGCAGCAGGCCGACGCGCTCGCCGAAGCGATCGCCGCCGAGGCCGGCGCCGACGTGACGCCCGAGCCGTTTCACCCGGTGATCCACGGCATCCTGCTCACCGGCGAGCGGCCGCGTTACCTGACCGCGCGGATCACCGGCGGCCAGGGCTTCAGCTCGGAGATCAGCGACACGCCGACGTGGTCTCCCGTCGCCAAGATCGCCGCCAAGTACCTCGCGCCGTACCTCGACCGGCTCGACACAAACACATCCGCGCAGCCCTGAGCGCGGCGGCGCCCGGCGGGATCGGGGAGCTCAGCGCGCGGGGCGTTTGCGGCGGGGCTGGACGTCCTTCGGAGGGAACAGTTTGCGCTCCTCCTCGGTCATCTTGCGGATCGTCAGCGATCCTTCATCCACCTGCCGCTGCACGTCCTCGAGTTTCGCGCGGCGCTTCTCAGCCGCACGATCTGCCTGCGTGAGCATCCATCCAGTCTAGCGCGCCGCTGCCGCCTCGGCGAACGTCACGAGCCGGCCGCGCTCCTCATCCCACAGCTTCAGGCGCACCGCGCGAAGCCCGTCCCGCAGCGAAAGCGTGGGCACATCGTGGAAGATCGGGTTCTCGTCGTGCGCGCGCTGCAGGTTGTAGTTGGGAATGCGAGCGCTCAGATGATGCACATGATGCAGGCCGATGTTTCCGGAGAAGAACTGCAGCACCTTCGGCAGTCTCAGATAAGAGCTGCCACGCAGCGCCGCGTCGGCGTAGCTCCAGCTCTCCCCAGTCTCCCAGTAGGCGTCCTCGAACTGATGCTGGACATAGAACAGCCAGATCCCAGCCGAGCCCGCCAGCAGCAGCGTGGGCGCCTGCACGAGCAGGTACTCGCGCCAGCCGACCAGCCAGCACAGCGACGCGACGATCACGGCGAGGGCGATGTTCGTGCCGATCACACTGCGGCGCATGCGCGGTCGCGCCGAGCGCGCGACGATGCGCGGGCCGACGAGCAGCGCGACGATCGGCCCGATGCCGAACATCACGAGCGGATTGCGGAACAGGCGGTAGCCCATCCGCGCACGCGCCGACAGCGCGAGGTATTCGGTGACGGTGAGCGTGCGCACATCCCCGCCACCGCGACGCTCGAGGTCGCCGGAGGTGGCGTGGTGAATCGCGTGGTCGTGGCGCCAGCGCAGAAACGGGGAGTAGACGAACAGCCCCAGCACGGTGCCGAGCCACAGGTTCGCCCGCCTGGAGGCAAGGAACGAGCCGTGCGAGCAATCATGGAAGAGGATGAACGTACGCACGAGGAATCCGGACGCGGGGATCGCGAGCGCCAGCACGAGCAGGTAGGAGACGCCGAGCGCGAAGTACATCGCGACGCAGAGCGCCAGGTAGGGCACCACCGAGGTCGCGAGATCGAGCAGGCTGCGGCTCAGGCGTGGCCGGGCATACGGAGCCAGCGTCTCACGCCAGAACGCGCCCTCGGGGCGCGGTAGATCGATGGCGGGAGAGCTCACTCACACACAGTGTTGCGCATCCGCCGGCAGGATCCCGCCGTTAGAGGCGCTGCCCCATCCAAACATGCTGAATGCCGGCTTCCTCGAACGGTTCAGACTCGACGGCGAAGCCCGCGTGCTCGTACAGCGCGACGGCCTCGAGCTGCGCGGCCAGGCGTACCTGCACGCAGCCGCGCTCGCGCGCGACGCCCAGCGCGAGGCCGAGCATTCGCAGGGCAATCCCGCGGCGGCGCCACTCGCGCTGCACCGCCACGCGCCCGATTTTCGCCCTGTCTGCGTCGAGCAGCAGCCGCAGCGTGCCGATCACCTCGCGGTCGTCGGGAGCGAGCGCAACCAGGTGCAGCGCGTGCTCGTCGTGCCCGTCGACGTCCTCCTCCCGCGGCACGCCCTGTTCGCCGTAGAACACCCGCTCCCTGAGCGCGAATGCGCCGCGCACGTCCTCGGGGCCGCGCGACCAGCAGATCTCGATGTCGGGGTAGCCCATGCGGGCTACCCCGCACTCGCCGCGAACGGCGTCGTCACCGAGCGCGGCGTCAGCCGGCGCCAGGCGAGCAGGCCGAGGAGCGCCGTGAGCAGGCACGTCGCGGCGCCGAGGCCGAGTCCCGCGCGGGCGCCCGCCTGCGCCATCACCCAGCCGACGATCGGCCCGCCGATCGGCGTGGAGCCCTGGAAGGCGACGAACCACAGCGCCATCACGCGACCGCGCATGCGCGGCTCGGCCGCAAGCTGCAGCGTCGAGTTGCCGGTGGACATGAACGAGATGCTCGCACCACCGGCGAGCGCGAGCGCGAACAGCTCCGTCGGCAGGCTCGGTGCCAGGCACGCGAGCGTCAGCACCACGCCGAATGCGCTGGCGGCCAGCACGAGCGTGGGCAGACCGGTTTTGCCCTTGTTGGCGACGAACAGCCCGCCGACGACCGCGCCCACGCCCATCGCGGCGGTCATGAAGCCGAACCCGGTGGCGCCGACGTGCAGGCCCTCGCGTGCCATCACCGGCAGCGTGACCTGGAACTCGTACGCGAGCGCCCCGACGAGCGCCATCATCGCCAGCGGCACGCCGAGCTCCGGCGTGCGCCTGATGTAGCGCAGGCCCTCCCGCAGCTGACCCGGCTCGCGCCCGCTCGGCGGGCTGGGATGGATCGCGCGACGGTCGAGCGTCACCAGCGAGGCGACCACGGCGGCGAAGCTCACGGCGTTCGCCAGGAAACACGGGCCCTCGCCGACGGTCGCAATCAGCACCCCGGCGACCGCGGGCCCGATCACACGCGCGACGTTGACGAGCACGGAGTTGAGCGTGACCGCGTTGCGCAAGCTCTCGCCTCCGACGAGCTCGAGCATGAACGCCTGGCGCGCCGGGTTCTCGAAGGCGTTGTTGAGGCCGAGCAGCGCCGCGAGCGCACCGATCTGCCACAGGCGCACCGTGCCGGTCACCGTGAGGACGCCAAGGATCAGGGCCTGCACACCCATCGCGATCTGCAGGATCACCATCAGCCGGCGCTTGTCGACGCGATCGGCCACGACGCCTCCGTAGGGACCGAGCAGCAGCACCGGCAGGGTCTGCAACGCGACGATCACCCCGAGCGTGGTTGCCGAGCCGGTGATGCTCAGCACCAGCCACGACTGTGCGGCCATCTGCATCCAGGTACCGATCAAAGACACCGACTGGCCGGCGATATAGCGGCGATAGTTGGGGATCGCGAGCGCTGCGAAGGTGACGCGCCCGACGCCCTTCAAGCGCGTCATCGGCGCGCGCCCCGCGCGCTGACGCCGCTGCCCGCAACGCGAGTAGCGGGCAGCAGCTCTGCGAGCTGCTCGAGCACCGGCAGCGCGTTCCACAGCGCCTCGCGCTGCTCCTCGTCGAGCAGCTCGACGTGGGCGCTCAGCGCGCGGGTGCGCTCGCGGTGGATGCGCTCCCGCACGCGCCTGCCGGCGGCGGTCGCCGAGACGTTCGCCGAGCGGCGGTCGCCCGGGTCGGCCGCGCGCACGACCAAGCCCGCCTCGCACAGCTGGGCGGTGATGCGCGAGAGCATCGTCGCGTTCAGGCTCTCGATCGCCGCCAACTCGGAGAGGCCGATCGGCCCCAGCCGCACGACCGTGAACAGCACCGAGATCTGCGAGGGCGTCAGATCCGAGCCGGCGAGCGTCGGGCGCAGGCGGCGCGAGAGTCGGCCGATGACCGCGCGCAGCCGCTCGTTTGCCTCCGCGTGCGAGGGCTGGAGGTCGGGCTCAGGTGCTGCGTTGACCGTGCGGATCGCCATGCGAACGCCTCTCTAAATATTTGCTTGCCGGCAAGCATTATAGACGAATCAGTCCGGTAGCAGCGTCAGCAGCAGCGCGCGGGCAGGGCTCTTGGTCGCCTCGTACACCTGCGGCACGTCGGCGGGGAAGGACGCGTAGTCGCCCGGCGCCAGCTCGATATGGCGCTCGTCGGGGCCAGCGAGGAGCTTGCCCGCGCGCACGTACACGTATGCGCGGGCTCCGCTCGCGTGCGCTGAGACCTCGCTCCTCTGGCCCGCCGCGAGCACGAGCTCCGCCACCTCGACGCTCCCCCCGGGCGGGATCTCCTCGAGCAGTCGTCTCGGCACGGCGTCGCGTGGCGCCGGTACATCGTGCGTGGTGCGCACGATGCGGATGTCGCCGAGCGGTGGCTCTTCCAGCAGCTCCCCCACCGAGGTCCGCAGCGCGCCTGCCAGCCCCGCGAGCGTCTCGACGGTCGGGTTGGCACGGGCGCTCTCGATGCCCGACAGCGTGGCCTTACCGATCCCCGCGCCGCGCGCGAGCTCCGACAGCGACAGGTGGCGCGCGATCCGCAGCCGTCGCAGGTTCGCCGCGAGCACGTGCTGGACATCCGTGCCTTTTTGATCGTCTATCATGAGGAACGTATCGTTCAGTCTAACGAACGCAGGTGAGCGACCAATGCCACAGGTGACGTTCTACTTCGACCTCGGATCGCCATACGCGTACCTCGCCGCGGAGCGCCTCGCGGACGTCCTGCCCGAGCCCGTGCACTGGCAGCCGCTCTCGCTTGGCGGCTTGTTCAAGGCGAACGGCAGGAGCTCGTGGGCGCTCGGCGACTACCTCCGCAGGCAGGCCGGGATGGCCGAGATCGAGCGCCGCGCGCGCGACTACGGGCTGGCGCCGATCCACTGGCCGGACCCGTGGCCGGGCAACTACCTGATGGCGATGCGCGCGGCGACGTTCGCGTTCACCGCCGGCCACGGGCGCGAGCTGACGCTGGAGGGCTTCCGCAACGCCTTCCAGCAAGGCCACGATCTGAGCGTCCCCGCGCGCGTGCTCGATGCAGCCGAGCACGCCGGCCTGGACCGCCGAGAGGTCGAGGCGGCCACACGGGACGCGCAGATCAAGCAGGCACTGCGCGAGGCGACAGACGCAGCCCACCATCTGGGTGTCATCGGCGTGCCGACGATCGCCGTCGACGACGAGCTCTTCTGGGGAGACGATCGCCTCGAGGACGCCGCCGCCTACCTGGCGAGCATGGTGTGAGCGAGCTCCTTGGCTGTCGCGTTGGGTCTGAAACGAACGCGAAGACCAAGGACCGCGGCTATCGAGCGAGTAAAGTCTTGATCATGGTCGTAGCGGAGCAACTGCCAAGCGAGCTCACAGGCAGGCACGTCGGGACCACGATCGTGCGGAGAGCCCGCGTCGAGGCGCGGGAAGATTCATCCGAGCGCCCCGCGTTTTCGATTGTGCTTGTGCTCGATCCGCCTGCCAACGGAGATACCTGGCCAGTCGAGGATCTTTGGGCGCTCAAAGAGGCTGTCGCTGAGTCCAAGCGTCTTGTCGAGCAGCGCTTCCGCGATGAGCACAACACCGAGCCGCCGGACCTTCCTTGGTTTGTCGAGTTCGAGTCAACCCGAGATGAGTTGCTCGACTGGGAAGACATTGACGAAGTGCTCGACTCGAACGACTAGCAGTGCCTCGGGCCGTACCGATTGATCCACAGAAGCTGCTTGAGGCGGCTCGCGACTTCGCGAACCAGACGGGTGGTAAAGGTCGGCCGCGCCCCGTGTGGCTGCGGCGCGCTGTCTCCAGCGCTTACTACGCGCTGTTCCACGACCTAACCCGGCAGGCCGCCGTTCATCTCCTGCCCCGCGACTCCTCCCAGCACCAACTCCGCGTTGCGCGCACGTTCCGCCACCAGAACATGAAGGAAATGTGCGAACAGGTGGCAGGGCGGCACGGCAAACCAAACCGCCACATGAAGCCGCTCGTGCAAAGCCTCGCCGGCACACCGACCGCGCGGGTTGCAGACTCGTTCTGCGATCTATTGGGGTCGGGTGTCTTCGCCACCAGCTCTAAAAGTTCCGGCACGTCGACCTTCATAGGGATGCGTCAGGTTGCGACAGCGTGGAGGACCAGAACCGCAAGCGGGCGGCAACGCCGCAGCCTGCCGGCCGGCCGAAGCGTGGATAGCTCCGATGCCGCTGGCTGAGCTGGACGGCGTCAGCCTCTTCTACGAGACCGCCGGCGATGGCCCGCCCGTATTGATCGTCCGCGGGACCGGCGGCGACCTGCGCCAGGCGCCCGGGCCGTTCGCCTGGCCCGGATCCGATCGCTTCTCGCTGCTCGCTTACGATCACCGCGACCAGGGCCGCTCCAGCTCGCGCGACGCCGAGCAGCCGACGATGGCCGAGTTCACCAGCGACGCGCTGGCGCTGGTCGACCACGTCGGCTGGGATCGCTTCAGCGTCGTCGGCATCTCCTTCGGCGGCATGGTCGCCCAGGAGCTGGCGCTGGCCGCCGGCGACCGCGTCCGCCGATTGGTCCTGGCCTGCACCTCCAGCGGCGGCGCCGGCAGCAGGTCATATCCGCTGCACGAGCTCTATGCGCTCGCGCCCGAGGAGCGCGCCGCGCGACTGGTGGCGCTGCTCGACACGAGAACAGCCAGCCAGCCGGAGCTCGCCGCCGCGCTCGCGCTGTACCTCGCCAACGATCGCAGCCTGGCCGCACACGACGTCCCAACCGCGGGCCTGCTGCGCCAGCTGCAGGCGCGACGCCACCACGACACCTCCGAGCGCCTCGGCGGACTGCGCTTGCCGACGCTCGTGGCGGCCGGGCGCTTCGACGGGATCGCCCCAGTGGCGGCGTCCGAGCGCCTCGCCGAGTCGATCCCGGGCGCGCGCCTGGCCGTGTTCGGCGGCGGCCACGGCTTCCTGCTGCAGGACCCGGCGGCGTGGCCGGCGATCGCAGGGTTCCTGTTGCTCCCGCTAGCCTCGGCTGAGGAATGACATCAGCCACCGACACAGACCGCACGCACCCGACGCTGATCCTCGCGGTGCTGTCGCTCGGCGGCGTCGCCTACGCGATGCTGAGCTCGTCGGTGGTGCCGGCGCTGCCGACGATGCAGCACGCGCTGCACACGAGCGAGACGGGGATCGCGTGGCTGTTGACGTCCTATCTGCTGTCGGCGTCGGTCGGGACGGCGATCCTCGGGCGGCTGGGCGACATGTACGGCAAGGAGCGCCTGCTGCTGGTGACGCTCGTGATCCTCGCGGCCGGCACGCTGCTGGCCGCGGTGTCGAGCTCGCTGGCGCTGATCATCGTCGCGCGCTTCATCCAGGGCGCGGCCGGCGGCATCTTCCCGCTGGCGTTCGGGATCGTGCGCGACGAGTTCCCGCACGAGAAGGTCGCCGGTAGCATCGGCCTGCTATCGGCGATCCTCGGGGTGGGCGCTGGCATCGGCATCGTGCTCTCGGGGGTGATCGTCGAGCACCTCAACTACCACTGGTTGTTCTGGATCCCGCTGGTGGCGATCGTGCTCGCGGCGGCGGCGACCTGGCGCTTCATCCCCGAATCGCCGATCCGCGTGCCCGGGCGCATCAACTGGCTGGCGGCGGCGCTGATGACCGTCGGGCTCTCGACGGTGCTGATCGCGGTCAGCGAGACGACCACGTGGGGATGGGGATCGGCCAGGGCGCTCGGCCTGATCGCCGCCGGGCTGGCGGTGTCGGCGGTGTGGATCGCGGTGGAGACGCACAGCGATCATCCGCTGATCGACATGACGATGATGCGCATCCGCGGGGTGTGGACGACCAACCTGTCGGCGTTCCTGTTGGGCGCCGGCATGTACGCGTCGTTCATCGTCTTCCCGCAGTTCGCGCAGCTGCCCAGGAGCACCGGCTTCGGCTTCGGCGCGTCGGTGGTCGTCTCCGGCCTGTACCTGCTGCCCTCGACGATCGGGATGACGATCCTGGGCGTCTTCGCCGGGCGCATCTCCGCCCGCTTCGGCTCGCGCGCCGCGCTGATCGCCGGGACGGCGTTCACGACCGTGTCGTTCGCGCTGCTCGCGCTCGAACACCGACACCCATACGACCTGCTGATCGCGGCCGCGCTGCTCGGGGTGGGGATCGGCCTGGCGTTCGCGGCGCTCGGCAACCTCATCGTGCAGGCCGTCCCCAGCCACCAGACGGGCGTGGCGAGCGGCATGAACACGGTCATGCGCACGCTCGGCGGGGCGCTCGGCGGGCAGCTCTCGGCGACGTTCATCGCCGCGAACGTCGCCCACGGCGAGCCGACCGTGACCGGCTTCACCGACACCTTCCTGATGGCCACCGGCTTCCTGCTCGTGTGCCTTGCCGCGGGGTTCCTCGTACCAAAGGCGCGCGCGCTCGGCGCGGGAGCCATCGCAGCGCCGTTGACGGAGGCGGCGTAGATCCGATTATGGTGTGACGGCAAGCCAACCGCCCGCCCCTCAAAGGAGGCCCCATGTCCAGCTACAGCACCGTGAACCTGCTCGAGATCGACGACTCGGTCGGCGATCGCGCGCCCGGGATCGAAGGCCGCTTCGGCCGCAAGCACCTGGACTCGCGCGACCTCGGCGTCAGCAAATTCAGCTACGCGCCCAACCTGCGCAGCCCCTTCGCGCACAGCCACCGCGAGCAGGAGGAGGCGTACGTCGTCGTCGCCGGCTCCGGGCGCGTGCTGCTCGACGACGAGGTCATCGACCTGCGCCAGTGGGACGTCCTGCGGGTGGCGCCCGAGGTAGTGCGCGCGTTCGAGGCCGGCCCCGACGGACTCGACCTGGTCGCGATCGGCGGACCCAGGCCGGACGACGGCGACGGCGTCATGGGCCCCGGCAACTGGCCCGACGCCGCGTAGCTACGCCCGCGTGAGCCGCTCGAGCGCGAGCACGAACGACGCATACGGGGCGCCTGTGACCTGCTGCAACGCGATCTCGCAGGTGCGGTTGCTGCACACGTGCGCGTCCACGCGCTCGCCCTCGGCCTGATGCTGGGCGAGCTCGGCGGCGGTGTCGCGCAGGGCTGAGGCTGGCAGCTCGGGGTGCAGCAGGCCGCGATCGCCGGCCATCCCGCAGCAGGTGGTGGCGGCGGGGATCAGGACGTCGTCGGCGAGCTCGCGGGCGACCGTCTCGAGCTTGCCGGAAAGGCCGAGCTGGCCGACGGCGCACGTCGGGTGCACGGCGATCCGCTCGAGCCTGCGCGTGACGTTCAGCCGCGCCAGCAGGCGGTCGTGCGCCCACGCGATCGAGTCGAGGATCTCGATCCGCTCGAAGCGCTCGCGCTCTGAGTCGGTGAGGCACGGCGCGATCTCATCGCGCAGCCCGAGCGCACACGAGCTCGCGTCGATCACGACGGGCAGCCGCGCGCCATCGCTCCAGCGCCACAGCGCTGCGGCGGTCCTGGCGGCCATGTGCTCGTGGCCGCGGCGGTAGCCCTTGGAGCTCCACGGCGTCGCGCAGCAGTGCCCGGCGACGTCGTCGGGGATCCACAGCGGCAGGCCGGCGCGCGCGGAGACGTCGACGAGCGCCTGCGGCAGCGACGGCCCCGGCTCGCCGCCGCGCGCGCCGCCGAAGATGCGGTTCAGGCACGCGGGCAGGTACACCGCGGCGGCTCCCTCGCGCGCGGTCACGGGCATCCGCGCGGGCGCGGCGGGCGGCAGGTTCGCGGGGAGCGTCGGCACGAGCTCAGCGCTGACACGACGGCGCACGAGCTCGGGCGCTTGCGCGACCAGCCGCTGACCGAGCACGTCGGCGGCGGCGCCCGCTGCCGCAAGCCCGGCGCGGGCCGCGCGCTCGGCGACGCCGTAGCGCCTGGCGATCGCGAGCGCGGCCGCTTCCTCGCGCTCGCCTCGCTCCCGCGCGCGCAGTTGCTTGACGAGCTTGCCGGTGTCGATCGCGACGGGACACACGCCCTGGCACGTGCCGTCGGCGGCGCACGTCTGCAGCGCGTCGTACTCGAAGTCGCGCAGCAGCGCCTCATACACGGGAGAGCCCTCCGCCTGCCGCGCCATCTCGCGGCGGATCACGATCCGCTGGCGCGGGGTCGTCGTCGCGTTGCGGCTCGGGCAGACGGGCTCGCAGAAGCCGCACTCGACGCACTGCGAAGCCAGCTCCTCGATCGCGGGCTGGCTCTTCAGGTTTTTAAGATGGATGCCCGGGTCGCGATTCAACACCGCGCCGGGATTGAGGATCCCGTGCGGGTCGGCGAGCTGCTTGACGCGCCACATGATCGCCGTCGCCTTCGCGCCCCACTCGCGTTCGACGTACGGCGCCATGTTCACGCCGGTGCCGTGCTCGGCCTTCAGCGAGCCGTCGTACTTACCGACGATCAGCTCGACGAGCTCCTCCATGAACGCCTCGTAGCGCTCGAGGTCCCCGGGCTTGGTGAAGTCGGGCGTCAGCTGGAAGTGCAGGTTGCCGGCGGAGGCGTGGCCGGCGACGCCGACGAGGAACTGGTGCTCGGCGAGCAGCGCCTGCAGGTCGCGCGCGCACTCCGCGATCCGCTCGGGGCGCACGCACACGTCCTCGACGATCAGCGCCGTGCCCGGCAGGCGCAGGCGACCGACGAGACCGAACAGGCCCTCGCGGACGGTCCACGCGAGCTCGATCTCCTCCGGGTCGCGCGTGAAGCGGTGCGGGCGGATCAGCTCGTGGCCGGCGAAGATCTCCGCGGCCGCCGCCTCGTCTTGGTCGAGCTCGGCGTCGTCGGCACCGCCGAACTCGACGATCAGCGCCGCGGACTCGGGCGCCAGCTCGCGCCAGTACTCGGGCATCCCGGGCATGTTCCACGCGGCCGCGATCAGCGCCGGCGCGACCATCAGCTCGGTCGCGCGCGCGCCCGCGGCGACGAGCGCCGGCACCGCCGCCGCCGCGGCGTCGATGTTCGCGAAGTGCACCCACGCGAGCGACGTCTGCTTGGGCTCCGGGCGCGTGCGCATGACCGCCTCGGCGACGAACGCGAGCGTGCCCTCCGAGCCGACGACCAGCCGGCGGAAGATCTCAAGCGGCGTGTCCGCGTCGAGCAGCGCGCACAGGCGGTAGCCGGTGACGTTCTTGATCTCGTACTTGCGCCTCACGCGCTGGGCGAGCTGCTCGTCGGCGAGCAGCTCCGCCCTGAGGGCGAGCAGGCCCTGAGCTAGCTGCGGCTCGGCCTGCGCGAAGCGCTGCTCGGCGTCGGGCGCGGCGGTGTCGATGACCGTGCCCGACGCGAGCACGAGCGTCAGCGACTCGACCGTCGAGTATGGGTCCCACGTGACGCCGCAGCGCATGCCGCCGGAGTTGTTCGCGATCACGCCGCCGAGCGTCGCGATGTCTTTACTCGCCGGGTCCGGGCCGAGCTTGTAGCCGTGGCGCGCGAGCAGGCGGTTGGCGAGGCCCAGCAGCGTACCCGCGCGGATCCTCGCGCGCTCGCCAGCGGCTTCGATCCGCACGCCCGAGAACCAGCGGCGCACGTCGATCAGGATGCCGTCCGTGCCGCCCTGGCCGCTGAGGCTCGTGCCGCCGCCGCGGAAGTTGACCGCGATGCCCGTGCGGCGCGCGTAGGCGAGCACCCTGCCGACGTCCTGCGCGTCGTGGGCCATCACCACCGCCGCCGGCAGGCGCCTGTACGGGCTCGCGTCAGAGGCGTACGCCACGAGGTCGATCGCGCGCGCGAGCACGCGCTCTGCGCCGAGCAGCGCGATCAGCTCCGAGCGCAGCGGCTCGGGCGTGCCGGCGGCAAGGCTGTCCGGGGCGCGGTCGGCGTGCGGCGGGCCCGGCGGGCGCCCGATGCGGCGCGTGTCCGGGGCGAGGAGCGCCGTCAAGCGAGGGCCATCCCCGGGGCGACGTCGACCTGCACGAGCCGCGGGCCGTCCTGCGCGAGCGCGTCGGCGATTCCCGCGCGCAGCTCGTCGCGACCGGCGACGGTGGTGGAGGGGACGCCGTAGCTGGCGGCGGTGGCGGCGACGTCGAGCTCCGGCAGGTCGAGGCCGGGGGCGCCCTCGACGCTCTCGAGCATCGCGAACCACTTGAGGATCGAGTAGTCGTTGTTGCGCAGCACCAGGAACTTGACGGGGATGGCGTAGGCGGCGGCGGTCCAGAAGGCGGTGATCGCGTACTGCGCGGAGCCCTCGCCGAGCACGCACACGACCTGGCGCTCAGGCTGCGCAAGCTGCACGCCGAGCGACGCCGACAGCCCGAAGCCGAGGCCGCCGCCGGCGCTGAAGTAGTAGGAGCCGGGGCGCGCCAGACGCAGGTTGTTGCGCAGCGCGGCGGTGCTCGACGGCGACTCGAGCACGACGATCCCGTCGTTGGGGAACAGCTCGGCGAGCACCGTGTGGACCTCGCCGCCGGACAGCTGCTCGCCTGGTGGCGGCGGGTCGAGCTCGAAGCGCGCGGGCGGCGCCTCGCGGTCGGCCGGCTCGCGCTCGGACGGGTCGCTGTCGGGCTGCCCGCCGCCTGCGCGCGCGGCGAGCGCGTCATTGAGCCCACGCAGCGTGAGCGCGACGTCGGCGACGATCGCGTCGCCCATCGGCGCGCGCGCGGCCTCGTCGGGGTCGCTCGTGATCGCGACGAGCCGCGCGCCCTCGGGCAGGAAGTCGCCGGGAATGTTGGGGTAGTAGGGGAACACCGAGGAGCCGGCGACCAGCACGAGGTCGTGGCCCGCGAGCGCCTGCGCGAGCGGCGCGACGGCGGGCGGCAGCACGCCCTGAAAGGCGGGGTGGTCCTCGGGGAAGCCGATGCGCCCGCCGCCGGTCGCGGGCGAGGCCCACACGGGCAGGCGCTGTGACTCGACGAGCTCGACCGCCGCGTCCCAGCCGCCGCTAGCGTCGATCTCCGGGCCGGCAACGAACACCGGGCGCGCGGCGATGCGCAGGCGCTTGGCGAGCGCCGCCACGAGCGCGGGGTCGGCCTGCGCGCGGCCGTCGACCGTGCGCGCGATCTGCGTCGCGTAGTCGACAGGCGCGATCTCGGCCGTCCAGTCGTCCATCGGGATCGACACGAACGCCGGCCCCTGCGGCGCGAGCGACGCGTGGTGGATCGCCTGCGCGAGCGCGAACGGCACGTCCGCCGCGCGCACCGGCTCGTTGCTCCACTTGACGTACGGCTTCGGCACCTCGACCGCGTCGCGGTTGGTGAGGTTGGCCTGCATCGCGATCAGCGAGCGCGCCTGCTGGCCGGCGGTGACGAGCAGCGGCGCCTTGTTCGCGCGCGCGTTGAAGATCGCGCCAACGCCGTTGCCGAGACCGGGCGCCGTGTGCAGGTTGACGTGCCCGACGTTGCCGCTCGCCTGCGCGAAGCCATCGGCCATGCCCACCGCGACCGCCTCCTGCAGCCCGAGCACGTAGCGGAAGTCCTCGGGCCACGGGCCGAGCATCGCGAGCTCCGTCGAGCCGGGGTTGCCGAAGATCGTCGTCATCCCGCGCGCGCGGAACAGCTCGAACGAGGCGTCGCGGACGGTGGTCATCGTGTCCCTCGGGCGGTGCTCATCGTGCCCCTCTCGCTGCTGGCCGGTGGGCCGCGCAGTCTACCCGCGGCGCGGTGGGGCGAGCCGGCGTGCGACGACGACTAGGCGAGCGCGGTGCGGAAGTGCAGGCACTTCAGGTGCATCGCCAGCAGCGGCAGCTCGACTTCGCGGAAGTGGAAGGCCATGCTCTCGCAGTGGCCGCCGGGCGCGGTGGCGAGCAGCGCATTGCGCAGGGCGGTGCGTGAGTCGCTGGCGTTCAGCGTGATCGCGTACTCGCGCTCGTCGACGGAGAAGTCATCGAACGTGCTTGCCTTGGCGCCGAGGCGCGGACGAGCTCGGAGAAGAGGCCGCCGTGGTCAGGCCCAATCGGCAGCCCGTACACCGCGAGCGCGTCGGCGGCACTCGCACGACAGAACAGCGGCAGCTCCTCGAGGCAGCGATCGCATTGCCCGCAGGAGATGTGGTAGGGCCTTCGCGTGCGGTGTCATCGGGCGTCCACGAGCGCCCATTATCGGGCCTGGGCGACCGGTTGCCCTGAGGCGGCGATCGGGCCGCCGGGGAGGATCCGGCGCATCCGTTCGAGCGCGGCCGGATCGCCTTCGATGCGGGCACCCCGGTGAACCGCCTCGAGGCCGCTGATGGTCCCGGCCGTGAGGGCGACGAGCGTGTCGGCGTCGCCGGCGATCCGCACAGCTGGATCCGCCGCGGGTCCCATCCTTGCATGACCGTCGCCGGCAGTGACCTCGAAGCTGACGGGCTCCTCGCCGTCCAGCTGGAGCTCGTAGCTCTCGCTGACGCCGGCGGCGGCCCGCGGGTCGAAGCGTGCGTGTAGGGCGAGCACGAGCCAGTGCGCGCGCAGCGGCCGACCGCCTGTCGTCACGGGAAGCGTGCGCATGCCCCAGCGTGCCAGCTCGATGACCGCGGTACTGAGACTCTCACCGTCGTCGGTGAGCTCGTAGACGACCACAGAGGACGCGGGCGCCGGTAGCCGGCGGCGAGCGATCAGACCGTTGGCCTCCATCTCGCGCAGTCGCGTCGCGAGCAGGTTGCTGGGGATCGTCATCAGCCCGTCGGCCAGGTCGGTGTAGCGACGCGGCCCAGCCATGAGCTCGCGAACGATCAGCAGCGTCCAGCGCTCACCGACGAAATCGAGCGCGCGCGCAAGACCGCAGTGCTGTGCATACGAGCGAGCCACGAGTGTGCTTGACTTTATCAAGGGTTCACTCTGGAAATACAAGCTAGCCTTGGCGGCTGACGAGGAAAGGCGGCGAGATGAGCGGCACGATGGAGACGCCTGTGAAGCTGGACAGGCCGGTGAAGCGGCGCTTTGAGATCCTGATCGGGCGCTACACCGCAAATCCGCTGATGCGGGGGATGTTCAGGCTGGGGATCACGCCGCCGGGGATGGCGCTCGTGGAGACCGTCGGGCGGCGCACGGGGGCGATCCGGCACACGCCGATCGTGTGCTCGCCGGAGGGCGACACGCTGTGGCTGATCGCCCAGCACGGCCGGCATGCCGGGTGGGTGCGCAACTTCGAGGCGAAACCTCAGGTCCGCGTTCGACTCGGACGCAGCTGGCGAACAGGGACCGCGGAGCTGCTCCCCGACGACGACGTCAAGACGCGGATCGCGACGTTCTCGAGCAGCGGCATCGGCCGCATGATGACGGGCACGATGTTCCGCGCACTGGAAAGCCAGCCGGTGACGGTGAGGATCAAGCTGGACGCGGGGTAGTGCTCGACGCCGCGGTGGCGTCGGCTTGGCGCTCGCGCAGTTGAGGACGTGAGCTCGCGCGTATTTCACGCTCATCGGCGACGACCGTGCGGTCGCGTCCGTGGCGCTTGGCGCTGTAGAGCGCAGCGTCGGCGCCCTTGAGCATCCACTCGATGCTGGCCGGTGTGCGTTCGGATAGAACGCCGGCGCTGACCCGGACGATCGGCAGCTCGCTACGGTCGTCCGTCGCTAGGGCGGCGCGGACGCGCTCGGCGAAGACCGCGGCGTCGGAGCTCGCGCATCTCGGCAGCAGCACGACAAACTCCTCGCCGCCGAGGCGGGCCACGACATCCACGTCCCGAGCATGCGCCGCGAGAAGCCCGCCGATGCGGGCAAGCACCCGATCGCCGACCTCGTGTCCGCGCTCGTCGTTGATGCGCTTGAAGTAGTCGATGTCGAACATGACGACGGCGATCGATTGCGCCTCGCGCCTTGCGTGCGCGAGCTCGAGCACGGCGCGCTCTTCGAAGCCGCGCCGGTTGAGCAGCCCGGTGAGGGCGTCGGTCCGCGCTTCGCCAGCAAGCTGCGCGAGCAGCAGGTCGTTGCGGTGCACGAGCGTGAGGATCACGACGGCAACGACCGAGACCGAGACCATCACGTCCACCCAGCGGCCGGGATAGCTGCTCGCGGCCGGCAGCAGGAGCAGGGTGGCGGCGTGGGCCACGCCGACGCACGCGACGATCGCGATCGCGCCTCGGCGTCCGAAGAAGAACGTGGTCCACAGCACGGGCCACATGTAGAGCACGGCGCCGTCGCCCGCACCGGTGGTCGCGGTCAGCGCGTAGGCGATCAGCGCGACGCCGATCGGCCCGAGCAGCGCGAGCGCCGCGCGCGGCAGCCGCGGGCCGACAGCGATCAGGAACAGCGTGATCGCGATCGCGCCGAACACGGGAGCAACCGCGAAGCTCGGGTCGCCCGGCAGGAACCCCTCGATCGAGCCGTCGAACGCCGCCCCGCCGTACATGGCCGCGGCGGTGTACGCCATCAGCTTTTTGTTCACGCGGAGCTTGTCAAGCGACGGGCTCACACCCAAATATCGGCGTTTGGGCACGCCGACACAAGCCGCGGTGGCGGTATGGGCGTGTCTGGCCGCTACGGCTATGGGGCGCGGCAGAGCTGCGCAATGAACTCGTCGATATGTCGCGCGAGGACGAGCGGCTGGTCTTCGGGGATGTACGTGTAGGAGTCGGCGATCGAGACGAGCTCCGCGTTGGGCAGGATCTCGGCGAGCGCTTCGGCGTGGCGATAGGGAAAGACCCGGTCTTCGCTGGCCCACGCGATCAGGGTGGGGCGCTCGAAGCGCGCGAGCGCTGCGTCCCCCTGGATCGTGTAGCGGCTGCTGATCGCCCGCAGTACCTTGGCGGTGTCGCGACGTACACCCCTGTTGCTGAGTCCGGGCGTGAGATAGCTGTCGTACGCGAGCTTGTCGAGCGGCTGAGTGGTGAGCCGGCCGAAGGCGATCGGCAGCCGGCGAATGGGGGCGAGGCGCATCGACTGCGCGAGCGGCCACAGCGCCCCGGGAACGCGGGCGAGGACTTGGAGGTAGCGGTAGAGCGGGGGCAGGAAGTTCTCGAAGCACTCGCACGGGGTCAGCACAAGCGCGCTGACCCGCTGGGGATGGCGCGTGGCGAGCAGCTTGGCGATGACGCCACCGGTGTCGTTGCCGACGATCACCGCTTCAGGGAGGTCCAGCGTGTCGAGCAGCTCGGGGATGAGATCGGCGATCGCGGTGGGTGAGAGATCCGCGTCGCGGCGCATGGGGATCGTGTGCGCTCCGAGCGGCAGGTCGGGGACGATCGCGCGGATCGGCTGCGTGAGCGCGGGCACGAGGCGCCGCCAGAAGCCGCTGGGCAGCACGAGCCCCGCGAGGAACACGACGGGCACGCCGCTGCTGTCGCCGTGGTCGCGGTAGCGCAGCGGCCCCGCTGAGAGCGAGGCTGTGCGCAGCGGCCCGAGCGCTTGCTGGAAGGAGTCGGGGTCGATCGCTTCGCTCATGTCCGCCCGCTTCTAACCCATCATCCGTGAGGTGTCGTTCGGTAGGTGCCTTCTCTGAAGAGGGCGTTGCTCGCGGCGTTCCAGCGCGCGAGCTGCTCGGGCGTGTAGAGGGGCTGCGGCAGGTGGCGCTCGACGGCGTCCTTGAACAGGACGGTGCCGAGCACGAACACGACCGCATGCAGCGCCGTCCAGGTGAGGTCGGTGCCTGCTCGCAGCAGATCGTGATCGGCCAGCCGCTGCCATTGACGCTCTGCGATGGCGATGAACGCGTCGAAGATGGCGAGCGCCGCCCGATCGCCGTCGGCCACCGATCTGGCGACGTAGAGCACCGCCGTCGGGTGCTCGCGCACGAACGCGGTGACACGATCGCCGAGCTCCTGCTGAGCCTCGACCGGCGAGCCGCTCTCGGAAAGATCGCTGAAGGCGTCGGTCGCGATCGCCACCACGTGTCCGTTGACCGCCTCGACGAGCGCCGCCTTGCTCGCGAAGTGGTGCTGGACGAGGCCGGGCGAGACGCCGGCCTCCTTTGCGACATCGCGGATCGACGTCGCGGCCACGCCATCCCTGGCAAAGCTCTCCAGCGCGGCATTGCGTATACGCGCGAGGCCGGTCAGGTCCGAAACCGCAGTTCCCATACGCTTGTAGCGTATCCTATACGGACGTATGGTCCGCTCGATCGCCCGCTCCTGTACAGCTTCGCCCTGCTGCTGGTGGCGACGTTCGTCGAGCTGAGCGGCTGGAGCGAACTCGTGAACCTGTTCGCCGCGGGCGCGATGACGCTCTACTTCTACGCCGCCGTCGCCACCTACGCCGTGCAGGGCTGGCGTCGCGAGACCGACAACCAGTTCCGCGATCCCGTGCGCGGCACGCACGCCTTCAGCCGCCGACGTAGGCCGCCAGATGCTCACCGGTGAGCGTTGAACGAGCAGCGACGAGGGCGGCTGGCGTACCCTCGAAGACGATCCGCCCGCCCTCGTGGCCGGCGCCGGGACCGAGGTCGACGATCCAGTCGGCGTGCGCCATGACGGCCTGGTGGTGCTCGATGACGATGACCGACTTGCCGGAGTCGACGAGCCGGTCGAGGAGGCCGAGCAGCTGCTCAACGTCGGCGAGGTGCAGGCCGGTGGTCGGCTCGTCGAGGACGTAGATGTCACCGCTCTCAGCCATGCGGGTGGCCAGCTTGAGCCGCTGGCGCTCGCCGCCCGACAGCGTGGTGAGCGGCTGGCCGAGGCCGAGGTAGCCGAGCCCGACGTCGGCGAGCCGCTCGAGGATCGTGTGCGCCGCCGGCGTCTGCGCCTCGCCGGCAGCGAAGAACTCCTTGGCCTCGTTGACCGACATCGCGAGCACCTCGCTGATGTCCTTGCCGCCGAGGGCGTACTCCAGCACCGAGGCCTCGAAGCGCTTGCCCTCACAGTCCTCGCAGATCGAGGCGACGCTGGCCATCATCGCCAGGTCGGTGTAGATCACCCCGGCGCCGTTGCAGGTAGGGCAGGCGCCCTCGGAGTTGGCGCTGAACAGCGCCGGCTTGACACCGTTGGCCTTCGCGAACGCCTTGCGAATTGGGTCGAGCAGTCCGGTGTACGTCGCCGGGTTGCTGCGCCGCGAGCCCTTGATCGCGGCTTGGTCGACCAACACCACCCCGTCCTCGGGCGGGCGCGATGTAATCGAGCCGCGGATCAGCGAGCTCTTGCCCGAGCCGGCCACGCCGGTGACGACGACCAGCACGCCGAGCGGTATGTCGACGTCGACGTCCTGCAGGTTGTGGAGGCTGGCGCCGCGTATCTCCAGCGCTCCCGAGGACGTCCGCACGGACGCCTTCAATGAGGCGCGGTCGTCGAGGTGGCGCCCCGTGATCGTGCCGCTCTCCCGCAGCCCCTCGACGGTGCCCTCGAACACCACCTCGCCACCTTCGCCGCCGGCGCCCGGTCCGAGATCGACGACGTGCTCAGCGATCGCGATCGCCTCCGGCTTGTGCTCCACGACCAACACGGTGTTGCCCTTGTCGCGCAGCGCCAGCAGCAACTCGTTCATGCGCTGGATGTCATGAGGGTGCAGCCCGATCGTCGGCTCGTCGAAGACGTAGGTGACGTCGGTGAGCGAGGAGCCAAGGTGACGGATCATCTTCACTCGCTGCGCCTCGCCGCCCGACAGCGTGCCCGAGGGGCGCTCGAGACTGAGGTAGCCGAGCCCGATCTCGACGAACGAATCGAGCGTCTGCTGCAGGGAGTCGAGCAGCGGCCCGACGGATGGCTCGTCCAGGCCCCGCACCCAGCCGGCGAGGTCGCTGATCTGCATCGCGCAGGCTTGGGCGATGTCGATCCCCTCGATCTTCGACGAGCGGGCCGCCTCGCTGAGCCGGGTGCCACCGCAGTCGGGGCAGGCTGCGAAGGTCACCGCGCGCTCCACAAACGCGCGGATATGCGGCTGCATCGCCTCCTTGTCCTTGGAGAGCATCGACTTCTGGACCCGCGGGATCAGCCCTTCGTAGGTCATGTTGATGCCCGCGATCTTCATCCTGGTCGGCTCGCGGTGCAGGAGGTCGTGCCGCTCAGCCTTGGTGTATTTGCGGATCGGCTTGTCCGGGTCGAAGAAGCCCGACGCGCTGTAGAGCCGGTAGTTCCAGCCGCCCGCTGTGTAGCCGGGAATCGTGAGGGCGCCCTCGGCGAGCGACTTGGAGTCGTCGAACAGCTGGGTGAGATCGATGTCCGAGATCGCCCCGAGACCTTCGCAGCGCGGGCACATGCCGCCCGTGCGGGTGAAGGTCTTGCGCACGGTCTTCTTGGCGCCGCGTTCCACGGTGATCGCGCCGCTCGCGCGGACCGACGGGACGTTGAAGGAGAACGCGTTGGGCGAGCCGATGTACGGACGCCCGAGCCGGCTGAAGAGGATGCGGAGCATCGCGTTGGCATCGGTAGCGGTCCCGACCGTCGAGCGGACATCGCCCCCCATCCGCTCCTGGTCGACGATGATCGCGGTCGTCAGCCCATCGAGCACATCGACCTCCGGCCGCGCGAGCGTCGGCATGAAGCCCTGCACGAAGGCGCTGTAGGTCTCGTTGATCATCCGCTGCGACTCCGCGGCGATCGTGCCGAACACCAGCGAGCTCTTGCCCGAGCCGGATACGCCGGTAAACACCGTCAGCCGCCGCTTCGGGATTTCGACGCTGACGTCCTTGAGGTTGTTCACGCGGGCGCCGTGCACGCGGATCACGTCGTGGCTGTCGGCAGCGTGCGGCGCGGCCGCGCGCGCTTTCGTCCTCGTCTTCGTCTTCGCGGCCGTGGTCATCGTTGGCGCGTACGTTAGGCGAGGCCGCTCATCGGCCTATCAGGCGGAGGGGCTCGACGGGTCCTGAAGCAGCCCGAGGACGTTGCCGTCGGGGTCAGTGACGGTGGCCACCAGGCGACCGTGACCAACGTCGCGCGGGGGCTCCTTGACGGTGGCGCCGGCGGCGGTCACCTTGGCCAGCTTCGCCTCGATGTCCGGAACGTGCCAGTAGGCGACCGGCGAGGTCATGGCCTGCGGCCCGCCGGCCGGCACGAGTCCGATCTGCTGGCCCTCGGCCTCGAAGCCGACGTAGTAGCTGGAGTCCGCCTGCGGCGGGATGCCGAGCAGGGCTTCGTACACCGGCTTGGCGGCCGCCAGGTCGGAGACGGGGTGCAGCACGGTCTTGATTCCCTCGGTGGTAGAGCCGGTCATGGTCGCTCCTTGGGTCGTGGTGGGCGTGGTGGTCACCCTAGCTCCGGGTCGTGGCGGGCGCTTCTCGATTCGTGATCGGTTGGGCACCTGTCCGCCGCCGCGTCCCGGCTATCTTGCGGCTGAGATCTTCTGGATGCTCCTGGCTGCCAGCTGTAGATCGAGGATCGTGGTGTCGCTACAGCGAGTGTCGCCGCAAGGCCGCAGTGTCGCGTTGACCGAGAAGCGCTGGCGCTCCATCCAGCGGCACGTTGAGGTGTCCGGGCGGCAGGACACGATTCCCAGCCGTGTGCCGGCAGCCGACCTTGCGCTCGCACTCGCAGGCTGACTCGCCAACATCCTCGCGTCGTCGTGCGCGCATATACGGGCCAGGGACAATCGGATCGTGGCCGTCAAACCCTACCCAGCGTTCGGCCACTACTTCACCGCCGCGTCGGAGGTGCGGGCCACGCACCCAAAAGCCGACGCGGACGATGAGGCAGCAAAGGCGGGAGCGACTGGGGTCGAAAGCCTGTCGATCAGTTCGTCTGTGATGGGCACACCGCTCGCCGTCCTGCCTTGATCTTCCACCGTCGCTGCTAGCTCGACGTTCGCCATCAGTCGCTCATGGGGCGCCTGTGCGGGCGGAAAGCCACAGCACGATCTGCGCGTGGTCGACCTGGCCCGAGGCAATCCGCTCGACCATCGGCACATCGACGTCTGGTTCTGTGCCACGTAGCGGCAAGCCGTTGGCCTCGAGAAAGATGCCGGCTAGAAAGAAGGCGGAGCGCTTGTTGCCATCAGGGAGTGGATGGTTGCGCGCGAGCCGCTCCAGAAGAATCGCTGCCTTCTCCAGAAGCGACGGATAGACATCCACGTCACCAAACCCAGCTCGCGGAGCCGCGAGCGCCGACGCCGCAAGCCCTACGTTCGGAAAGCGCGCCACCTGCTCAGGTGTGATGCCGAGGATTTCCGCGGCAACGTCACAGAAGTCGCCGAACTCCGGGTAACTGAGCGCCACCGACTACTTGCCGAGGCGGCGCAGCGTCTCGCTGTGCTCCTGCGCAAAACGGCGTCGCTGCTCAGCTCGCTCGCTCTCGGTCCCCGGAAGCCCACGGACAAGATCCTTCGCCTTTGCAGTCGAAAGTTTTGTCTTCGGCGTCTCCGTGATCTTCGGCCTCGCTGCGCTCATGACTCAGATCATTCTAGCTCGGCTCCGGTCGGGCACGCAACTCGCCAAGGAGCTGGCGCATGTCCTTGCGGATCGCTTCTCGCCGACCTTCGTCAACGACGTACGCGGCATCAAGCACTTGATGTTTTGGGCTGAGCACCCAAACGCTGCATACGTGGATGCTGGATCTGATGCGACCGATCCCGGACATCCACCTCGCGCTCGCTGGACCCGCTCCTCGAACTTTGGAGCACTCGGTGTTGCGCGCGATGGGCGAGAAGTCGATGGATCATGAATGGCAAGCCGACGAAGTACTCGCGATGATCCCGGAGGGATGGCCTACCGGTGATATTCAGCGAATCGACACAGCGCTTGAGCGCATGGTTCGCTGGCACATGATCTGGGACGGGGAGTCCGGCTACCGAGTGGCGCCACCTGACGACATTCGCGCTTAAGGCCAAGCCAATCGGAAGCCGCGGGGCGTTAAGAGCAGGGCGACGGAGCCTGGACCTGCGATGGTTGCCTCGGGGTTCGAGATCAGGCGCAAGCAGGTTGGATGAAGGCGATTGCGCCGGAGTTGCGTGCCTGTACGTGCCTCAAAGTTGGTGTGTTTTCGGACGTTCGTTGTGCAACCCTGCTCGAACGAAGCGGAGATCCGGAGGGTCGGAGGCAAGCCACCATCGGAGGCCGCCCGGCGAGCCGGATACGCGTCACCCCGGCAGCTTGCAGAGCCATTTCGGAAGCGCTACGGCGCGACACCGTCCCGTGTCCGGGAGGTGGGTCGAGCCATTAAGACTGTTCGTTGGCAGGCGAGTCAACGAGGCCCGTATCGCGGCTCGTGGCAGCAACACAGACGACGTGAGACCTGGCGTGCAGCGCGTCGCGTGCTCCGAACTGCCCATAGCGAACTGATACCCGAAACCATTCCAGCCAGCAGAGTAGATGGCGCATTGGCACTACGACTTCAACGGCCCCGGAAGTCCAAGGCCCCGCTAGCGCTTTACGAGGTCTTTGGCCCTGCGGCAGGTTGGATACCAGAGGAGGGCCTTCGGCAGGCCTTGGCCTTTCGAGGACGGCACGAGCGACGCACCGGGCGCGCGTCCAGGTGAGGAGGCACGGTGGCACATCTGACATCCGCCGAGATCTTCACCGCACCGGCATCCCTTATGCGACCGGCCAGGAGTCCGACCGCACCCTCGCGGCGTGGCTGAACGCGAAGGGCGCGCGCACCGCGCGCGAGCGGCTGTTCAGCAAGGACACGGTGCGGGAGATGCTGTGCAACGCCGCCTACGCCGGACACGTCTCCGGGCTACGCGACACGAGCCGCAGCTGCATGAGCCGATCGTCAGCGATGAGCTGGACCCCTGCCCAGCCGTTGGAGGAGCGGCTACGCGACCTCTACGCCATGGGCGATATCACCAAGCCCATGTACGTGATGCAGCGCCAAGTCCTTGAGGAGGAGCTGCGACGCGCGAAGCCGCCAATCGACCCCGACCTGGACCGCGCGCAGACGATTCTCGAAGACTTCTCGCGCTTCTGGGACGCCGAGCCCGAGCCAGCCGAGCGACGCAAGCTGATCCTCTCCCTGTTCAGTTATGGGCCAAGGACAACCAGATCGTGGCCGTCAAGCCCAACGCGGCGTTCGCCAACTACGTCACCGCCGCGTCGGAGGTTCGGGCCACGCACCCAAAAGCCGACGCGGGGGATGAGGCAACAATACGGGAGCGACGGGGGTCGGACGCGCGTCCGGCACCACCGATCGAGATTCGGGGCAGAGACGGAGACGCGGGCTACGGTGGCTGATCCTCCCCCCTTCTCACGCGAGGATTTTGCGTCGGGCCTCGCGCACGCAAGTCACAGAGTGATTTCGCTTGCGTTCAGCAGTCCGACGGCTTCGCTCAGCTGTCGGCATAGCTGCGAGCCGGGTGGTACGCGTGACTCGGCGCGGCGTAGGTATTCGATGGTCTTTTTCTCGCCGATGGTGATGTCCGCGTAGCCCGCAGCGGCGCAAAGGAAGTTCAGGTCGTTCAGATCGTTTGCCTCCCACCTCTCATCCGCGTTGCGAAGGCGTAGGTAGAGCACCTCGCTGAGCCGGCCCACGTACGGCATCCGCGTGAGCTCAGCAGGGAGCTGGTCCGCGAGCCACTCGGCAAGTTGCTCGGGGGAGATGCCGGCGCGTGCTGCTGCTTGTGCAAGCTCCAGACGCTGATCGTCGATGAACCGCGCGTGGGCATTGAGGCGCACGTGCTCCTCCCCCATCCGCCGCTCGCGCATGTACGCCGCGAGCGGAGCGAAGCTTGCTGCCCATCGCTCAGCGGCGGCCCTGCCCTCTCCCATGTCGGGGGGCTCGTCGTCAAGGACTGCGGCATAGACAGCCGACACCGCGACCACACGCGAGATCATCTCAGCGAGGTGGACTGGTACTCCTTGCATCAGCGCGGGAGGCTCGGGACCCTCTGTGAAAAGCACTCCGGGTTGGAGCGTGAAGACTCTGGAAGCGACCGGCGCTTGTCCGAGGATCGAGGCCAGATACTCCTCAGCGCGAATCCTGATCGGGCTCTGCATCTGCCAGCCTCGACAGAGGCCGAGAATGGTCACAGCGAGGTCGCGCCGCCGCCGACCTGCCACAGGAGGCAGCTCTGTGAGATGCGCGCTCGCAACGGGCAGCCGCACGCGCTGCTCGCGCGCGAGCCCGATCATGATCTCCGCCGCTTCGCGCTCTGAAGCACGCAGCCGCTCTGGTGCCCACAGATACTGTGCGAGGCTGATCCAGTGGAGCTGATCGAGGTAGACGATCGGCACATTGGTTGAGGCGACCTGTCGGGACACGCCGATGTCCACCTCTAGCTTCTCGCCGTCATCGAGCGTAAGTGTCAGGGTCTGCGGCTCAACGTGCAACTGGGAGCGGCTCACCACAGAGCTTGCTCGCATCACGCGGGGGATCGGCAGTAGAAGGACGCTCCCGTCGAGCAACTCTGCCCGCATGACGCGCGCATCGATGTCGATCTCCAACGAACGAACCACGATGCGACGATAGCTCGCGTCATCAGAGCCGGCGCAGTGCTCGTCCGGCGTGTGCGCGCGAATCGCGGTCTACGCAGTCTTTCGGTCCGTGGGCAACTAGCGGACCCGTATCGTGCGGCTGATGACCGATGATCCGCTGCTCGGCTGCCGGCTGAAGCTACAAGGCGCGTGGCGACACCGACAGGCACTCAGCGAGGAGCTCCAAATGTTCTTGGAGCGGGCCGATCCAGAGCCCTCCCCGTTGCATCTCGGAGTGATCGTGGGGGACGTCCTGCACAACCTGCGCTGTGTGCTTGACCATCTCGTCTGGCAGCTCGTGGTGCTGAACGGACAAGAGCCAGGCGACCACAACCAGTTCCCGATCTTCGATACGCCCGGCGCCTACAAGAAGAAAGCCGGCCGGTATCTACGCGGCGTCGCCGCCGATCACAGGGACCTGATCGAGACATTCCAGCCCTACCACCTCGAAGATGACGCCGCCTCCCACTACCTCGCCGTGCTCCGTGATCTATCCAACATCGACAAGCATCGGTTCGTGCATCCAGTGGTAATTGTCGGCGAGGGGAATACCCGCGAGGTTCGATTCACCGAGCTCGAAGTGACGACAAACGCGCTCTTTCGCCTGGAGCACTACATCACCTACACGCTGTTCAAGCGGTTTGAGAGCCTCTTTCCACTACCCGCCCATGCGGTCGACAACGTGATCACCAACGCTGTACACGACGCGATCGCGGCGCCTATGGATCTGTCAGGGCGCAGGCCCGAAGCCGCGCTTGTCGGCGCGATCGCGCACGCGGACTCGCTGCGCAGACGACGCGCGTCAGTCACGCGCGAGGCTCGCTACCAAAAGCTATCCGGCTGGACGCGTCAGCCTGGAGGGGTCGATCTTGCCCTCGATGGGGTAGCCGCCGGTCGGGTGCTCATCGAGATGAAGGTCGGCAAGCCCTACGAGGCTCTGTGGGACGCGCTGAAGCTCTGCGACATCCTCAACGCGGAAGACCGCACGACGGCGTACCTCATCTACGCCGGCACGGCGCGCACTTGGCGTCAGGAGGTCGAAGGCGCGGACCTATTCCTAACGGGTGGGATGTGGCGCGTGCTCGACCTGATCGCTCGATGGCCGCGGGCGTGGGCCAGTCTGCTCGAGGGCGGAAAAGGCATACGGCCGCGCCGAGGGGTCGGCGCCATCACCATCACCCCCGTTAGCTGGATCGTCATGCATGACGTAGCCGGCCACAGCGTGCAGATCGCGCGCGTCGCACCGGTCGTGGACGCGCCGCGACAGGAGTACGACGACGACGGATGGCCGATCGACTTCACGCCACCTCGTGGCCTGCGTTCTCGCGTGCGAAGCACCCTCGCGCGCCAGCAGACGGGCCAACGGCTCGCGGCAGCTGAGACAGACCCTTGCCACGACTACGCCTGGTATCCGCGCTGGACTGACCGCCGACTGGCTGAAGTCGTGCGCGAGATCGGCCACAGCGGTGCATTCGACTGCCTTCGCCAGCGCCTCGCCGCCGAGCGTGGGTGGACTGAGAGCGAGTTGCGAGCACGGCTCGACCCGCTACGCAGCCCTTCACCCTGACGAATCGGTTGGTCTCAGCCCGCAGATGCGAGGCCGAGGCGGTCGGCCAACTCGCGCGGCGTAAGAACCTGCAGTTCGCTCAAAGCTGCGTCCAGCAGGTGCGGGTCGCCCGACACGACGGCATCGACGTCGTGCGTCTCTGCAAGCGCGAGCAGGTAGTCATCGTCGGGGTCGGCGGTCTTGACTGTGCCCGCCGGTGGATCCTCGGTCATCGTTGCTCGATCGCTAAGGGCCGCTATAAACGCCGCTGCGCGACCCTCGGCCGCGTGCTTGGCGAACTTCTCGCGGCCCAGCACATCGGTTAGCTCGCCGATCAGCGCCGGGCACACGAGCACATCAAGGCTCCCGTCGAGGACCGCATCCACGAGTAGCGCGGGCGCGGCCTTCCTTGGAGAGATGAACGCCGAAACCAGGACGCCAGGGTCGATGACGACCCGCGTCACGCGGCGCTGCGACGCTCGCGGCGCATAGCGTGAAGCTCGTCGTTGGCGACCCTCAGCGCCTCCTCTTCGGAAAGCTCGCTTATTGCCTGGGAGACATCGAGCGCGCGGCGGCCCAAGTAGGCGAGCAATGCTCGCTCCACGATCTCGGCGTCAGCCGCTCCCGCTGATGTCTTCATTGCGTCGCGGGCCTCGGCGAGCAGGACAGCATCGACATCGACTCTCTTGACGGCTCTGGATGCCATAGCGTCAGGCTACCAGCGAGCCCATCGGGAAGCCGGGGCAGGCTTTGGATACGCAGTCGCTGGGCAGGCCGGTTGCCAAACCTTAGCTTGCATGAGCTGGTGGTCGGTTGCGCAGGAATGGCTCTGCGTACGCGGCAAATCCTGGAAAGTCTGGGTATATCGTGGAATGTTGGAAGCCGAATAGCGTTCTAAGCCGCTCACGAATCTCCGGCTTTGCGTGCGCCTTGATACGGAACGTATATGCCGGTTGCCCGTTCTCTTTAGGCACACCGCCGGCGAGCGGCTCAGCGACGTGAAAGCGCAGTGGTACCGACACGCACCGCCGCACTTCATCTACGCCCCAGTTGGTTTTCGCGGATTCCCCACGGGTCGGCCATGCAACACCGACTCCGACTCTCGGAACACCGCCGAACAAGAACGCGCCGTTTTGTGCCGCGATACGCGCCTCAAGGGCTGGGGGCCGCCACGCCCAAGTCTGCCCACACCATTCATTCCTCCAGTCGAGGTCTTCCGTCCCGTCCTCATTGAGCTGCTTCCACGGGCGGTGAAGCTGGTCCTCCCAATCCCGGAACTCGTCTCGGTCATTGATAAGCCGGTTCGTGATGTCGATAGCGAACAATCTCCCGTCAAGTTCTTCCGTGCCGAGCATTCCATCGAGGAGCAGCGGCGCCGACACCGGCGCACCGATCGAGGTCGCCGAATGGAGCAAAGCCAGCACACGCTCCCCACTCACGATCGCCACCGACGCCGCCAACCAACTCGCCACACATCGCCCGGCGTAGCCACCGGATGCCCCGCCGCGCCGACACTCCTGCCATCCCCAGCATGCCGTCGCGTTCCGATGTCAGACCCTTTAGGCCAAGCACCCGGTCTGGTCTGATCGACGGTAGTGACGAAACGACCGAAGGAGGACCGAACAATGACCGCTGCGACGCCAACCACAACCCGGCGCTCCTCGACTTCGCGCAATGGTTCACCGACTGGTGGCTGCGCCGAGGACGCCACCTCACCGACCCGTCCGACACGAATAGGCCATCGCGCGCGGTCGCGTACATCCGCGAGTCAACCGAGGAACAGGGCCAGGGCTTCTCTCCGGACGCGCAGCGCGAGGGCATCCGTCGCTTCGCCCAGGAGAACGACCTCCAGCTCGCCGAGGAGTACTGCGACTTTCACTCGGGCTGGCGCAAGTCCGAGGCACGCCCGGAGTTTCAGCGGCTGATGGCGGACGCGGCTGATGGCAGGTTCGACGTGGTGCTCGTGTTCCACACCTCGCGCTTTGCGCGAAACCAGATCGAGTCCCGCCGCTACAAGCAACTGCTCCGCGAGCAACTTGGAATCCGCGTCATCTCGGTCACCCAGCCGATGGGCGAAGACCACAGCGACCCGTCGGCGTTCCTCGCGGAGTCGATTCACGAGATGTTCGACGAGTACTACTCCGTCTCGCTGTCCTTCTGGACACGTAACGGGCTCAAGGAGAAGGCACGCAAAGGCCACCTCGTCGGCAGCCTGCCGTGGGGCTACGTGCGCGACCCCGACACCAAGCTCGCCGTCCCCGACCGTGAGCGCGGGACGCTCGTCCATGAGATGTTCACCCGCTATGCCACCGGCCGCGAGTCAGACCGCTCCATCGCTGCGTGGCTGAACACGAAAGGCGCGAGAAGCGCACGCGGTCGGCTATTCGGCAAGGACACCGTACGCGAGATGCTGTGCAACGCCGCATACGCCGGCTACGTCTCCGGCCTGCGCGACAAGAGCCGTGCAATCAAAGGGCTACACGAGGCGATCGTCAGCGAGGAGTTGTTCGATCGCGTGCAGGAAGTCCGCTCATGGCGCACCCGCGTCCTGAAGCCAGGCCCGCCATCGGATGAGTACCTGCTGCGCAAGCTGCTCTACTGCGATCGCTGCGGCGCACGGATGCACGGCACACGCGGCTCCAAGACCGCCATACGCCGCTACATGTGCTCCACCCGCCGCTACGGGCATGCCTGCGGCGAGCGCATCGTCAAGGCCGACCAGCTGGAGGGCCAGCTCATCGACTGGATAGCCGACTTCCAGCCCCGAGGCGAACTGCTCGACCTGCTCCTGCGCACGCTGAAAGCCGGCGACACGCACAACCACCAGCCGACCGGCGAGCGCCGACGCGACCTGCTCGACCAACTACAGCGCCTGCAAGACCTCTACGTCCTCGGCGACCTCACCAAAGCGCAATACGTCATGCGGCGCCAAACATTTGAGGAAGAGGTCCAACGCCTCAGCCCACCAACCGACCCCGCCACCGACCGCGCCCAAGCGCTGCTCGAACACTTCCCCCGCTTCTGGGAGCTAGAGACCGACCCAGCCGAGCGGCGCAAGCTCCTGCTCTCGCTGTTCGCGCAAGTCTGGGCACAAGACGGCCGCATCGTCGCCGTCCAACCCCACGACCCCTTCCTGCCGTACTTCCAGGCCGCACAACAGGCCAACGAAGCCGGCACAGGAGAGGGGTGGTGCCGAAGGCGGGAGCGACGGGGGTCGCTCCCGCGATTGTCACCCCGCAGATTGAGATCCGACTATAGCCCAGCCAGGCGCTGTGAGAACTGCGCGGGGGTTTCGATCGGCGGCTCGGCCTTGGGGAGGTCTGTGAGGTCGCGATCCCCGGAGATGAGCGCGTCGATGTCTGCCGAGCGAGCCAGCGCCAGCAGGTACTCGTCGTCGGGGTCCCGTGTCGCTTGGGAGGCTGATGCCTCCGGGTCTTGAGCCCACTCGGCGATGTCGAGCAGGTCCGCGAGGAAGCGATCTGTCGTCTCTTGGCCGAGAACGTCCTTGAACTTTGGGCGGGCGAGGACTTCCTCCAGCTCTTGGATGAGCAGCACCGACACAACGGGAATCCAACGCCCGGCGGTGGCGTCCTCAAGGAGTCCTCCACACACCCCGTTCGGCGAGCGGGCCGCCGAGACGAGCACGTTGACGTCGGCGACGGCCCGAAGAACTGCGCTCACCCGGTCGCGGAGCCTCGTCTCTTGGCGAGGCGCTCGCGCCTGGCCGCGCGCGACTCGCTAACCGCTAGCGCCATCGTCTGCTCGTCGTCCAAGTCGTTCAGCTCCGGCCGGGCGCGCAGCTCGTCAAGGAGCCGGCGCATGTCCTCGCGGGCCGCTTCTCCCCGACCCTCGTCGACGACGTAGGCGCGGAGAGCGTCCTCGACCAGCTGGCTCTCGCTGCGATGCGTCGCAACAGCAGTCATCTTCGTAGCCGTCAGCACGCCCTCGTCTATGTAGTACGTCGTCTTGCGTCTAGCCATTCCAGAACGGTAGCGCGATGGCGTCAAGCCGTCAAGACGCCGCAAGTGATCAGGAGTCGCGCTGGTTGACGAGCAGGATGTTCTTTCATGTTTGCCTGGGCTCCAGTCAGCGCTGACGACTCTCGTGCCAGGCAGACGATCCCGTTAGGCCACGCGCAGCCGATAGCGACCCGAGCGCCTACCTACGGGCTCGATGCGATCGGATCTGTTGATTTGCGCGAGGAAACTGGCTAGCGGATCCTTACCGCGGGCGCGGTAGCCGGCAGCACAGAGCAGCGCATACCAGTCGCGGTAGTGGACAGCCTGACCTGGCTGGATCTCTTTTGAGAGCACTGCGACGGCGATCTCCTGAAGCCTTCTCCCGCCCAGCTCGTGATCGAGTTGCTCGATTTTCAGCTGGGCGGCGAGCCCTAGGACCCCCTCAAGCTCGCGGAGGGCATGCTCGTCCTGACTTGCTTGTTCATCTAGGTGGTCGGCGAGCGCCCTAAGGCGGTCTGCTCGGTCGCGAGTGTCGCCGATGCGGTTCTTAAGGCCTAGATACTCCTGTGCGACGGCAACTTCGGCCGGGTCAGCCAGTTCGATGTCGCTATGCACGGACATGACGATATAAGCCGCTTCGGATGGCCACGCCGGCGCGCACCTGTCGCCAAATCCGCATTCTCCGGCGTTCTGTCCGAGGCATCACTCAAGCTGTACATACAGCAACTACAAGACTGCGACGAGTGTGGGCCGCCGCAAAAGATCGGGGACGACATGATCAACATCACGAGCATTCATCTCACGGGCGGCACGCAGCACCAGCACATCGCCTCGATGAAGTGGAGGAACCCGGAAACGGGCGCAACAGGCGAGTCGACCCGGCAGGAGATGGTCGAATGGATCCGCGACAAGAACGGGGTCGCCAACGTTCATGGCAGCGACGGCAGCGTGTCCCGGGTGGGTGTCGTAGACGCCCACCCGCCCTATGTGCGTACGCACGCAGACGGCGACTGGAACGACAACCTGCTCGCACTCCCAACGTATTGAACACGAGTTGAGAAGCCCCAATCCCCGGAGGAACTGGCCCCGCGATCAGTCTCGTCGGCATCGCCGTTGTTGCGCTGCCGACGAGAAGACAAATAATTAGAGAGGTAGGAGATGGCGAAGCAGAAACCAAACGAGGAGCCTAAGGTCGTCGGCGCCGGCATCGGCGGCGCCCTCGGAGGAGTCGTAGGCGCGCTAATTGGTGGCCCGGTCGGTGCCGCCCTTGGCGCTGGAGTTAGCGGCTGGGTAGGTCACGAAATCGAGAAGGACATGAGCAAGAAAAAATAGCCACAGAACCCACGGAGCGGATCAGGCCACACCGTGCATGCGCGTGTGCCACGCAGTGACTCCAGCGCCAAGTCCCGCGCCGGCAAGGCCGGCGAGTGCGGCGATCACCGCGGACGCGATAGTGGCGGAGTCGACGCCGGGAGTGGTGTTGACGACCGTCGGTTTGACGGGCTCGACCGTGATGTCCGGCTTGGCGGGCTCCACCGTGATGTCTGGCTTGGCCGGCTCAACGACGATTTGCGTCGAACCGAGCGGCGCCGAATCCGTGACTGTCGTGGCCTCGCCGTCCGCGAGGGCCCAGCAAGGCACCGCCATCGATAGAACGCACGCCGTGGCGAACGCAGTGGCACGCCGAAGGAGGGACCGCTTGGACACTGGCGGGAAAGCCTACTGCCAGGCCCGGAACCGCTCTCGTCGTTCAACCCACGCCGTGATCGCTCCAGAACACGCTGGCGCTCACCGCCGCAGATAGCCGCCAAGTGCAGAGAGCCCCGCTCCGATGCCTGTGGTCGTCGGCGGAAGTCCGTGTGCACCGAGCAGTTGACTGACGACGCTCGTGAGCGCCAGCACCACCGCCAACACAAGGAACACCAACCGCTCGATCAGCGCCAGTTCTTCCGACTTGCGCCTTAGCTCCTTGCTCTTGTACCGCTGCCCATCCATCACGCTCCTCGGCGCACATCACGACCCGCCCTGCCGAGTCGGTGGTGTGCGTCTTGAACGCTATGGTGGCGCGGACTTCCCTTCGCCGTGGCACTCTGCTCGACAGGGCGAACTCTGTGCCTGCCCCACCCGTCTTGTGACTTAGACGGCTGACTATGCCCAACCTTTCGGGCTGTGTCGAGTGGCGCTATCACCCGAAGGGCGTGTTGTGTGCGTTAAAAGGCGCACTCGGCTCTCCGAGCTGCAGCCAATTGTAGCGCCGCGTCCGACGGACCGGCGGGCCACCGCCGCCCGACCGGCAACGTCGATTCAGTCCGGCAGGCGTGCCACCGTCTCCCACCGTGGACCGGTTTCTCGGCGCAGGTGCGATCCACATCGTCATCGACCGCATCCCGTCGGCCGGGCATTCCGATGCCTACTTCGCCCTCGCGGGTGCGCTCGGTGGTGCCGTCGTCGTCGGGGTGCTCGGCCTTCTGAGCCAGTGGTTTCAGTCCAAGCGCGAGGTCAAGAATCGCGACTTCGACTTCTTGAGGGCCCTCCTGGGAGACGCTGCGGAGACGCTTGGCGCCGTGAGGAAATCCTACGTTCGGCTCCAGTCCTTCTGGCAACCTCTCACAGGAGACCCAACAGATCGGCAGCGGGCGGCCGAAACAGAGCAGAGAGAAGCGACGAGCGCCGCGCGACGAGTGCTCGACCGGCTCAGACTCCAGTTCCCGCCCGACGATGCCATCATGGCCGAGTACGAAAAGGCAGTCGAGACGGCCGACGCCATGGCGGCGCACTACGTGGATGTCGGTCAGGGAGCACCCGAGCGGGGCCGTCTCAAGGAGCTCGGGGACGCCCTCGGAAAGCAGATGGACAACTTCGCTTCGCTCTCACGCGCCAGAGTCGGTCCACGCAGTGCCCGTCGTCAGAAGTCTCAGCCGAGCGTAGTCGCAGGGAACGGAGTCGAGAACCCGCTCCCAGCAGGGGGCGAAGCCGAGGACTAGGAGGGTTTTGGCGAAACCCGCACGCCGTTTATCCATGCGGGATCGGCGGTAGGTGGTCACGGGCGATACCTCACGTCGGAGCCGAGCGCGCCCCACAGCGGCGATGAGCTCGAACATAGTCGACCCGCGCGCTCGCGCCTCTCAAGCCCCTCCGCCCTGTGCGGACATAGGCTGCGCACATGTCTAGGCGGGATCGCGTCGTGGTTGGGGCTGCGTTTCTAGTGATCGCGGCAGCCGTGCTCTCAAGGCTTGTCCCAACGGTGCTTTTCGTCGTGGTGTTTATCGCGGGCGTCCTGCTGATTGCATCGGCTGCTCGCTCGGGCATGAATCCCGAGCATGTCGCGCATGTGCGGCGACTTGTGGAGTTGGCCGCGAGTGGTGGTCAGTTCGAGGCTGGCGGCAGCGAGCGTCGGATCCTCAACGCGCACTACCGGCGAATTTCCCGCGCACATGAGGCCGTAGAAGGGTCCGCGCAAGCAGAGGCTGGGGCGTGGGATCAACTCATGCAGGAGGTCACTGCTGCGGTCGTCCAGCGGTTCGATGGACCCCTCTGGCAGCGGGGAGGCATCCGAGAGGAGGCCCAACTGCGCCTACACGACCAGATGACGCGGGTGGAGCTGACAGACGGTGCGTTTTCGCACATTCGCGTTCTGTCCACCAGCGGCAAGCCTCTCCCGCAAGTCAATTGGGGTCCCCATATCGTCTGGTGGGCAACCGGATCGAGCCCAGAGGCGGACGCGAGCGATGTCGAGCTTGACGCCAAGGCGCAGGAGGTTCGGGAGTGGTTCGGCGAGGTCAGCGAGTCTGACGCTGCGCGCGTGTATCGGGACGCGATCCTCAATGTACGCACGCACAGGACGGAATTGGCGACCGCCGCCGAGCCGGTTCTTCTCGGCGCAGAGGTTCGTTTCAGCCGCAAATGCGCGGTCTGCAACCCGAAGCGGTCATGGCAGGTGTGGCGATGAGCGGTCTATGCCGCGAGCGCCAAGGCTCGTTCCTGATTCAGCGTCGAAGTCAACTGAGACAGGATCGTCAGGTCGACGTGGGGCCGCACGCGCTTGATCCACCCAGTGATCGCTTGAATTGAGCGACGCGCTTCGTGGGTTCGCGACGAGCGAGTCGTCTGTCCTTTGGTCGTAAGGGTGCGTCAACCGTCCCGACGCTGAGGCTGCCGTTCGACCTCGGCCGCAAGGTCGGCCAGGGTCGCGTTCAGCGCGTGTAGAAGACGGGTCACGGTCGACCAGCGGATGTCGCGCTGCCCCGTCTCGACTTGAGAGAGGTACGTGTCGTCAGCGCCGGCACGAACACCCAGCTCCTTCTGCGTAAGGCCGGCGCGGTTGCGCAACTCGCGAAGCGCGCGACCAAGAGCACGCTGAGCGGCCTCGATTGGGTCCATAGCGTCGTCGTCCATCGATCCGGCTCCTCTCGCAGGACTTTACGTCGCAGCCAAGTCCTGGTATGGTCGCGCCACCGAACATACAAGTTGGCGCCCGCGCGGGTAGGACCGCCGGGCGCCGTGGCACCGTGAGCGTGAACTCCCGGCGCGTAGACACCCTATCGATCCGGTCGGGGCGTCTTTTCTCGCTAGAAGCCATCTCCCGGGGCCTCCAACGGACAGGAGGAACCGATGAGTAAAGCCGTCCCCGTTGTGATCCCTGATGAGCTGGTGCTGGCCGCGATCGAGCGGGCATACCGGCATACCGGTCGAGACGCCCCGGAGGTCCCAACCTGGGCGATCTATGAACACCTCGGGTTTCCGACGCGCTCGGGTCCAGCTCGCCGCGTTTACGCCCGGCTCAGCGTGCTGCAGGAGGCGGGGTGGCCCCAGCCGGCGCGACGGGTAGGAATCCCGATGTGGGTGCTGACGAGCGCGGGGCGCCGTCGCCTTCAACGCGCGCGGCGTGCGGGCAAGGTCCCGGGGCTGCCCGAGTCTCCGCAGCACAGGGCGTGGCGCGAGGCGCGCGCGGCCGCGGCGCAGGAGATCGAGCGTTTCCGTCAGGAGCTGCGCGATTGCCTGGAGCAGGCGTTGCTGCTGCTCGACGTCGATCCGCAGGCCGACTCGGATGCGTGGTTCCAGGTTGGAGAGCGCCTGCGGCTACCGTGCCGGCGGCTGGGGTCTGCGGTGCACTGTCTGCGGGAGTGGCAGGAGCCCGACGACGCCCACGCCGATATCGACACCGACGCGCGGCCTTCCTACCGCGTCGGGCGGCGCAGCATCAGGTATTGGGACATTCGGCGTGACGGGGCCACGGGGGAGAGCGGAAATCCATTGGGGCTTGCGGGGCCCAGCTCGGATTAACGGGCCATGCCCCGCTCCGCAAATCTCCTTGTAGTTCTCGGCGCCTCACGGTCAATAACCGTAGATGCGCAAAATCGCCACACAGACATGGGGCGTCCCGGCGGCAGTGCCGGGACGCCCCGATCCAGCCCTCGACACACCCGACTGGCTTTGCCGTTCGCTCGTATGCGATCGGCAAGCCGGGAGGCGCCGCGTGTGGCTTGCTGGTGCGGAAATCGCTGGGTGTGGACGCGCCCGACTCTCTACCCACCTACTACCCATTGCCGTTGGTGATCCGCTGTGTTCAGTCCGCCCGATCGCCCAGGTCTTCTGCCCATGACTGCTGATGCTTCCGGCGGCCGTGGTCGTGTCGTGCGGTCTCGTCGTCGGTTCGCTCCCTCCATCGCGCCGCTGGCCGAGATCGACCGGCGTGTGCTCGGCGTGCTCTGTGCGCATCGCGTTGTGACGCAGGCGCAGCTCGGCCGGCTGTTCCCCGCCGTCTCCGAGCGCACGCTGCGCTACCGCACGCGCCGCCTGCACGAGCTGGGGCTGGCGGGGCGTAGCCGCCCATACCGCGAGCAGGGGTCCGCGCCGAACCATCACTGGCCGACACGGCGCGCGGACTGCCTGATGCGCGGCGAGCCCGCACCGAAAGGTGGCGAGCGCAGCCGGCCGAACCCGATCTTCCTCGCGCACGCCGCCGCGCTCACCGAGCTGTACGTCACCCTCGAAACTAAAGCCCGCCACGTTGGGCTCGCAGTGCAGGAGTATCGCCGTGAGGGCGACGCGCGCGAGCTGTTCGAGGGCGCGGGCAAGAAGCGTGCGCTCGCCCCGGACGCGATGGTGATTCTCGTTGACGCGCAGGGCCGGAAGTTCGGGGCGTTCGTGGAGATCGACCTCGGCACGATGTCGCACACACGGCTACGCCAGAAGGCCGAGCTATACGCCGACTACGCCGCAAGCGACGCGTGGCGGGAGCGCCACCCGTTCCTCCCGGCGCTGCTGTTTCTCACGACCACCGACACGCGAGCGGCCAAGTTCCTGACCGCGCTCGCGCGGGCGCTCTCCCACGGCCCACGCCAGCACGGCCGCCGTGCGTTCGTCGCAGGCGCGGCCGGGAGCGCCTGGGCACCCGGCCAGCTCCTCAACGACGCGTGTCTCGCGGACCTGGACGGGAACGCCGGCCTGACACTCGCCGACATCCTCGGAGCCGCGCGTGCGCCATACGAGCAGGCGCTCGCCTATCGCCAGGAGCAAGCGGACGCCGAACAGGCGCGGCGCCAGACGCTGCGCGACGACCCCGGCGCGATGCGAAAGCTCCTGGTCGACTACTCCTACGCTCTGACCGCGTACATGCAGGCGCTTGGCTCGACAGGCGAGCGCGCGGTCGAGCTGCTGCGGGCCTCGACCAGCAGACCGTCACCGGACGAGCGCGAGGCGCTGCGCGCAATCGCGCGCGACCTCGACCACGCGCTACCCGAACCACGAGCACACGACCTCCCGTCACCCGGCGCCGCCGTGCGCGAAACGATCGCGCTGCTCGTCGAGCATTACCGCAGCACGCAGGCCCAGCAGGTCACGGCGCTCGCCGATCGCCACGGCGCCGGCCCGTCACTGCGCCGCGCAAGCCAAACGCTGCGCGACGGCGGACTACTCGACCACGCCACGCTCCGCCACCTACAAAGCGACGCCGAGCACGACGCCGCCGGTCGCCACGAGCAGCACGAGCGGCAGCTTGCGTATCTGGCGTGGCGGGATCACGCCGCACGACGACTCGCGCGTGATGCCGGCCTGCTCGGACGGCTCACCCACCGCGCCGAGGACTTCTACGCACAGCTCGACCACGAGCGGCTACGGACTTGCGTCAGCTGCGGAGAGACGATCTACCCACCAGTTCGTGACGCGGGCAGCTTCGGCTCCGCTGGGTCGCCGTCGTGCCACTACTGCCGCGAGCCGCACAGCACCAAGCCCTATCAGGCAACCTCAACCACACAGACGGAAAGTGAGGCGCAACTGTGAGCAGCCCACACGAGAAACCCAGCGACGGAGCAGGGCGATGCCCAGCTCCCGGCAGACGCCGCGCCGCAAGCACCGCGAGCAAGCGAAATCCCCGCCCGGCTCGCCGCGGCGATGCCCACTGCACAGGATCAGCCATCAGGAGAGGAGACACAGATGACCGAGCGACACCGCCCGATACCGCAGGTGAACTCGAAGGTTTCGCAAGCTGGTTCGCTGACTGGTGGCTTCGCCGCGGACGAGAACTCACCGCCGCCCACACCCAAGGAGGACGTGATGAGTAGCCCGGTAGAGACGATCAGGCAACGTGCAGTCGCGTACGTCCGCGAGTCCACCGAGGAGCAGGGCCAAGGATTCTCACCCGACGCCCAACGCCAAGCGATCGCGAAGTTCGCCGCCGAGAATGACCTGGAACTCGTCGGCGAGTACTGCGACTTTCACTCGGGCTGGCGAAAGTCCGAGGCGCGGCCGGAGTTCCAGCGCCTGATGGCCGACGCCGCCGCCGGGGACTTCGAGTGCGTGCTGGTGTTCCACACGTCTCGCTTCGCGCGCAGCCAGGTCGAGGCCAGGCGCTACAAGCAGCTCCTGCGCGAGCGGCTGAGTATCCGGGTCGTGTCCGTCACGCAGCCGATGGGCGAGGACCCATCCGACCCATCCGCGTTCCTCGCCGAGTCCATCCACGAGATGTTCGACGAGTACTACTCCGTCTCGCTGTCCTTCTGGACCCGCAGCGGGCTGCGCGAGAAGGCACGCCAAGGACACCTCGTCGGCAGCCTCCCATGGGGCTATGTGCGCGACCCCGCGAGCAAGCTCGCCATCCCCGACCCGGAGCGCTCGCCGCTGGTGCGGCAGATGTTCGAGCGCTATACCACCGGCCACGAGTCGGACCGCAGCCTCGCCGACTGGCTGAACGCGAAAGGCGCACGCACCGCCCGCGACCGCCAGTTCTCCAAGGACACCGTGCGCGAGATGCTCTGCAACGCCGCATATGCCGGCTACGTCAGCGGGCTGCGCGACAAGACCCGTGCCATCGAAGGGCTGCACGAGGCGATCGTGACCGACGAGCTGTTCGAGAAGGTGCAGGAGATCCGCTCCTGGCGCACCCGCGTCGTCAAGCCCGGGCGCCCATCCGAGGAGTACCTGCTGCGCAAGCTCCTTTGCTGCGAGCGTTGCGGCGCGCGGATGCACGGCACCCGCGGCTCACGCGCAGGCGTCCGCCGCTACCAGTGCTCCACCCGACGCCACCACGGCGACTGCACCCAGGCGATCGTCAAGGCCGAGCCGCTGGAGGACCAGCTCGTCGCCTGGCTTCACGCATTCCAGCCCGACGCAACCTTGCGCGACCTCGTCCTCGACACGATCCGCGCCGCCACCCAGCAGCATCCCGGCGACGATCAGGAGCGCCGCCGCAGCCTCCTCACCCAGCTCGACCGCCTCCAAGACCTCTACGTCCTCGGCGACCTCACCAAGCCTCGCTACATCATGCGCCGCCAAACCCTCGAGGAAGAACTCCAGCGTCTCGCGCCGCCCGCCGACCCGGATCTCGACCGCGCCCAGGAACTACTCGGCGACTTCGCCCGCTTCTGGCACGCAGAGCCCAACCCGGCCGAGCGACGAAAGCTCCTTGCCAGCCTCTTCGACCACGTATGGCAGGACAACGGCATCATCGTCGCCGTCAAACCACGCCCAGCATTCGCCCGCTACTTCAAGGCAATAGACCAGGCCAGACCGAAACCCCCGAAAGCCGACCGGAAACGCGGGGTGACAAAAGCGGGAGCGACGGGACTCGAACCCGCGACCTCTGCCGTGACAGGCCCGGCCAGGGCTCCCTAGCGTTCGGCAATGTTCGTCATTTGCGGGGCGAACATGCAGACGGGACAACGCTAAAGGTCGCCTCGCGGCGCGGTGATGTACGTTCTGCGTACGCCGGGAGCGGCTGACCCCGGGCGCGCCAGGACTCGTCCCTGAGCGCGCTCGAGGTGACGACGGAAGCCACTCAGGACCGCGATCGAATAGGACCGCTGCGCAGAGTCGAGCTCGACGATCGCCGCATCGATCGCGAGTAGCAGCGCGCAGACATCGCCGCGGCTGATCGCGAGCTGCACCTGCGCTGGCACCGCGACCGCTGGGAAGGGGACCACGACAGCACTTGGCGAGTTGCGCATAGGGTTCCCTTCAAGGGTGGCAGGCCAGCGCGCCGCATCCAACTGCGGGGCGCAAGGTAGTACCTTTGGCTTGCATCGGACAATCCGCGCGAACAACCCGCGCGCTCATAAGCGGCCCCCACAGGGCGCGTTAACGCCGAGTGGGGGCCTACACAGAAGGAGGCCCCTTCCATGCCCCACCACCCTACGGCGACGAGCCGACAGTCGGCGAGATCGCCCAAACAGCGGCGCGCGCAGCTCGCCGTCGTGCCCGATCCCTCAGATCTCGCTCTCGCTGAAGCGGATGCCGAGAAGCGCGCGAGGGGAGTGCTGGCGGCCGCCGAGCTCGCGGGTGCGCCACTCGTCACCCCGACGGGGCGCCCCCGCTCTCCGGCGACGCTAGCCGAGTACAGGCGCGGCCGCGCACCCGCGAACAAGGGCAAGCGCTACCCCGCCGAAGTCCTGACGGTGGCCGAGGTTTGCGCACTACTGGACGCATTCCCGGGCGGCCCGGGCGGCGCCCGCTCCCGCGCTCTAGTGGTCCTGCTCTGGCGTTCCGGACTGCGCGTCGCCGAGGCCCTCGCATTGCGAGTCCAGGACGTCGACTTCGACCTGGGAGCGATCACAGTTCTCTGCGGCAAGGGGGCCAAGCGCCGCGTCGTTGGCATCGACGCCCAGGCGCTCGAGTATCTCCGCGAGTGGCTGCGCGAGCGAGAGCACACCGGAATCCCTCTCGCTGCACAGCTGTTCTGCACAGTCAGCAATGACGGGGGAGGCCGTGGGCGACCGCTGACCGCAAGCGCGTTCCGCGGCCAGCTCAAGCGCTACGCCCGAAAGGCCGGCATCGCCAAGCGGGTGCACCCGCACGGCTTTCGCCACACCCACGCATTCGAGCTCGCCAATGAGGCGATCCCGCTCCACGTAATCCAGTCGCAGCTCGGCCATGAGAGCCTGTCAATGACCGCCCACTACGTCGACCACCTGGCGCCCCAGCAGGTGATCCAGGCGATCAGCAATCGCGAATGGCCTGGCGGCAATGTTCCCGTCCCGGCAGTAACGCGCGCAGCGGGCTCCCAGGGCGCGCCCGCTCCGCTGAGGGATCCCCAAGTGGTCCCCGCCTATTCACCCGCCCCGCGCGAGCCAGCCGTGACGGCGCTCGAGCGGAAGCCGGGCCGTGCCGCGCCGGCCGGGGCCGCCAAGGCAAAGATCCTCGAGGTGCTCCGCGCCAATGGTGGCCGAGCTACACAGTCCCAGCTCGCACGGGCCCTCAAGGTCAAGGCCAAGGGAGCGGCCGTAAGAGGTCATTGCGAAGAATTGGCCGCCGCCGGCGAGCTCGTGCGCCTGGGTGAGCTCCCACGGCCAAATGGCGGGCGCCCGTATGTGATCTGGGCGTTGCCGGCGCTCCGAGCCGTTTACTCGCTGGACCCGACCACGACGTGCGGCGCCCAGGCCCGACGCGGGCATGGCGCTGCACGAGTGCTCGCCGCGATTGAACGGCTCGGCGGCCGCGCCTCGCAGTCGCAGCTCGGCGGCGAGCTCGGGATCAACAGCGAAACCGTAGGCGTCCATTGTCGCGCGCTGGAGCACGAACGCAAGCTCGTGCGCGGCGGCCTGGACAAGTCGACATCCAACCGTGGCTCGCAGGTATGGAAGCTCCCTGGCCACGAGCGTTTCCACACGACCTCCGGGCCGATGCTGCAGCTGTCGGCGACCTCCTCGATCGCCGGCGGCGGTTCACGAAATGCGGACGGCCAGGCTGGCGCCAACGCCCGGCCGAGCTCTGCCCGATGAGGCGCGAGGATCCCCGCGCCGGCGGGGAGGCTCCGTGATCCCGGGGCCCGGGCCCGCCTCGAGGCAGTCGATCTCGAGCTCACCGGGCGCGGCCCGCGCGCCGGTAGCCTTCAAGGGGTGCCGCGCGCGGGAACGAAACGCCCCTCGAGTACCCGCCGGGGTGAACTGCAGGCCGCGCTCGGGGACCTCGGGACTGTCACCCCACGCCAGGATCACGGCACCCTCACACGCCGCGCACAGGGCTGGTACGCCGAACTCCACGACGGCCGCGACGTCTTCCTCGGCGACTTCACGATGATCGCGCTACAGAGCATCCGCGAGCTCCGCGCCGAGGCCGGCCTATGAAGCTCCCCGTCCCGCGCGGCCCCCGGCGCTCCTACGCCCCCCGCGTCGACGAGGAGACCGGCGCCCTACACCTGCGGGTCCCCGACGCGATCCGCTACGAGCGCGAGCGCGTCACCACCCTATGGCAGCGCAAAGTCGGGAACGGCACCCTGACCTGCGAGCTGCTGCGCGGCCACAAGCCGAGCCGGCGGATCGTGCAGCTCGTCGCCGACTACGAGGAACGCGGCAACGGCGTCCTACGCACCTGTGTCTGCGAGGACGAGCTCGACCAGGCCCGCCAAGAGGCACGCCTCGAGCAGCTGATGCTCGACGCCGCGATCCTCCCCTCCCTCGAGCTACCACCGGCGCGGTCAGAGGAGCCCGGCGCGGGCCTTGACGATCATCAGTAGCGCCGTCAGCCCATCGATCTCACCAGCGCGCAGCGCGCGGTGCACACCCCGTTCGATCCTCCCAACCCGCGTCGTAACGACCTCCTCCTTGAGACGCCCTGAAGACCCCCAGATCATGACGCTTTTGCGCGCAGGCCGCCCGGCCCCCTCATATGGTGGCGCTTCTCGACAAAAGCGTCACGATCAGGCCGCTGCGTCGACGCGGGACGCGTCCCGCAGGACCTCGCCGGGCCCGCGGGCTGTGTGTAGAGCGCCCAGGCGCGCCCGATCGCGCCCGATCCAGGGAACAGGTCAGCCAGCTCATCGCCCGCCTGGGCGCCGAGCTGGGCGAACATCCACACGGCGAACTCCGGGGGCTTCATGCCGACCAGTGCGCCAGGGAAGGCGTCATAGCGGCCCCGGTAGTCCAGGACGTCGAGCACCTCCTGCGGGCGCTCGGTCTGCAGCTCTCGGCCGCCGGCCACCAGGAGGGCCTCCCAGGCGCTAAGTGCGCGCCGGCTGCGCGTCGGCCGCGTGCGCCTACGCCACACGCACACTCTCGTCGACGCGGGACACATCGGCAAGACGTCCCGTAGTGCGGCCGCGCTCGTCGAGAGCGCCCAGCCGTCCGGATAGTCGGCCTCGAGGCGGCGGATCAGCTCGAGGTGATCCACCTCTCGCGCCTCGTCGTAGAGGCCAGCCTTCCCGGGGTAGGGCGGATCTGCGTAGGCGAAGCGTCCCGGAGATCGCCCCGGCGAGCGGGACGCGTCCCGGGGCGATCGCGCTCGAGGGGGGACGGCTTGGCGGAACCGCCAGGCGCGCTTGCGGCAGACGACGCCGCAGTAGGTCGCGTCCCGTCGAGATTCCGACGGGACGCGTCCCGCGCACCAGGCGCAGAGCCGTACGCGTTGCAGGGCGTCGTACACGTCGAGCTGGCCGGCGATGTAGCTCTCGTCGCAACTCGTCATCCGTGCAGCGCCCTCCGGAACTCGGCGAGCGACTTCTCGATCTCCGCCTCAGCCCCGATGATCGTGAACCCAGCGGTCCAGCATTTCTCGCCGCCGCGGTCGACGTGTTCGCGCAGCTCGCCGCCGACGCGCAGCGCGACGTCGCGCTGACACTCGGGGCAGACCCCACGCGGCAGCCTGTTGCTTTGACCCGGAAGCGTCATCGGCGTGGCCTTGGGGGAGCCCGTCAGGCCCCCTCAGACGGTCTGGCGGCCCTCGCGGTTAGCTTCGTCGGCTGTCTGGCTTGGCGACGGGATTGGTTCGCGGACTCCGCCAGTGGAGGGGAGGGGAGCACGGTAGCGAGGGGGTTCCGGCGCCGGCCCGAACGCCGCATTGCGGCCGCTACCGCTGTATTCCCGCCACTTTTTTCTCGCTGCCTGAGGGGAGAGCCCGTTGCTAAGGCGGCCTGGGCGCTCGGCGAGCTCGTGGCTTTTGACTGCGACGGGGTTCGCTCCGATTCGGTTTGGGTGAAGTGCTCGCATGGGTTCACTCTGTTCCATGGCCAGCACCCAATCCCCCAGCCCTGACGCGCCGCCCGCCAGCCCGGCCAGCCCCGAGCGCCAATGCCCTGGGCCAATAGGCACGGATCTGTCCCGCGGGGCATCTCGCTCGAGACGCCCCCGTCGGCGCATCGTCACGGATTATTCGCGCGAGGAGCGGGGCGCCGGTGCGAGCTGTGCGCGGCGCGGCGCCCCAGGCGCGGGCATCGCGCCGGGGGCCGCGCCGCGACCCCCGGCGATCGAGCGACCCGCGAGCGCCGGCGCTGCGCTGCGAGCGTGACGAGGGACGAACGTCGGCGAGGGGGTCGGCGCTGTCCGACTTGGCGGTCGGGATACGCTTGGGGGCGTGGAGGACGAAGGCGGCGAGCCGAGCGATGACGAGCTTGCGTCCTGGCTAGGGCGAGAGGCGGCCCAGGCGGAAATCGCAGCGCAGCTGCGCGTGGCAAACGTGATCGGTGAGATCAGCTGGGCGGAGAGGGGCGCGCGGCCCCTGGATTGGCTCAATCGGCTCCGGATGGACCTTGGCGCGCCGCCGCTGCAGTTCACCAGACGGTTGGCTGAGGAGGTGTTGGGATCGCTGCACGATGTCGCCCGCGATGATGCCGTGCGGTTGGCATATGGCGCTGGTGTGAGAACCGGTCGGGCGCTCGCCGAACAGGAGGCCAGGGAGCGCGGCGCGCGGCACGCGAGCATGGACGACACCTCGGGTTAACGGCGCGAACTCGCTCCACATCGAAGCGAGGGGCATCATCGCCCGCTAGATCCCGGGTCGCTCCCGCCGACGCGCGATGCGCCGCGCGCTTGCGCGTGTGAAGGTCAACCCGAGCAAAAGCCGTTCGGCCAGATCATCACGATCTGCCAGCGGCTGCGCCAAGAGCGCGAGGCGACGTTTCACTCTCCTATCGGTATGGGGAGGGGCATGTGCAGGCCACCGCCGCCGGGTTTGACGATGGTCAGGATTCCGGCGATTATGAGGAGCAATCCCACGGCCACGAGCGCGCCATTCAACGCGATTTTCCCTACGTCTTCCCACAGTTCCTTTTTGAAGAACGCGGTCAGCTTCCCGAGGAAACCTTCGACGCCTTCGGCGGGGTTTGGGAGGATCGCGCCGAGTCCGCCTTCGACGTTTTCGCCGGCTGATTCTTGGAAGCCCTTGCTGGCGTGAAGCGTCTGCCATTCCTTGGCTTCGGCGGTATCTAGGGCGATCCCTTTGATGCTCCCCAATTTGCCGCCATAGTGGCTTGCTGCGAAGCCCGAGTTCTCGATCGCTGCGATTTCCGCGGCTTCACCTTTGCCCTGCGAGGCGAGGATGCCCGGCTGGTATTTTTTCAACCATTCATAGGTCGCGATCGCGGCGGCGGACGCGGACATCGTTGCGACGTGCTTTTCCGAGACGGATCCCACGCCTGACCCTTCGCCGAAGCCCGTCTCGATGTTCAGCCAGTCGTTGGAGCCGGATTTGGCGGGGTGCCCTTCGGGTTGCTCGGCAGCGAGCCATTTGCCGATGACGCCGACGCTCAGGCCGGTGAAGCCGGCGAGTATCGCACCATAGACTTTCTGCGCCGCGGCGCTTCCGGGGGCGGGTTCGCCTTTCACGGGTTTCGCGATCGCCTTGGCGCCGGCTCTCGGGACTGTCATGGCTTCGCACCATGTGGTGTCTCGCTGCCGGCGAGCTCGACGGCGTCGAGTATCCGCACCATTGGGCCGCGCGGCGTCTCGCGGGAGCGCTTCTCGAGAGCTACACGCTCGGAGCTGCTGAACTCCCACCGCCGGGTCGCATCTGACACGGCGATCTCGAGCTCGCCGAAGACGTAGAGACCGTCCGCGTCCGCTTTGGCGCTGCCGTCCACCGTCCGCTTCTTGAGGGTGGCGCTCTTGACCCCGAGCCACTCGGCCGCCGCCGCACGCTCGAGCCGCACTGAGGCGACGTCGACCTCAAGGTCCCGGCCATCGCCTCGCGCATCCGCGCGACCATCGGCCACCCACTTGCGGACGGTCGCCGGCGAGCGCGTGAACACGTCGGCCACGAACCCGACCGGGTGCCACCAATCTCCGTCATCGTCGTCCGATGGCGGCGCAGGCGCCCCAGACGATGGCGCGGGCGCTCTTGGGAGCACGTGCGGACCTGAGCGTTCGAGTCGCGCCTGCGCCTGTAGACGTAGCGCCGCGTGGATGCCGCCCTTGATCGAGCCATGTTCCTCGGCCGCGGCCTCGAGCAGGGGGTAGTCGTCGGACGAGATGCTGAAGTTGACCTGGCGCTCGAATGGGGGCATCTCAACCAAGATAGCTCGGGACCTACCTAGCTAGCAACCTAGGTCGGGCCGCCCGGGAACGGCCCCGGGCCGCGGCGCCCCACACCTAGCTAGCTAGGTGGCTGCCAAGGTGGGTAGGCTGCCACGGGGCTGCCGGTGCGCGAGCGGGATCACTTGCAAGGCGGCGCCGACGGCGGGAGCATCTCGATCGCGAGGATGCCAAAGGAAGGGGTCAGCTCGTCGTCGGCGATGATGCCGGTGAGCTCGCCGAGCCACAGCTGCTCGACCGAGAGCTCGTGGATTACGTCCCAGTAGAGCGCCAGGACAGCGCGGTTCGCGGGGCCGAAACATACGGCGAGGATCGCCCGGCCGAGCTCGTAGGGCGCGATGACGTCCAGCAGCGCATCGCATCGCTCGTGGTCATGTTCGCGCTCGCGCAGCAGCTTGGCTTGGGTCAGCTGCTCGATGCGGCTGTCGAACAGCCAACCGCGGCGGCGGCGCAGGAATGCCAATGTGCCGGCGTCGAAGCCGAGCGTTGCGAGTTCCTCCGGGGAGAGGTCGTAGACCGGCGCGCCGATGCGGGCGTGTACGGCTCGGATGCCCCTCGGGGTGCGGTCCAGCCGCGGCCGTCCGCGCTCGCCTGGCGTGATCGTCGATGGCGGCCGTAGCGGCCGGCCCTGATGTCTCGCGAGCGGCAGGAGCCTGCCTCTACTTCTGCGCATGATCGACCGTCCTGAATAGTTGGCCCTGGGAAGCCGCTTGAGCGAAGAAAGCCCGAAGACGCTCGGCGTGCTCAAGCGGTGCCGGCGGGGAGTCGCGCTCCCACCTGCTGACCGTCGCCTGCGACACCCCAGCACGGGGGGCCAGCTCGGCTTGGGTCCAGCCAAGGCGCCGACGTTCGGCGATCAGCTGCTCTCCCCCCAGCCGCGCCGGCTCGAGCTCGGAGAGTCCAGCGAACAGCGCTCGCAGCTGTGCTTGACGGTGAACGGGGATCGGCCTGGAGGCCGCGCGATTCTCCCAGGCATTCACGCTGCCGACCCCTGCACCTATCCGCTGCGCGAGGTCCTTCTGGCGCAGGCCCGCCCGCTCACGGAGCGCACGCAGTTCGCCGGCGTCGAGTGCGCCAGCCGCCTGATACGACGCCGGCGCCGGGCCCGGGAAGATCCCGGTTCCGTGACCGTTGTCGGACGGCCGCTCATGGACCTTGTTGCCCGCAATCAGCTGCTCCAGCGCGTGATGGAATCGAGGCCGCTCGACGGGGCGCGCGACGCGAATAAGCGCGCCCCGTCGAGGGAGCCCTGGGTCGCGATGGACGGCCTGCAAGATCCGGCGCATGAAGTCGACCCGAGCGCGCTTGTTAGCTTCGGCTGCCCTGTCGCTGCCCTCGCCTGGGAACAGCGCGACATCGATGTGCCCTGCCCAGGCGGCTGGGGCCGCGGAGCGTTCCCAGCCGCGAAGGACACCAGGAGACACGCCCAGCCGCCCAGCGAGCTCAGCCTGCCCGACGAGCACCCCCTCGCGCGCGCGGCGGATCTTCTCGCCCGCGACCGGCCGAGGCGAGCGCGCGGGTGACTTACCAGGGAAGACGCCCACGATCACGCGCGCTCGGCCCGGCGAGCGCTTGATCACCTCGCGCGTGTGCACGAGGCCGCCGGCGACCGCGTGGTCGACGGCGCGCTCGCTACGAAGCCGGTCATGGCGCAAGCCTTCGGCGATCGCCCGCCGGCTACGCCCTGGCTCGGTGCTTACCTCGGCCACGATCTCCGTCATCAGCTCCAGCGACGGATCGAGCGGGGGCTGCCCCGAGGGCGGCCCCGGGAAGAGCCCCGGCAGATGCCGTGCCAGGCCGTCCGAGCGTGTGCGCTTCACCCGGCGCTCGTGGATGAGGTCGCCCTCGAGGGCTCTCAGCACGGCCGCGCGGACGTAGGGCTCAGGCGCCTCGACTTCCCGGGAGAGCGCACGCCGACCGAGTCCGGGGCTGGCGGCGACCGCCTGGAGCACACCAGCTAGGGCCTCGCCAATGCGATCGCGCGGATGGGTCGGCTCGGAGAGGCGCAGCACCTCGCGGATCCGTCGGTAGCGCTCTCGTGGAACTGGCTTGCGGGCACCCGCCTCCCAGTTCCCGACCACCGGTGTCGCGACCCCGATCTCGCGCGCGAGCTGCGCTTGGCTCCAGCCCAGCCGCCGGCGTCCGTCGCGCAGCTCCTCGGATGTCACAGGCTGCTGGCGTCGGGTGGCCGCTCTGCCCGCGATCGCCTCACGGATATGTGGCCAAACGTCCGGGGGAATCGGCAGCTTCCCGCACTCCCATCTGCTCACGCGACTCTGCGGCACCCCCAGTCCGGCGGCGAGCGCGGCTTGCTTCAGGCCCGCGCGCTCGCGCTCAGCTCGCAACATGCCAGCAGCGAACCCCGCCGCTGCTACCGCCGCATTGGCTAGGACCTCGCGCTGGTCTTCCGGCACCGCGCCTGCCTCCCATGCCGCGATCGCCTGCTGCGTCACGCCCCGCATCTGCGCGAGGGTGGCCTGGCTCTGCCCTGCGCTCTCGCGGGCCCGCCGCAGCGCGCTTCCGGAGAAGCTCGGCAAGGGCGCCGGGGAGCGCCCGGCAAATACGCGGCGCAGCTCCGCTGCGCGCCCCGCTGGAATCGGCTTACGCCCGCTCTCCCAATGCCGCACCAACCCCTCAGATACATCGACCAGCGCTGCAAGCTCGGCCACGCTCATACGCGCCTGTTCACGCCGGTCGCGCAGGTCCCCCGGCTGGAGATCGCCCACAAGCTCGGGCGTACCTAGTGAAGCCCGCGGCATGGCGATTACAAGCTAGCGCATACCTCCGACGCAGATTCCGCCGATTGCCGCACTAGACCATTCCGGGGACGTTCACACGACAAGTGGCCCCGCGACGAGCAGGTCGCGGAGCCACGGGAAAGGAACTGCGATGTCAAGCAGCACTCTAGATAGCCGCCCGGCGGCCGGCCGCGTCGTTCGAGACGCGAGACCCCCGCGTCCACGCCACCCGCCGCGCCACATCAGCTCCGTCATCGACCTCTACTTGAACGGGCTCAATGATGCCCAGGATTGGAAGGCGGCCGCCGATGCTTGCTGAGGCCGCGCGGGCATCAGAGATCGAGACGGCCGAGTGATGGCCATCGCCGCGCTCGGACTCCCAGCGCACACCAGCACGCCAGAAACGCCCCTGCTGATCGAGCCCCATGCCGAGTTGATACGGGCATCGGCGATCAGCCCCGAGGTGGCCCAGGCGCGGGGATACTTCTCGGCCTGCACGCCTGAGGACCTCGAGGCGCTCGGCTTTGCCTCCTCGCAGCGCCACGCGCCGGCGCTCGTGCTTCCGATCTATGACGTCAAGGGCGAGTTGGCCTTCTACCAGGCGCGCCCTGACTCGCCCCGCGCGCGGGAAGGCAAACCGATCAAGTACGAGACGCCCGCCGGTAAGCGCCTCGTGCTCGATGTGCCGCCCGCGGTGCGGCCCGTGCTCGGCGACCCGTCGGAGGCACTGTGGATCACCGAGGGGACACGCAAGGCCGACGCGGCCGTCAGCATCGGCGTTCATTGCATCGCTGTGATCGGCACGTGGGGCTGGCGCCACCGTGAGGCGAAGGACGGCCCGAGCGTCCCCCTGCCGGACTGGGAGCACATCGCGCTCGAGGGGCGGCGCATCTATGTCGCCTTCGACTCCGATGTGATGGTCAAGCCGTCCGTGCGCAAAGCGCTGGAGGCCCTCCACGCCTTCCTGACCGCGCATGGAGCGACTGTGCGGCTGATCTACCTGCCCGCAGGGCCCGACGATGAGAAGGTCGGGCTGGACGACTACATCGCGGCCGGACACGGCGAGCGGGATCTGCTCGAGCTCGCGCGCCCCGAGCTTGCACCAGCGCCGGCGAGCAACGGAGGAGGCCCCACGAAGGCCGAGCAACTGGTCGCGTGGGCGTGCGATGGCGGTGCCGAGCTGTTCCACACCCCCGAGCGCAAGCCATGGGCGACCGTCACGGTCGGCGAGCACCGGGAGACGATGTCGCTTGAGTCCTCTGACTTCCGGGACTACCTCGGCCGCGCCGCGCACGAGAGTGGGGTGATAGGCGAGCAAGCGATCAAGGACGCCACGGCGCGGCTTCGCTCGCTAGCGATCTATGACGGCCAGGAGCACGAGGTCCATACGCGCCTGGCCACGCGCGATGACGCGCTCTATCTCGACCTGGGTGACGCCCGGCGACGCGTGATCGAGATCCGCTCGAGTGGCTGGCAACTCCTCGATGGCGAGGCGCCGGTCAAGTTCCGTCGCGCGAGCGGGATGCGAGCGCTGCCTGAGCCGATCGCCGGCGGCAGCGTGGATGAGCTGCGCCCATTCGTGAACGTGTCGGAGGACACGACCTGGCGGCTGTTGATCGGCTGGCTCGTTGGTTGCTTCGCCCCCAGCGGACCCTACCCGCTGCTCGTGCTCCACGGCGAGCAGGGCAGCGCCAAGTCCACCACGGCCCGGCTGCTGCGCAGTCTCATCGACCCCGCCAAGCCCGAGCTGCGGTCGGTACCGGCCGATGAGCGAGAACTGCTGATCGCCGCCACCAACAACCGGATCGTGGCCTTCGACAACCTCTCCAACATGACCGGCAAGGACGCCTGGCTCTCGGACGCGCTCTGTCGCCTCTCGACGGGCGCCGGGCTCGCCGTGCGCGCGCTCTACAAGAATGACGAGGAGCACCTATTTGAGGTAGCGAGTCCCGTGATCCTCACTGGGATAGAGGCGCTCCCTCAACGGGCGGACCTGCTCGAGCGCTCGCTGCTCGTGGATCTCCCGCCGCTCGCCGACGATCAGCGCGAGACCGAGGACGTGCTCTGGCGCAGCTTCGAGGAGAAGCGCCCGCGGATCCTCGGCGCCCTACTCGAGGCCGCCGCGGCCGCGCTCGCCAACCGCCGGCGAGTCCAGGGCGAATTGCGCAGCTGGCCACGGATGGCCGATCACGCCCAGTTCGTTACCGCGGCCGAGAGCGGGCTCGGCTGGGAGCCCGGCGCCTATATGGACAGCTACACCGCAAGCCGCGCGGACACCACGGCGGCTGCACTCGAGTCCTCCCCGCTCTGGCCGCACCTGGCCGAGCTCGCCGACGGCGAGCAGCGCACAGGCTCCGACCTCCTCGACGCGCTCGTGGAGCTCGCCGGCGAGACCGCTACCAAGCGCCGCGGGTGGCCGAAAGACGCGCGATCGCTCTCGGCGCAGATCAAGCGACTGGCGCCCGATCTGCGGCGCGTGGGCATCGAAGCACACCGCGGGACCATCGGCAGCAAGGACCGGCGGCGGAACACGATCACCCTCCTGAGGTTTCCGGATTCTTGCGACCCCTGCGACCCCCGCGACCCCCTTGGCTCTACAGAGCCAAATCGGGGGGTCGCAGGGGGTCGCTTCGACTTCGAGGGGGGCGCAAATGACTGAGCGGGGGGGCGCAGGGGGTCGCAGGGGGTCGCAAGCGACAACCGCCAAAAGCCCAGCGTTTACGGGCAGGGGGTCGCAGGGGTCGCAGGGGTCGCAAGGATCCCTAAAAAGAAAGGTAAAGAGGAAGGACCCGGCGAGCGCAGCGTCGACGAGCTCACACGACGAGCTCGTGCGGAAGCTGCGAGTGGCCACGCGGGAGGCCCAGTGCTCGGACCCACTCACCGCCGAGGGGGCACGCCGGCGTGCACAGGTGGCCGAGCTCCGGGAGGGGCTCGCGCAGCTCTGCTCGAGCGGGATTACGCAGCTCACCCTCGATGGTGAGCAGGTGCCGCTTGAGCAGCTACCCCGCGGCCGCTTCACGCCGGCCCAGCGCGAGATCCTGCGCCTGGTGGTCGAGCAGCGCGAGATCTCGCCGAAGGAGGCGGGATTGATCGTTCACGCCTACCGCGATCCGCCGTGCGCGCGATGCACGCAAGGCCGCTGCGGCTTCGCCTCCTCCGACGGGAGCGATGCACTCAAGCGTCTCGCCAAGAGAGGACTCGTGTGCCGCGGCGCGGCCGGCATCTGGCGGCCCGCCGCGCCGGCACAGAGCCGGCCCCACGAGCTTGACCAACTGGGAGGAACGGCCGCCGCGCCGCCCGCCATCGCCCGTTCGCCGAGAGGGTCGGCGCGGTGCGGCCCCAAGGGCGCCCGCGTCGGAGACATCGTCGTCGCCGAGCGCAGCCGTTGGGTGGTCCAGGACGTCGATCTTGAGCGCCGCGAGGCGGTCTGCAGACTGCTCGCCGGCTCTCATGCCGTGAGGCGCTTCCGTGCACGCCGGATCGAAGCGATCGAGCGAGCCGCGGGCGCCCGCACGAGCGACGGCGGGAAGGCGATCCCAGCGTGACTCGATCGACCACGTCGCCGTTGCTCGAGGCTTGGGTCGCAGCATTCGACGCGGCCGACGAGGACTCTCGGCATGAGCTCGCGGACCGCCTGCGCCCCTACCTGGCGCGCGAGCGTGGGGATCTACTCGATGCCGAGCAGACGGCGAGGGAGCTCGGCCTTCACCCGAACACGCTCGTCCGGATGGCGCGCGCCGGCAGAGTCACCGGTGCACGAAAGATCGGCCGCGAGTGGCGCTTCCCCGTCGACGAGCTCGAGATCCTGCCGACTAGCGGCCACCGCCGCGCGGCGTTGCCGACGATCCCCAGCCGTGCGCGCCCAGCGGATGGCGCGGCCGCAGCAGCCATCCGCGGGAGCTCGTGAAGTGTTGCACTTGACGCACACCCGGCCGGGATGTACTGTCCGCAATCTGCAACAGACGGAGGAGTAATGAGGACGGCGGCAGAGCGAACGGCTACACGCCGGCGCTGGCATCGGAAGCTCGAGCAGGCCCAGCTTGCCGTATCGAGCGCGGAGGGGAAGCGCGACGAGCTCGTGCGCCAGGCGCTCGCCGACGGCGTAGGCGTGCGCGGCGTCGCGCTGGCGATTGGCATCGACAAGGGAACCGTCAGCCGCCGCTACGGTGGTCGGCCATGAGCGTCCAGCGCGTGGCGCGAGGCGGGAAGGTCCGTTGGGAGGTGCGGTGGAGGGAGCAGAGTCACCACCGTTCGCGCCTGTTCGATCGCCGCAGCGACGCCCAGGCGTGGGATGCCGAGGTCCGCCGGCGCCGGCAGCTGGGCACGCTGGCGCTTGCGCAGCTCACGAGGACGACGCCGACACTAGGCGAGTGGATCGCGCACCGGTGGGCGCCCGAGCACGCCGTAACCCTCGAGCAATCGACCCGCGAGCGCTACGCGAATGTCTACCGCTGCCACGTCGAAGCGTGGCTCGATGAGGTGCCGATCGCCGAGCTCTCCGTCGGGCGCCTCCGGGGCTGGCAAGTCGCGCTGCTCGAGGCCGGCACCCCGACCGCGACGATCCACAAGGCACGGACGCTGCTCTCGAGCGTGCTCCGTCACGCCGCGGAGGCAGAGGTAATCCCAGGCAATCCGTTGATGCTCGTCCGGCCGCCGAGATCACCACAACGCGACCGCGTTCGACCGCTGGCCCCTGCAACCGTCGAGGCGATCAGGCACTTCATGCTCGAGCCCGAGCCGCGACGCGTCGCGGCTTCAAAGTCCGGACAGCGTCGCCGACGCGCCTATGTCGCTGCGAGCCGCCCGCCGGCGCAGCGCCGACGGGATGCGCTGATCGTCTCGCTGCTGGCCTACTCGGGGATCCGCCCCGGAGAGCTGCACGCCCTGCGCTGGCAGGACGTGCGCGAGCACACCCTGCTGATCGAGCGCGGGACGGCGCCCGATGGCAGCATCAAGGCAACGAAGAACGCCCGAGCCCGCACGGTGGGGCTGCTCCCGGCCCTTGCGGCCGAGCTGCGCGAATGGCGCCTGGCGAGCGGGCGCCCCGCGGACGAGGCACTAGTAATCCCGAGGCCCGGCGGCCGGCCCTGGACAAAGACCGACTGGCAGAACTGGCGTTCGCGGGTTTGGGCGCCAGCCTGCAAGAAGGCCGCCCTCGAGCCCATCCCGCGGCCCTATGACCTCCGTCACAGCTTCGCGTCGCTGCTGCTCGCCGAGCGTCGCCAGCCCTTGTACGTCGCACAGCAGCTCGGGCATACGCCGGCGGTCCTGCTGAGCACCTACGCCCACCTCCTCCCCGAGCTGGCCGAGGCTGAGCGCGTCGAGCCCGAGATCGAGATCGCTCGTGCTCGCGAGCAGGCATGTACGTCCTGAGTACGTCAACTGGCCGCCAGGGCGCGCGCGGCGCGAGTTTGCGAGCAACGGAAACGGCTCATTTGCAGGGCGTTTGGTGAGCGGGAGCGACGGGACTCGAACCCGCGACCTCTGCCGTGACAGGGCAGCGCTCTAACCTGCTGAGCTACGCCCCCGCGATGCTCGGAGCGCCGGGGCGACGTTCCGTGCCTCTCCAGTATGGCAAGGCTGGGCCGTCGGCCCCGTGCTCGTCGGAAACTGGCCGGCCGGCCAACTTTCGACTACGCTTGCGGACGTGGCGCTCGTCGGTCCAGAACCGTTGCTCAATTCCAACCCACTGGCGGTCATGCGCGAGGATCTGCGCGCCGAGCGCTCGGCCGCGGTCCCGTTCCCGCTCGGCGAAACGCGCTTCTCGCTGGCCCGCACGCGCCGCTTCGCCGACGACCCGCTGGGCCTGCTGCTGGACTCCTACGAGCGCTTCGGGCCGATCTTCACGCTGCGGATCTTCCACGCCAACGTCGTCTTCATGCTCGGGCCCGCCGCCAACCACTACATCACCGTCTCGCACGCGTCCAACTTCACGTGGCGCGAATCGCACTTCCGCGACCTCATCGGCCTGATGGGCGACGGGCTGCTGACGATCGACGGCGACTTCCACCGCCGCTCGCGCCGGATCATGCTGCCAGCGTTCCACCGCGAGCACATCGCCGCTTCAGCCGACGCCGTCGTGCAGGAGACCGAACGCGCGATCGAGCAGCTCACGCCCGGCGCCAGCATCGACCTGTACGACTGGACGCGGCACCTCGCCGTGCGCGTCGCCATGCGCGCGCTGTTCGGCGTCGACCCCGACGGCGAGCAGGCGCGCGCGATCGACGCCGCCGCGCTGTTCGAGGAAGCCCTCTCGTTCTACGCCACCGAGTACGTCACCCGCATCCTCCGCGGCCGCTTCTCGCCGTGGGCGCGCATGCAGCAGGCCGCGCGCAAGCTCGACACGCTCATCTACGCCGAGATCTCGCGCCGGCGCGCGACCGGCGAGCGCGGCCACGACATCCTCAGCCTGCTGCTCGACGCCCAGGATGAGGACGGCAACACGCTGTCGGACCTGCAGGTCCGCGACGAGGTCATGACGCTCCTGTTCGCCGGCCACGACACCACCACCTCGACCGTCTCCTTCATGTTCTACGAGCTCGCTCGCCACCCTCACGTCCTCGCCCGGCTGCTCGCCGAGCAGGACGCCCAGCTCGCAGGCGGGCGGCCGACCGCCGCGCAGCTGATGTCCGGCGAGCTCAGCGAGCTGGAGATGGTGCTCGACGAGACGCTGCGCAAGTACCCGCCTGCGTGGATCGGGCCGCGGCGCTCGGTCGAGTCCTTTGAGTTCAACGGGCACACTGTCCCCGCAAGAGCGTTCGTCAACTACTGCTCGTGGGCCTCCCATCATCTAAAAGATGTCTTCCCCGAGCCCGACGAGTTCCGCCCCGAGCGCTTCACGCCGGAGGCCAGCGCCGCGCTGCCCAAGGGCGCCTACGTCCCCTTCGGCGGCGGCTCGCGCACGTGCATCGGCATGCGCTTCGGCCAGCTCGAGGTGCGCGCCATCGCCACGCTGATCCTCTCGCGCTGCACGCTCTCGCTGCCGCACGACTTCCAGCTGAGCATCCGCCAGATGCCGACCATCAGCCCCAAGCAAGGTCTCCCCGTGATCGTCCGGCCGCGCGCCGCCAGTGCCGCCACCCAGCTTGCCGCTGTCGCCTGACGCGCCTGCACCGCAGCACGCAAGCGCGACCCCATGCGCCGCTCAGCGCAGGCTCGCGCTGATCGTCAAGCGGTAGCTCAGCGGCCGCTCGCTCTGCACGCTCGCCCCCACGCCCTCCACGTACACGTGCGGGTCCGAGAACAGCGTCAGCTGCAGCGCTTCCACCAGGAACCCCAGCGGATGCGCCACCAGCTTGCCGTCGCTCGCGCCCGCCACCGCGTTCACCGACGCGCCCACCCCGAACAGCCCGCCCGTCGCCTGCACTTCCACCTCGCCGTGTTCGCTGCGCAGCAGCTGCACTCCGAAGCCCGGCGGCAGCGCCGCCTTCACGTCCGCTTCGCTCGTCAGCGCCTGCGCGCTCATCGCGCTGCCGCGCTTGCGCAGGCTCGCGTCGGTCACACGCAGCGACCCCAGCTGCACGTGTTCCGCGCTCACGTCCATGCTCGCCGTCCCCCGCGCTTCCCACAGCAGCGCCGCCGCCTGCGCCGGGCTCAGCGCAAGGCTCTGCGCCCGCACCCGCACCGAGCCCACGTGGCCCCACAGCAGCTCCACCGCCGGCCACGCGCTAACGCTCACGCTCTGCACCCTCCCGTAGCGGCCCACACGCGAGGAGATCCTGCTCGCCGCCAGGCGCGGCAGGATCAGCTGCGCGAGCGCCAGCAGCAGCACCACCGCGCCCGCCAAGCCCACCGCGATGCGGACGCCTCTGCCCATCCGCACAGCTTCGCACGCGCTCTCCCCCAGATGGTTGATTCCACGGTCCTGCCCGCTAGCCTTGAGAGCCCACGTCCCACACCCGGGCGCGTAGCTCAGTTGGCTAGAGCACCTCGCTTACACCGAGGGGGTCGCCCGTTCGAGTCGGGCCGCGCCCATCCCGCTTTCGCATCCCACCAGCACCCCCTGCTCCGCACCCCCACCCTCTGCCCTGCGCCCCGGCCGATGACAGACCAACCTCCCATCCGCATCGCCGTCATCGGCTCCGGCCCCGCCGGCTTCTACGCCGCCGGGCACCTGCTCAAGGCCGGGGCCGGGCGCTTCGACGTCGACATGCTCGAGCGCCTGCCAACACCGTGGGGGCTCGTGCGCTCGGGCGTCGCGCCCGACCACCCAAAGATCAAGTCGGTCACCCGCGTCTACGAGAAGACCGCCGCACACGAGCGCTTCCGCTACTTCGGCAACATCACCTTCGGCGAGCACGTCTCCCGCGAGGACCTGCTCGCCCACTACCACGCGATCGTCTACGCCACCGGCTCGCCGTCCGACCGGCCGCTTGGCATCCCCGGCGAAGAGCTCCCCGGCTCGCACGCCGCCACCGAGTTCGTCGGCTGGTACAACGGCCACCCCGACCACACCGACCTCGAGTTCGACCTGCTCTCGGCCGAGCGCGCCGTCGTCGTCGGCAACGGCAACGTCGCGCTCGACGTCGCGCGCATGCTCGTGCTCGCGCCTGAGGAGCTCGCGCCGACCGACACCGCCGACCATGCGCTCGAGGTGCTCGCCCACGGGCGCGTCTCAGAGGTCGTCATCCTTGGTCGCCGCGGCCCCGCGCAGGCCGCCTTCACCAACCCCGAGCTGCTCGAGCTCGACGAGCTCGCCGACGCCGACGTGATCGTCGACCCGGACGAACTCGAGCGCGCGCTCGCCGTCGCCGATCCGCAGGCCGAGGAAGACATCACCTCACGGCGCAACGTCGAGATCCTGCGAGACTACGCCGCCCGCACGCCCAAGGGCCACCACAAGTGCATCGTCCTGCGCTTCCTGCTCTCGCCCGCCGCCTTCCTCCCCGACGAGCACGGCCGCCTCGGCGCCGTCGAGCTGATCTGCAACGAGCTCGTCCCCGCGCCCGGCGGCGGCCTGCGCGCACAGCCCACCGACCAGCGCGAGACGATCCCAGCCGGGCTCGCCTTCCGCGCCATCGGCTACCGCGGCATCCCGCTTCCCGGCGTGCCCTTCGACGAGCGCTCGGCCACCATCCCCAACCGCGCCGGGCGCGTGCTCGACCCCGACAGCGGCGCGCCGCTGCCCGGCGAGTATGTCGTCGGCTGGATCAAGCGCGGCCCCTCAGGCGTCATCGGTACCAACAAGAAGGACGCGCAGGAGACGGTCGACGCGATGCTCGCCGACCTCGCGCCTTCGAGCGACGGGAGCGAAAACGGGACAGCCGCCGACGCGCAGGAGCGCTGTGGCCCCGCGCACGTGCCCAGCACGCCCGACGCCGACGCAGTCGAGGCGCTGCTTCGCTCGCGCCAGCCAGAGCTCGTCACGTACTCCGGCTGGGAGGCCATCGACCGCCACGAGCGCGCGCTTGGCGAGCCCGCCGGGCGCCCGCGCGTCAAGCTCACGCGCATCGAGGAGTTGCTGGAGGTCGCCGCCGCCGAGGAGCCGTGAGGGCCTGACGCGTTGGAGACACCGGAGGCGCTCTGCGGGCATGTTCGCGCCGAGCGCCAGCCGGTCTGCCAGACTGTTCGGCCGCAGGGCCCCGTTAGCTCATCTGGTAGAGCGCCGGACTTTTAATCCGGTGGGGCGGGTTCGAGTCCCGCACGGGGCATTCACTCCTCGCGATGGTGTACCAGTCGCACGGTACACTGCATTTATGCCACCGACCAACCCGCGCGTCCAGGTCACGCTCGACTCTGAGCTGGCGGCTGCTGTCGCCGAGTTCGGCGGCACTGAGCCGCGTTCGCGTGCGGTACGTGACCTCGCGCTGCGTGGCGCCGAGGCGATTCGCGCGGAGCGCGCTGACAGAAACAGAGCACGAGCTCACCTGCTGCGAATCGCAGAAGGCAACGATGACGGTTACGACTTCTCCGTCTCAGAGCAGCTTCATGCCGCCCGCTGAGCCTTACGGCTCTGGAGCACTGCTCGTCTTCGATACCTCGGCCTGGAATCGTCAGCGCGATCCGGTGGTGCTCCCCCGCTGGCTCGCGACCGCCGAGTCGTACCTGCTCGCGGTGTGTCCCGTGGTCGCGCTCGAGCTGCTTGCGAGCTCTCGCGACGAGCAGAAGTTCGCCGACCTCGATCGAACGTTGACCGCGTTGCCCGCGGCCCACGTCACCCGCAGCGCCGGCGCGGCGGCAGTCGCAGCCTCGCGCGAGCTTCGAGGCGAGCGACGAATCCCGGCGGCCGACTATCTGATCGCCGCGGCGGCCGCCGGACGTGGTGCGGGCGTTCTGCACTACGACGGCCACTTCGACCCCCTATGCCGTGCGCTGGGAGTCGAGAGCGTCTGGATCGCGAAGCCCGGATCGATCGACTGACCAGCCGTCCCGCCTCACGCCCGGTAGTAAGGTCAACCCAACCGCGACAGCAGGAGGGGAGCCGCAGATGTCGACCGCGAGTCGCACCCATCGCTCGGCGACGCATGAGGTCGTAAACCAGCCGCCGCCCCTGGTCGACCACAACGCGTTCGAGGCCGACCCGGCGCTGGGCGAGGCGCTCGTGCGCGAGGGCAGCGAGTGCTCGCGAGCGACCCGGCGCTCGCGCAGTGGAGCGCTCGGCGCGTCGTCGAGGACATGGCGCTCGCGCTGCAGGCGAGCCTGCTGCTGCGCCACGCACCGCCGGCCGTCTCCGACGCGTTCTGCGCCGCGCGCCTGGACGCCCGCGGCCTCGCCTTCGGCGACCTGCCGGCGGGCGCCGACGGGGCCGCGATCGTGGCGCGCGCGTTCGCGCTGTAGCGCAAACAGCCGGGCTTGACGAGCGCAAACAGCCTGGCTTGACGCAGACAAACATCTGCCGGCCGCCAGATCCAACATTTAAGGTCTTCGGCGAGGCGACGAAACAGTCGTCATGCGACAACTCGCACTCATTGGTCTGGTGGCTTCGCTGCTGCTCGGCGGCGTCACCGTGCTCGAGACAAGCGAAAGCGTGAGCTCACGGCGCGACAAGCAGGATCGCCTGCTGCAGGCCGCCGTCAGCAACGAGGTCGCGCTGATCTCCGGCAACCAGCGCCAGACCGCCACGGCGCTCTCGCTGATGTTCGTCAACCCCGCCGTCGCGCAACTTCTGAGTGGGCGGGAGGTCCCTTCGAGGGCGCGCGCGATCGACGTGGCCGACACCGCCGCCAGCCTCGCCGCGATCCAGCGCTCGTCGCTGGCGAGCCTGTCGGCGGCGTGCCTGGACAACGATCGGGGACGCCAGCTCGCCTGCGCGCCAAACGCACGCGCGGCCGTCTTCCCGCTGGTGCTCGGCCGCCAGTTCGCAGCGATCGCCAACAGCTCGGCCGGCGGCGGCGGCAGCCGCGCGTTCGTCTCGCCCGTCACCGGGAAGCCGTCGGTCGCGTTCGTCGCCCCGATCCGCGCGGGCGCCCGCACGCTCGGCTTCGTGCACCTGGACATGGCCACCCTCACCGCGCGTGGATCGGACCTGCTCGTCGAGGGCGGCACCCCCAGCGTGCACATCCAGCTCGGCAGCTACGCAGGGGGAAGGATCTCGCTTGGGGCTCCCGCCGTCGGCCTGCACGCGGGCGCGCCGACCCGCACGCTGAGCGTGGGCGGCGCCCCGCTGGGAGAGCACCCCCAATCCACGCTCGACGCGGGCCGCCGCGCGATGGTCGCCGTGCTGCCGATGGCCGTCGGCGGAACGCACGACGGCCTCGCGGTGCTCGCGAGCGAGAGCCGCCCCAACCCCGACTTCCTCAACGCCTGGAGCACGGAACTGCTGACGGTGCTCGCGACCGCGATCCTCGCGCTGCTCTGCTCGATCGCCGGCCTGGTGGTGTCCAACCGCCGGGTCATCCGCGAGCTGACCACCGACGAGCTCACCGGCCTGCGCAACCGCCGCGCACTGCTCGAGGACCTGCCCCGTATCTGCCAGCGCGGGAGCGAGGAGCGGCCCGCGTACGTGTGGTTCTTCGACCTCAACGGCTTCAAGAACTACAACGACTCCTTCGGCCACCTTGCCGGCGACAGCCTGCTGTCGCGCCTGGGCGGGCGCCTGCGCGAGGCGGTCGGACGCCACGGCACCGTCTACCGGCTCGGCGGCGACGAGTTCTGCGCGCTGATCACCGCCCCCGTCGCCGACCCGCACGCGCTGTTCCTGCGGGCGCGCGAGGCGCTGAGCGAACAGGGCGGCGCCTTCACCGTCACGTGCGCGGCCGGCGCCGTCGAGATCCCGCAGGAGACGAGCGAGCCGATGCACGCGCTGCGGCTCGCCGACCAGCACATGTACCGCGAGAAGGCGACCAGCCACGGCGGCGCCGCGGAGCTGATCACCGCCGTCCTACACGCGGCCCTCGCCCAGCGCCACCCCGACCTCGGCGAGCACTCCGACGACGTCGCCGGCGACGTCGAGCTGCTCGCACGCGCGGTCGGCCTCGAGGAGGAGGCGATCGGCCTGGTCATCAAGGCCGGCGACCTGCACGACGTCGGCAAGCTCGGCATCCCCGATGAGATCCTCGCCAAGCCCGGGCCGCTGAACGACGAGGAGTGGCAGTTCATGATGCAGCACACGCTGATGGGCGAGTCGATCATCGCCGCCGCCGGCCCGTCGCTCGACCGCATCGGCCCGCTCGTGCGCGCGAGCCACGAGCGCTGGGACGGCGGCGGCTATCCCGACGGCCTGCTCGAAGAGGAGATCCCGCTCGGCGCCCGCATCATCACGATCTGCGACTCCTTCCACGCGATGCTCGACGAGCGCGTGTACAAGCGCGCGATGTCGCTCGAGGACGCCCTGCGCGAGCTGCGCCGCTGCGCCGGCACGCAGTTCGACCCGAACCTCGTCGAGGTGTTCTGCCGGCTCGTCAGCGAACGGGCTGAGCGAGCAGTGGCGCACGCCGCTGCGCCCACGGCCGCGCCTGTTCGAGCTGGGCGGCGAGCGCCAGCAGCGCCCCGTCCTGCCACGGACCGGCCACGAGCTGCGCACCCACCGGCAGGCCGCTCTCGCTCCAGTGCAGCGGCAGGCTCACCGCCGGCAGACCGGTGACGTTCCCGAACGCGGTGAACGACACGCTCGCCACGACGTCCATCACCGGCTGGTCCGGCGCCGCGTGCTGGGCCTCCAGGATCGCGCCCGCGATCGGCGGCAGGATCGCCGAGGTCGGCGTGAGCAGCACGTCGAAGTCGCGGCCCCAGCGCGCGACCTCGCGGCGGCTGAGCAGCTCGAGCGTGCGCGCGGCCAGCACGTAGTCATACGCCCCGAGCTCGCCGCTGCCCTTGCGCTGGTGAGCGATGTGCGGCTCCACGGCCGACCAGTCGACGCCCTCATAGTCGGCCAAGCCGCCCTGGGTCAGGACGATGAACGGCGGCACCATCTCTTCGGAGATCGTCGGCACCTCGACCTCCTCGACGCTGTGCCCGAGCTCCTCGAGCGCGGCCGCCGCAGCGCGCGCGGCCGCTGTGCAGGCCGCGTCGGTCGGTATCCCGAGCGGCGCCTGAGCCATCAGCCCGATGCGCAGCGGAGCGACCGGCGCGCCCGGCTCCTGCGCGAACGGGCGCGCGGGCGCCGGCGCGTTGTACCAGGCGAGCGGGTCCGGGCCGGCGATCGCGTCGAGCACGACGGCCGAGTCGGCGACCGTGCGCGCGACCACGCCCTCGACGACCGCGCCAAGCCAGCTCTGCGCCAGGCGCGGAACGCGGCCGCGGCTGGGCTTGAAGCCGACCAGCCCGCAGTAGGAGGCGGGAATCCGGATCGAGCCGCCGCCGTCGTTGGCGTGCGCGATCGGGAACATCCCGCCGGCCACCGCGGCAGCGGCGCCGCCGCTGGAGCCACCCGGCGAGCGGTTCGTGTCCCACGGGTTGCGGCTGATCCCGTAGCGGAGGTTCTCGGCTGCCGTGATCACCCCGAACTCGGGTGTGTTCGTGCGACCGCACAGCACGAAGCCGGCGCGCTCGAGCGCCTCCACGACCAGCTCGCTCTCCTCGCTGACGCCCGCGGGACCGCCGCGCGAGCCGTAGCTGACCGGCCAGCCGGCGACCGCCGTCAGGTCCTTGATCGGCAGCGGCACGCCGAGGAACGGCGCCGCCTCACCGGCCGCCAGGCGCCGGTCGGCCTCCGCGGCCGCCGCGCGGGCATCCTCGTCGTTGCGCCAGATGACCGCGTTCAGCTCCCCGTTGCGCTCGTCGATCGCGGCGATGCACGCGTCGAGCAGCTCGACCGCGGAGAGCTCGCGCGCGCGCAGCGAGCGCGCCAGCTCGAGCGCCGGCGTGCTGGGGTCGAGCGAGGCCATCGCGCGACCCTACCAGGCCGGCTGGCCGCGCGGCCAGGGAACGCCTACTCCGCGCGGCTGAACTGCACGATCGCGATCGTCAGCATCAGCAGGCCGAGCGCGGCGACGACCGCCGCCTCGACGAGGCTCGGCACGTGCCAGCTCCACCACGTCACGCCCGGGTCCAGCGCGTGGCGCGCGGCGGCGCTGATCTTCAGGTGCGCGAACACCGCGCGGCGCATCGGGTCGACGGCGTAGGTGAGCGGGTCGAGGCGATTGAGGATCGCCAGCCACTGCGGCAGGCCGGACACGGGGAACAGCGCGCCGGAGAGGAAGTACATCGGCATGATCGCCATCTGCATCAGCGCCATGAACGACTGCATCTGGGTGATGCGCGCGGCGACCATCACGCCGAAGGCGGTGATCGCGAACGCGAGCAGCAGCTGCAGGGCGAAGACCTCGACGATCAGCCCAGCCGCGTAGGGAACGCCGACGAGGCCGGCGAGGCACAGCACGATCACGCCCTGGAAGCTCGCGACGGTGGCGCCGCCGAGGCACTTGCCGAGCACCAGCGAGCTGCGTCGCACGGGCGCGACCATCATCTCGCGCAGGAAGCCGAACTCGCGGTCCCACACGAGCGAGGCGGCGGAGAACATCGCGGTGAACATCACCGCCATGCACAGCACGCCGGGATACACGAACGTGCGCAGGTTGACCCCGTGCGTGCCCGCCGAGGCCAGCCGCGAGAGCCCAGTGCCGAGCACGAACAGGAACAGGAACGGCTGCGTCAGCGACGTCAGGATGCGCAGCCGGTCGCGGCTGAAGCGGATCAGCTCGCGCTTCCACACGACCTTGATCGCGCGCAGCTCGCTGCGCAGGCTGCGCGTCGGCACGCGCACGCGCGCGATCTCGTGCGGCGTGCCCGGCTGCGCCGCGGGCGGACGCCCGTTGGGAAGCTGGGGCGCGCCGAGCGGCGCGGTCGTCTCGGTCGCCATCAGCCGCTCGCCTCGATCCCCATCAGCGGTTCATCATCCTTGCGAAGTTGCGGCGCGTGTCGGTCTGGCCCGACTCCGCGTCGCGGATCGTCGTGCCCGTGTGCGCCATGAACACGTCGTCGAGCGACGGGCGCGCGACGCTCACCGAGCGGATCGCGGGAAGATCGGGGTTCCATTCGTCGAACAGCCGCGGCACGAACTGCCCGCCCTCGGGCACGCCGAACGTGACCGCGCCTTCGGCGACCGTCGCGTCGATGTCGAAGTGCTCGCGCAGGCCGGCGATCGCGGCCTGGTCGTCGTCGGTCTGGATCTGCACGCGGTCCTTGCCCACTTCCGCCTTCAGCGCCGCGGGCGTGTCGAGCACGATGATCCGGCCCTGGTCCATGATCGCGATGCGGTCGCAGTACTCGGCCTCGTCCATGTAGTGGGTGGTGAGGAAGATCGTGATGTCCTCGCGCGTCTTCAGCTCGCGGATGTAGCGCCAGATCGAGCTGCGCGTCTGCGGGTCGAGGCCGACGGTCGGCTCGTCGAGAAACAGCACGCGCGGGGAGTGCAACAGGCCGCGCGCGATCTCCAGGCGCCGCTTCATGCCGCCGGAGAACGTGTTGACGAGGCTCCCGCGACGATCCCACAGCCCGACCATCTCCGTCACCTGGCGCATGCGCTCGCCCACCATCTCGCGCGGCACGCCGTACAGCTCCGCGTGCAGGCGCAGGTTCTGCTCGGCGGTCAGGTAGCCGTCGAGCGTCGTGTCCTGGAAGACCAGGCCGATGTTGCGGCGCACGTCGTCGCGTTCTGAGACCACGTCGTGGCCCGCGACGCGTGCGGTGCCGCCGCTCGGGCGCACGAGCGTGCACAGCATGTTGATCGTCGTCGACTTGCCCGCGCCGTTGGGCCCCAGGAAGCCGAAGATCTCGCCGCTGGCGACGTCGAACTCGATGCCGCGCACCGCCTCGACCTCGCCGTAGTTCTTGACCAGGCCGTCGACCGAGACGGCGCTGGTGGGCGCCGTCTCGGTTGCGGGGCTGGGTGTGGTCGCGGTCTGGCTCAACTGTCCTGATCCACGGTACCGGCATCCGCGCCGGTGTCCGGCTGGCCGCCGGCCTCGCCGCCGCTCTGCGCGCCGACGTCGCCGTCGGCGAGGATGCGGTACAGATCGCGGCGGGTTGCCGCGAGCACATCGGCGGCCTTGGCGATCTGGCTCTCGCTGCCCGTGCGCATCACCTGCAGGAACGCGGAGGCGACCTCGCGCATCAGCCCGCCGAGCGCATGCGCTCCGCCGGCGGGGCCGCCCGTCTGCTCCCACGGGGCCGGCCGGTCCTCGCCGCGCTCGGCCAGCAGCGCGCGCCCGTCATCGGTGATCGCGAACAGCTTGCGCCCGTCGCTCTCCTCGGTGCGGATCAGGCCCTCGTCCTCGAGCTGCTGCAGCGCCGGGTACACCGAGCCTGGGCTCGGGCTCCACACGCCGCCGCTTCGCTCCTGCACCTCCTGCATGATCTGGTAGCCGTTGCGCGGCTCCTCCGCGAGCAGCAGCAGCGCGGCCGTGCGGATGTCGCCGCGTCGCGCCCTGCGACCGCGTCCACGCGGGCCGCCGCCGCCGCCGAATGGGCCGCCGCCACCAAATGGGCCGCCGCCGAACTCGCCGCGCGGGCCGTGCGCGAACCCATGTCGCTCTCCGCCTCGATGGCCGCCGCCGTGGCGGGGCGATCTGCAGCCGGGCTTTGCTCCTGTTGAATAAGCATCTCCAAACATAACTATTTCCTATCGTGAGCTATCAAAGTACTTACACGATATATCGTAACAGAGGTTTCGTCAAGTCCCTCCGCGCGCGCGGCAACACCAAGCGTGCGGCGTATGGATCCCTGTCGCCGCACGCCGTATAACCATCGCTATACGGCGTTCGTCGGAGCAGCCGCGGTGCCTCGCGGCGGACGACCACCTGCCCGCACAGCGCGCGGGCCCCTACGCGGCGTAACGCTGCGCGGACCGCGCGCGGGCCTTGGCGGCCTCGACCTCGCGGTCCTTCGGCGGCGCGTTCGTGACCAGTTCGCCCAGCAGGCGCGTCGAGATCTCCGTCACGGCATCGACCGCGCGATCGAACGCCTCGGCGTTGGCCTGCGAGGGCTTCGTGAAGCCGCTGATCTTGCGCACGTACTGCACCGCCGACGCGCGGATCTCCTCGTCGGTGGCGGGGGGCTCGAAGTTGTGGAGGGTGCGGATGTTTCTACACATGCTTCGATCGTACACCGCTGATGCTCACTTTTGCCTCACTTTTGCCGAGACCCTTGAGGACCAGGCCGCATGCGGCCTGGTCCGGGGCCGCACATGTGCGGCCCCGCGGCGGGCGCATGCGCCCGCCGTCAGCCGGCGCATGCGCCGGCTGCACATGGATCCAGCTTCAGCGCGGGGTCGAGAGCCGGGCCAGGTCTCAGGCCGCCGCGGCGCTGTGGTCGGCGGCCCATGCGACGATCGCGCTCGAGCCCGCGACCGTGCTGCCGTCGTCGAGCAGCAGCACCGGGACGTCCTGCTGGCCTGTGAGCGAGATGATCTCCTCACGCCTGCCACGGCGGCTCAGCGGGATGCGTTTGAAGCCCCCGACGGTCTTCACCGTGTAGGTGTGGCCCGAGCGGTCGAGAGCCTGGGCGGCGACCCCGCAGGGGTGGGCGATCAGGGGGGCGTTGGCGCCGTGGGTGCGGGCGGGGCAGGTGTAAAGGACCATGCTTCGATCGTAACCGATCGTCTTGCGGGCGCCTTCGGCGCGGGCAAGCCGAGTCGCTTACGATCTCCGCTGGCCTAGGGTTGCCGGACTCGGCACGATCGCAGGACGAGGGATCTAGACGGCCGGGGGCTCGGCGCGCGCCGCAGGAACGACCATGCCGAGCAGCCCCCTCAGGGTCGCAGCCATGACGTTCCTCTGGCTGAAGTAATCGCGCCAGAGCACGATCTCTCCGCCCTGGATGTCGAAGCGCCCACAGACCCAGAACTGGATGCGCAGTCGGCGAAACACCAGGACATCCGTGCGCTCTGTCAGGACAGACGGCCCGTTCGCCGAGATCGCGTGCGTGTACACCTCGAACTTTGCGCCAGCTCGGCCGAGCGTTGCACGTAGGAGCCGCCGAACACGCTCACGGCCGTGCACGGCGGGAAGCCCGACGTTGATGTACTCGACGTCCTCCGCCAGCAGATCCGAGGCGCCATCGATGTCCTTCGCGCAGAGCAGCGCGAGAAACCGCTCGACGACGTCCACCGGTGGACGACCGCCCTCCTGAGTCTCGTCCTCACCCACCGGCTGGATGGTCAAATCCGCCATGCAGGAACAATATCGTTTGATCGACTCGACGACCAAGCCCCATGCAGCCCGCCAGCCGGCGCATGCGCCACCTTCGAGGGAAGCTCAGTGCCTGAAGTGCCGCACGCCCGTCGCGACCATCGTCGCGCCGGCGGCGTCCACCGCAGCGACGACCTCCTCGTCGCGCACCGACCCCCCTGGCTGGATGATCGCGCTGACGCCGACGTCGAGCGCCAGCTGGGGGCCGTCGGCGAAGGGGAAGAACGCGTCGGAGGCGAGCGCCGCGCCCGCGAGCTGATCAGGGCGGAACGCCTGGGCCTTCTCGATCGCGATCCGCACGGCGTCCACGCGGCTCATCTGGCCGGCGCCGATGCCGATCGTGGCGCCGCCCGCGGCGAGCACGATCGCGTTGGAGCGCACGTGGCGGCAGACGACCCACGCGAACAGCATGTCGCGCCACTCCTGCTCGCTCGGCTGGCGTGCGCTGACCGCGTGCATCTGCTCGCGCGTCTCTGAGACGACGTCGTGGGTCTGCACGAGCTGGCCGCCGATCACGGGCTTGGCTTCGTCTTCGCGGCTGGCGGCGGGCCAGTCGCCGAGCTCCAGCAGGCGCACGTTTTTCTTGACCTGCAGCGCCTCCAGCGCGGCGGCGTCGTAGCCGGGCGCGAGCAGCACCTCGATGAACTGCTTGCCGAGCTCCTCCGCGAACGCGCCGTCGACCGGGCGGTTGACCGCGATCACGCCTCCATACGCGCTCTGCGGATCGCACGCGAAGGCGCGTTCGTAGGCCTCCTGTGCGCTCGCGCCGACGGCGCAGCCGCAGGGGTTGTTGTGCTTGACGATCGCGCACGCTGGCTCGGCGAACTCCTCGACGAGCTCGCGCGCCGAGCTCAGGTCGAGCAGATTGTTGAACGACAGCTCCTTGCCGTGCAGCTGCTCCACGCCCGCCAGCAGGTGCGTGGGGGCGCCCGCGCGCGCGTAGAACGCGGCCTGCTGGTGCGGGTTCTCGCCGTAGCGCAGGTCCATGACCTTCACGTAGGAGTCGCTGCGAGCCGCCGGGAAGCCCTCGCCCTCGCGCGCGGCAAACCACGCAGAGATCGCCGCGTCATAGCGCGCGGTGCACGCGAACGCCTTGCCCGCCAGCGCTTTGCGCGTCTGTAGCGTCAGCCGTCCGTCGGACTCGCGCAGCTCCGCCAGCACCCGCCCGTAATCGCCCGGGTCGACGACAACCGCCGCGAACGCGCTGTTCTTGGCCGCCGCGCGGATCATCGTCGGGCCGCCGATATCGATGTTCTCGATCACCTCCGCATCGGAGGCGTCTCCGCGCGCGACCGTCTGCTCGAACGGGTACAGGTTCACGCACACGAGGTCCACCTGCTCGATCTCCTGCTCGGAAGCCGCGCGCAGGTGCGCGTCGTCGTCGCGCAGCGCCAGCAGACCCGCGTAGAGCCGCGCGTGCAACGTCTTCACGCGACCGTCCATCATCTCCGGGAAGCCGGTGAAGTCCTCGATCGCGCGCACCGCCACGCCCGCGCCCGCCAGCTCGCGCGCGGTGCCGCCCGTGGACACGAGCTCCACGCCCAGCTCCGCGAGACCCTGCGCGAAATCGACGATCCCGTGCTTGTCGGAGACCGACAGCAGCGCCCTGCGCACGCGCACCTCGCCCGGCGCCGCGCGCTCGATCCCGGATGCGTGATCCCCCTTCGGGGACGATGCGGTCATCAGTTCGCCCTCCGTGGTCACTGACACGCAGCCTATCCGTCGCCCGAGCGGATCGTCGTCCTGCGCGGGTTCTCGCGGTCGGCGCCAAGCGCGCCGCCCGCGAACAGCGCGACCGCGCGCGGCAGCAGCTCGTGCTCGAGCGGGCGCAGCGCCGCGAGCACCTCCTCGGGCGCACGCGCGTCCGGCAGCTCGACCGCGCCTTGCAGGATCACTGGCCCGGAGTCCACGCCCGCGTCGACGAAGTGCACCGTCACGCCGAACACCTTCACGCCGTACGCCAGCGCCTGCTCAATCGCTCCCAGCCCAGGGAACGCGGGCAGCAGCGACGGGTGCACGTTCACGACCGCCCCGGGGAAGCGCGCGAGGAACGGCGCGCCGAGCAGCTCCATGTACCCAGCGAGGACCACCAGGCGCGCGCCGCGCTCTGTCAGCCAGTCGCCGAGCGCTTCGTCGCGCGCCGCGCGATCGACGTACGAGGCGCGCGCGAACACCGCCGTCGGCACGCCCGCCTTCGCCGCGCGCTCGAGCGCCGGCACGCCCGCAACGCTCGACGCCACAGCCACCACCTGCGCCTCGCGTCCGTGCACCGTGTCCAGCAGCGCCTGCAGGTTGGTGCCCGTCCCTGACACCAGCACGGCGATGGGAAATCGGTCGCTCACGCGCCGGTCACGATAGCTGTGAGCAACCTCACACAGCGCGCACGCGCCGTGTCGTTCAATTATTCAGAAGGGCGGAGAGGGCCTCGTAAATCCGATCAACGGAACAGGCCCATGCTTCTAACCATCGTCGTCACCCTCCTGATCGTCGTCGCAGTCGCCTCCGCGCGCACGGGGCGAGCCGGCGAGCTGATCGTTCACAGGCCGTACAACAACCGCCACAACGACGCCTCAGGGGCCCGCGAGGATCACCTCGGGTAGAACCTCCTCGTCTGGCTCGAGCGCGTACTTGCCCGCCGCCCCGTCGCTACCCGCGAGCGGGTACTCGCCGGTGAAGCACGCGTCGCAGTGGGTCGCGCGCGTCGCGCCGACGGCCTCGTAGACGCCGTCGAGCGACAGGTAGTGCAGCGAGTCGCAGCCGAGCTCGGCGGCGATCTCCTCGGTGCTGCGCTCGTGCGCGATCATCTCCTCGCGCGTGGACATGTCGATGCCGTAGTGGCAGGGGTGCTTGATCGGAGGCGCGGAGATGCGCATGTGGATCTCGGCGGCGCCGGCGTCGCGCAGCATCTGCACGATCTGACGTGTGGTGTTGCCGCGCACGATCGAGTCGTCGACGACGATCAGGCGCTTGCCCGCGATCACCTCGGGCAGCGGGTTGAACTTGAGGCGCAGGCCGTGCTTGCGCAGCTCCTGGCCGGGCTGGATGAACGTGCGCGCGACGTAACGGTTCTTGACGAAGCCGTCGTCCTGGGGCAGGCCGGCGGCGCGCGCGAGGCCGCGGGCGGCCGGGTTGCCGGAGTCGGGCACCGCGATCACGAGGTCGGCCTCGACGGGCGCCTCGCGCCACAGGATCTCGCCCATGCGCCCGCGCGCGACCTGCAGCACCTGCTCGTTCATGCGCGAGTCCGGGCGCGCGAAGTAGATGTACTCGAACACGCAGAACGCGCGCCTGGCGCCGGGCACGACCATGCGGCTCTGAAGGCCCTCGGCGCCGAGCGTCACGAGCTCGCCGGGCTCGACGTCGCGCACGAATTTCGCGCCGATGATGTCGAACGCGCACGACTCGCTGGCGACGCAGTACCTGCGCTCGCCGGTGCTATGCCCTGCCGCGCGCGCTTCGCCGTCATCGTCGTGGCCGGGATCCAGCGCGCCGATCGCGAGCGGCCGCAGGCCGTGGGGGTCGCGGAAGGCGACGACGCGGTCCTTGGTCATGGCCACGATCGAGAACGCTCCGCGCAGGCGCGGCAGCACGTCGGCGATCGCGTCCTCGACGCGCTCGGCCGGGTGCGTGGCGATCATCGCGGCGATGATCTCCGAGTCGGAGGTCGAGCTGAACGTGACGCCCCGCTCGAGCAGCTCCTCGTGCAGCTCCAGCGCGTTGATCAGGTTGCCGTTGTGCGCGAGCGCGACCTCGCGGCGCGAGCCGTTGGTGCCCTCCGAGCGCTGCACCGGCTGGGAGTTCTCCCAGGCGTTTGAGCCGGTCGTCGAGTAGCGCACGTGGCCGATCGCGAGCTCGCCGGCGAGCGTGCGCAGGTCGTTCTCGGTGAACACCTGGTTGACGAGGCCGAGCTCGCGGCGCGTGATGATGTGTCCGCCGCGGTCGGCGGCGGCGATGCCAGCCGACTCCTGGCCGCGGTGCTGGAGCGCGTACAGCGCGAAGTACGACAGGCGCGAGACCTCGTGGCCGGGCGCGTACAGGCCGAACACGCCGCACTCGTCGCGGACGTGATCGTCGTCGGGCCAGCCTCCGGCGGGCCCCTCCGATGGCGAGAGCCGCCCTCCGGGCGGCCTTGAGGGACGCATCACCGTTACAAGCTAGCAGGGGCTGACGGGCACCCGCCAAGCAAGAGCCGCGCGGATGACTTAGGCTGAGCCCGACTGTCATGCTCCGGCTCACGCGCGTCCCCCTGGCTGTCGGCGCGGCCCTGCTATTCCTCGCATCGGCCGCACAGGCGCGTGGCTCCTCCGGGCAGACGCTGAGGCTCCGTGTGCCCGTTCCCGCTGCCCGCGACGTGAGCGTGATGTCCTTCGAGCTGAGCATCGGCGGCGACGGCAGGCACCATCGCAAGCAGCCGGTCACCCTGGGCCTCGTCAACCACAAGCAGCCGGGCGTGTTCGCGCTGGCGCAGCTGCGGCCCGTGCACGGTCATCCCGGTCGCTTCCTCGGCGTGCTGGAGGTCTTTCACCGGGCCGGCGCCAAAGGCGCGGCGCTGCCGTCGGGGTTGACCGCGCTCGCGCAGTCGATGCCGTTCGCGTCCGCCCACGCCGCCATGGGGCCATACGACGAATTCGTCGTGCGCGCCTCCAACGAGCGCCTGATCAAGGAGCAGATCAAGGACAACGTGGTCCGGTTGGCGGAAGACGACGAACTCGGCTCCGACGAATTCTGCGATCCGGAGGACCGCGAAGAGTACCTGGAGGGCAACGAGCTGATATTCGTGTCCGTGCTGTTCGCAGGACCGGTGCTCGAGCTGCCCACGAACACGAGCCTCGGCGACCTCGCCCTCGACGCGGTGGATGAGCTCTGCGACGAAAGCGAAGAAGAGTACCTGGGATCGAGCTTCCCGATCGCGCTGCGCTACGACAACATCAACGTCCTTCTGAGCTACATCGGAGCGAAGCTGCGAACGGCTGCCACGACGCCCCCCGCGACGATGACGCCCGTGACGACGCCTCCAGCCACGACGCCGCCCCCCACGTACAGCCTTGGTTTCACCGGCATGTGGAGCTTCGAAGGCACCGCCGAGGTCAAGCTCGTGGGCATGTTCACCGGGATCTACACCGGCAGTGGATCACCACCACCGACGTCGACGACGCCGATGGAAGCGATCAAGATCATGCTGCCGCCGGCCGGTTCGCTGGGGCGCACCGTGAGCAACGAGATCTGCCCGAGCCAGTTGCCGATGGCGGCGGTCATCACCACGAAAACGAACGACGACACGCTCATGTGCAGCGGCGGCGCGCTGCCGCTCAACCAGACCTTCTCGGTCAACGTGGAAACCTTGCCGCCGCCGAGCCTCGGCATGGGCGGCGTGCTGTCCGCCGAGCAGAACGGGACGTGGACGACGCCGTTCACGTTCACCGGTCCCTGATCGGCACCCCGCTCAAGACGCCTGCGCCACAGACGCGGGCGGTGAGATCCCGGCCCGTGCGTCCGGCGCCATCTGCTGGTCGACGCCCCGCATTCCCGGCAGCATCAGCCCCCCGAGCGTTGCCGCGGCGCCCGCGACTCCCGCCCCGATGAGCGTCGCGCGAACCCCGAACGCGGCGCTGAGCGGGGCGGTCAGCGCGAACGACACGGGCAGCAGCCCGATCGAGATCAGCCAGTCGAGGCTGGAGACGCGCCCGAGCATCTGGCCGGGAACGTGGCGCTGCTTCATCGTCGCCCACACGATCGTGCCGGCGGTCTCGAGCAGGTTGAAGGCGACGCTCGCGAGCATCAGCTCCCAGATGGCGCTGGCGAGCCCGTAGCCGGCGATCGCGAGCGTGCCGAGCGTCCAGACGACGTAGATGAAGGTCATGCTCCGCGAGGGCAGCCCGCTGCGCGTCATCGCGAGCGCGGCGGCGACCGAGCCGAGGCCGCCGGCGCCGAGCACGAGGCCGAGCTGCACGCCGCTGCCGCGCAGCACGTGCTTGACCATGAACGGCAGCAGCACCTCGGCGGGGCCCATGAACAGCAGGTAGGCGATGCCGGCGCTCGCGAACGTCCCCCACAGCCACACGTGCTCGCGTACATACGTCCAGCCCTCGCGCGCCTGGACGGTGGCGCGCTCGAGCTGCGCGCCGGCTAGGAACGGCGAGCTGGACGCGCGCGCGGACATTGCCCACAGCGTCGCGGCGGACACGAGGAACGTGGCGGCGTCGGCCATGAAGGCGGCGCCGAGACCGAGCACGCCGACGAGCACGCCGCCGATCGCCGGCCCGGCGAGGCGCAGCGCGAGCGGGCGCACGACCTGCTCGAGCGCGTTGGCTTCCGCGAGCTGGGCGTCGGGCACGAGCTCGGGCAGGATCGCGTCGCTGGCGGGGTCGAAGAACGCCTGCGCGCCGCCGTAGACGGCGACGATCACCATCATCTGCCATAGCCGCAGCGTGCCGCTGGCGGCGAGTGCTGCGAGCAGCGCGAGCAGCCCCGCGCGCACGAGATCCGCGCTCAGCATCACCTTGCGCCGCCCGTGGCGGTCGCTGACGACGCCGCCGAACAGCAGCAGCGAGATCAGCGGCACGGTCATCGCGATCCCGAGCAGCGACAGCGCGGTGGGGGCGTTGGAGAGCGTGTACGCCTCCCACGCCATCGCCACCAGGAATGCGCCGTCGCCGAGCAGCGACACGCAGCGCCCGACGAACAGCAGGCGGAAGTCGCGGTTCGCGAGGACGCTGTTAGGCGCCATCGTGCGGGGCCGGCACCGGCTCGCCGGACTCCACCCCGTCGCGCTCCGGTCTCCCCGCCAGGTAGTCCATCAGGTGTCCCGATTCCATCGGGTGTGCGAAGTGGAAGCCCTGGCCGAGCTCGCAGCCGAGGTCGCGCAGGCGGTTGAGCTGCTCGTCGAATTCGATGCCCTCGGCGACGACGTCGAGCGCGAGCGAGCTGCCAAGCGCGACGACCGCGCTGGAGAGGTCGGCGGCCTCGCGCGTGGACTCGGGGCCGAGGAACGAGCGATCCATCTTGATCACGTCGACGGGGAAGCGGCTGAGGTAGCTGAGCGAGGAGTAGCCGGTGCCGAAGTCGTCCATCGCGATGCGCACGCCGAGCGCGCGCATTTCCTCGAGCTTGACGACCGCGACCTCCGGGTCCTCGATCAGCATCGACTCGGTGATCTCGATCATCAGCAGTTTGGGATCGAGCCCCGACTCCTCGAGCGCGTCGCGCACGTCCGCGATCACGTCGCTGTGCTGCAGCTGCCTGACCGACAGGTTCACGCACATGTACAGCGGCGGCGAGTCGGTCCACAGCTCCTGCACGGCGACCGCCTGCAGGCAGGCCTCGCGCAGCACCCAGCGCCCGATCGGGACGATCAGCCCGGTCTCCTCGGCGAACGGGATGAAGTCCCCCGGCTGGACGAGCCCGCGCTCGGGGTGATGCCAGCGCAGCAGCGCCTCCATGCCCGCGACGCGGCCGTCGGCGAGGCGAATGATCGGCTGGTAGTGAAGCTCGAACTGGCCGCCGTCGAGACCGCGCTGCAGATCGGCGCGAAGCTCCAGGCGCGCGAGCACGCCCGCGTGCATCTCCGGCTCGAACAGCCGGTAGCTGCCCTTGCCGTCGCGCTTGGCGATGTACATCGCGGCGTCGGCGTCGCGGATCAGCTCGTCGGCGCCGATCGTCGAGGAGCCGGCGAGGATCGAGATGCCGATGCTGCCGCGCACGACGAGCTCCTTGCCGGCGACGACGAGCGGCTTGCGCAGGTCCTCGAGCACGCGCTCTGCGACCTCGGTGGCGGTGTCGGTGCTGTCGAGGTCCTCGAGCAGCACGACGAACTCGTCGCCGCCGAAGCGCGCGGCGGTGTCGCTCGAGCGGATGCTGTTGGACAGGCGCTTGGCGACGTCGATCAGCGCGGCGTCGCCGGCGCCGTGACCGAGGCTGTCGTTGATCGTCTTGAAGTCGTCGATGTCGAGGAACATCACCCCGAGCTCGCTGTCGTCGCGGCGCGCGCGTCCGATCGCGTGGCGCACCCGCTCGACGAACAGCGCGCGGTTGGCGAGGTTGGTGACGGGGTCGTGGAACGCCTGGTGGGCGAGCTGCGCCTCGAAGACCTTGCGCTCTGAGATGTCGCGCGCGTTGAGCACGATCCCGCGCACGTGCTCGTCGTCGAGCAGGTTGGTGTGCAGGATCTCGAACTGGCGCGCCTCGCCGTCGCGGTGGCGCAGCGAGCACTCGATCACCTGGCCGTCGCGGCGTGCGTAGGCGGAGCCGTCGGCGAGCAACTGCAGCAGCTGGCCGGCATCTTCCTGCGCGACGAGTCGGTCGAAGCGGGTGCCGACGAGCTCCTCGGGCTGGTAGCCAAGGACGTGCTCGGAGGACGGGCTCTGGTAGGTGATGGTGGCGTCGGGGCCGACGACGGTGATCAGGTCGCTGGAGTTCTGAACGAGCGAGGCGAAGCGCGCCTCGCTGCGCTGCGCGTGGATCTCCTCGGTCAGCCGGGCGCCCTCGAGCGCGAGCGCGAGCTGCGTAGCGAGCGCGACGAGCGCGCCGCGCGCCTGGCGCGAAGGTTCCTTGGGGCACGCGAGTACGAGCAGCCCGAGCACGCCGCCGCGGACGGGTAGCGCGAGCACCAGCCTGCTGGTCCACTCCTCGTTCAGCGCCAGCGCGGCGAGCACCGCCGGTTCGAGCGTGACGCCCGAGGAGGAGCCCTCGTCGGCGAGCGCGAGCAGCTTCGTGCCGACGCGCTCGGGCAGGACCCGCGCGGGCCAGTGCTGCTTGTCGTTGCGAGCGACCGCGGACAGCGTGCCGTCCTCGATCAGACACAGCACCCCGACGCCGGGGCCCTCGAGCAGCGGCACGATCACCTCGAGCGCGGACTGCTGCATCTCCTCTCGGGTCGCGCACGCGACGAGCGAGGCACCGAAGCGCCCGAGCAGGCGCTCGCGCGCGGCGGAGCGCTCCTGCTGGCGCACGAGGTCGACCATGCGCATCACGACGAGGCCGAACAGCACGACCGAGGCGCAGACGATGACCATCAGATCGAGGTCGCCGCGGTGGAGCTCCTTGACGAAGATGCACACCGGCGCGATCAGCGAGGCGCCGGCGAGCAGGCTGAGGCGCACGGGCGTCAGCTTGGCCTCGCGGTCCTTCGCCTCGCGGCTCGTGACCGGCTCGTCCATGGCGGCCATCGATGGGTGCAGCGCGGCGGTGCCCCACAGCAGCTGGTAGGAGAACCAGCCGAGGTCGAGCAGCAGCTGGTGGTGGAAGGTGTTGTCGAGCGTCATCACGCCGTAGACGAAGTCGGTGACCAGCAGCGACACGATGCCGGCGCTCATCAGGTAGAAGGACGTCTGGCGCCGACCGCCGTCCAGCACCAGGCGGATCGCGGCGGCGAGCAGGATGATGTCGCCGATCGGATAGGCGACCGACACGAGCTTGGGCAGCAGTTCCAGCGAGCCGTCGTGGAGATAGGGCGCGATCTGCAGGATCCACGACAGCAGCGAGAGCCCAAGCGTAAGGATCGCGGCGTCGATCAGGGTGTTGCGATTGCGCTGCGGGTTGCGCCGGCGCACGAGCAGCAGCAGCCCGAGCATCTGCGCCGGATAGACCGTCAGGTAGATCGCGTCGCCGATCGACGGGAACGGCACTTCTCCGTGCAGGATGTACTTGGGGTAGCTGTACGTGTAGCAGTCCCCCATCCAGTACAGGAGGAACCCGAACGCGAACAGCCACCAGGGAAGCGCGTAGCGGGGCTTGTTGCGGCGGATCCCGACGACCACGGCAATCCAGCTCGTAAGGCCGAGCGTGTTGAAGAACGCGGGGTTGCCTTTGAGCGGGGTGTCCAGCAGGTACAGGCACATGCCGACCACGCCGAACGCGAGGTACGCCTTCCACAGCGCCGGACGGTTGAACGCGCGCGCGCCCATCACGCCGCCTCCAGCTCCCGCACGGCCGCGGCGGACTGCAGCTCGCCCATCTCGGCAAGCTCGGTGAGGGCAGCGATCAGGCGGTCGACCTCGGCATCGGTGTTGGCAGCCGTGAGCTGCACGCGGAAGCCGACCTCGGCCTTGGGCACGAGCGGGTAGGCGGCGAGCGTGACATAGACGCCACGCGCGAACAGCATGCGCCCGACCTCGTCGATGCGTTCGTGCTCGCGCAGCGGGATCTCGACGATCGGCAGCTCGGAGCGGTTGGGCGTGTGCACGTCGAGCTCGGCGAGCGCCGCCAGCACGCGCGCGCTGTGTCGGTAGAGCTCGCCGCGCAGCTGCTCGCCACGGCGCTCGTTGACGTCCAGGCCGGACAGCACGGTGGCAAGCGACGCAATCGGCGAGGGCCCCGAGTAGAGGTAGGGCGGCGCGGCGACCTTCAGCAGGTTCTTGACCTCGGTCGGACAGGCGATGAAGGCGAGCAGCGAGGAGTACGCCTTGGAGAAGCCGCCGACGAGGATCAGGTCGTCGTAGCTCTCGTCGAAGTGGCGCACGATGCTGTTGCCGCGCGCGCCGTAGGGGCTGGTCTCCTGGGGCGAGCGCTCGCCGATGACGCCGAAGCCGTGCGCGTCGTCGACGTACAGCAGGGCGCCGTGGCGGCGCGCGACGTTGGCGAACGCGCGCAGGTCTGGCGCGTTGCCGGTCATGCTGTTGACGCCGTCCATGCACACCAGGCGCGCGCGGTCGCGCTCGGCCGCGAGCAGCTCGTCGAGGTGATCGGGGTCCTCGAAGCGAAAGCGCCGGACGGCGGCGCCGCGTGCGCGCGCGATGAGGCAGCCGTCGTAGATCGTCTTGTGTGCGCGCGCGTCGAGGAAGATCGTGCCGGACGCGGCGAGCACGGGGATCACGGAGCTGTGGATGTGCGTGATCGTGGGCAGCACCAGCGAGTCCTCGCAGCCGAGCAGGTCGGTGAGGCGCGCCTCGATCTGCTCGTACAGGACGGGGCTGCCGAGCAGGCGCGACCAGCTGGGGTGCGTTCCCCACTGCTCGAGAAACGCGGGTACCGAGGCGATGATCTCGGGGTCGAGGTCGAAGCCGAGGTAGTTGCAGGAGGCGAAGTCGGCGAGCCACTTCTCGCCGACGCGGATCATGCGGCCGTCGATCTCGTCGATGACGGCGTCCATCATCGGGTGGGCGGCGCGCAGAGCCTCGATGTCGTGGAGCGTGTCCAGCCAGTGGTCGATCCAGCGCCCACCGCGCTTGTTCGACGCCGGTGGCGACGCGGACGTGAGCGGAGGCGCGGGCGCGCGAGTGGACGTGGAGGCCAGCTGGTACGACATATCCGAACGTCCATCGGACCAAGTCGGGAAAGGCTTGAAGGCTGCAGGCTCTGCTCAGCGCTTCAGCTACTGGGAGCAAGCGTTCTTGCAGCCGTCAGGCGAACAACTCCGACAGCGCGCCGTGCGCTTCCGCGAGCTCGTCGAGGGTGAGCGTGAGCATCGTGCGGGCGGTGGCGCCGGCCTCCCCCTCCGGGGACGATGCGACGATGCTGAGCGCGTCGTCGCCGACCCTGCCGATCGACACGACCGGCACGCCGGTCGCAGCGCGCTCGCGGATCGCTCGTGCGACGCCGGCGTGGCCGCTGACGATGAAGCGGCCAGGGCTCTCGCCGAACAGGGCGGCGGTGACGAGCGTGGCGGTGGGCGCCGCCTGGTCCAGGCCGGCCTCCGCGACGGCTGCGGCTGCCGGGCGCGGGGTCGCCTCCCAGAGCTCCTCGCCGAGCTCGATCTGCGCGCCGATGCCGCCGGCGAGGCAACACTCGGCGAGCGCGACGGCAAGCCCGCCCTCGGCGATGTCGTGGGCGCTCGCGAGCAGACCGGAGCGCATGGCGTCGCGCACGGCGGCGTGCGCGGCGGCGACGGTGGCGATGTCGATCTCGGGGAGCCCGTCGGGGAGCGGCTGGCCGAGCAGCTTCGAGAGCTCGCTGGCGGCGAGCGCCGGCGAGAACGGCCCGACGAGCGCGATCTCATCGCCGGCGCACAGGAAGCCGAGCTGGCCGGCGCGGCGCGCGTCGGGCAGCCGCCCGACCATGCCGATCACGGGCGTCGGGTAGATGGGGCCGGTGGCGCCCTCGTTGTAGAGCGACACGTTGCCGCCGACGATCGGCGCGCGCAGGGCGCGGCAGGCGTCGCCGAGCCCGCGCACGGACTCTGAGAGCTGCCACGCGATGTGCGGCTTCTCGGGGTTGCCGAAGTTGAGGTTGTTGGTCGTGCCGAGCGGCTGCGCGCCGACACAGGCGAGGTTGGCGGCGCACTCGAGCACCGCCTCGACGGTGCCGGTGTAGGGATCGGCGGCGACGCGCCGGCCGTTGCCGTCGATGCTGACGGCGAGCGCGCTGCCGTCGGGGAGCGCGAGCACCGCGGCGTCCGCCTGCTCGGGACGACGCACGGTGCGCGACTGCACGATCGCGTCGTACTGCTCGAACAGCGGCCTGCGCGATGAGATGTTTGGAGATGAGAGGATCGCGAGCAGGATGTCCCGGGGGGCGGTCTGGAGCGTGAGGCCGGCGCGTGCCGGCGGCGCCGCGTACAGCGCCTCGGTGGGCTTGCGCGGCCGCAGGTCGTACAGCGGGCAGTCATCGACGAGCGCGGCGACGGACATGTCGCCGACGAGCTGGCCGTCGCGCAGCACGCGCATGCGCCCGCTGTCGGTGACCTCGCCGATCGGCGAGCCGTTCACCTCCCACTTGGCGCACAGCTCGAGCACGGCGTCGAGGTTGGCGGGCTCGACGACGCACAGCATGCGCTCCTGGGACTCGCTGACCATGATCTCGAACGGCTCCATGCCGGGCTCGCGCAGCGGCACCCTGGCGACGTCGAGGTCGATCCCGACACCCCCCTTGGAGGCCATCTCGGCGGCGGAGGAGGTGAGGCCGGCGGCGCCGAGGTCCTGCAGCGAGACGATCAGGCCGCGCTCGAGCAGCTCGAGCGAGCACTCGAGCAGCTTCTTCTCCTCGAACGGGTCGCCGACCTGGACGGTCGGGCGCTTGTCGTGGTCGCCGTCGCCGCCTGAGCCGAGCTCGGCGGAGGCGAGCACGGAGGCGCCGCCGATGCCGTCGCGCCCGGTGGACGCGCCGAACAGAACCAGCACGTTGCCGGGCCCGGCGGCCGCGCTGCGCACGAGCCGCTCGCGCGGCGCGAGGCCGAGGGCCATGGCGTTGACCAGGCAGTTGTGCTCGTAGGGCGCCTCGAAGTACACCTCGCCGCCCACCGTGGGCACGCCGATCGAGTTGCCGTAGTGGCCAATCCCTGCGACGGCGCCGTCGAGCAGGTAGCGCGCACGAGTGCCGGTGGCGCCTGGCGTGCCAGGCGAGCCGGCCTCGCCGGCGACGGGCGACCCGCTCTGGCCGGCGCTGGCGTCGCCAGGCTCGCCAAAACGCAGCGAGTCGAGCACGGCGATCGGGCGGGCGCCGATGGCGAAGATGTCGCGCAGGATGCCGCCGACGCCGGTGGCGGCGCCCTGGAACGGCTCGACGGCGCTGGGGTGGTTGTGGGACTCGACCTTGAACGCGCACACGAGGCCGCCGCCGACGTCGACGGCGCCGGCGTTCTCGCCGGGGCCCATGACGACGTGCTCGCCGTCGGTGGGCAGCGTGCGCAGCAGCTTCTTGGAGTGCTTGTACGCGCAGTGCTCGCTCCACAGCAGCGAGTACATCGCCAGCTCGAGGAGGTTTGGCGCGCAGCCCTGCTTGGCGCAGACGAGCTCGTACTCGGCGCGCGTGAGGCCGAGCGCGAGCGCGTCCTCGACGGTGGGCAACGGGGCGTCGACGCCGGCGGCAGGCTTTGTGTCGCTCCTCGAGTCCTGTATAGCCATCGTTATACGGTCAATGCGATCGTAATCACTGGCGCGCGCCCTCTACGGCAAGCCGCATCGACTCGAAGATCTTCAAGCCGTCGACGGAGCCGCCGATGAGCTCATCGACGGCATGCTCGGGGTGAGGCATCATGCCGAAGACGTTGCCGGCGCCGTTGCACACGCCGGCGATGTCATGCAGCGACCCGTTGAAGTTCTGGCCAGCCGCGTAACGCAGCACGATCTGGCCGGCCTGCTCCATCGCGTCGAGCGTGTCCGCGTCGGCGTAGTAGCGCCCCCAGGAGTGCTTGGCGGGGATGCTCAGGCGCGGCTGTCCGTCGGCGTCGGCGTCGACGTTGGCGCTGACGCCGCACGCGCGCGTAAACGCGGTGTCGGCGTGGACGACATCGAGCTGGAGCTGGCGGAAGGTGAAGCGCAGGTTCGTGTTGACGAGCAGCGCGCCGGGGAGCAGGCCCGCCTCGCACAGCACCTGAAAGCCGTTACAGATGCCCAGCACGAGACCGCCGTCGCGCGCGAACGCGATCACGGACTCCATCGCGGGCGAGAAGCGCGCGATCGCGCCGGCGCGCAGGTAGTCGCCATATGAGAAGCCGCCGGGCACCACGATCGCGTCGGCGGCCTTCAGGTCGCGCTCGGCATGCCAGATCAGCTCGGCGTCGCCGACGCGCCTGGCGGCGTGCAGCGCGTCGACCTCGTCGCATGAGCCGGGGAACCGGACGACGCCGAACTTCATCTCGAGGTCTTCATCTAAGCGTTGCCACCGCGTTCGTGTCCGCCGGATCGACGCGTTCCAACCCGGGAATCCCGTCGAAGCCGCGATCGGGGCTGAGGATCGCATCGATCTCACGATTCAACGCCTGCGCGGCGAAGATCGCGTCGCGCATGTCCAGGCGCTCGTGCTCAGACCACAGGGCCAGAGCGCGCTCGACGTCATCCGAACCGACGGCGTGCAGCGTGCATGTGCGGGCAACGTCGCGTGCCGACTCGGCGGCATCGGCCCGAGTACCGGTCCGCCTGTATCGCACGTAGGCGAACTCATGCACCAACTCGACGCTCGCCTCTCCGGTGAGGAGGCCCTCTCTCATCTCGCGGAGTATCGCCCTGCACGGCTCGCGGTACCGGTGCTCGCCGCCGAGCGCGTAGAGGAACACGCTCGTGTCGAAGAGAAAGCGACGCACCCGCGAGTCAATCGTCGTCGAGCAGCTTCATGACGCCGGCATACCTGCCCTCGAGCATCTGCTTCTTCATCACAGGCCAATCCTCGACAGGCATGGGCTCCGCGGCGAGCAGCTTCTCGATCGCCGTGGCACGATCGTCCTGCACCTGCGAGAGCTTCTCGTCGATTGCCTCGCGGATCAGCGCCCCCATGGAGATGCCCCTCTGCGCGGCAATCTCACGCAAGCGCCGGTGCAGCTCGTCGTCGAGCAACAGCTGGGTTCGGCGCGTCAGAGGTGGGGACGACATACACCTACGCTAGCACATGCACATACGTCACATGTTTATACTTCGGCGTCGAGGACTACCTCGTAATCCTCGACGAGCGGGTTGGCGAGCAGCTTCTCGCACATCGGCGCGAGCTGGTCGGGATCGTCGACGTCGAGTTCGATCAGACGCCCGACGTGGACGTTGGCGACGCCGGCGAAGCCGAGCGCGGGCAGCGCGCGCTGTACGGCCTCGCCCTGGGGGTCGAGAATGCCGGCCTTCGGCCGGATCAGCACGCGCGCTCTCAAGCGGCCGTCCGATCGAGCCACGCCTGAAACGGCTCGCCGGTGATGCGCTCGTAGGCCTCCACGTACCGCGCGCGTGTGCCCGCTACGACGTCCTCGGGGATCGCAGGCGCGGGCGGCTTCTTGTCCCAGCCGCTGGCCGAGGCCCAGTCGCGCACGTACTGCTTGTCGAAGCTCGGCTGGCCGTGGCCGACCTCGTAGCCGTCGGCGGGCCAATAGCGGGAGGAGTCGGGCGTGAGCACCTCATCGCCGAGCACCAGCTCCGGGGCGCCGTCGGCGGAATCGCTTTCGTGCAGACCGAACTCGAACTTGGTGTCGGCGAGGATCACGCCGTTCGCCAGCGCGTGCTCGGCGGCGAACGAGTACAGCTCGATCGACGCGTCCCTGACGCGCTCCATGAGTGCGCGATCGCCGACGAGCGCCACGGCGCCCTCGAAGTCGATCGCCTCGTCGTGGCCGACGTCGGCCTTGGTGCTGGGCGTGAAGATCGGCTCGGGCAGGCGCTCGGACTCGCGCAGGCCCTCGGGCAGCGCAATCCCCGAAACCGAGCCGGTGGCCTGGTAGTCCTTCCAGCCGGAGCCGGTGATGTAGCCGCGCACGACGCACTCGACGGGCAGCATCCGCAGACGACGCACGACCAGCGCGCGCCCGCGCACCTCGTCGGGGACCTCGTCGGTGGCGGAGATCAGGTGGTTGGCAACGATCCCGGCGGTCTTCTCGAACCAGAACACCGACAGCCCCGTGAGCACCTTGCCCTTGTCGGGGATCGGCGTGGGGTGCACGGCGTCGTAGGTGGAGATGCGGTCGCTGGCGACCATCAGCAGCGGCGGCGGCACCCCCGCGATCCCTTCGACGCCCTCCATGTCGTACATCTCGCGGACCTTGCCGCGGGCGATGAGGGCCATCTCGTCGAGCGTTGCGGTCACGCGGCGCGATGCTACCAGCGCCTGACGACCGGATGACGGCCCGCTGCCGCGTCCTCGCCCGGCCGGGTCAGGCGATCGTGTCGAGGCGCGCGATGATCTCGTCGGCGTGGCGCACGTAGTGGGCGTAGTCGAAGATCGCATCCAGGTCCAGCCCCCGTGCGCGCTCGTCGGCGGCGAGCAGCTCGCGCAGCGGGATGCCGTCGTCCCAGGCGCGTTGCGCGAGCTCCTGGACGACGCGATAGGCCTCGTCGCGCGAGGACCCCGCCTCGACGAGTGCGTGCAGCACGCGCTGGGAGAACAGCGCGCCGTGGGTGAGCTCGAGGTTGGCGCGCATGCGCTCGACGTCGACAGTCATACCCTGCACGAGCGCGATCGCGCGGTGTTGCAGGTAGTCGAGCAGGATCGTCGAGTCGGGCAGGATCACGCGCTCGACGGAGGAGTGGGAGATGTCGCGCTCGTGCCACAGGGCGACGTTCTCGAGCGCCGCCTGGGCGTTGCCGCGCAGCACGCGCGCGAGGCCGGCGATCTGCTCGCTCTTGATCGGATTGCGCTTGTGCGGCATCGACGAGGAGCCCTTCTGGCCGGCGCGAAACGGCTCCTGCACCTCGCGCACCTCGGTGCGCTGCAGGTGGCGCACCTCGGTGGCGAAGCGCTCCAGGCCGGCGCCCGCGAGCGCGATCGCGCTGAGCAGCTCGGCGTGGCGGTCGCGCGGCACGACCTGCGTGGAGACCTGCTCTCGCTCCAAGCCCAGGCGGCCGAGCACGCGTGCCTCGAACTCGGGGCTGGTGGCGGCGTAGGTGCCGACGGCGCCCGACACCGCGCCGACGGCGACCTGCGCAAACGCGCGCTCCAGACGCGCGGCGTTGCGAGCCGCCTCGAAGGCGAAGCCTGCGAGCTTGATCCCGAACGTCGTCGGCTCCGCGTGCACGCCGTGGGTCCTGCCGACGCTGAGCGTGTGCGCGTGCTCACGCGCGCGTGTCGCGAGCGCCGCCACGAGCGCGCGGGCACCTGGCACGATCACCTCGCCGGCGGCACGCAGCTGCAGCGCGAGCGCCGTGTCGAGCACGTCGGAGGAGGTCAGCCCGAAGTGGATCCAGCGCCCGGCCTCGCCGACGGACGCGGCGAGCACGTCGACGAACGCGGCCACGTCATGCTCGGTCACGAGCTCGCGCTCTTCGACCTCGCCGACGGTGAAGCTCGCGCCGCGGATCGCCTCGAGCTCGGCGGCGCTCGGGCCGTCGACGCCGAGCAGGCCGGGAAGCTCCTCGCAAGCCGCCAGCTCGACCCGCCGCCAGGCATCCATGCGCGCCTCCTCGCTCCACAGGCGGCCGAGCTCGGGGCGGGTGTAGCGGGCGATCATGCCCGTTGATTATCGCCGGGCGCCGGCGCGGCGCGTCCGGCGCCTCGCGCCAGCGTCCTCATGCCCCGAGGATCTGCGCCGCGAGGATCGCGGCGTTGCGCGGGTTGTCGAGCCCCACGCACGCGACGGGCACGCCGGGGGGCATCTGCACGATCGAGAGGATCGCGTCGAGCCCGCCGGCGGCGGTCAGGCGCCCGGACAGCGGCACGCCGATCACGGGCAGGTCCGTGTGCGCGGCGACGGCGCCGGGCAGCGCCGCGGAGATGCCCGCGCCGGCGATGATCACGCGCAGTCCGCGCATGCGCGCGTTCTTGGCGTATTCGGCGACGAGGTCGGGCTCGCGGTGGGCGGACATCACCCGCACCTCGTGCAGGATGCCCCGCTCTTCGAGCTCCTTGGCCGCCTTCTCCATCGCCTCCATGTCGCTCTTGGAGCCCATCACGATGCCGACGCGCGGCGCATCGACGTCGATGTCGTCGAGCTGCGCCTGCACTTCGGCTTCCTCCATCGGCTCGGGGACCAGCGATATCCCGGGGGCGCCCGACGGCCGCCCCTCCTGGCCTGAGGCACTCACAGCGACGCGATGAAGTCGTCGATCGGGATCGCCGCGAGCGTCTCGTAGCGCGCCGTTCCGCGCGAGCCCAGCTCGAGCGATAGGCGCGCCATCGCGCCCTCGTCGGGCGCCTCGACGACCGAGATGAAGTCGATGTGGCCGAGCGTCGCCCACTGCGCCTTGACGGTCGCGCCGAGCTGTTCGACCTCCTTGTTGACCTCGTTGATCCGCTGCGGGTTGTTCTTGACCGTCTGCACGCCCTCGGGGGTCAGTGTCGTGAGCATGATGTAGGTGGGCATGGTGGCTCCTCAGATCCTGGTTTGCTGATCGCGCACGGAGACCAAGTATCGCGCCTGGAGCCGATGCTCGGCGCCCGCGCCGTGTCTCCGCTGCCGAGACCTGAGCGCACCCGCCGCTCAGGCCGCGACCGGCGCGTCCGCCGCGACCTTCTCCAGCGCGAGCTCCCCGTCGACGGCGTCGACGGTGACGGAGTCGCCCGAGCGGATCTCGCCGGCGAGCAGCGCGAGCGCGAGGCGGTCGGTGAGCTGCTTCTGGATCACGCGCCGCAGCGGGCGCGCGCCGTAGGTGGGGTCATAGCCCATGTTGCCGATCAGCTCGCGCGCCCTGTCGGTGAGCGTGACCTGCACGCCGCGCTCGGCGACGCGCTCGATCACGCGCGCCACCTGCAGGTCGACGATCTCGGATATCTGCTCGCGGCTGAGCGCGTCGAAGCGCACGATGTCGTCGAGGCGGTTGATGAACTCCGGCTTGAAGTGTTCGAGCAGCGCGCTGCGGATCTGCGTGTCCGACAGCCCTTCGCCCACGGGAATATTCGACGTCATGATCAGCACCGTGTTCTTGAAGTCGACCGTCCGCCCCTGGCCGTCGGTGAGACGGCCGTCGTCCATCACCTGCAGCAGCGCGTTGAACACGTCGGGGTGGGCCTTCTCGATCTCATCCAGCAGCACAACCGCATATGGGCGCCTGCGCACGGCCTCGGTCAGCTGGCCGCCCTCTTCGTAGCCGACATAGCCAGGGGGCGCGCCGACGAGCCTGGAGACAGAGTGTTTCTCCATGTACTCGGACATGTCGATGCGGATCATCGCGTCCTGGGAGTCGAACATGAACTCGGCGAGCGCGCGTGCGAGCTCGGTCTTGCCGACGCCGGTGGGGCCGAGGAACAGGAACGAGCCGATCGGGCGGTCGGGGTCCTGCAGGCCGGCGCGCGAGCGGCGCAGCGCGGTGGCGACCGCCTCGATCGCCTCGTCCTGGCCGACGACGCGTTCGTGCAGGCGCTCCTCCATGTGGATCAGCTTCTCCGTTTCGCCCTCCAGCAGACGAGTCATCGGGATGCCGGTCCAGCGCGCGACGACCTCCGCGACGTCGTCGGCGTCGACCTCCTCCTTGAGGAACACCGGCCCGGCGCTCTCGCCGCGCTCGCCCTCGCTGGATTCGAGCTCGGCAAGCTGGCGCTCGAGCTCGGGGATGTCCTGGTAGAGCAGCTTGGACGCGCGCTCGAGGTCGGCTTCGCGCTGCGCGCGCTCGGCTTCCATGCGGTACTGCTCGAGGCGCTCCTTCAGCTCGGAGATCCCCTGGATCGCCTGCTTCTCGCTCTGCCACTGGGCCTTCATCGCGGCCGAGCGCTCGCGCAGCTCGGCGAGCTCGCGCTCGATCGCCTCGCGGCGCTCGGCGGAGGCCGCGTCGGTCTCCTTGCTCAGCGACGTCAGCTCGATCTCGAGCTGCATCACGCGCCGGTCGACCTCGTCGATCTCGGTCGGCAGCGAGTCGATCTCGATGCGCAGGCGCGAGGCCGCCTCGTCGACGAGATCGATCGCCTTGTCGGGGAGGAAGCGGTCGGCGATGTAGCGGTCCGAGAGCGTGGCGGCGGCGATCAGCGCGCTGTCCTGGATGCGCACGCCGTGGTGCACCTCGTAGCGCTCCTTCAGGCCGCGCAGGATCGCGATCGTGTCGGCGACCGACGGCTCGCCGACCATCACCGGCTGGAAGCGGCGCTCGAGCGCGGCGTCCTTCTCGATGTACTTGCGGTACTCGTCGAGCGTGGTCGCGCCGACGCAGCGCAGTTCACCGCGCGCGAGCATCGGCTTGAGCAGGTTGGCGGCGTCGACGGAGCCTTCGGCGGCGCCCGCGCCGACGATCGTGTGCAGCTCGTCCAGGAACAGGATCACGTTGCCCTGAGCCTCGGAGACCTCGCCAAGCACCGCCTTCAGACGGTCCTCGAACTCGCCGCGGTACTTCGCGCCCGCGACGAGCGAGCCGATGTCGAGCGCGATCACGCGCCGTTCGCGCAGCGAGTCGGGCACGTCGCCGGAGACGATCCGCTGGGCGAGGCCCTCGACGATCGCCGTCTTGCCGACGCCCGGCTCGCCGATCAGCACGGGGTTGTTCTTGGTGCGGCGCGAGAGCACCTGGATCACGCGGCGGATCTCCTCGTCGCGTCCGATCACGGGGTCGAGCTTGCCCTGCTCGGCCGCCTGCGTGAGGTCCTGGCCGAAGCGCTCGAGCGCTTCGTACTTCTCCTCGGGGGACTGGTCGGTGACGCGGTGCGAGCCGCGCACCTCGCTGAGCGCCTGCAGCAGGCGCTCGCGGCTGGCGCCCACCGATCGCAGCGCCGCACCCGCGCGGCCAGGCTCGGCCGACAGCGCGAGCAGCAGGTGCTCGGTCGAGACGTACTGGTCGCCCAGCGCCTGCGCCTCGCCCTCGGCGGCCTGGATGACGGCGGTGAGCTCGCTCGAGGGCACGGTCGCGGGCGGCGAGGAGCTCGCGGACAGGCGCGGCAGCTCCTCGAGCGCCCGCTCTGTCTCCGCGCGCAGCGCGGGCAGCTCGACGCCGAGCTTGGCGAGCACCGGCAGCACCACGCCGCCGGCGGCGGTCGCCGCCACGTCGGGCGCGCCCGCGGCGGGGGCGCCCGCATCGAGCAGCGCGCTCAGCAGATGCACGGGCATCGCCTGCGGGTTCGCGCGCTGTTGCGCCAGCCGCGCGGCCGCGGCGAGCGCCTCCTGTGACTTGATCGTGAAGCGATCGGGCTGCATGTCTATGACCTCTTCGTCGGGTTGGAAAACGGGGAGCGGGCGTCGGCGGCGCGCACGAGCTCGAGGCCGCCGCGGTAGGGCACGGTCAGCTCGGCGCGGAAGGAGCGGCGCACCTCCTCGAGCTCCTGGGCCAGGCGCACCTGCGTCTGCAGCGCTTCGAGCTCGATCTCCTCGATCCGCGCCTGCATCTGCTCGAGCTCCTGCTCCAGGCGCAGCACGCGCTCGACGCCCGCGAGGTTGAGGCCGAGGTCCGCGGTCATCTCCTGGATGCGCCTGAGCTTCTCGACGTCGTCCTGTGAGTACAGGCGCGTGCCCTTGGGCGAGCGCTGCGGCTCGATCAGGCCGCGCGTCTCGTACACGCGCAGCGTCTGCGGGTGCATGTTCGCCAACTGCGCCGCCACCGAGATCATGAACACGCCGCGGTTGGTCTCGACCTGTACGCGGGTCACCTTACGCGCCATCGCCGGCCCCCTTCGTGGCTGCGCCGGAGTCCGTGGCGTCGTTGCCCGCCGCCGAGCCGTTCTTCGCGAACAGGCCCGCGCGGGGATCGCCGCCGAGCGTCTTCGAGAGCTCCTCGATCGCGCTCTCCTGCTCCTTGCTGAGGTTCTGCGGGACGTCGATCACGAAGCGGTAGTGAATGTCGCCTTTTTCTTGAGTCCCACCCCCCTGCCCCCCGCCGAGCTTCGGCGGCCCCTCGCCACGCAGGCGCTGGACGGTCCCGTGCGCGGTACCCGGCTTCACGCGCAGCGTCTTGGTGCCGCTGAGCGTCGGTACCTGCACCTCCGCGCCGCGCAGCGCCTCGGGGATGCTGAGCGGTATCTCGACCTCGAGGTTGTCTCCCTTGCGGGTGAACAGCGGCGAGGGCTCGACGTGGGTGATCAGGTACAGGTCGCCGTGCGGGCCGCCGTTGCGACCGGGCTCGCCCTTGCCCGCCAGGCGGATGCGACTGCCGTCGCGCACGCCCGCGGGAATGTTCACGCGCAGGCGCTTGACGGTGCGCACGGCGCCGGCGCCGTTGCACGTCGGGCAGGGGTCCTCGATCACGGTGCCGGTGCCGCCGCACAGCGAGCACGGCTGTGAGATCGAGAACATCCCCTGGCCCTGGGTCTCGATGCCGCGGCCCTCGCAGCGCGGGCACACCGACGGCGCGGTGCCGGGCTTGGCGCCGGTGCCGTGGCAGGTCGGGCAGCTTGCGTGCATCGGCACCTGCAGCGGCACCTGTGCGCCGGCGACCGCCTGGTCGAAGGTGATCGACACCTGCGCTTCCAGGTCGGCGCCCTTTTCGGCACGCGGTTTCGTACGCACGCGCCGGCCGCTGGTGGAGCCGCCGAACAGGTTCGACAGGATGTCGCCCATCGAGGAGGCGTCGAAGTCGAAGTTGCCAAAGCCGCCGAAGCCGCCGCCGGGACCGGCGCCCGTGGCGAACGGGCCGGAGCCGCTGTCGTACTGCTTGCGCTTCTCGGGGTCGCCGAGCACGTCGTGGGCCTGCGAGAGCTCCTTGAAGCGCGCCTCCGCCTGCTTGTCGTCCGGGTTCTGATCGGGGTGGTACTTGCGGGCGAGCTTGCGGTAGGCCTTCTTGATCTCCTCGGGGGTCGCCTTCTTGTCGACCCCGAGCGTCTTGTAGTAGTCGGGTCGCGTTGCCATCTGACTCCGGCCCTCCTATGCGGCCACGACCACGCGCGCCGGACGCAGGATGCCCTCGCCGAGGCGATAGCCGTCCTGGTAGACCTCGACGACGGTGCCGCTCGCCGCGCCGCCCGGGGCCTGCGCCGCGGTGGCGACAGCCTCGTGCAGCGACGGGTCGAACTGCTCGCCGAGCGGGCAGAACGACTCGATCCCCGCACGCGCGAGCGCGGCCTTCAGCTCCGTGCGCACGAGGCGCACGCCCTGCAGCAGCGGGTCGTCCTCGGCCGCCGCCTCGAGCGCGCGGTCGAGGTTGTCGAGCGCCGGCAGCAGTTCCTTGGCCAGCGAGCCGACGCCGCGATCGCGTGCCGTCGCGGCCTCGCGCGCGACCCGCTTGCGGTAGTTCTCGAAGTCGGCCTGCGTGCGCTGTGCGAGCGCCAGGTAGTCGTCGCGCTGCTTGGCCGTCTTGACCAGCTCGTCGAGGTCGCCCTCGATCTCGGCGATCTCCTGGTCGGGCGTGGACGTGGCGGGGGCAGCCCCAGGCACCCCGTCATGGGGTGCCTGGGTTGCCTGACCACCGGCCGGATCCGACCCGGCGGCGTGGCCGCCGTTTGTGATCTTGATCTCTGTCATCGGGTGGCCTACGCCTGGGGCTCTTCGACGACCTCGGCGTCGACGACATCCTCTTCATCTGATGAGGAGTCGCCGCCACCGTCACCCGACGCGCCGTTGCCGGCCGCGGCGGCCTGCTCCTGGGCGCGCTGGTACATCGCCTCTGAGATTGCGTGGAACGCCGTCTGCAGAGCCTCGGCCTTGGCGTTGATCGTGGCGGGGTCCTCGGACTCGAGCACCTCGCGCACCTCCTTGATGGCCTCCTCGATGCGTACCTTGGACTCGTCGTCGACCTGGTCGCCGAGGTCCGCCAGCTGGCGCTCGGCCTGGTAGGCGGCGTTCTCGGCGGTGTTGCGCGCCTCGGCGAGCTCGCGTGCCTTGCGGTCCTCCTCGGCGTGGGACTCGGCGTCGGAGACCATGTTCTTGATCTCCTCGTCGGAGAGCCCGGAGCCGGCCTTGATCTCGATCTTCTGCTCCTTGCCGGTGCCGAGATCCTTGGCGGACACGTTGAGGATGCCGTTGGCGTCGATGTCGAACGCGACCTCGACCTGCGGGATGCCTCGCGGCGCCGGCGGGATGCCGGTGAGCTGGAACTTGCCGAGCGACTTGTTGTACTGAGCCATCTCGCGCTCGCCCTGCAGCACGTGGATCTCGACCGAGGGCTGGTTGTCCTCGGCGGTCGAGAAGACCTCGCCCTTGCGCGTGGGGATCGTCGTGTTGCGCTCGATCAGCTTCGTCATCACGCCGCCCTTGGTCTCGATGCCGAGCGTCAGCGGGGTGACGTCGAGCAGCAGCACGTCCTTGACGTCGCCGGCGAGCACGCCGGCCTGGATCGCGGCGCCGACGGCGACGACCTCATCGGGGTTGACCCCCCGGTGCGGCTCTTTGCCGGTCAGCTCCTTGACCTTCTCCTGGACCGCCGGCGAGCGCGTCATGCCGCCGACGAGCACGATGTGGTCGATCTCCTTGACGCCCTTGTTCTTGGCGTCGTCCATCGCCTGGCGCACCGGCGCGACCACGCGGTCGAGCAGGACGGAGGTGAGCTCGGCGAGCTTCGCGCGGGTGAGGCGCGTGTCGAGGTGCTTGGGGCCGGAGGAGTCGGCGGTGATGAACGGCAGGTTGATCTGCGTCTCCTGTGTCGTCGACAGCTCGATCTTGGCCTTCTCGGCAGCCTCGTACAGACGCTGCAGCGCCATCGGGTCGGCGGACAGGTCGATGCCCTGGGACTTCTTGAACTCGGACACGAGCCAGTCGACGATCGCCTTGTCGAAGTTGTCGCCGCCCAGGTGGTTGTCGCCGGCGGTGGACTTGACCTCGAACACGCCGTCGCCGATCTCCAGCACGGACACGTCGAAGGTGCCGCCGCCGAGGTCGAACACGAGGATCGTCTGGTCTGACTCCTTGTCGAGCCCGTAAGCGAGCGACGCGGCGGTGGGCTCGTTGATGATGCGCTTGACGTCAAGGCCGGCGATCTTGCCGGCGTCCTTGGTCGCCTGACGCTGGTCGTCGTTGAAGTACGCGGGAACGGTGATCACCGCGCCGTCGACGGACTCGCCCAGATACGCTTCCGCGTCGGTCTTGAGCTTCTGCAGGATCATCGCCGAGATCTCCGGCGGGGAGTGCTGCTCGCCACCGGCCTCCACGCGGGCGTCGCCGTTGGGCCCGGAGACGACCTTGTAGGGGACGATCGACTCCTCCTCGTGCACTTCGGCCTCCTTGCGGCCCATGAAGCGCTTGATCGAGAAGACGGTGTTCTGCGGGTTGGTGACGGCCTGGCGCTTGGCGACGGTGCCGACGAGGCGCTCACCGGATGCCGTGAACGCGACGACCGACGGGGTCGTGCGGCCGCCCTCGGCGTTCTCGATGACGGTCGGCTCGCCGCCCTCGAGCACCGCCATGCACGAGTTCGTCGTGCCAAGGTCGATGCCTATGGTCTTGGCCATATTGCTAATGCTCCTTCTTCTAGTAATCGCCGATGACGGCGCTTCGCGCCGGCTCGACTACGTAAGCTTATAAATCTAAGCGTTAGTGTGGCAGATTTTCTGCCGGGTGTCAAGCGCTCCCGGATCCCGGCGGCGCCCGGCGGCGGGCCGCCGACACCCAGCGCGGGCATCCTTTTCTCCAAAACGGGAGAAACGCGGTAACCGGCGCGGCGGGTGCGGGTATCACCCGGTTGAGTGACCCGTCTGGAGCGCAATGCCAACATCGCCGCGGTGGTGATCCCGTTCCTGGGGGTTATCGCGGCGGCGGTGGTGCTGTGGAGCCGCTTCCTGGGTCCGCGCGACCTGGCGATCTTCGCGGTGATGTACCTGCTGAGCGCGCTGGGCATCACGGTGGGCTTCCATCGCCTGCTGACGCATCGGGCGTTTCAGACGCGCCCGTGGCTGCGCTACACGCTGGCGGTGCTCGGCTCGATGTCGCTGCAGGGCGGTGTGATCGACTGGGTGGCCGACCATCGCAAGCACCACACGTTCACCGACGAAGAGGGCGACCCGCACAGCCCGCACGCGGGGCACGGGGCGGGCCTTGGCGGGATGGTGGCGGGCCTGTGGCACGCGCACGTGGGCTGGCTGTTCGAGACCCACGGCCAGGCGTCCTCGAAACGCTTCGCGCCGGACCTGGTCGAGGACGCGACGATGCGGCGCATCAACAGGGGCTTTCCGCTGATCGCGCTGGGCAGCCTGGTGCTGCCGTTCGTGCTCGGCCTGGCGCTGAGCGGCGGCTCGCTCGTCGACGGCGGCCTGTCGGCGCTGTTGTGGGCGGGCCTCGTGCGGATCTTCCTGGTGCACCACATCACGTGGAGCATCAACTCGATCTGCCACTTCTTCGGCAGCCGCCGCTTCGACACCGACGATCACTCCACGAACGTGTTCTGGCTGGCGCTGCCATCGCTCGGCGAGGCATGGCACCACAACCACCACGCGTTCCCGCAGTCGGCGTTCCACGGCCTGCGCTGGTACGAGCTCGACC